>SXGT01245355.1_pt1 | contig 37008 bp, 27 predicted proteins | sample 3176221 | NCBI WGS metagenome assembly SXGT01 (sample SAMN11356862, study PRJNA531348) | freshwater metagenome | isolation source: freshwater sample F1-120 | place: China: Fuxian Lake, Yuxi | collected 2017-12-25 | reverse complement strand
TGGCTGGAATGGTTTCTCTGGGTTGTTGAAGTCTGAAGACCTGCCTCCAAGCTGGCTGAAGCCAGCTACTTTGTTTGTTGGGCCTGCTCACCACCAGCTAAAGCTGGTGGCAAATGGGGAGTCGGCTGAAGCCGACTGATTCGGGCACAAGGCCGACATGTCTCTCCCCGTTTCTCGTTCAAACTCACACTCCGAATCCGCCCGCCTTGGCCGCGAGCGCCGCGTCTTCGACGCGCCACATTTCGTCGCGGTCAAACGGTGTCGGGCCCATCGGTTGAGTTCGCAGGCCGAACTCGGTGCCGTTGAGCGTGCCAGTGGCTTGGATTTTGTTTTGCAGGTCCATGATCGCCTGAATGAGCTGCTCCGGCCGAGGCGGGCAGCCGGGGACGTACATGTCCACGGGGATGAAGCGATCGACTCCTTGCACGACCGCGTAGGTGTCGAACACGCCGCCGGAGCAGGCACAGGCTCCCATCGAGATGCACCATTTCGGTTCGGGCATTTGCAGCCAGATGCGTTGCAGCACGGGCATCATTTTCATGACGACTCGGCCGGCCACGATCATCAGATCGCACTGCCGAGGACTAAACCGCATGACCTCGGCCCCGAACCGAGCGAGGTCGTACCGAGACGACGCCGTCGCCATCAGCTCGATGCCGCAGCAGGCGGTCGCGAACGGCATCGGCCAGAGACTGTTCTTGCGACACCAGCTCGCCGCCGCGTTGACGGTCGTCATGAACACGTTTTCGGGAAGTCCTACCGCCATTTGAAAACACCTTTCCGCCACGCATAGACGTAGGCAATCGCCAGCGTGGCGATGAACACCAGCATCACGCCGAATACAGTCCCTCGCAGTTCCAGCGGAATGCCGGGACTGTCGTGGCCGAGATGCTGGGCCACATTCTGTTCTTCGAACGGCGAGCCGGCCCAGCGATTTGGTTGATCGACGTAGGCGCTCACAGCCCACGGGTAAAGAAACAGCAGTTCGACATCGAATACGAGAAACAGAATCGCGACCAGATAGAACTTTACATCAAACGGCTGCCGAGCATCCCCGACGGGGTCCATCCCCGACTCATACGGCATCTCTTTGACGGCGGTCGATTTCCGAGGCCCGACGGTGTGGGCCAGCACGAGGTTCGTCACCACGAATCCCAACAGAATGGCGACGAAAACAAAGATCGGCAAAAAAGTCACAAGTTGGCCGGACAACGGTGATTCCTTTCGAGTTCGCAAAGCATGGGACGGCGAAACTGCAAAGTCGACGAGTCACTCCGTGACTCGAATTCGAGCCACGGAGTGACTCGTCGACTTTGCTCGCGTCCCGGCGACGGAACGTGTTTTGAGGGACGCCCCTAAAGAAGTCAAGCGGCGGTCGGAAGGGAGAACAATGGATTGAGGATTGGTCATTGGCTATTGGCGATTGATGATTTGGAAGTCAGAAATAATCAATCGCCAATAGCCAATCATCAATCACCAATTCCCCTTCCTCACGGCTTCTTCTTCCCCGGCAGCAACCGGTTCAGTCCCTTCTGGAGTTCGTTCTCCAGCAAGTTCTCAACCGGTGCAGTGAACGCTTCGCGAGCGAAGATCTCGAAAACCCGCAGATCGAGTTGCGGGGCCGTCAATGAGCCGCGGACAGGGATGCTCAGCGATTTACCGCGCAGGCTCGCGAGTTGTTTGTTTTGAGCAACCCATTCGTCGCGAACGGGGACATCGACAATCAAATCCAACGACTCATCGAGCCCCACCGAACCGCGTGTCTTCAGCGTTGCCTCTTTCGTGACGAGCGTCAGACCGTCGTGATGGACACGGCCGTTGAGCAGGTGAACGGGGACTTGTTGTTCCGGCAGAGTGACCAAGACTCGCTCGCGCCCACCGGCTGGCGAGACGGATTGCTCGGCCAGAGACAGCAGGTCGGCCGGTTTCAGCGAGCGTGATTTCGTCAGTGCTTTGATCCGATCCACGACTGCGAGGATTTGGTCCATGAACGGGCCGGGGCTGACTTGCGCCGCGTGAATCGCGAGTTGCCCGAAAACCTCGCCGGTCGCAGGATCGCTGACGGGCAACGCTCCCTTTGCGAGCACCATCGAAAATCGGCCTTCCGCACGAGTCGCATTTGCCATGAGCGGTGCCACGAACCGTAACCAGCCCGCGCACAGTTCCGGCGACAGCCGGACGTTGTCGATGACTCGTTCGGATTGCAACACGATCAGCGCGGGGGTGCGATCTAACCGCAACTGCGAGTTCAGCCGCAGCGTCCCCTCGTTGATCGGAACGTCGCGCAGTATGAGCGTGCCGACACCCTCGTTGAGTTTGCACGACAGGTCACCAGCCCCGGCCGACAACCCGTAGAGTTTTGCCGTTTGCCATCCGAGTCCCGCTTCGCCGGTCAGCGCGGTCAACGCGGAATTGGATGGCGACGACGTTCGCGAGATACTCGACAACTGGCTTGCTCGGGGCGAGGTCGGGAGACCCGCGCCGAGTGTCGTCTTTGATTCTTCGACATCCAGCGACGAAAGCCGACCGCGAAGTGAGAACTTGCGACGCTCTTGTCCGGCGAGTTGCACGTTCTGTCGCAGCGATTCACCCAATCGTTGAGTCAACCTTTCCCAATCATACGCGAGTTCGCCAGTGACATTGACCACCGGCGTCTCGGCCAGCTCGTCGAGACGTCCCGCGAGATTCACTTCCAGTCCGTCGGCAGTCAGCTTCGTGCCACTGAGCGTCAGTGATTGCTTGGCCGAGTCGAACACAGCTTGTGTTGCCAGCTTCATCTCTGGTTCTAGCCAGAGGATTTCGCTGCCGTGGCCGACGCTGCCAGCGTCGGTTTTTTGGGGACGGACGCTGGCAGCGTCCGCCACGACGAATTTCTCAATTCGCGAATCGAGAATTGCCTGAGTTCGCGTACCTCTTTGTTGCAGTTGCAGCGAGCCGGCCGCTTCACCGGACACGAAATAGCCCGGCTGCTGCTGAGCCTGAACTTTCCAGCGTGAGACGTTGCCAAGATGCACTCGAAACCGAGCGTCACCGCCTGCACCGGCCAGCGACCAATCGAGATTGCTGACCGTCGCGGCCGCGCTGGTCCCGGTGAGGATCGTTTTCGGAGCCGCCCAGCGACTCGTCGCCATCTCCCAGTGTCCCGCCGTTTCGAGGGACAGCTTCGACTCTTGGATCAGCCACTCTGGGCCGCGAGCTTGCAGCTCATTGATCGTGATCGTCAGTTTTGCGACGTCGATCGCTTGTTGGTTCGCCTCGACGTCCGCGTGGGCCGCGAGTTGCCCCGCAGTCTGCCAGCCGTCGATGGTCATCACCGGACGCAGCCGAGCTTGCCACGAATCGAGACCTCCGACCACATCCGCGACAGCTCGCCATCGCGCGTTCGACTTCCAATCCATTGGCTCGGTCAATTTCACGTCCAGCCGATCCTCACCGCTGACTAGCTGCAGTGATGCTGACTCAACGGATCGCAACTGCTGAGTTTCAGAGATTTTCGCCGAAGATGCGGCGACGATCTCAAGCCGCTGTTCACGCCACGGCGACTCGCCGCGACGTTGCAGTTCAAAGTTTGTGAGATCTCCCTTCGCACGCAAATCCAGTTCGCCACCGTCCTGACGCTGAATCTGACCGCTCGCTGCTAACTGGCCGCTCAAACGAACCAGTCCCCAATCGAAGAATCGACTGAGGTTGCGATGCAGCCGATCAAGATCGGCGCGTGCCTGAAACGTGGCATCTGTCAGCGTCCCCTTGGCGTCCGCTTGCAGGAAGTCGGAACGGCAGGTCAGTCGATCGAAGACGAATTGCTCGCCGTCGCGATGCACGGTCAGCAGGGCTTCCAGCGGAACGTCCCATTCGATTCGCCGACCATCCGCAACGGCCGACAGCCGAGCCACCTCCACCTTTCCTTGAAATGCAGGTGAGCCATTCCGCGGCTGAGAGGCCAACGCGACCCGGATCGAACCGCCGTCGATTCGCGTCCCTTCACGCACTGCCAACTTCTGTGGCAGGAACGCTGCCAGCTTCGCGAGATCGATGTCGCCATCCACGCGAAATGTTTCCTGTCCGATCTGTCGCAACGCTTCCTCTCCAGATGCGAACGACCAGCCTCCCAGAGGGAAATCGCCGGATGCCGTCAACGTGCCAACTTCCGTGAGCAATTCCGCCTCTTCGACAATCAGTCGCTCCCCTTTCGTCGCGACGTTGCCACGCAGACTGGTCTCGTTCAATCGCAACCGATCCGTCCCCATGCCGTTCAACCCAGAGAGGCAGAGATCCTGCAATCGAAGCTCACCCTTCACGCGTCCCGCGTTTGCTTGCCAGTCCGTAGTCAGCACTCCGGACAATTCCCCCAGCGGGTGCCATCTCGCCAGGATCGGATTGAGCCAATCCAGTCGCCAGTCCTTCGCTCTCAGCAGCAACTGCCGCGTCCCCTCGGTATTCGCGACGGAATCGTCCGCGCCCTCAGATGGATTAATCGGCTTCCCAAAGTACGCCGCGAAGCGACCGGCTTCGGCAGACACCGCCGCAGTCTTCGACGGCATCTCGGCCACGACCAATTCGATCCCCGTCACACCGCTCGACACCTTCAAATCGAGCGACTCAATGGCTGACTTTCGTTTCGATGCCGGATGCTCAAACTCGACGCGAGCATTCACGATCTCAACGCGGAACGCGGGAGCCGGCTCCGTCGTCGAACCACTGAGCAACACCGCCAGCACATCCTCGACGTTCGAGCCATCCGCTCGTAGAACGACATGGCCCGCCGGATCATGCAACGTGAATCGACCAAGATCCGCGTGTTGAGTCGCCAACTGCCACAACTTCCGCTCGCTGCGGAGCTCTTTCACTTCCAGCAATGCTTGTCCATTGGCATCGGTGACTCGCAGCTCGCGCAATACGACCGGTTTCATCCAGCCCAACGAGGTCGGTCCCAACTCGACTCGCAGTGGCAGGTCGCGTGTGGCCCAGCTCGCGACGCTGTGCCGCAGGCTCGTTTGCGAAACAATCTCCGGAGCAAACCAAGCTCCGCCCGCGATTAAGCCGATGAGAAACAACCCGATCCAGCGCCAACGACGCCGCGGTGTCCCTAATGGTTCGAGGCGATTGGCCGATGGTGGGCTGGTTGAAGCCATGATTTGAGATTTCAGATCTGAGATTTGGTGGCCGATCCGTACCGCGACCGTTAGGGAGCGGCCAATAGGGCCGCTCCCTAACGGTCGCGGTACGGCTGACTCTTGGCTCGCTCTTCGTGTGTGTGACTCCAGCAGGTACATCGTCCGTCCTCGTCGCCACAACCGCGAAATCCGCTGTGACCGGGCCGAGCTTTTTAGGCTTCGACTCGACCGTGAGCGTCCTGTCGATCCGGCAGCGATGTGAAGCTCTGCCGATTGCGAAAGTCTCGCGGGGCGCACCACAATCAAGGCATGAAAACCATGACACCGATTTCGAGAGCAGTCGTCTTTGCTTTGTTGTTCCTCGGCACCTGCGGGCTGAGCGCGGACGAACCCAAGTCAACGAAATCGAAGACCGCCAAGAGCGACTCGCCGGTGCTGGTCCTGGTCAACGGGCAGCCGATCACCGAGGCGGATCTCGACAACTTCGCGAAGTCGCTGCGGCTGGCGGCCAACGAGATTCCTCAGCGCCGCGAGCAGATCATTGAACGACTCATCGACCGGCAGTTGCTGCGAGCATACTTGGCTCAGAAGAACGTCTCCGCCAATCCGGAGCAGTTGGAGGCGCACCTCACCCGATTGAAGACGCGGTTAAAGGAACGCAAAGCGGACTTCGACCAGTTGCTCGCGAAGTCGGGGATGACCGTCGAGTCCCTGCGTCACGAACTGCGGCTGCCGCTCGATTGGGAAGCGTTCGTCAAACTTGACGTGACCGAAGCCAAGCTGCGTGACGTCTGGAAACAACGCCGCCAGGAATTCGATGGCAGCGAAGTCCAAGCCGCGCAGATCGTCCTGAAGAGCGACAAACCCGCCGACGACGAACAAAAACTCCGCGACCTTCGCGGCAAGATTCTCGACAAGACCATCACGTTTGCCGACGCCGCGAAAAAGCACTCGCAGGCCCCGAGCGCCGCAATGGGAGGCGATCTCGGCCGGTTTGGTTTCCGTGGCAGACAGCCCCCGCCTTATCCGCAAGTCGCCTTCGGCCTCAAAGTGGGTGAAGTCTGCGAACCGGTGCGATCTCCTTTCGGAGTCCTGCTGATCACAGTCACCGAACGGAGCGAAGGACAACTCAGCCTGGAAGACGCTCGGCCAGAAATCCTGCAACAGCTTTCGACCGAATTGCAGCGCGAGGTGCTCGCCCAAGAACGGGCGAAGGCAAAGATCGAGCGGCTGTGACCACTCGTTGACTTTCGCGTTCGTCGCGGATAACTCTGCGACCGAGTTTGCCAATCATCACGAACAGGAGGAAGACGATGGCCAAAATCAGACAGTATAAGGAAGGGGGACCACCACCACCGCCTCATCGCCTAGCATCGGTGTTTGACGACCCGGCACGGAATAAGGTGCTGTTGCTCACCTGCATGGATCAGCGGCTGCTGGACGACACTGTCCGGTTTATGAACGCCCTCAACTTGCACAATCGGTATGACCAAGTCGCCCTGGCTGGCGGGACGATGGGTGTCCAACGTCTGAACCCGCCGTCGTCTGTTTGGCAGCCGGTTTTCTTTGACCACTTGCATGCCGCGATCGACGTCCTCCACCGGCAGATCAAGGACGTGTTCCTGTTTGAGCACCTGGATTGCGGAGCCTACAGGTATCTGCACCCGGACACGACAATTCGGGATCGGTACTCCAACGCCGATCGTTTGGTCATGACCGAAATCCACAGGAACGAAGCGCGCAAGTTCGCCTGGGAGGTGGCCGATTTCATTAATACCCAGCGGCGCTTGCACGAGACCGATTTTCGCGCCGCGCGGGAGTCGTGTGGTGCGGATTCGGATTGCTGGGATCGAGTCAAGGAGTCGGCCAAGCAGAAAGTGGACGCTTGGACGAACATCCGAGTGTCGTACTTCGTCATGGACCTGCTCGGCGAAGTGACGCAACTTGACCTGCCGGCTGGACAGCGGGCGGCGTTCGAACGGTAGCTGTGGCGAGCGAATGCGGTCGCTCGACATCTTTTTGAAGGCTTGGGTGGAGGTCGATTTGACGGGTTAAACCAGAGACCGCAGATCGCTCAGGCCGATCTCTTCGCGGCTGGCGAACGGCTCGGCGAATGGGACTCCGATGGTCCAGCCCCAGTAGCGGGCGCGGTCGCGAACGTCGTCCAAGATCGTCGGAGGGGTTTGCGAACGACCGGCCACAAACTGCGATTCGTAGCTGCGAATCCCCGCCAACTTCGCGTCGATGTGCGGCGTGACGTCGAAGACGAACGCTGGCTTGGGATGAATTCGCAGATGCAGGCTGAAGAAGTAGAGCATCTTCGGGGGCCAGTACGGTTCTCCGATCATGTCGGTCTTCGAGAGTTTGCTCCAGAAACGCGCGTCATCGGCCAATCGGCTGGCGACAACATGATCGGGATGCGCGTCCTCCCAATACGGAGCAACGATGATCTTCGGCCTCGTCAGCCGGAAGATCGAAGCGAGCGCTCGGCGCGATTCAAGATCGGACCGCAAACTGCGATTCGGCAAGCCGAGGTTCGCTCGCCAATCGAGGCCCAGAATCTTCGTAGCAGCGTCGGTCTCGGCGGCGCGGAGCTCGAGTGATCCGTGCGGCGTCGGTTCACCGCTCGTGAGGTCGATGACGCCAACTCGCAATCCCTGTTGGCGGCAGGCGAGTAATGTCCCTCCGACGCCGATCTCGGCATCGTCAGGATGGGGAGCGACCACGAGGACGTCGAGCGGTGAAGAAGGAGCGTACATGTTTGTAGTTCCGCCTTCAGGCGGTGTTTATCTCACATCGACCGCCTGAAGGCGGGACTACGAACTCTCGGTGGCCGACGTCACAGAATGAGGCTCTGCCGGCCCATCGTGAAACTCAACAAACCGGCTCCAGGCGTATTGCCACTCCATCCACATCCGCAGGAACGACCACAGCAGCCGCATCTTCGACAGATGCTCCGGCGAGAGCTTGTTGAGCGCTGTCTGAGACGACTGCGCGGCAGACTTCAATCCCCATCGCTCTCCGAGTTCACGGCTGAGTCCCTCCGGTGAGAGATCCGGCACCGAGTCGTCTCGCATCAGGCCGCTGGCGTCCGCGATGACGAACAACTCGAAAAGCTGGCTGCGATACGGCTCAAGCTCCAGCGGCTTTGCTTGTCGATCCGCGTCGAGAATCAACGCATCGAGAAGATTGAGGAGATCGGCGGCAAGTGTCTGTGTGGGTGTGGCGGTCATGATGTGACTCGAAAGGTTCGTTCTGGGGCGAGTAACAGAACAAAGCCACGACGGACGAGCAAGCGATACGGCAGAAGTTGGCGGAAATCGCGCATGAAAACGCCCGGCGTCTCGGCAACGTCGGGCGTTTCGTAGAATTGAAGTCGCAGGCGAGCCGCCTGCGCTACAGTTACGGGAAAATGAAGACCAACCCCGTCCAGACGGCCGCTTCATTGATCGCGGCGTGAGTATTCCACGGAATGCGGTAGAACTTCTTGGGAGCACATTCGCCGGCGCGGTAGTAGCCGAGGTTGTACATCTTCTTGCGGACCGGATCGATCGTCATTTGATACGGCAGACCGACCAGTTGGACGCCGAAGCGGGCGACGGAGACGAACGGCTGGACCAATTCGTGATGAGCATGGCCGTAGCGTTCGAGACCGGCGTCTTCAAAGTACAGCGGATTGAACCATTGATCCGCAGCTCGCCACTGGTAAAGACAGTCGGAGTACATGCGATTGGAATAGGCCGCGTCGCTCAGACGAAACTCGTTCGGGCATTCGGGCATGTTGCCGGCTTTGTCGGGCTTGCAGGGCATTCCGTCGGGACGCGGACAGAGATCCCAGCAAGCTTCCCCTTCAATCGCGCTTGTCGGCTTATAGTCGTAGAACGGCTGAATCTCCCCGATGCGTTTCAACTGCAAGGGACTGGTAACCGGCTCAGGCAGCGGGCCTTCACCGGGCTGTTCCTGAGGCAGCGCGGCAATCCGTTCCTCGGGAGGCAGAATCTGAGCGGGCTCTGCGAGTTGTTTCGTAGGACGGGCCTCCTCGTCTCTCGCTTTCGGCGAGGCCGTCGCGGGAGAGACAACCGCCTTGCCGGCTTCTGAATCAATCGACTCCTCGTCCTCGGAAAGGACATCGCGGAAGCGTTGCTCGGCATCGCGTTGCTTGAGCCGATTGAGTGGCTCATCTGCCTGTGCGACCAATTGATTGGGCTTCCGCTTTCCCGCCAGCTTGCTGATGGCGGCGCTACTCCGAGAGCTCGCAGCCGGCATCACAGTCTTTGAGGATGGAGAGTTGGGTTTCGAGAATAAGTCGCGAACGCCGGCTTCGCTGACCGCGTCTCCGCCGCAGACGATGGCGAGGCTCAATGCGCCGCTCGCCGCGCCCTCAGAAAGAATCCGGAGCGTGCTCCGCCGTGTAATTCGGAGCTTCTTGAGTAATGGCGATGTCATGTGGATGGTTCTCCCTAACCGTCGCTGCTGAGATTTGTAGGAACCGAGTGTTCGTCCTGAGCTCGGTAATGTTCGCTGTGCCGAGATAACCCATGCCGGCTCGCAGGCCGCCGATCAGTTGGTAAAGGAAACTTCCCAACGGACCTCTGTAAGCGACTCGACCCTCGACCCCTTCGGGCACGAGCTTCTTTGTCGCCGTCTTGTCGTCTTCTCCCTTATTCGTTGACTGTCGATATCGGTCCGCCGATCCCTGCATCATCGCGCCGAGCGATCCCATGCCTCGATACCGCTTAAAGCTGCGGCCTTGATACAGGATCATCTCGCCCGGTGATTCATCCAGTCCCGCCAGCAACCCACCCAGCATCACGACGTGAGCACCGGCCGCGAGAGCCTTTGTCACATCGCCGCTGTAGCGGATGCCGCCGTCGGCAATGATCGGGACATCGGTGCCGGCCACCCCTTTCGCCGCATTGGCGATTGCGGTGAGCTGAGGCACTCCGACTCCGGAGATGATGCGTGTCGTGCAGATCGAGCCAGGCCCGATCCCCACTTTGACGCCGTCTGCTCCGGCTTTGACGAGATCCTTTGCTCCTTCGGTGGTGGCGATGTTTCCCGCCACGACGTCGATGTTCCAGCGGCGTTTGATCTCCCGGACGGTCTCGATGACGTTCTTCGAGTGCCCGTGAGCCGAATCCACCACCAACACATCCACGCCCTTGTCCAGCAACGCCGCGGCCCGTTCGTAATCGAACACGCCGATCGCCGCTCCGACACGCAACCGCCCGCGAGCATCCTTGGACGCTCCCGGAAAGCGCAGGGTCTTGTCGATGTCCCTGATCGTGATCATTCCCTTTAATTGGTAAAGGTCGTCAACCAGGAGCAGTTTCTCCACTTTGTTTTCCAGGAGTAACCGCTGTGCCGTGACTAAATCGGTGTGCTCGTGGGCCGTGACGAGCTTTCCTTTGGTCATCACGTCCTCGACGAGCCGGTCGTTCGACTCCAGAAACCGGAGATCGCGTCGCGTCAAGATGCCCACCAGCTTGCCGTTGCGCGTAATGGGCACGCCGCCGATGTTCCGCTGATCCATCAGCCGCCGAGCCTCACCCACCGTGGTTTCCGGCGGCAGCGTGACCGGATCGACGATGACTCCGTGTTCGGATCGCTTCACCCGGTCAACCTGCAAAGATTGCTGCTCGACCGTCATGTTCTTGTGAACGATGCCGATCCCTCCCTCCTGAGCCAGAGCGATCGCCATCTCCGCTTCGGTGACCGTATCCATCGGACTGCTGACCACCGGGATGCTCAGCGGCACGTTGCGGGTCAACCGGGACGAGACATCGACTTCCTTCGGCATGACCTCCGAGTAAGCCGGTTCCAACAACACGTCATCAAACGTCAGCCCGCGAGCGACAATGCGATCTTCCATGCCAGCAATCTCCTAAACACAGCGCCGAGAAATCGAGAATCCGGGCCGGATGATAAGGCTCACCCGCGTTGCCGTCACCGTTCGCCAGAATCGTCAATCGCGCGTCGATCAAATCGTTGGCGGCAGCCTGTGGCCCATCTTGTCCCGTTTGGTGTCCATGTATTTCTGCCGGTGCTCGTGAGGCGGGGCGATGATCGGGACTTGTTCAACCACATGCAGATCCCAGGTCTGCTCGAATGATTCGAGCTTCTTGGGGTTGTTGGTCAGGATGCGAATCTGGCTGAGGCCGAGATCCTTGAGGATTTGCAGCCCGATCATGTAGTCCCGCTGGTCCGCCTTGAAGCCGAGCTTGTGATTCGCTTCGACGGTATCCAAGCCCTGGTCTTGCAGTTGATACGCCTTGAGCTTCGCCACCAGACCAATGCCGCGTCCTTCCTGCGGCAGATAGACCACCGCTCCGGTTCCGGCTTGCGAAATCTGACTCATCGCCAAGTGCAATTGATCCCCACAGTCGCAACGCAATGAATCCAACACGTCACCCGTGAAACAACTGGAGTGCATGCGGACGAGCGGTGCCTCCACCGACTTCAAGTCGCCCCAAACCAGAGCCAACGGTTCCTGATCTTCGTGCTCGACCCTGTAAGCGATCACGGTGACTTGGCCGAACTCGCGGAGCGGCATTGAGACTTCCACCTCGCGTGTGACCAGACGCTCGCGCAAGCGGCGGTGACGGATCAGGTCTTCGATGGTGATGATCGGGATGTTCTGCTGCTGAGCAATCTCTTCCAACTCGGCCCGGTCAGCCATGCCGGCGTGCTTCTGGCTGAGAATCTCGATCAGCACACCCACCGGCTTGAGCCCAGCAATGCGCATCAGATCGACAGTTGCTTCCGTGTGGCCGGCTCGACGCAGGACGCCCCCGTCCTTGGCGAGCAGTGGATTGAGATGTCCCGGTCGAACGAAATCTCCCGCCGACGCCGTCGCGTCCGCCAACGCTCGCAAGGTTTTTGCCCGACTCTCGGCACTCACCCCGGTGCCCGCATCACGATGATCGATCGGGGTCAGGAAAGGAGTGTGATTCAATGACGAATTCGCTTCGGCCGCGACCAGCGGCGACAGTCGCAGGCGATCCGCCGTCTCACGAGTCAGCGGCGCACACATCACGCCTCGGCCGCGAGTCAGCATGAAGTCGACTTGCTCGGACGTGATCGACTCTGCAGCGGCGACGAAGTCCCCTTCGTTCTCGCGATCCGACGCATCGACCACGATCACGAGCCTGCCGGCTCGCAGCGCGGCGAGCGCATCATCCACTGTGTTGAGATGCGCTGCGTTCATCGTGTCCTCAAGGCTTCCTGGTTTGAGTGGTCTAACTCGCTGGTCAGTCATCAGACATTTTTGGCGAGCGGGGCGGCGTCAGCCCCGCCCCCGGTTCCGCGGCGCGTTGACCGGGGGGCTGACGCCGCCCCGCTCGCCTGTCTCGTTCGCGTCCGCGCGAATGATCATTTTCACCGCCAACATTCACTCGCCGGTCATCGAGTGGATGAAGTCGACCACCGCTGGATCGGTTTCCGTCTGCGGGATTTCTTCAATCTGCTCAAAGGAGTCGAGCGCCCCGACCCAGTCCAGGAAATCTGGCCGAACTTCGATGTCCGACAAGGCGTTGATCTCCTCATTCAAATCCGCCGCTGAGCAGAACGGCTCCAAGACATCTGCCACCAGCGACGCCGTGGCCGGTCGATCGGCAGGCTTCTTTGACAACATCTTCGCCAGCAATTCCACGACGGGTTGCGGCAGCGACGAATTGAATTCACTCGCCGAGGGGGCCGGATCGCGTGCGTGGCGAATCATCTTTCGAAGCGGGTTCTTGTCGGCGAAGACGACTCGCCCCGTCAGACAGTGAAAGGCGACGCAACCCAACGAATAAGTGTCGCTGCGGCCATCGCTCACCTGGTCATTATCCCCCTGCTCTGGCGAAACGTAATCGAAATTCCAGCGCAGTTCGTCCGACTGATCAGTGGAAACTGAATCGGCGTCATCGAGAAACTCCAGTGAATCGTGAGCCGATCCGAACTCCATGATCTTGATGTGTCCGGAAGACGTCACCCAGAGATTGGCGGGCTGCACGTCACGCAGGACGACTCCCATTTCATGCAAGTAGGCCATGCCCAGTGCAGCCTCGCGAATGAGTCGGCAGGCTTCTCCCAGAGGCAGAGATGGCGTGGCGGTCAACGCCTCACGCTTCAATCGTGTCGCTAACGTTTCTCCTTGGAGATCTTCAAGAGCCGCATAGACCATGCGACCTGCTCGGCCGACCTGAAACGTTCGCAGGACGTTGGGATGATCCGCCAACACGTCGATCCGTAACTCGCGAGTCAACCGCGCGGCTTGCTCACGATCGCTCGACACGTCAAACGGAAAGATCTTGAGAGAGACCGCTTGATCGAACTCCGGATGCCTTGCTCGAAAAAGCATCCCCAACCGGCCCGCTGCGACACGGTCAAATACTTCGTATGGGCCCAGCCGATAGGGACCGGGAATTCCCGCGAGAAGGCCGCTCGCCTGAAATTCGGTCAGCAACTGCTGCTTCACCAACAGGCGAACCAGACCCTCGCCGTCGCCAAGGGCGTGGTTGGTCGCCAACCAATCCGAGAGGGCCTTGCCAAATGCTCCGGCAGGCATCAGGCCGCCATCAATCACGCTCTGGCGAACTTGGTCGCAATTCATTTCGAGACCTTTGCTATTCATCGAGACTTTGAGCCCTCGAACACGGGCAATACTGTATCGCTCGACCATGCGTCGGAGAAATCTCTCGCGGCATATCTGACAAAAACCAGTTGAACTTTAGGACGAGCCAGGGAATCCACAGCGACCCTTCGCGCGAACGAACCGATTCATCCAGAAGCCGGAACGCCAATTGACATCCAAGCCACCGTTGATATGTTGTGCCTGACGAATCCGCAGCCTAAGCTCCCTGACACGAATATCCTGCCAAGACACTGACCTGCCTGCGACCTTCCTGAAAACCCACCAGCAACGGATGATCGTTGCTGATCTCGCCACTGAACCTCATCTGACAAAACAGTGCCTCTGTTGGATTCATGCCAACGAGGATTTGATTGATTGCCTTGGTCTCACGCGGGATGACCTCCCGATGCCCTCCGTCATAAATAGGAGCGATCCATGAGGATGACGAATCGTTTGCTGTTCGCCGTGACCGCCGCGAGTGCGTTCGCGACCCTCAACTCCGCGTTTGCGGAACCCGCGAAACCCAAGGGATTGGGCGATCCGGGACAGCTCTCCGCTCTGAAAGTGGAGCCAACGGTGGACGGCAAGCCCATCGTGCTGCGAGGCCGAGACGCCCGCCAGCAAGTTTATGTCACCGGCAATTACTCCAGTGGCCAGCTTCGCGACCACACCCGTAAGGTGCAGTACTCCGCCGAACCGGCGGGGATCGTCAACGTCGATGCGACCGGGTTGATCACGCCGATTAAAGACGGCGATGTCACGTTGAAAGTCACCGGCAACGGCTTAAACGTCTCGGCCTCGATTCACGTCGAGGGAGTCGAGAACCAAATCCCCATCAACTTTAAGAACCAGATCGTCCCGATCTTCACGAAGCTCGGCTGCAATAGCGGTGGCTGCCACGGCAAGGCGTCCGGGCAAAACGGATTCAAGCTCTCGCTGCTTGGTTTCTATCCCGATGAGGATCACGAGTTCCTCGTCAAAGAGAATCGCGGACGACGTCTCTTCCCCTCGTCTCCCTCCGAAAGCTTGCTGTTGATGAAGGCCACTGGCCGCTCGCCACACGGCGGCGGCAAGCGAATGGACGTCGATAGCTACGAGTTCCGCTTGATCTCACGCTGGGTTGAGCAAGGAATGCCATACGGTTCCGACAAGGACGCTTACGTCGCCGGCATCAAGTGTTTGCCCGAAAGCCGGGTCATGGATCGTGGAGCCGATCAGCAGATCACGGTCATCGCGACCTACAGCGACGGCACGACCGAAGACGTGACTCGGATGGCTCTGTTTGAAGCCAACGACACCGAAATGGCCGAAGCCACGAACACCGGCATGATCAAGACGCTCGACCTCGCCGGAGAGGTCGCGATCATGGCGCGGTATCAAGGAACTGTCTCGACATTTCGTGCAACGATTCCTCTCGGTGCCGACATCGGCACCATTCCGACGGCCAAAGGCTTCATCGATGAAGCCGTCTTCGGCAAACTGAAGGTGCTCGGCATTCCGCCGTCACCGCTGGCTGACGATGCGACCTTTCTGCGCCGCGTTTCGATCGATGTCAGTGGCACGCTGCCAACCGAAGAACAAGTCCGAGCATTCCTCGCCGACACCGATCCGGCCAAGCGAGACAAGCTGGTTGATCGGCTGCTCGAGTCGACTGACTACGCCGACTACTTCGCTAACAAATGGAACCTCGTCTTGCGGAACAAGAACCGCACCCTGGACGACAACTCCGCGACCTACGGTTTCTATCAATGGATTTGGTCGAACCTCTACGAGAACAAGCCCTACGACCAGATCGTCCGCGAAGTGCTGACGGCTTCGGGTGACTCGGCCACGAACCCAGCGGTTGTGTGGTACCGCGAAGTGGACGAGAACAACGAACAAGTCGAAGACGCGGCCCAGTTGTTCCTCGGCCTGCGAATTCAATGTGCTCGCTGCCACCACCATCCGTTCGAGAAATGGAGCCAGAACGACTACTACGGTTTCAGTGCGTTCTTCACCCGAGTTGGCAAGAAGAACATTTTCGAGCCCGGTATGGCGAAAGCTTCTCGCGACAAGCGTGTCTTCCACAATGACGGTGTGGCCGCCGCGACGAACCCGCGTAACGGTCAGTCACTAAAGCCGACGGGACTTGGCTCGCCTGCTCTGGAGATCGCCGCCGATCGCGATCCGCGACATTTCCTCGCCGATTGGATGGCCGACAAGAACAACCCGTTCTTCGCGAAGTCTGTTGTCAATCGCTACTGGAAACACTTCTTCGATCGCGGCATCGTCGAACCGGAAGACGATATGCGTGAGACGAATCCCCCCTCGAACCCGGAACTGCTCGACAAACTGGCGAAGGGGTTCATTGAGAGCGGCTTCAACCTGAAGTGGCTGGTCAAGACGATTACCTCGTCGAGCACCTACCAACTCAGCTCGCTGCCCAACGACTACAACTTGAAGGACAAGCAAAACTTCTCCCGCTACTACCCAAAACGTCTGACGGCCGAGGTGCTCTACGACGGCTTCCATCGCGTCACGAACACCACGCAGAACTTCGGCTCGCTGCCCCCCGGCACGAAGGCCGTGCAACTGCCGGACGCCAGCATCGGCCCGTATTTCTTGAAGGTCTTCGGTCAACCGCAAGGGGACACCGCCTGCGAATGTGAACGCTCGCAAGAGGCGAACCTCGCTCAAAGCCTGCACCTACTCAACAGCAGCGAAGTGCAAGACAAGATCGCGAACGCTTCCGGCCGAGCGACCACGATGGCCAATGACAAAGTCCGCACGCACGAGGAGAAGGTCAAGGAGATGTACCGCTGGGTCTACTCCCGCGAACCGAACGCCGACGAGACCAAGATCGCGTTGGCCCACCTCGCCAAGCACGAAGCGGCCCCGAAGGTTGCCTACGAGGACATCCTGTGGGCACTCATCAACACGAAAGAGTTCTTGTTCAACCACTAATTCGTTCGTCGTTTCGATGAAAGCACTTGGCAGAGGAATGGAGGCACCGGAGTGAATCGACTTCAATCGAGCTCATTCCCCTGCCCACATTCCTCTGTCATTTTTTAAGCCTCAGACTTTTCCCGCCTTCCTTGATGAGAGTTGCCATGACTCGCACTTTTGCGTTCGTTGCCGCCACGGCCTTGATCGGAGCGACGTCCGCGTTCGCTCAACTTCCCCAGGCGAAGTTGTTTTCGGTGTTCCCGCCGGGAGCACAGGTCGGCGTGGCTACGGAAGTCGCCATCTCCAACGGTGCGGAGATGGATGAGGCCAATCGGTTGATCTTCAACCATCCGGGAATCACGGCCGCGCAGAAGGTCACCGATGCCAACGGTGTGAAGACTCCCGTCGCCAGCACGTTTGTCGTCACTGTCGCGGCGGGCGTGCCGGATGGAATCTATGAAGTCCGATTCAGCGGACGTTTCGGCGTCAGCAATCCGCGCAGCTTCGTCGTCGGGTCACGCAAAGAGATCAACGAGCTCGAACCGAACAACGCCCGCGAACAGGCGACGCCGGTCGAGCTGAATTCGACGGTCAACGGCCGCACCGACGGCAGTGCCTACGACTACTTCAAATTCACCGGCAAGGCGGGACAGCGGGTCTTGTGTCTTTGCCAGGCTGGTCGCATCGACTCGAAGCTCAAAGCACAAATCGAACTCTACGATGCAGCGGGCGTCGTTCCGCCCCCAGCGGCAGGTGCGGCCGCGGCTCCGAGTCCCCAGGCCGTTCAAACCGGTCGTCGTTTGGCATTTTCTCGTAGTGCCGGAAGACGAGATGCGGTGCTCGACGTGACACTTCCGGCCGACGGTGATTACTTCCTGCGAATCATCGACCAGGTCTATGGCGGCAGTGTCGATCACTTCTATCGGCTGACCGTCACGACAGGCCCCTACATCGACTTCGCGTTGCCTCCCGCTGGCGTGGCAGGATCGAATTCGCAGGTCACACTCTTCGGCCGCAATCTTCCCGGCGGGCAACCGGCCGGAGTCAGCGTCGATGGCCGGCCGCTCGAAAAGGTCGCCGTGTCCGTTACGGTGCCGGGCGATGCCGAGAACACCCAAGCAGCCGACAACCTCGGCGCGATCCAAGGGGGAGTGGATGCCTTCAGCTATGTTTGGAACACCCCCGCCGGTAATGCGAATCCTCTGACGATGTTTGTCGCTCCCGCACCGGTCGGATTGGAACAAGAACCGAACGACGCACCAGCTCAAGCCAACAAGATTACCGTCCCTGCCGAAGTCGCCGGGCAGTTTCAGGCTCGCCGTGACGTGGACTTCTTCACGTTCGACGCGAAGGCTCAAGAGGTCTATTGGATTGAAGCGTTCGGCGACCGGCACGGCTCCCAGGCCGATCCTTACATCACGCTCGACCGAGTCACGAAAGACGACAAAGGGGTCGAGACGGTCCAGCGGATTACGGCTCAGGACGACACGGGAGTAAACTTGATCCCAAACGTCTTCGAGACGCTCAGCGACGACCCGGCGTTTCAGTTTGTGGTGCCGGCCGACGGAACTTATCGGCTGACGATCCGTGACCGCTATTACGAGTCACGCGGTGACGCTCGCATGGTCTACCGACTGTCGATTCGCAAAGAAGCTCCCGACTTCAAAGTGGTCGTGTTGCCGGAATCTCCACTGGCCGACAACAACACGACTGCCGCAACGTATCCCGCCAACCTCCGTAAAGGGGAGAACCTTTCTTGCCGAGTCATCGCGTACCGCCGCGACGGCTACAACGGCACGATTGATGTCACCGTAGAAAACTTGCCGCCAGGGATCACTTGCAAGGGAACGAGCATCGGCCCCGGCCAGACGAATGCCACGATCGTGTTCTCGGCAACTGAGGACGCGGCCGACGGAACATTTGGCTTCGCGAAGATCGTGGCGAAAGCTCGCATTGAAGATAACGCCAAGGTCAAAGCGGTCGCGGACGCCAAAGCGGCTGTGAAGCCGGCTGTCGATGCGTTGCCGAAGACTCAGCAAGACGCCGCCAAGGCGGCCGAGGATGATAAGAAATTCCTCGTCACACGACAGGCTGCTGAGACGAAGTTCACCGCCGACGCCGATCTCGCCAAGAAAGCGGCCGACGCGAAGGTCGTCTCTGATAAGAAAGCGACGGACACCGCGGCCGCACTCAAGGTCGCGATCGACAAACTTGCGGCGGCCAAAACGGAACTCGATAAAGACAAGGACAAGCAAGAACTGAAAGACGCATTCGCGGCGGCAGAGAAAACGGCGAACGAAGCCGACGCCGCCACGAAAGCAGCGGTGCAAGAGAAGACGGTCGCCGACAAGGCGGCCACCGATACGGCCAATGTTTTGAAGACCACAGAGCAAGCCAAGACCAAAGCAGTCACGGAACACGATCAGTCCGTCGCGAAACTCAAGACCGCGACGGACGCTCAAGCCGCGGCCGAGAAGAGAATCGCGGACGCCAACGCGGCGGTGACGGCTGCGATTGCTGCCCAAAAGGCCGCGGCTCGTGACGTCGCCCACGTCGGCCGAGCCGCCACAACGGTTTGGGATGGCAACGCTGCGGTGGCTGGCCCAATCTCGCGTCTCTCACGAGACCTGTGCCTGGCGATCACGCCGGAAGCCTACCCCTTCCAAGTGAACACGGACGTCTTCCGAGTCGATGCCAATCACAACCGGCAGATTCTCGTTCCGGTGAAGCTCCTCAAGCGAAACGGTTTCGATGAAAACGTAACCCTGACGTTTGTCGGCACTCCTCAGAACGCGCAAGCAGAGAACAAGCCAATCAATAAGGGTGCGGCCGAAGGGGTCTATCGCGTCTTCCTGCCGAACAACGTGCCGGTCGGAACCTACACGCTTTACATGAAGGCCACCGCCGCCGTGCAATACCGTCGTCGGCCGGAGCTTGCCGACAAGGCGAAGGCCGCACTGGATCTGTCCGTTGCTGCCGCGACTCAAGCCACCGAAGCGTTGACCAAAGCCAACGCCGAAAAAGACGCCGTCACCAAGAAGGCCGTCGAGACGGACGCGGCTTTCAAGAAGGCGACCACAGACAAAGAGGCGGCTGCAAAGAAAGTCACCGTAACCACCGAAGCCGTGAAGAAGGCGACCGAAGCCAAAGACAAAGCCACGACCGACGCGGACAAGGAAGCGACCGCGAAGGCGCTCACGGCCGCTCAAGAGGAAGCTAAGAAGGCGACGGACGCATTGGCTGTCGCCGACAAAGCTCTCGCCGATTCCGACGCCGCGAACAAGGCTGCCATTGCTGCCAAGACGAAGGGCGAAGCGGACGCGAAAGTGGCCGACGACAAGAACAAAGCGGCTCTGGCTGACAAGGCTGCCAAAGAGAAGGCTCTCGCCGACGCCAACACGGCCACCAAAGCCAACGCCGTCAATGTCTTTACCCCGTCGACTCCCATCGTCATTACCGTGAAGCCCAATGCCGTAAACGTCACGACCGCTCCGGCCAACGGCGGAGCGGTCAAGCGTGGAGACAAGGTCGAAGTCAAAGTCACCATCCAGCGCGTCAACGGATTCGCGGGGCCAGTGACTCTCGAACTCGTGCCGCCTCCCGGCACGGTCGGACTCTCCGCCGAGAAAGTGACGATCCCGGCCGACAAAGCCGAAGGCGCGATCATCGTCACCGCCGCAGGCGACGCGACCGAAGGCGCGATCGCCAATGCCGTCATCCGCGCATCCGCGGACTTCGATGGAGCGGTGGCCGCCTCAGATGGAGCCGTCGCCATCAACGTTGCGAAATAGCTTTGGAGTGCGGTGTGTCAGCACCGCTTTGGGTCGCTCAGTTGAAATCGGTGCTGACACACCGCACTCCAAAATTTGTCACCCCGCCTCAAGAGACCTGCCATGCCTCGCCTCACCATTCTGTCACTGACTTTGGCCCTGATGGGATCGACTGCCTTTGCTCAAGAGGCCAAACCCGTGGCCGGTGCGATCACACCGGAAGCGATCAACCTCGGCCGTCCGGTTGATTTCGACAAGGACATCCTGCCGATCCTCGAAAACAACTGCATCGCCTGCCACAACCTTGGCCAGCAAGAGAGCAAGCTCAACCTGGAGAAGCTCGATGCGATGATCAAGGGTGGCAAACGCGGCCCGTCGATCGTGCCGAAGGATCCGGATAAGAGTTTGTTATATGTCGTGGCCTCGCGGGCCAAAGGCCCAGCGATGCCGCCGTTGCCGAACAAGGTTGATGCGAAGGCGCTCACGCCGAAAGAGCTTGGAATCTTGCGGCAATGGATTATCGAAGGCGCGACCGGCGGTATGGGAGGAATGAAGGACCAAGTCAATTGGCAGCCGGTGCCGACGACGGCTAAGGCCATTTACTCCGTGGCAATGGCTCCGTGGGGACGCTACGTCGCGGCGGGTCGAGCCAACCAGGTGTTGCTGCTCGATGTCGAGACTGGCGACGAGATCGGCCGTTTACTCGATCCGAATCTCAACGCGATTCTGCACAATGGCAAGCCGATGTATCCGACGGGAGCCGCACATCGCGACTTCGTTCACTCGCTGGCGTTCAGCCCGGACGGTCGCACCATCGCATCCGGCGGATATCGCACTGTGAAATTGTGGCAGCGTCCCGCCACGAATCGCACGCGAGAGATTGCTGTCGGAGCGGTCTTGACGACGGTTGCTATCAGTCCCAACGGACAGACGCTGGCAACCGCCGGAGCCGACAACGCTATTAAGTTGTGGAACCTCGCCGACGGCGCGGCGGGCAAGGTGTTGGCCGGACATGCGGCGGCGATTCACAGTCTCGCATTCAGCGCGGACGGGACCAAGCTGGCCTCGGCCTCGGAAGACAAGACGATTCGCGTTTGGAATCTCGCCGACGGCACCGAAGCCAACAAGATTGAGTCCCCAGCACCAGCCAAAGCAGTTGTCTTCACGGCCGACGGAGCCAAGGTCATTGTTGGCCAAGCCGACAACATCATTCGCGTCTGGCCGATTCCGGCAGCCGCTCCGTTCACGCCAGAGAAAGAAATCAAAGGCCACACTGGGCCGATCAATGCGCTCGCGCTGATCGCTCCGGGTGCTCAGGTCTTGTCGGGCAGCGAAGACCAAACGGCTCGCGTTTGGGATCTCGCTGCCGGCAATCAGGTCCGACAGTTTGCTCACGGCGGCCCGGTGAATTCGGTGGCGGTTCGAACCGACGGATTGTTCGTCGCGACCGGCAGTGCGAACAACATCGCCAAACTGTGGAACAACCAGACCGGAGCGCAAGTCGCGGAACTCAAGGGAGACGTGACGCTCAATCGAGCCATCGTGGAACGGACGGAAGACCAAAAGGTCGCGCAGCAATTCAAAGCTCTCGCCGACGCCTCGTTTAAGGCGGCCGAGACCAATCAGAAGGAGCGAGACGAAGCGGTTAAGAAGGCCAATGAAGCGAAAACTAACGCCGATAAGGCCGTGGCCGAACAAGATCCGAAAGTGAAAGAGGCCGTCACGAAGGCCGAAGCCGCCAAGAAAGCGGCTGATGAGAAAAAGGATGATGCGGCTCTGGCCAAGGCTTCAACGGACGCTGCTGCGGAAGTCACGAAGCAAATGGATGAACTGAAGAAGCGACAGGACGCTGTTGCCTCGGCGATGCGAGCGATCACGCTCGCTGAACAAGCCGCGAAGTCCGCTGTGGAACAAGTTACCGCTGCGAAGGCTCAGCAAGATGCGACGACCGCTGCGGTCACGAAATCCGACGCGGATCTAAAGGCCGCGACGGACGCCGACGCCGCCGGATTTAAGCCCGTGAAAGGGGTCGCGTTCTCGGTGGATGGCAAGCGGTTGCTCACGACGTCCGACGACACCCTGATTCATGTCTGGGACAGCACGACCGGCAAGTCCATTGAAACCTTTGCCGGCCACAAGGCTGCCGTCGGAGCGATCGCCACCGGCCCGAACGGTCTCGTGGTCAGCGGCTCGGCCGATCAAACGGCTGCCGTGTGGACGACGATTCCGACTTGGTCGCTGATTGGTCAACTCGGCCCGAAGAAGGAGACCCCGCTCGACTTCGCCGGCTCGCCGTTCGCAGCTCGAGTGCTGAGTCTCGCGTTCAGCCGTGACGGTAAGTGGCTTGCAACCGGTGGTGGCGAAGCATCGCGCAGCGGTGAGCTTTTCATTTGGGACGTCGCCGCTCAAACGATGGCCAAGGAATTCAAAGACGCGCACAGCGACACTGTGATGAGCATCGAGTTCGGCCGCGATGGAAAGTACCTCGTCACTGGCGCGGCGGACAAGTTCGTAAAGCTTTGGGACATCGCCGCCGGCAAGTTGGTGAAATCCTTCGAGGGGCACACGCATCACGTCCTGGGCGTCTCGATCAAAGCCGACAATAGCCTGCTGGCCAGTGCCGGGGCTGACAACGCCATCAAAATCTGGAACGTGGAAACCGGCGAGCAAGCTCGCACGATCCCCGGCTATTCCAAGCAGGTCACGTCGATCCGCTTCCTGGGCGTTACCGAGAACGTAATCAGTTCCGGTGGCGACAAGACCGTTCGCTACCACAACGCGACTAATGGCTCGCAGCCACGAGCCTTTGCCGGAGGAACCGACTTCATGTACTGCGCTGCAGCCTCTCGCGACGAGCAAATCGTCGTCGCCGCCGGCGAAGACGGAGTCCTCCGCGTCTGGAACGGCACGAACGCTCAACTGATCCGCCAGTTCGATCCGCCCAAACCACCAGAGACGACCGCTCAAGCGGCCGCGAAGTAATGAGCTCGGGCCGGTTTTTCACTTGTCAGTTTTCGTGAGCCGAGGCAAGAATCCCAACGGTTTTGGAAACCGCTGAATGAACTTCGCCCTTGGAAAAAGGAGCTTAATGATGAAGATCTTTACTTTGCTGCTGACGGCGATTTTGTGGATGGTCTCGGTACAGGCCGCGCTCGCGGACAAGATCACCGGCGAGTACCTCGAAGCTCGGACCTGCGACGTTTACACCGGCCCTTGCTTCGCCAATGCCGAGATGAGCCTTGCCGGCAAAGAAGCCGTGATGGCTTGGAAAGTGGACCAGGGAAGTTGGAGAAGCGTGACGCTGGATGGATTGGGTGTGGCGTTGGTCGTGAAGGCCGAAGGGACGCTGGGGACCGATGGCGTCTTCCCCATGCAGGCCGGCAAGACGGCAGCAGTCATCATCGTCGATGAGAATGCTTCCTCGGAGCAACGTAGCGCTCTGATCGCCTTCGTCAAAGAAAACGCGAGAGAGTTGACCAAGAACGTCATCAACATCGTCTCCGCCCCGATTACGCTGAAGAACGACCATCTGGAAGGCAAGGGAGTCTTCTCGGCCGGCAAACTGGCGTCGATTGAGACTCGGCAGATGAGGAAGAACGACTGCGTCTGCACGAACGAAATGGTCTTTTATCAGCCGCTGACGAAGGTCGAGAATTTTGCTCCGGCTTATGCCCTGAAGCAGTCGTACCAGGGTGAGGGGTTGAACGGCAAATGGACGAACAACAACACCCGCAGCGCGTTCCTGGCGACGTTCCGAGTGAAATACTAGCGCAGGCGGCTCGCCTGTGACTGACAATTCCGAATCACAGCCCGGCTGTTCTCGAACAGCCGGGCTGTTCTGTTTGATGAAATCGGCGAACGGCACGGCTACCATCTCTGCCGATTCGCCGTCACCCTCAAGAGGAGATTCGTTCGATGCGTTTGAGAATGTTTACAGCGGTGATTGTGTCCGCCGCGTTGTGTTCACTGGCTGGTTCCGTTCAAGCCGAAGGTAAGCTCGAAGCAGTCGCGGGACTGCCTGACGGGTTGTCGAAAGAGATCGCAGCGGTCGTCGATGCGAATGGTCAGAAAGTTGTCGGCAAGGACGGAGCGGTTTGCTCGGTATGGCTGGTCAAAGAGGTGCCGATGAAAGCAAACTTCAAGCCGACTCTTAACGTGAAGTATCCGTTTGCGGCGGGCGAGTTGATCGGCGTGTTGCATGTGCAGGCGAAGTCGAAATACACCGACTTCCGCGGGCAGGAGATCAAGCCGGGAGTCTTCACGCTGCGTTACGGTCAGCAACCGGAAGACGGCAATCACGTCGGCACGAGCGATCTGGCGGACTTTCTGTTGGCCATCCCGGCGGCCGTGGATGCCGATCCCAAGCCACTCGGCGATTTCAAAGACTTGTCGGAGCGAAGTGCCAAGACGGCTGGCTCGACACATCCGGCGATTTTCTCGCTGCTCCCGTCCGACAAGCCGGCCGAGAAGCCGACTTTGACGCATGACGACAGTAAGGACCACACCATGCTCAGCACGACACTTGCCGCGAAAGGCGGATCGAAGGTTGCGTTGCGAATGGTCGTGATTGGCAAGTCGGGCGAATAGCTCGCACAGTTTTTTGAATGGCCCGGAAAATGACAGACTGGGCGGACTTGTTGTGGTGGCGCACTTGGTGGACCTTCGATCCGAACGGCTCAGTCCAAGATCTAATTTGGCAACATGGATTCATTCTGGTTGAGGGCTTCTGTTGGCTGGTCTTCGCCGGATTGGTTGTTCGGAGATACTGGCGTCTTCGCAAGTCGATGCGGTTGGAGTTGAGCTACGCCACGGCGTTTTTGTTGTTTGGAGTTAGCGACTTCATCCAAGCCTTCCGGCTGACAAGTTGGTTGTTAGTCTGGAAGTTGATCAACCTGATCGTGCTCTTAGTTCTGCGGCATCGCACCATTCGGAGCTTGTATCCGGAATCAAAAGTGTTTTGAGTCAGAGTTATGACGCCAGAAACTTCAAAACTGTCGAAAACGAACGGGCTGTTTCGGCCGGCGGTTGTGATATCGCTGTTGTCCGTCGGCCTCACGTTGATCGGAATCTGTCGATCAGCACCGCGTGCGAACGACGAACCTCTCAAGAATTCTGAGTCAACGGCCATTTCAAAGCAGCCTGCGAAAGACAAAGACGACTCTCCCAAAGAGCTTTTCAGCGGAAAGGTCGTCAACCTGCAAGACGCGTTGAAACGTCGTGGGGTCAAAGCGTTTGACGAGTTCAAGTCGCAGGTCGTTCTGGAGACGGACGCCGGTGAATTGATCCCGATCGTTCCGGACTGGCGCGGGCGGGCGTTTTATCAGGACGAGCGATTGCGCGATCGACGCGTCGATCTGGTGGGGACGCGGCAGAAGGCCGCTCCCTATTTGCAGGTGCTGATGATCTTCGTGTTCGATGACGCGGGGGCTCGACAGTACATGGATTATTGGTGCGATATCTGTTCGATCCCGATGTACGAGATCAAGCCATGCGACTGCTGTCAGGCGGACATTCGGTTTCGGCTTCAGCCGCAAGAGTTGCCTAGCTTCGTGAAGACAAAACCGTAGCACAGGCGGCTCGACTGTGTCCCGGGCAGGCGAGCCGCCTGCTCTACGAGAGATTCATCATGTCAATCATGCTCAACAAGCGAGCGAATGAGTTAATCGAGCCGATGCTGCCGTTGGTCGGTGATCTGCGCGGGACGTTGGTGGAGCTCGACAACGGCGGGCAGGTCGTTGACTTGGGAGTGAAGGCGGAAGGGAGTCTCGAAGCCGGGCGGTTCTTGTCCGAGATGTGTTTGGCAGGGCTTGGCAAAGTGCGGATCGTGCCGGATGAGATTGGCGGGATCGCTTGGCCGCACGTGCAAGTGGTGACCGACTGGCCGGTCGAAGCGTGCTTGCTCAGTCAATATGCCGGATGGCAAATCAGCATTGGAAAATTCTTCGCGATGGGGTCCGGGCCGATGCGAGCGGCGGCGGCTCGCGAAGAGTTGTTCTCGAAGTTGGATTACCGCGAGGCGGCGGCGCACGCGGTTGGAGTACTCGAAACCGGCAAGCTGCCGACGGCGGAGGTCTTCGATTTGATCTCGGAGAAGACCGGGGTGCCGGCAGACATGATCGTTTTGCTGGCCGCTCGCACGGCGAGTCTGGCGGGAAACTTTCAAGTGGTGGCTCGGTCGGTCGAGACATCGCTGCACAAACTGTTTGAACTCGGGTTCGACGTGTGGCGCGTGCGGTCGGCGATAGGCGTCGCACCGTTGCCTCCCGTGGCCAAGGATGACTTCGCGGGGATCGGGCGGACGAACGACTCGATCTTGTACGGTGGCCGAGTGACCTTGATGGTGCGCGGTGATGATGAGTCGATCTCGGCGATTGGACCGCGCGTGCCTTCGAGCGGATCGGCAGCTCATGGCAAACCGTTTGCCGAAGTCTTTGAAGACGCGGGACGAGACTTCTACAAGATCGATCCGCACCTCTTCAGTCCGGCAGAAGTCGTGTTCCAGAATCTCGACACGGGGCGAGTGCAGGCGTTTGGTGGCGTCGCGTCTGAAGTGTTGCGTCGTTCGTTCGGCCTCTGAGAGATGGAGTACAACGTGCTGATTGGTGTGCTCGGCAATTCGGACAGTTGGTATGTGCGCGAATTGCAGCGGGCCGGGGGCGAGCTGGGGCATGAGGTCGTGCGGCTGGAGTTTTCGCGGATCGTGGCGGCCTGTCTGGGCGAGCGCGAGTTAGGCGAGCGGAGTTGTCGTGCTCAATCCGCCGAAGTCCGTCGAGTGCGCCGTGGATAAGTATCTGACGACAGCGAAGCTCGAAGAGGCTGGCCTGCCGGTGCCGGCGACGGTGGTGTGTGAGAACTCGGACGATGCGCTCGCGGCGTTTGAGCAGCTTGGCGGCGATGTCGTGGTGAAGCCGATCTTCGGTTCGGAGGGACGCGGCATCCTGCGAGTCAGTGATCCGGACCTCGCGCTGCGGACGTTTCGGACGCTCGAACGATTGGATGCCGTGCTGTACTTGCAGAGATTCGTCGATCATCCGGGGTGCGATATTCGCGTGCTCGTGCTGGATGGCCGAGTACTCGGCGGGATGCGGCGCGTGTCAGATGGCGATTTCCGAACGAACGTGTCGCGCGAGGGACGCGGTGAAGCTCACACCGTCACGGACACCGAAGCGGAGTGGGCGTTACGAGCGGCGGCGGCGACGGGGGCTCGGTTTGCCGGCATCGACATTTTGTACGATCGCGACGGCAATGGCTTCGTGATCGAGGTCAACGCGGTGCCCGGCTGGCGAGCGTTTGAAAAGGTGACGGGGATGGACGTCGCGCGCGTGGTCATTGAGGCGGTGAGCACTCGTAGTGACCGCACTCATGCGGTCGAGTCGCCGATCCGAATTCAACCACCGACCCGATAAATCGGGTCGCTACGAGCGCTCAATCCCACCACCAGCGCATGGCGTCGAGGTCGCTGGGGGGCGTTTCTTTCGAGCGGCGACTGGAGACCTCGCTGGCCTTTTCGGAATTGAAGCCAACTTTCGTCACGACGTGCTGGCTGTCGATGATGACTCCGCCGCTGAGCAAGCCAATGGCGAGACCGCCGTTGGCCATCTTCATGTTGAGCAGCGTCTTGGTGTGCTTCGGGACGGGGCCGCGCAGGACCGGGACTTTAGAGTCGTCGAGCAACAGGCTCGGCTGCCAATTGACTTTTTGCGGAAGCTGTTCCCGTTTCATCAGCGCGACGAGGACTGAGATGTCGAACAGGTTTTGCAACTCGGCGAAGACGGGCAACCGCTTCGTCAGCTCTGGAAACTTTTCGGTGAAGCCTTTGGCGAAGAGCTGCGTGCTGACCTGCGTGAACGGTGCGTCCGAGCGTTTGCCGAAGGCATCGGCTTGTTCTTCTTGTGACATCAGTTGGCAGCGCTGGCCGGAGAACTCGAAAGCGAGTCCGTCGCCGCTGGTCTTGAACGAGTCATACAGCGGCATGAACCACCAACGTTTGAGGCTGTTGGTTCCCGGCTGGACAAAAGCGAGGTGACTCTTCAGGCCCGGCACCTTGGAATCTTCAAGACCGATAGCGATCAGCTTCATGTGATAGTCGGCTTCGACCAGCGCGTGTGCGAAATGTGTGTCGTCCGGGACGCCGAAAACTTTGACGTCCTGGTCGCCGAGGATCTTCTGCATCTGTCGGAACCGCCCCTGAGCCGCGTTGGCGGTAACGGGGTTCGAGTTCGCCCTCACAAAGCGTTGCAGTTCCGCAAGCCGCTCTTCAACCGGATCAATCGAGCAGCCGAACTGTGAAGTCCGTTCGGCGGTACGCATCGCGACCAAGAGGTCATCCAGCCTCAACACTGTCCGGCCGCTGCTGAGGCTGACCGCTCGGCCGGTTGGATCGGGAGCGAACGCATCAGCAGGGCCGGCGATGACGAGATCTTTGGTCTCTGGAAAGACGAAAACGAAATCAATGCGCTGCAAGCCAGCGAGGTACTGCATCGACTCCGGAATCGGCTGATCCTTCTCGCGTAACTCGGCGATGGATCGCTCCAACCGCACGAGCGACACCTTCCGCAACGAACTGCTGCGAGAGATGTCTTCGGGCAGGTATTGCTTGGCGAGCTCCTGCATTCGCTTCTTTGCCACATCGGCGGAGATCGTCTTCGCCTTCGGGGAGGAGAGGACGCCATCACCGTCGATGGTGATGCCGCCGGCCGCTTGGAAGCCGCCACCTTGACCGCCTTGTTGTCCCCCGCCCTGACCGCCGCCAAACCCACCGCCGCCTCCAAAGCCTCCACCACCACCTCCGAATTGAGCGAAACTGCTCGTGGAGAAAGTCACAAGGAAGAGACCGGCCACCAGCGTTGACCAAATTCGCGACATGATCGAAATCCGAATGATGAGGTTTGGGATAACAGTTTTCAGCCGACAGTCATCAGCCATCAGCTTTGAGTTCGCAGATGGCCCACTGTCCAAAGTTCTCTTCGACTTCCACTTGGATGGTTTCGATGTTCGCGTTCGGCTGAGCATTCACGACATCTCGCAGCCGAGTCGCGATCCACGCGGCGATTTCCTCGGCGGTCGTGTTCGCAACGGGGAGCAACACGCAATCTTCGCGTGGAAAGATCCAGCGGCGGGCCTCGAAGGTGGCGGTAACTTCAAATTCGTCGGATTGAATTCGAATCTGAGAATGCTTCGTCGGCAGCAGGACGTGGTGATCGAGTTCGCTCACGATCTTCTGCATTGCATCGCGCAGGGCGATGAAGTCGAAAACGTAGCGGTTCTCATCCAGCGGCCCCGCGAGTTCAGCGGCGATGCGCCAGTTGTGTCCGTGCAGACGCTCGCAGATGTTGCCGTTGAAGGTGATGAAATGGGCCGCGCTGAAGACCAAATGATCTTTGGTGACTCGCACGCGGTAACGAGGGTCGCTCATGGTTGCCTCCGGTTTGCGGGGCGATTGTCACGGCGATGGCTAACCAAGGGCAAGTGCGACAAATCCGTACCGCGACCGCCAGGCAGCGGACTGGCACGATCACCAGGGCCGCTCCCTGACGGTCGCGGTACGGCTGCTGATTACGGAAACACGCCATCCGGCGGATCGGCGTCTGACTCAAACGTCGGCAGGTCCACGCCGTCGCGAGCGAACATCGTGAATTGCGAATCGCGGTAGACTCGCCGCCAGCCGTCGGCCGAGTTCATCGCAGCGACGACTTGCAGCCGATTCGGAGCAAGCACGATGTCGGTCGGGTATTTCGAGAGAACCACCTGCCAACCATTTCGATGATCAACAAATACAGAAAACTCCGATTGGTCACCGACCGTCTTTGGGAAGCCCATCAGAAACTTGTTGCGAGCCTCATAGAAGGCTTGGTCCTCTTCCAATCGCCACGCGGGGTATGCGACCTCATAGCGGCTGTCGAAGGAGATTTGCACTTCGGGGCCGAGCTTCCACATCAAGTAGGAGCCCCAGTCATACGGCACGAAGACGTTGCCTTGGAAATGGTGCTCGGCGAGGTAATTGACTGCACCGACCGGATAAATGGCGTGTTCGCCAGCGCCGGCGGTGGGGCGACTCGGCACGCGCAGTCGCCACGGTTCGGAGGCGAACCCCTTCGCGAACAGCAGGACCGTCGCGATCGCGGAAACGGCGGCGAATCCCTTCTGATACTTCCACCACCAGCGACGCAGGTCTTTGCCAAGTTCGATCCGGCTGAGCATCCCCGGCAAGTAGCAGGCATAGACGATCGCGTAAAACGCGAGGAAGCGATTGCTCTTCACTCCGGCTAGCCCTGTCGCGATCAACAACAAGATGCCGGGGAACTTTCGCCAGCGACCTTCTCGCAAAATCAGCCATGCCAACAGGACCGACACACCGAACGCCATCAAATGATGTAACTCCCCTTCGGCCCAAAGCGGAGCCCATTCGGCGATGCTTGGTCGCTTCATCGTGATCGCGCGGACCAAATATTCGTGATAGTGCCAGCCCCACGGATTCAGCAGAGCCAGCGGAATCAACGACATCCCCACCGCCAACAAGTGCCAATGCGGCTGACGACGAATGAGCTGCTCCAACCAGTAGGCTCCGAGCAATCCTGCTCCGACCAAGCAGCCACCGTGCAGATTCACCCACAACGGAAACAGCAGCAGCAATCCGATCAGCCAGCGGCGATCGCCGGCCCGGTCGCGATCAAAGCCCCACAGCAGCAGGCCTGTCAGCAAGTACGAATACATCTGCGCTCGGATCGTCGCGAAGCTGTAGTCGCCGAGCACGACCGCCAAACCACAGACGATCCCGACGGCTAAGACGCTGGCTCCACGATTCCTCGCGACGCGCCAGCAGACGCTCGCCAATCCGAAAACCAGCGCGAATTTCGCGAGCAGGATTCCGGACGAACCGCTCGATTGCATCAGCCAGTACGCAATCATTCCCACGCCCCATTCGTGATGCACGACAATGTCGAGCTTCGGCGTGTAGGCGAAATGATCCTGCCACGGGACGTGTCCCGATTGCATGACCTCGCGTGCGAGGGCGAGTTCATGCCAGAGATCGAGATCAACAAAGCAACTCGCCGTGCGTGAGAACAAGAACGCCATCAGTCCAGCGATCAACAGCCACTTGGCGAGTCGGTGCCAACTAAGACAGGCGAGCGGGGCGGCGTCAGCCCCCCGGTCTGGCGGCGAGGACACCGGGGGGCTAACGCCACCTCGCTCGCCTGACTGTTCCGGTGATGACTGTCGGAGATCAACTCGCACCAAAGACTCCTACCTGGCACAGGTCATCAAACTCGCGAAACGCGCCGGTCGGAAGTGTCTTCACGGGCCAGAACACGCGATTCGCAATGCCGAGCGAGATCTGCTTCGCGACTTCGTCCGCTTCGGCGAAATCGTTGGGAGACCATTCGGCGAACTCAGGACCGACTCCCGCCAAGTCCTTCGGCAAGTTGATGTAGCCCAACAGCGGCTCCGAGGGCAACGCGAGGTGTCGTGCAAGGTGCCGATACAACGGCAGTTGCAGGTCGATCCAATCGCCGTTTCGCTTGCGATGACTCTCGCCCGGCCTCTGCCCCTTGTCCCCGGACTTGTAATCGAAGATCGCGCACTGACCGTTATCTTCATGGCAGTCGATGCGATCCAAGCGGCCGTGCAGCCAGATTTCGATGCCATCCACGACCAGCGACGGCGGCGTTTCGCCACCTGGCTCAGGGCGGATTGCGCACTCGACGTGTTCGATTCGCCAACCGGAACCGCGCCACTTCGCTTGCCAATTAGCAAACGCCTCCAGTCTCGCTTCCAACTGTTTCAATTGCACATTGACGGCGGCTCGGCGGCGTGTGCCATATCGCTGTCTCGCGACTTCACCCAACCGTTCCAACAGGCAGCGCCGCAGCCGCACTTCATCGGCGGAATCACGAGCATCTGATTCGCCGAATAACCGCAGCACGTCATGCAGCACGTTGCCAAACGCCAGCGCGTCTAATTCGACCGCTTGATCATCCAGCGATTCCAGCTTCAGAACATGCTTCAGAAAATAGCGGTAAGGACACGCGAGATACGACTTGAACTCGGTCACGTTCAGCGTCAGAGCTTGAGTCGGCTGCTGCAACTCCGTCAGGCCCAGCGACCCGATGATGAGCGTCGGATGCGGGGTGCTAAGACCAGCAGCATCGGACAGGCTAGGCTCCCGCCGAGTCGCTGTGGCAGACTCACTCGTGGTCACTGCCGACGGCTCTGCGGGAGCCGCGCCTTCCCGGTTCATCAACAGTAATACTCGATCGGGCAATTGATCCGGCGGGACCGCGAACAACAAACGGCTGGGGATCTGCGGGTTGTCATCCAAGTCGCGGCGACCGACCAGCCACACGACCTCGCTCCGAGCGTGTTGCAACAGCGCCACCGCATAGGCATCGCGGGCGTATCGCCGAGCGTTGTCGTTCAGCCCCAGTCGTTGCCGCAGCTCATTCGGCAAGAATAAATCGGAGTTCAAACTCGTCGGCACGAACCCCTCGTTGAACGACGTGACGATCGCGGCCGGTGTGTCGTCCAGCGGCAACTCCAACCAGCCGAGTAGTTCGACGGCATCTGCCTTGGACTCCGGCGGGACGACCTCTTCGGAGAGGCGCTTGACGGCGCAACGCACTGCGTCGGCCGCACTCACCAGCGGTGCGATCGACGGCGGAACCTCCGCCAATTCTCCGATCGCCTGATTCAACTTGTTGAGCGCCGTAACCAGAACACGACCATCGCGTGTCGAGTCGTCAACTTCTCGCTCACCGTAGATCCCGGCCAGCCAGGTTCGCAACGGAATTGCCCATTCGTTCAAAGCTCGCGACGAACTCTGCAAGGGAGCGAAGACCTTGCGCAAGGTTTGCAACAATTCGTGAGGTAAGTTTTCATCCGGCTCATCTCCCTTGGAGGAACGACGACGCCGAGCCTTCGGTTGTTCAAGAATCGCCAACAGCGTCTCCGGCCCCAACGGCAGATGCGTTTGATGGAGCGAGTCAAGCTCCGCCAAGTCGATCGGATTCTTCCGGGCCAACGCGGCATCGAGATCCGGGTGCCGCACGAGCGACGCGAAATCATCGAAACGGCCACGTTCCAGAAAATCCGCCAGCGCGGTCAGCAGTCGGCAGGGACCAGAGTCCGCCAGACGCGTCCCTTCAACCCAACGCGTCGCGACGCCGCACTCAGCAAGTTGCCGTTCGACGAACGATCCGAGGCGATCATCAGCCAAACCGATGACGACTTCATCGGCTCGGAATCGCTCGCCCATCACCGATAGCTCGCGAGCGATTTGCTCGGCTTGCTCCATCGGGCCATCACAGACGCGGAGCCGTTCGGCCGGAATGTCCACAGTCATCTCGGCCCATGCTGCCGGCAAAAGACAGCCTTGCGAATCAAACGTATCCGCGCGGTCGCGCGGCGCGGCGATCAGCGCGATCACTCGATCCGCAACGAGATCCAGAATCTGCCGCGTGGATTGATTTCGATCGACCGTCCCAACTAGCACGATGTCGCGATCCGCTTGGAGTTCGCGATGCTTGATCGCCACCAACCGAGCGGTCTGCACGTCCCACAGTTTCAGTTCGTCGAGCTTCCGCAGATACGTGCTCTGCACCTTCTGCAAAGTCTCCCATCGCGCCGCTTCGGCGAAGCCCGTCAGTTGGCGACCTAGCTTGGTCACATCGCCAAAGTCACGGCCGTCCGCCGCGAGTTCGCGATGCTGATTCCAAAGCAAGGTTCCCAGCGACCACCACGCGAGCACGTCATCCTCGCCCGGCGGCCGAGGGATGATTCTCTCTAATAGACCACGGTCTGATTCTCGCAGCACCTTCGCCCAGGTCAGTTGTTGAATCAGGTCGCTCGCCAGAGGTTTCTGAAGCGGATAGAGCCGCTCTGGCAATTCTCCGAGCGTCAAAATCTGCGGAGGCGTGAGCCGGAGTCGTTCGCTTTCGGCCCGAAGGACCAGTAGTTCCAACAACCGCCGCCCCGCACGTCGGCCGGGTAAAACGACGATCACTTCGCCCAGGTTGAACTCGTCTTTCGCCGCATATTTCTGAGCAAGCCACTCGACTGCTGATGGCAACAGCGGCTGCTCCCAACCCAAGAATTCTCGCGTGATCGACGTTGGCATGTGGTAAATTCTGAACCTCCCCAATGACGATTGCCAGATAGCAGACTGCGGACAGGCAATTCGTGTGAGCCGCAGGGGTTGTCGACTCAGCCATTCGATTCGGTGCGATTTCTGAAAGGAGCAATCTGGATGAAGTCTAATCCTACCCAAGCGGGTCCGAGCCTGTTCGGAAAGTCGCACTCAAACTCTCTCAGGCCAATGAGAATTGCCGATCGGCGAATCGAAGAGCCATGAAGCTCCCGTCGCTGGAAACGAGTGGCGTTGGACGCGCCAAGCGAGGATGGTTCGGGAGGAGCCACGATTCGCCCAAGAATAATGAGCCGGGCTCCGAACCCGCTACGGCGGCCTTAAGCTAGAGAAAGGAGCTTGATCGGTCTCGACTCTCCGTGGACCAAAGGATCACTTAAGTGTTTGGTGGCGTCATCCGTTTTTCACGCAATTCGAGTGCGCTTCGCAAACCTCGCCAAACACAGAATAAACCAGGGCGAATTCTGTCGGGCGCATCAATCCTACTTCTGAAGGATCAACTTCTGATTGCGAGTCAACTTTAGTCGGTAAACCTCCTCGCCATGACGGATCAAGACTTCGGATTGACCTCGAAGTAGCTCCTCCGAAGAGACCTCTCGGACGCTCGGCTTTTCACAAAGCTTGGGACGCTCACCCAGGTCGGACATTGGGACTGCCTTTCTCGAACAGCCGGAGAATGAAGTTGCGCACCCGAACTGTAAGTTTCCAAAAATGACGCGTCTGAGGATTGAAATAGCCTAGCCGCCCAGTATTGTTTACATTGTGTTGAGAGTGAATCTCACTTGCAAGCACGGCGCGATCGGCAGCCAGCACCGAAATAGGTCGCCAGCCACCTACTGCGACTTGCTTCTTGGTTCCGCTCGCGATGTTCGTGAGTCGTCGAAGCCAGAAGCACTCCCAGACTTTTTCAGGAACGGTGAATCATGGCTTGTCCGAAAAATCGAGGTTTCACGTTAATTGAGTTGCTGGTTGTCATCGCGATCATCGCGATCTTGATTGCGTTGCTGTTACCGGCTGTGCAGCAGGCACGCGAAGCGGCTCGTCGCAGTCAATGCAAAAACAATATGAAGCAGATTGGTTTAGCGCTGCTTAACTACGAGGGGACGCACAAGATGTTTCCTCCGTCTGGTTGCGTGGCGGGAACGAGTGTGACTCAGCCGTGGTCGGCTCAGGCCTTTATTTTGCCGTACGTTGACGGCGGTGCTGAGTACAAAAAGATCAACTTCAGCTTTGGGTATCACCATGCCGTCAACACGGCGGCTTTCCCGCCGTTCGGGATCGCGACCGTCCGAGTTCCGATTTATATGTGCCCGAGCGATAACAATGACCGGGCACGAATCAATGCGTCGGGCGTGGCCGAGCATCGTCCACTGTGCTACGCGGCAAACATGGGCGAGTACCTCATCTTCAACCCTGTAAATGGTCAAGTTGGGACTGGCGCGATCGCACCCAATGGCAGGATCGGATTGCGTGATTTTCGCGATGGGACCAGTTCGACGCTGGCGTTCTGCGAAGTCAAAGCATTCACGCCACGGTTTCAAGACATGCCCACGATGCCGGCTGCCGCCCCGGCAACTCCGGCGGCTGTTTCGGGAACTTATACGATGGGCGGCGCGTGGTCGGCTCAAAACGGACACACGGAATGGGTCTGTGGGCGCGCGATTCATAACGGCGTGACGACGACCTTCACGCCGAACACCGTAGTACCACACATCCAAGCGGGTGTGAATTACGACATTGACGTGACCGGGATGCGTGAAGGAACTTCCACGACAGTCAGCACCTCCGCGATTATCACGTCGCGAAGCCATCACACGGGAATGGTGCATTCGCTGATGGTCGATGGTGCTGTTCGCGGCATCAGTAACAACATCAGCGTCACAACATGGCGAGCGCTTGGTACACGCGGCGGACGCGAACCAATCGGTGAGTTCTAAAGCGGCGAAGCCGCATTGTAGACGCGTCAATTGAGATTGTGAGTTTCTGAGCCGCGCCCCGTGCGGGCGAGGTTGTTTGAGCAACGTAAAACCAACCCCGCACGGTCGTGGCTCAAATCGTCACGGCCTCGGATCGGCCGATCTATTTCGCACGAGTTCCGAGGACCGCTCTGAATTCGAGGCGTCACAACTTTTGGAGACGCCAGCCAGTTGCGTCGTTCTAGCAGCCTGTTGAAGAAGTCTGGGTTTGTCGTTTGCGAGCGGCGTGATCAGGTCGCGAGTGCGGTTTGCGAGAATGTGATTTTGAACTTCGGAAAAGCTGGTTGAGGATGGATGGCCGGTTTCAGGGTTCGTAGGGTGGCCAATCGCAACGTGCCAAGGCTCAAGACGAGCGTAAACGCTCGCGGTTTGGCCGCTCCGCAGAGGTTTCGCAGGATCAGGCCCAGGTTGTGAGACAACGCCAGCACTTGGTAGCGCTTCGTCACTTTTGTCAGACCTCGCAGCC
>SXGT01264298.1_pt1 | contig 37014 bp, 24 predicted proteins | sample 3176221 | NCBI WGS metagenome assembly SXGT01 (sample SAMN11356862, study PRJNA531348) | freshwater metagenome | isolation source: freshwater sample F1-120 | place: China: Fuxian Lake, Yuxi | collected 2017-12-25 | reverse complement strand
GGCCGGTCTGGGGCTCAAGGGCTGGAACATGGGCTGCGCTATGGCCGACTACGACAACGACGGCGACGCCGACCTGTATGTGACCCGCTGGGGTCCCAACGCGCTCTACCGCAACGAGGGCAAAAGCCGTTTCACCGAGGTGGCGGCCAGGGCCGGGGTGGCCGATCCGGGCTGGGGCATCGGCTGTGGCTTTGGCGATTACGACAACGACGGCGACCTCGACCTCTACGTGGCCAACTACGTGGACTTTGAGCTACACGGCCCGCCCTTCTACGACCAGTGGTGTACCCACACCGGTATCCCGGCCGCCTGCGGCCCCAAAGGCTTCAAGGCCCAGCCGGACGTGCTCTACCGCAACGAAGGCAGCGGCAAGTTCGCCGACGTCACCCAGGCGGCGGGCATCGCCCAGCCGGCCTATTACGGCATGGGGGTGGTCTGGGGAGACGTGGACCTGGACGGCGATCTCGACCTCTACGTGGCCAACGACGGCCAGCCCAACAACCTCTTCCGCAACGAGGGCGGGGGTAGGTTCACCGATGTGGCCCCGCTCAGCGGCACCGCTTTCAGCGGCGACGGCCGCGCCCAGGCCGGCATGGGCGTGGCCCTGGGCGATTACGACAACGACGGCCAATACGACCTGCTGGTGACCAATTTCGCCCAGGACTACGACACCCTCTACCGCAACGAGGGCACGGGCTTTTTTGCCGATGTCTCAGGCCTCACCGGCATCGCCGGACCCAGCCGGCCCTACCTGAGCTGGGGCACCTTCTTTTTTGATTGGGACCAGGACGGCTGGCAGGACATCTTTATCGCCAACGGCCACCTGATGCCGGCCATCGACCGCGCCGGTATCGGCATCAGCTACCGGCAGCGCAACCAGCTCTTCCGCAACACCGGCAAGGGCCGTTTTGCGGATGTGAGCCTGGAGGCCGGGCCGGGCATGGCCCCCGAGCGGGTGGCCCGCGGCGCCGCCTACGCCGACTACGACCACGACGGCGACCTCGACGTGGTGGTCGCCCATCTAGACGATCGCCCGGCCCTGCTGCGCAATGACGGGGGCGCCAAGGGCCACTGGCTGCAACTGCGCCTGCGCGGCACCCAGAGCAACCGCGACGGCATCGGGGCCCGCCTCTCCCTGCACTCGGCCTCGGGCCGGCAGTACCGCCAGGTCTGCGGCGGTTCCAGCTTCCAGGCTCAACACGACCTGCGGGTGCATTTCGGCCTCGGCAGTGACACCATAGTCGAGGAATTGGAGGTGTACTGGCCCAGCGGTACCGTGCAGACCTTCAAACAGGTTCGCGCGGACCGCGCCTACACCCTCAGCGAAAACCAGAAGTCCTCTATCCTGGAGTAAAAGATGGGTTTGATGAAGACTGCCGCCGGCCGCCTCTGGTCTGGTTGTATCGCCCTGCTGCTCTGCGCCGCCTGCAGCAGCGGCCCCTCCCCCGAGGCCCAGGCCGCCTTTGAGACCGGCATGGGCCAGCACCAGCAGGGCCACTACCCCGAAGCCGAGGCCGCGTACCGGCGCGCCGTGGAGCTGGCCCCCGAGGAAGCGCGCTACCACTACCAGCTGGCCGTTGCCCTGCACGCCCAGGGCCGCTTCCAGGACGCCGAGCCCTCGCTGCTGCGGGCCGCCGAGTTGGACCGGAAATACCTGCCCCCGCGCATCGCCCTGGCCAAGGTGTCCTACGACGTCAAAGGCGACGCCGCCCTGGCCCGCAAATACCTGCAGGAGGCCCTCGACCTCGATCCGCGTTCCACCGAGGCCCTTTACACCCTGGGGGTGATCGAGCAGCGGGAGGGCAATTTCCCCGACGCCATCGCGCAGTTCGCCCTCATCGACTCCTCGGCCAGCGCCTATGCCCAGGCCCAGGCCCAGATAGGCCAGTGTCACCTGCAGGCAGGCCAGTTGGACCAGGCCGCCGAGGCGCTCAAGAAAGCCATCCGCCTGGCCCCCCAGGAACCGGGTCCCTTCATCGCCCTGGGCCAGGTGCTCTCGCGCCAGGGCCGCACCCGCGAAGCCCAGTTGCTGCTGGCCAGGGCCGAGCAACTCAAACAGCAGTTCGCCCAGCTCCAGCCCTACCTCGAGGCGGTGCGCCGCAATGCCAACCAGGCGCCGGCCCACTACAACCTGGGCGCCATCTACGCCCGCTTCGGACAGGTGCGCCCGGCCGAGGAGCATTACCAGCGCGCCATGGCCCTCGACTCGAGTTATGCCCTCGCCTACCAGGGGCTGGGCAGCCTGGCCCAACGCCAGGGGGACGAACCCAGGGCCCTCGACTACTACCAGCGGGCCCTGGCCAAGGACCCCACCCTGGCCGAGGCGCACAACAACATCGGGTTGATCTACTACAAACAGGGCAAACTCGACGAGGCCACCCGGGCATACCAGGCCGCCATCCAGCTGGCCCCGGAAAAAGGCTTCGTCTACGTCAACCTGGGCGGCCTCTACAAGGACCAGAAGCAGCTCGACCTGGCCCGCCAGACCCTGCTCAAGGCCGTCTCCCTGGATTCGACCCTGCTGGGCGGAAAGGAACTGCTTGGCGACGTGCTGGCCCTCCAGGGCCAGGTCAGGGAGGCCATCGCCATCTGGGAGCCGCTGGCCCAGCGCCAGCCCGAACACCGCGAACTGGCCCTCAAGCTGCAGCGGGCCCGCGACCTGCTCGTGTCGGAGGGCAGATGAAGACCCTGGCCGCCCTGCTGGGCCTGGGGCTGGCGCTGAGCGCCTGTAGCAGCGGGCCGGCCCCCAACCCGGAGCGCGACCGGCTCGTGGCCCTGGCCGACTCCAGCGCCGCCCGCCACCACTACGCCGAGGCCCGCAGCGCCTACGAGCAGGCCCTGGTCCTGGACCCGCGTTTCCCGCCGGCCTACTGCGCCCTGGCCAACCTGCTGGCCGAGTTGGGCCAGACCACCAAAGCCGTCGAGCACTATCAGCAGGCGCTGGCCATCGACCCGGACTACACCGAGGTGCAGCATAACCTGGCGCTGCTGTGGGCCGACCAGGGCCAGTACCCCGACGCCCTCGCCCTGCTCGAAAAAGCGCGGGAACACCGGCCCGGGTACCCGCCCGTGCTCCAGAGCCTGGCCCTGCTCTACGCCAAACAGTCGCGCTACCCGGAGGCCGAGGCCGCACTCAAACAGGCGTTGGAGGCCGAGCCCGGCCTGGTCGAAGCCCGCCTCCAGCTGGGCCAGATCTGCACCCGCCAGGGCCGGTACCCAGAAGCCGAGGAATTGCTCAAGCGCGCCACCCAACTCGACCCGCGCGCCGCCGAAGCCTGGCGGTACCTGGGTTGGTGCTACCTGGAGCAGGCCCGCCCCCAGGAGGCGCTCTCCGCCTTTGAGCAGGTGCTGGCGGTGACGCCCGACCATGTGGAGGGGCACTTCAACCTCTCCACGGCCCTGGCCGCCCTGGGCCGCCAGGACGAGGCCCACCGCGCCATGCGGCGTTTCGAGCAGCTCAGCGAACACGCCGCCCAGATCGCCCAGCTGCGCCGCAACCTCGACAGCACCCCCGAGGATAACCCCACACGCCTGGCCCTGGCCCACCACTATCTGCAGTTGGGGCAGACGGAGCCGGCGCTGCGCCAGTACCACGCTGTGCTGGCCACGGCCCCCGACCATCTGGAGGCCCTGGTCAAGCTGGGCAACCTGTACTTGAAGAAGAACTACAAACGCGAGGCCGACTCGCTCTTCAACCTGGCCATCAGCCGCCATCCCACCGCCCCCCAGACCGCCCAGGCCCATTTCGCCCTGGGATATATGCGCCTCAGCAGCGGCCAGCTAGATCCTGCCAGACAGGCCTTTGAGCAGGCGCTCGAGCTCCAGCCCACCTACGCCGAGGCCTGGAACAACCTGGGCAACCTGCACATCCTCAGGGGGGACCAGGCGGCCGCCGAGCAGGACTTCCGCCGCGCCTTGGCTGCGGCGCCCCAGTCGGCCGAAGCCCATTACAACCTGGGCGGGCTCTTCCTGCGCCAGGACAAGATGCAGGAGGCCGAAGGCGAGTACCTCCGGGCCCTGCGCGCCGACCCCGCCTATGGCCGGGCCCACTTTGCCCTGGGCGCCCTGTACGAGCAGCGCGGGCAAAAGGCCGAGGCCCGCCGCGCCTACCAGGCCTTCCTCGATGGCTGGCGCGGGGACCCAAGCCTGGCCAAGGCCGCCCGCCAGCACCTGGACGCCCTGCGGTGATCCGCCTCCTGCTGCCCCTGCTGTGGTGGGCCTGTGGCCAGCAGCCCGCCCCGCCACCCGCCGCCGCGCCCACCCCATCCCCGGTGCAGTTTGTCGATGTGGCGGCCCAGAGCGGCCTGCGTTTCACCCAGGTCAACGGCGCCAGCCCTCACAAGTATTTCCCCGAGACCATGGGCGGGGGCGGTGCCTTCCTCGACTACGACAACGACGGCGACCTGGACATCTTCGCCATCAACGGCGCCTGGATCAGCGAGCCACCGCCGGGCCCGCCGCCGGTGGACGCCCTCTTCCGCAACGACGGGGCCGCCGGCTTCGCCGAGGTGGGCGCTCAAGCCGGCGTGGCCCATCCCGGTTTTGGCATGGGCTGCGCCGTGGGTGACTACGACAACGACAGCGACGTGGATCTCTACTTGAGCAACTACGGCCCCAATGCGCTCTTTCGCAACGAGGGCGCCGGGCGCTTCGCCGAGCTGGCCGCCCGCGCCGGGGTGGCCGACCCGCGCTGGAGCACCAGCTGCGCCTTTGGCGACTACGACCGCGACGGCGATCTCGATCTCTTTGTCGCCAACTACGTCGAGTTCAGCCCCGAGCTGCAGCGCGACGACGCCAAACCCTACATGGTCCCAACCGACCAGACCAACGCGGCGGCGGCCAAGGGGTATCCCCACCCGGCCAACTTCCGCGGCGCCGCCAATGCCCTCTACCGCAACGAGGACAAGGACCGTTTCACCGAGGTCACCCAGCCGGCCGGCCTGTACACCGAACAAGGCACGGGGCTGGGGGTGGTCTGGCTGGATTACGACGACGACGGCTGGCCCGACCTGTACGTGGCCAATGACGGAGTGCGCAACTGCCTGTACCGGAACCGGGGGAATGGAACCTTTGAGGAGCGCGCCGCCGAGGCGGGGGTAGCCTACGGGCAGGACGGCCAGATGGAGGCCGGCATGGGGGTGGATGCCGCCGACTACAACAACGACGGCCGCCAGGACCTGACGGTGACCAACTTCCAGGCCGAACCCAACGCCCTCTACCGCAACCAGGGCACCGGTTTTTTCGCCAACGAGACCTTTGCCAGTGGCATCGGCCTGGTCAGCCTGCCCTTCCTGGGCTTCGGCACCCAGTTCCTCGACTGCGACAACGACGGCTGGCAGGACCTCTTTGTCGCCAACGGCCACGTGCTCGACAACATCGAACTCTTCGACCAGTCTACCACCTATGCCCAGCGCCCCCTGCTCTTCCACAACCAGGGTTTCAACCAGCACGGCAAGATCGCCTTCGCCGAGGTCGGGCTGCAGGCCGGGCCGGGTATGCAGACGGCGATGGTGGGCCGGGGCAGTGCGGCGGGAGACTACGACAACGACGGGGATCTGGACCTGCTGGTCATCGACCTGGGCCGCCCCCTGGTCCTCCTGCGCAACGAGGGCAGGCCGGGCCATCACTGGCTCTCGCTGCGCGCGGTGGGCACCAAGAGCAACTGCAGCGGCATCGGCGCGCGGGTGAAGGTGGTGGCCGGGGACCTGGTGCAGGTGCAGGAGGTGCGCCCCGGCCGCAGCTACCTCTCCTCCAGCGACCTGCGCCTGCACTTCGGCCTGGGCGACCGGGCACGGGTGGGCCAGTTGGAGATCCGCTGGCCCAGCGGCCAGACCCAGCAGTTCACCAACATCGATGCCGACCAGTTCCTGGTGGTGCGCGAAGACGGGGGACTGTCCCGGCAATAGCGCCCTACCGCGCCGCCCCGCGGATCTGCTCCAGCAACTGCTGGCCAAACTCCCGCTGCCCCAATGCCCCGGTGATCCGCAGCACCTGCTGCTCCGCCTCGGCACGGCGGCCCAGGGCCACCAGGTTCTCGGCCAACAGCGACACCAGATCGGGGCCAAAGGTGCGCTGGATGCCCCGGTCCGCGGCGGCCTGCTCCAGGCGCGCCACCGCCTCGGCGCGCCGGCCCAGCAGATGCAGGGCATAACCAGAGAAGAAGAGCCCGAGGGCCGGGTCGAAATCCGGGGCCAGCGCCAGCAGCGCCGCCCGCTCCATCATCTGCTCCACCGCTGCCCGCGTCCCCGGCTCCAGCCCGCCCAGCAATTCCTGGCAACGCCCCCAGCGCAGCGTGGCCCATAGATCCCCCCAGACCGTGTACGGCTCCTCGAGGCGGGCAGCCCGATAGTAGGTGCGGGCCAGGTGGTACTCATGGGTGGCAAATGCCTGATCGGCCACGTTGAGCACCAACAGCTCCGGCCCCTGGCCGGCGGCCCAGCGCTCGCAGCCCAGCCGTTCGGCTGGGCTGAGTTCGGCCCAGAGCCGCTGGCTCTCCTCTTCGAGCTGGGCGACCCGCCCCGGGCCGCTGGTGTTGAGCGGCGGCTCGGACAACAATGCCGTCATCGCCCGGCTGACCGCCAGTTTTTCCACCGGCAGATCCCCCTGCCCCTCGCGGTAGGCCGCGTCCGGGCGCAGCCGGCCCATCTCCGCTGGGCTGAGCACCACCCCGGCGATGGTGCGGGCCAGCAACACCTGCCCCGGTGCCGAAGGGTGCAGGTGGTCGGCCATCAGTTCCCACCCCACCCCCGCCGCCGGGCTAGCCTGCAGGAACGCCTGTTCCACATCGGCCAACGCCGCCCCTTCGGCCAAGGCCACCTGCCGGATGAGCGGATTATAGCTGGAAGGCGCCCGCCACGGGCGGGGGTCCAGATCGCGGGCTTGCACAAAGGCAGTATGCGCCCGGACCCCTTCGCCCATCCGCTCGAGGCAGCGGCCGCGTTCGAAGTGCAGCCGCGCGTTGTCGGCGTCGAGGCCGGCGGCCTCGTCGAGCAGCATCAGGGCCCGGCGGGCCGCGTCAGTGCCGGGAGTCCCCTCCAGTAGGGCGCTGGCCTCCTCGACGCGGCGGATCCATTCCCCCCGCTGCGCCTCGGCGAGGGGCAGCGGGGCCGGGGCAAACCCGGTTTCGTTGCTGACCAGGGTGCACAGCACCAGGGGGAGGTGGGCCTGGTGGCAGAAACGGGCGAGCTGGGTGAGGTTCTCCCGCAGGGTGTGGTGGGCCTGCTGGCGGCGTGTGTCGCCGGGGGCCAGGGCGCCGGCCTGGGCCATCAACTGCAGGAGCGAGGACCGCGCCGGTGACTCGCCGTCCACACGGGCCAGTCCGCTTCCCAACAGGCGGGTGAGCCGGGCCTGCATCAGTTCGTAGTAGAGGGATTTGGCCCACACCACCCCGCCGCCCTGCTTGAGCGAGGCGGTGCCATACACCCCGTAGAGTTCGTTGTGGCCGGTGTAGACCACCACCAGATCGGGTGCCAGCGCTGCGGCATCCTCGACCGTGCGCGCCACGGCAAAACTGCTGACCGCGGTGATGCCGGCGTTGAATACCTCTACCCGGCGCTCCGGCCAGGCATCTTGTAACATCGCCTGCAGATACGCCCCCGCGTTCAGCCGGCGCGGGTGGGGATATCCCTGCACCGTGGACTCGCCGGCAAAAACCACACGAAAGCTGCCCGGCGGGCGGGGCTCGACAAAGGCACGGGGGGTCATGCGCATGCCGCCTGGGGCGGCTTGGGCGTCGAGCGCTCCGGTGAAGAAACGCCCCGGATAGGCCGGATTGATCGTCCGCAGGACCCGGTTTCCCTGGCGGGCTAACTCGAGTACAAACGGAGGGGGCGCCAGGCTGGGGACGAGACGCAGCCCCCCTTCGAGGGCGAGGACCAGCAACACCCCCAGTCCCAGCGCCAGCAGGCGCTCCTTCATTTGGCGGGCGGGGCGGGCTCGGGTTTGAGGCGGCTGATGGCCTCCTCATCCCACTCGCTCTGATCGGCGTACTGGCGGCGCAGATCGGCGATGTACTGCTCAAAGGCCGCTGCTTCGCGCGCCTTGCGCAGGCGGTGCCGGATCGGCGACCGCATCTGCTGCAGGGGGAGAGGCGCGGGGACCACCGGCTGGTCGAGGCGGAAGACGCTGTACTTGTTCTGCACCAGCAGCGGTCCCTGGAGTTTGCCCACGTCTTTGGTATTGGCGTCGCCGTAGAATTCGTGGTAGGGGGACTGGTACATGGAGCTGACCACCAACTGCCCTTGGTCGGGGTTGTAGGTGTGGCCGCCCACCGGCTTCAGCGCGGGCCGGCGGGAGTGTTTTTTGGCCAGGGCCTCGAGTTTTTCCCCCCGTTGGGCGGCCTGCAGGATCTGGCGGGCCTCGGCCTCGGTGTCCACCAGCACCTCGGTGAGGCGGACCTCACCGGGCAGCACCTTGTATTCGTCCAGATGCTCGCGGTAATGCTGCTCGATCTCCTCCTTGTTTACCTCGACCCGGGCGGAGATCTTTTCGGCAAAGAGCTCTTCCACGGCCAGCTCTTTGCGTTTTTTCTGCACCCAGGACAGACTCTCGGGGCTGCGGTCCCGCCCCTCGGCCCGGGCCGCCAGCACCATCAGCGTATCGGGCAACACCCACAGTTCCAGCGTGCCGAAGAGGGCCAAGCTATCGGGCGGCAAAGGCCCCTTGGTCCACTGGGGCAGGTTCTGCAAACAGACCCCGGCCAGCAGCGCCCCCCCTTGGTACGAAACCACCGGTAAGGTGGCCTCTTCGGCAGTCAGGGCACCGGCCCTGGCGGCCCGCAGCACCGCCTGGGCGGCCTCGCCGTGGAAACGCAGCTGGAAGCGCTCTTTCAACTCGCGCACGAACTGCTCGCGCCGCTCGGCCCACTTGCGGCGCTTCATCTCCTTGACAATGGTGTCGCGCATCTTTTCGTAGGGGATGCGGCGCTTGTCGAGGACCTTGACCACCTCGAAACCGTCTTTGGTCTGGATGGGCTGGCTGAAAGCACCCACCGGCAGTTCAAAGGTGCCCTCGCGCAGCGCCGGTACCGCGTCCTCCCCCCCGAAGAATTTACCCAGGTCACCACCTCGCTCCGCGTCGTCGGCCTTGGAGCGCTGCCGAGCCAGGGTGGCGAAATCGGCACCTCCCTCCAGGGCACGGATCACCTCTTCGGCGTCGGCCCGGGTCGAGGAGAGGATATGCGCCGGCCAGACCTGCCAGCCAAGTTTGTACCGCTCGTAGGCCGCCTTGATCTCCTCCTCGGTGGGCTCCTGTTGTTTGCGCTCGACCTCCTCCTCCACCAGTTGATCTATCAGTCTGCGGTTGAGCTGCTCCGCGAGGGCCTGCTGCACCTTGGGCGACTGGTCGAGGCCCAGTTTTTCCGCCTCGCCCACCAGCAACAGCCGATCCACCAAGCTCTGCAGGTGTTGCCGGTGGCCCGCAGGGCTGTCGTCGCGCAGATGGGCAGGCAACCCGGCCGCGAAACGCTGCAAATCCCGGGCAGTGATTAACTCTTCACCCACCCTCACCAGGGTTGGATTGCTCGGATCGCCGCTCTGGCCGCAGCCGACCATCAATAACACGAGGGCTGCGCCCCGCCAGTGGTTTTTCATCATCTCTCTCCGGTGTACATAGGACTGCGCGACACCGCTTCTGGGACGCGATGCCGCGCAGCCGCTGCTGGTGTTCTGTGATCTGCTATTTCTCGTCCATCGCCATCTTGCGACCGTCGGGGTACTGGCGGCCGACCTCGCGCCCGAACTGGGCGGTCACGTCGGCGAATTCGCTGGGATCGCCCTTATAATCGAAACGCACCACCATATCGGGGATATGCACCGTCAACTGCTCCACGTCGGGTGCCAGGGGCTGGAAAACGATGTACCCCTCCTTCTCCTGGGCGCTGAAGATCTGCTCCGTGGGAAAGAGGGTGCGGTTGAGGGTGGTCTCGCGGTCGTTCTGTTCCTTGTTCTCGTTGCCGGGCACCCAATACTCGGTGTTGGTCTCCGCCCCACCCACCATGTAGCGCCGATAGTAGACCCGCAACTGGGCATAGGTAAGGGCGTAATATTTGCGCCCGTTGCTGGTGGTCAGGTAAATCTTCGCCGGGTCGATGAAGACCTTGGGGTACTCGTAGTTCTCCACCCTCAGCCGGAAGACGGTAAAGCGCTGCGGGGTCTGGTCGGTGCGGAACACCTTGGAGTCACCAAAGGTGTACGGGTTGGTGGAGCGGGCCCCGTCGTTGGACATGGCGCTGAACTGGCGATTCAACTCCTCATCCGTCATTGGCCGCAGGCTCACCTCGAGACGACCCTGGGTGAAGGTGACGGAACCGTCGTCAGCCACGGTGCGGCTGGCCCCCTGCTTGTCCTCGCCCAGGGGTTTGAGCGGGGTGGCGTAGTAGCGATAGGCGCAGCCGGCGCCGCCCAGGACAGCGGCCAGCAGCAGCGCGAGCAAATTGCGCGAACTAGGCATGGTCAATACTCTCCCGAATTATTCGAGACCGGCGTACACGGTAATAAACATCGCTGTCTCGGTGCGCGCCTTGTCAGCCGATTTCTGGTCGATGCGCGAGACGCGGAAACCAGTCTGGGTCCACAGGTTGTAACCCAGGTAGTCGACGTTGTTGGTAAACTGCAGGGCGTAGACCAGTTCGTTGCGGTCGGAGCGGAGCTGATCGTCTTCGAGTTGTTTGCGATACTGGTTGACGTAGAGATACTCGAACCCGGTCTCCAACTCGGTGCGATTGAGGATGGGGATGCGCACCACCAGCCCCAGCAGCTCGCGCAATTCGGTGGTGGCGACACGCACCGGGTCCTGGCTTTTGCGGGGGGGGCGGGAACGCTGGAACTCGCTCTTCCAGCGGGGCGACAGCTTAATGCTGCCCAGGGCCTGGGTGTAGTCGAGCTTGTTGATCATGCCGAAGAAGGTGGCGGTCTCGCGGATCTCCTGCTCCTTGGTAGTGCGCTGGTCGTAATCGAGCTGGCGGATCAGTTCGTGTTTGATGCGGTTCCGGAACTGCACCCTGTCGTTCTGGAAGTTGTAGCCCAGGTACGTGGTGTTGGCCCAGGCATCGCGCATCGGCAGCGGGTCCTCGTACGGCACGAAGGAGCCGCGCGAACCCTCGCGCACGATCCACTCGATCACATCGTCGCGGATAATGTCCTGCACCCGGCGCCAGTTCTCGTAGATCTGCACCCGGCCCAGGCGCGCGAAGTCCTTGTCGTAGGTAAACAGCAGGTAATTGCTGGTGCTGCTGCGCTTATCGGCCAGCTGCTCCTCGTCTAGCCGGCCCAGCGTCAGCCGGGCCTCCGGGCCCAGCTGGGAGCCCAAGTAGACGTTGTAGCCTTTGCGGTCGCGCTTATAGAGGTAGTCGGGCAGGTTGTCGTTCTCAAAGCGGTCGACGATGCCGTTGTTGTTCATGTCGATGCCGAAGAGAAACTCCGGGCGGTCGGAATTGTAGCGCAGGAAGGGCTCTTCGTAGTCGGGGAAGGCGTTCTCGCGCAACTGGGTGTCGTTCTGGTTGAAGTCATTGACGAAATCGTTGTTCTCGTCGAAGCCGGGGAAGACCTTGATGTCCTGGGTGGAATTGGAGCGCAGCCAGTCCGGGGAACGGTCCTGGTCGTCGTTGTCGTCGACGAATTCGTACACGTACTGGTTGGAATTGTCGTAGAAGATGTCGGCGGCGTCGTTCTGGACGCCGGCCAGGTAGGTGCTGGTGCTGTAATCGGGTTCCACCTGGTAAAGCTCGCCAAAGGCAAAGAAGGGGTGGGCCCGTTTGTAGCCATTGAGGAACCAGGCGTCGGCGGTTTTGCTACTGGCGCGATGGCTGGTCACGTCGTTCTCGGAGCGGCGCGGGTAACGAAAATGCTGGCGGTTGCGGTCGAACTCGCCCGACAGGTAGAAGCCGCCCACGTTGGTCACGTCGAGGGTGACGCCGTAGATCTCGTTGGCCACCGGCAGCCCGTAGTCCATCTTGACGAAGCGCTGGTTGGAGCCATCCTGCACGTTGCCGCCGGCCCGCAGGGTGCGCTCTGGAATGCCTTCGGAGAGCAACACCGACTGTCCGTTGGAATTGAGCTGGCGATTGGAGGTCAGGTCAATGCGGTAGTCGTTCGCCAGCAGCAGCACGAACTCGACGCTCTTGATACGCTCCGGGGCCGGACCGAAGGCGTTGCGGTACTGGGGGCCTTCGAGGTCGTAGACCAGCACGATCACCTCGTTGCCGTCGGCCGAGATGTAGCCCTCCTGGCGGAAACCGCCCTGCACCGAGGGATGGAAGTTGAGGACGTTCTGGTCGAGGATCCGGCGGTTGCTCTGCCGTTTGCCGTCGATGGTGGTGATGATCATTTCTTCCTGGAAGTAGGCCGCCCCGGCCTGCCCATCCTCGGGGGAGTCGTCGCTGAGGTGGATCTCGATGCGGCTGACGTCGTTGTTGTTCTGGCCCTCGGTGAGGGTGCCCTTGAAGGGGTTGCCCTGGAAGGCCTGGCCCTTGGTCTGGGAGTTGAAGGCGCTCAGGTAGGTGGCGCCCAGCCGGACGAAGTCTCCCAGCTGTACCGTGCCGTGTCCACCCATCAGGTTGGTGTCATTGGAGCGGAAGCGCGCCGTGCCCGTGGCCCCGGTGGTGCTGCCCACCGCGCCGGGGGCGCTGGGGCGCGAGGCGATGATGGTCGCCTCGTACTTGTCGGCAGCAAAGTCGAACTGGACCCCGTTGAAGCGGGGCTTCGAGAAGGTCATCGGCGTCAGGGTGGTGCGGATGTTGTCGCCGATGGTCAGGGCGTAGGCGTACTGGCCCTTGGCATCCGAGGCGATGGTCACGCTCTGGAACCAACCGGCAAATCGGGTGTCCTTGAAGAGGTTGCTGCCCGCTGTCTGGGGAGCCGCAACGCTCCAGTCGTAAATCAGCGCGCCGCGGGTGAGGAAATTCCCGTACAGATCGTAGAAATAGTCGCCTTCCTGGTAGGTGTTCACGTAGCGCTGGAAGTGGCGGCGGGCGTAGTTGGTGTAATCCTGCTGGCGCCACTGGTACTCGTTGAACAACTCCTGAGGGACGTACCACTTCTTCACCGCCGGATCCAGGGCGTCGAAGAGCACGCCGGGGCCAACGGGCTGGTAGGACACCTCGCCGCCCCGCTGGATGCCCAGCCGGGTGCCGAAGTCTTCCTGGGCATGGGCCGGTAGCCATCCTGCACACAGGACAGCACACGCAATGATCCTGTAGGCCTTGTTCACAACTCCCTCCCTTGATTCGCTATTTAGACTCGCCCTGGGCCTGCTGGCTCAGAGCGGGACCTCCTTCAGTAAACCACGTGGACCAGTTGCACCTGCTCGCTTTTGCCCTGATCCGCATCGACGCTGATCCGGCACAGGTAGATCCCCGGGGGCACCAACTGTCCCTTGGCATCGCGGCCGTCCCAGGTGTATTCCAGGGTTCCCACCTTGCCCCGGCCCTCGGCCGTGGCGCCGATGGTGGCCCGCGCATTGCCGGCCAGCCGCCCCTGGAGATCGTAGAAGGCCACCGCCACCGGTCTTTCGGTCAACACCTTGAGCAGGGTGAAACTCACCACGACCTGGTCGTTGATCCCGTCCCCATTGGGGGTGAAGATCCGGTCGAGAACCACGGCGTGGACCAACTGATCCTCCAGCGGCCTCAGGCTGACCTGGACGGTGCTGCTGTTCACCAGTTCGCTGGCGTCCTGCTTGTCGATATCCACCCGCTGGAAGATGTCTTCGGTGCTGCGCGAGGAACGGATGAAGCTCAGGAATTCCTCGCCCTCCTTGAGGGTCTGGGTCTCGAACTGCACCTCGGCCAGGGCATGGGTGTCGCCCGAAAACCCGCGGTTGAGTGAGACCGGCAGGCGCAGATAGAGGGAATCAGGTCCGGTGGGCACCACCTCCAGCACCTGACCGGTGGCGTTCTTGAAGCGCCCGTCTGCCGGATCGCGCTGGTAATAGCTGGAGAAACTGGTGGCTAACGCCCCGGTAATCGTGGCCGTCGGGTCAAGGGGCGACACACTGGTCGACACCTGCACCTGGCCCACGCGCACCCCGCGCAGGGTGGCCACCCTGGGGGTGGTGATGAGCAGTTCGTCGAAGCCCTGGCGCACCTCGCTGTCGGCCGGGTCCGGGCCGGCGGCGCGAATGAAGTAGGAGAAGAGCTGCGGGGCCAGCGGGTCGATTTCGGTGGGCTGTGTGTAATCGACCTGCGCCACACCGGCAAGATCGGTGATTTCCCGGGTGGCCCCCTCGCTGTTCACGCGGGCAATCTCCCCGGCCAGTTCGAGCGAAAGGGGCGGGGCCAGGTCCACGCGCAGGGAGCGGATACGGGCGGTCTTGAAGGGGTCTTCGGAGACGATGTTGACCCGGATCTGGAGGAACTTGCGCGGGTTGGGCGAGGTAACCAACGCCTGATTGCGGCCGTTGGTGGGCAGATAACTCTCGCTCCAGTTACTCCAGCCGACGAAGGCCAGGGATCCCTCCTTAAACGCGTCCGATTTGGGCTGCCTGCCCTTGCCCAGCTTCTTGCCATCCTCATCGGTCTTGCCGTCGTCGTCGTTGTCGACAAAGTCGATCTCGTCCTCGTCCGCCGACCCGTCCCCATCGTCGTCCTTGTTGCTCTCGTGTTGTTTCTTCAGGCCAGACCAGGTATCCCAGACGCGATGGCGGAACACCAGATCGTCGTAGAGTTCCTTGGTGATCTCGGTGCGCTCCTCGCTGCCCTCGATGGTGACCACCTCATAGTAGTTAAAGAGGGAGTCGGTCTGATCGCTGGTGCGGGTCTGGATCTGCAGCTGCACCTCGGGGTGGTTCTCGAGCGGCTCGACCACCTCCTCGGCGCGACCGGTGATCGGGTCGATCTGGCGCACGACGGCATCGCCTTCCCAGGAGATGCGCGGCAGGGTTTTGCGGATGAAGTTGTCCCGGCTGTCGGTCAGGGCGATGGGTGGCGAGTAGGTCCAGACACTCACCGGATACCCCTCCCCGTAGAGCTGAAGCTCGCCCAGGGTGGCCAGCGAACCGTATTGACCGGAGAGGCTGCCGGTGATGTCGATATCGCGCATCATGATATAGCGGATGCGGCGCAGCGGGAAGTTCTCGTTGACGATGCGGGCCACGGGAGTGTGGTTGTCTAGCTGGTTTTCACTGACCACATTGTCCCAGTCGAGGCCGCTTTCCAGCTGGGGGAAATCCTCGCGGCTCTCCATGGAAATCGGCTTGAGGAGCGTGCCGTCGGAGACGAGGATGAAATGCCCCAAAAAGGCCCCGCTATGGCTCTGGTTGATGCGCTTGTCGACCAGGAAGAGGTTGTCCACCCAGAACACCGCCCCCAGGTCGAACCAAGCCGTGCCTTTGAGGTAGATGGGCGACCAAGTATTGGCGGCCCACTCTGAATCGTAGACCCCGTCGGTGGCCAGGTTGGGCGCGCCCAGCCCCCCGTGCTCAAAGGAGGCGCCGGCCCGTTGCTCGGGCCGCAGGGCGTAGTTGTCGCCCTTGGCCCAGACCTGAATCTCGGCCACCCGCGGCACCTCGCGGGTATAGTAGAGGATGGGGCCCTGTTTTTCGGGAGGCAGGGAGAGATACCGCTCCCGGGCGGTCAGGCCCTGGGGGTCGTCCTCGATCTCCACCAGGAAACCGCCGGCCGTCTGGCGCTGGTACACCAAGGCGCCGCGCTGTTCCGGCGGCAGGCCCTCGTACACTACCCGGGCTGTATCCCCGGCCCCGACGAAGGAGTTGCGCCACAGATCGCTGTCGGTGAAGGTCAGCTTGACGTAATGCACCGGCGAACCGGAGATGTCGGGGATGCCGTCGAGGTCGAAGTCGGCCCGGTCCAGGGGCGAGAGGTGGAAGGTGGACATCAGATAACGCCCCTCGGTCCCCGGCATGGGCACCAGAGCCCCCTGGCCGACGTCCACCGTAATCCCCCCTGCCCCGGTATTGCCCTGCTGGATGGCGGCGGGCTTGCCGACCCCCTCCTGCACCGCGGCCTGGCCGATCACGGTGAACTTCAGATTATTGCCTAGGGGAAAGGGGAAACGCTCCCCCATCGAGGCCCAGAGGGTGAAGGCCTGGCCCGGCTGGCCGAGGAAGGTCTCGGAGTTGCGGCCCGAGGGGAAGACCACGGTGATGCTGTCGGCGTAGACCAGCCGCCCCAGATCGACGGTCAACTCCCAGTTGCGCAGGTTGTCGATGGAAAAATCCTTGGGGTCGCGCAGGCGGGCTTCGTAGCTTGAAGGCGCAGCAGGCTCCCAATAGGTAGTCAAATCATCGTCGATGACCTGCCGGGCCAGGGTATTGTTGGTCAGCGCTGAGGCACCGCCAAAAACCATCGCCCCCTGGGCACGCACCAAGTCAGGGTAGGAATACTTTTCGGCATCAGCGGCAGCATTGATCTTGCGGCGGTAGAAGGTGGGCTGCACCCCTTCCTCGGTGACCCGCATGGCATCCACGGTGGCGAGGGGTTGTTTGAGGCCGTTGACCCGGTCGTTCTGGAATTCCCAGTTCTGCCAGAGGGAGGCGCGGTCCACCCGGATCGAGTTGTTGACGATCCGATAGGCATCGGACTGAGCACCCGCAGCCCCGGCGAGGACGACGCTGATCAGGAGTGCGGCGAGGGTCTTGGCCATGGGTTGTGCTCCTTTGCTGACAGACAAACGCTCGTACTCAATAAGCCACGGAAATCAGTCGCACCAGGGCCGAACTGGCGGCGTCGGCATCCACCGAAATCCGCACCAGGTACAGACCTGGAGCCACCAGGTTGCCTTTTTGATCCTTGCCGTCCCAGTCGAGGGAATACCCCCCGGAAACCGCGTTCTGCTCGATGCGCCGCAACAGGCGCCCGCCCAGGTCGTAGACCTCGAATTTGATAGGTCGAAACGCCGTCAGGCGCTGCACGTCAAAAGAGACCTGCAACTGGTCGTTGACCAGATCGCCGTTGGGGGTAAAGGGGTTGGGCCCCACCTCGAGTTTGGTAACTAGCTCCTTGCTCTGGGCAGAGATATCGGCGATCACCGCCAGGCTGTTGCCGTCCTCGAGTTGGTCGGTCTGGAGAAAATCCACCACGTCCCGCCCCTCAAGCCCCTGGGGCAAGAAGAAGGCCAGGGTGTCGGTCCCCGCCTCGTTCAGGGCGATGATGCCATTTCCGGTAAAGACCCGGCGGCCGATGGCCAGGGTATCGAGCAGGGCATTGGCCCTGAAGTTGGTGCGGAAATCGATCACCCGTGCCTTGAAGCGCACCTTGACCAGCGCCTCGCTGCCCTGGGCAGGACCCAGGAGGGGAAAAGCCAGCACAAACTGGTTGTCGTCGGCGTACACCTGCTGGAACTGGCCTGCCCCGGGCGCGTTTTGGGCCAGCACCAGATCCTGGACCTGCCCACCGCCCAGGTCGACCTGGACCCCTTCGACCTGCTCGACGCGGGCGGGGGTAAAGATCTGCAGGCGGTTGAAACCCTTGTTGTCCGGCTGGAGCAGGGCTTTGAGGGCCAGGACAAAGGTGGTGTCCTGGCCGGCCTTCACGTTGGTTGCCGGGGCGATCTCTCCGAAGAACTGGCTGATGGTCTGGGGGGCGGAGTATTCAAAACGCAGGTTGCGGACGGCAGTGGCCGCTTCCGGGTCGTCACTGGTGAAATCGACCTGGATCTGGAAATAGGGCCGACCTCCGGGGGCTTTGATAAAGCCGCCGTTCTCCACCGGTTGGGCGCCGCTCCAGAACACCACATCGGGCTCCACGGTGGAACGCTCGTTGCCGGGCAGGCCCTGGTACTCGGCGCGGGTCAGGCGCACGGCTTCGCGCTCGGCATCGGAGAGGGTGCTGAAAATCTCGCGCACCTCGAGGTTGAAATTGGGGTCGTTGAGGTCGATCTGCTGGCCGAAGGTCTTGGCGCCGGGCCGCCGATCCACTACCTGCACCACCCCTTTTTTCCATTCGACCGGCACCCCGAAATCGTTGAGGCGGAACATCACCTGGGGTTCCTGGTTGGTGCCGGTCTGGACCCGCACGACGGCCCGCGACTTGGCCGGGTCGCCGAGCTTCTCCTCGTCCCAGAAGATGCGGCCCAGGGTGGCTGCCGGCAGGGGCAGGGGCTTGGTGGTGTAGACGGCCTCGGGGAGAAAGCCATCGCCGAAGAACTCGATCTCGGCCAGGTCGTAATCAAGGGCAGTCCTGAATTCGAGGCGGGAGAACCGCATCTTCTTGGGCGGGTCGAAGAAAACCGCCACGGTATCGTCCAGGTTGACCGGCTCGCTCTGCTCGACCACAAAGGTGGGAAGAATCCGGGACATACGCTCGAAGCGGGGAAAGCCGATCTGCCCCACGGTCGGATCATCGATGTTGAGGCCGGCGATGTACTTCTCGGTGCCCACCGCGCCCGCCAGCAGGGTATAGGACGAGACCCTGGGCAACCCTGGAGTGGGATAGAAGCGGACCAGGCGCACCGGGAAATAACGGCCCAGGTCGATGTAAAGAGTCCAGGTCTGCTGCACGTCCTGGCCCACCTTGTCGATGCGCTCAAAATGGGTGCTGGGGTCGTTGTCAAAGATGGTCTGCATGAACCCCTGGGCCCGGTCATAGGTCATCGCCCGCTCCCAGATGACCTGCCAGGTGACCGTCAGTCCCTTGTTATACTTGCTGGCCACCGGGGGCAGGGGATGGGCCTCGGCCACGTTGATCATGGCCGGGATCTCAGTGATCCCTGCCTGGCGGAGGAGCTGGATCGGGGCCACCTGCCGGGGAAAATCACCCCACTTGGGGATGAGGACCTGCCCGGCTTCGATGGTGGTCCCGTCCTCCAGGACCACTTGCTGCTGGGCGAGGACATCCTGCTGCGCCAGATGGCGGGAAAAAGCGTAAAGAAGGGAGTCTTCTGCGGCGCTGAGGGTGGAATCGGTGCGACCGGCGGCAATCACGGGCACTGCAACCCGCTGGACCGGAAAGATGGGCAGGATCCCGTCGCTGAAGCGCTCGGCGTCGACGGGTTCCAGATAGCGAAAGGCCGACAGTGGACCTTCCTGCGCGTCGCGCCAGGATAACCCCTGTCCAGGCAATGAGAAGGTGGAGAGTTCGGCGTTCGCCGGAGCCTGAGCCAGGGCCACCAGCGCTAGTACAACCATGCAGCGGATCCCAAAACCCATGGATTTCACTCCCCGGCTAATCGGTCCCCACCCAGCGAAAAGAGGCGTGGTGCACACTGTGAGGAGAAAAGATGCTCTGACAGTCGAGAGAAGCGGGCGAGAGGGGAGATTACTCCCCCCTCTCGCCTTTGTATCAGGGTACTAATATAGAGCTAGCAGAGGCAGTGTTTACTTGTCGAAGGAAGCCTTGACGCGGCCCCAGCTCTCGCCCTCCACGGCAGAACCCACATCGCCGCCGGCACCCACCAGACGGCCATCGGCAAAGCGCTCAGCATAGCGCCAGGTAGCGGCCTGACCGGTGAGGGTGTGGAAAGCGCGGTATTCGCGGGGTGCAGTGTCGAAGTCAGGAGCCGAGATCTGGAAACCGATGACCTTGCCGGAGAACAGATCGGAGGCATCGCTGTCGCCGGGGCTGTTCCAGATCAGGTCGTCGAAGGGCGTGACGTAGAACTCCAGGACCGAGGTGGTCGGGCCTTCGCCGGAGGAGCCGCCGCCGCCGTCAGCATAAGGCAGGGCATTGACCCAGTCGGCGCCGGCGCCCAGGTAACCGACCTTACGGCCGTCCGGAGAGTCGGCAATAGCGACGAACTGCTGGGCAGTGCGGTTGTTGTTGAGCTTCTGCTCGTCGGCAGTCCAGTTGGCATCGGCAGAACCGGTGTAGTCGCCGCCGGTGTGATCGCCGTCCAGCATGAACTCGATGGCGTCGTAGCTCCACAGGTCACCCAGGTTGCCGCCCGGATAGGTGTTGATGTACACGTTGTCCACCCGCTCCATGGCCAGGTACACAACGTCGGCAGTGTTGTTCCAGCCCAGCCAGATACGGTAGTCCATGTCGGCCGGATCGTACTGGGCGCCCTCGCCCACGGTCGGGTCGGCGAAGAAATCGGTGGCGACCAGCGAGGGATCACCGACCACATCCTCCCAATCGGCGACGCTGGCGTCCTTCAGATCGAGGCTCGAGCGATCCGAATCGGGAATCTCGAAGATCAGATAAATCTTGTCGCCGATATGGGCGCTGGCGCCCGAGGCGAGGCCAAGAGCCATGGCCATGGTGAGAAGAGCACGCTTCATTGCGTTTCCTCCTATAGGGTTGAAGTGAAACTCCACCTGGGACCCTCCAGGTGGCCTGTAATCGCTGCGAAAATCCATAACTGCTACTGCGCCCGCATCACCTCCTTTCACGCACTGCTAGGTCTTGCAGAAAGAGGCCTTCAAAACCTCGGCGCCACCTCGGGCGGGGTGGCGTCTATCTACGATAGATAACTGGGAGATGTTAACGCAAAGGCCGTGGCCTGTCAAGAAAAATATGTCGGCATTCTACTGGTTTTTCTCGGGCAGGGCAGGGGGAGGAGTGCCCTCTTCCCCCTCTGAGTAGAAACGCACCAGTTTGAGGTCGTGCAGGCCGATGGCAAAAGGCCCGCCGGCCAGGTCCCCGGTGAGGGCGGCACCGACCCTGGTTTCGTAGATCCGGTCGGTTTCCCCCCCCAGGCGCACGGTGCTGGCATCCACGGTCCCCTGCAGGGTTTTTCCCGACCACAGGGTCAGGGTGATGGTGCGGAATTCGACGCCTGGATCCCGTTCCTCGGTGAATTCGATGCGGGAGATCTTGGCCAGGTCGATGGAGCGCTGCTTGCGCCCCTGGGTAAAATCCAGGCGGAGCTGGCCGCGGTAGCGCAGCCGATTGACCTCGAAGCGGCGGCCCTCCAGATCCACTACCGTGGCCTTCAGCCGGGGCTCCTTGGCCGGCGCCGCGGCGTCGGAATGGGAGAAAACCACCTCGGTCACATCGCTGAGCAGGATGAAGAAGGGACCCAGATCGGTAACCCCGCTGAGGCGGTTGGACACCTGGCCGCTGCCCAGGGCGTCCTGATGCGGGGCAATGCCCGAGCCCCCGGTGAAGATGGTCCCCTTCTCGGAGGCGCCGTTCCGCCAGACCAGGGTGAGTTGCACCTCCTCGTCCTCGCGTTCCCCCTCCAGGCGCAGGCGGGCGATATCGGCCAACTGGGCCGTGCGCGGCTGTTCGTCGACGAAATATTCGATCTCGGTGCGGCCCTGATAGCTGAGTTTGTTCACCTGGTGCTGGTTGCCCAGGCGGTCGACGACGGTGGCCCGCAAGGGTGAATCTGTAGCCCAAGTCGTTGCCACCCAAAGAAATACCAGCACTGTACCGCTTTGAATCGCCCTCTTGGAGACCATGGCCACCCCCTCGGTTATTACTGGTCGCCGCCCTGGTCCGCACCGGAGCCAGGCTGTTCCTGCTGGGTGCCGCCGATGGCGATATTGATCGGGGTGATCCGGCCGCGGACCACCTCCACCGGCCGGATCTCGTCCAAACCTACCTGCAGGTTCTCCATCCGGATCTTGTATACCCCCTCGGGAACGATGAAATGCCGCACCTCGCTGGAGGTCATCCCCCGCCCCAGGATCGAGCGCATGTTGTAGTCCATGATCAGGAAGGGCACCTGGCTGCCGAACTGCTCGCCGCCGGTGAAAATGACCTGAAAGCGGCCCACGGGCACCGGCACGTACCCCTCCAGCCCCATCTTCACCTCCACCCCCTTCAGCTCGATGTTTTTCTTGATATCGGTATTCACCACAACCGTATAGCTGCCTGGGGGCAGATCCACCGACAGGCCAAAATCCTGGCTGCTGCTCTCGTAGGCGCCCGGCGAACTGCCGGCCATACGCGGGGCTGCTTCGAAGACCGTCTCCTCGGTCTCCTGGTCGAGCACATAGAAGTTGAGCTGGTTGATGCCGCCGGCATCGAGGATGAGCCGGCCTTTGCCCTCGGGGATGGGCGGGGGCAGGTACTGGCTGCTACCCCCCGTCGTGGCGCACCCGGAACTGAACATCCAGGCCATGGACCAGCCAGCCAGCCACCAAAACAGTCTGCTCCTGCGCACAGGCAGAGTCTCCTTATTATGGGCAGGCTCGCCCAGGGACTGGCACCAGGGGAAAAACCCTGCCGGCGGCGCCTGCTCGCCAGTGGATCAATCCGGTGAAAGCGGTGATTGAGAAGGTATACAATAAATATACCTCCCTGTCAATTCACGGCGGCGGCGCCAGCCTGACCAGGACAAAGTCGCGATCGGGTCCCGGGTACGCGGCCAGCATCCGGCGGTACTCCCCGTAGTCGTTCCAGGTGCGGGGATAGGCTGCCGGCACACTGATCCCCCGCCGCAGCAACTCCTCCCAGAACAACTGGTTCGGCGAGGCGAAGCCGCCGGCCACCACCAGAAAATCGGCGCCGCGGGCAGCCAGGCTGTCGAGGGTGGCGGCCGAAAACTCGTTCGGGGTGATCTGCCAGCCCCTGCGCCGGCAGTAGTACAGCATGGTGGGGCTCTGGGCCCGGTGGGGGGCGCCGGCGTTTTCGTCCATCTCACCCACCACCAGCAGGGCATCGGGCGGCAGCTGGCGGTCGAGGATCTGCCCCACCGCATGGCTGGCCCTGTAATAATTATAGACGTTGTTGCCAGGCCGGTACAGCGCAGGAGCTACCCAGGCGCTGTACCCGGCCAGCAGCAAGAGCGCCCCGCCGGCCATCACCCGGCGGACCAAGACCTGGCCAGGTTCCCCTTTGAGCAGCGGCGCCAGACCCCGGGCCGCCAGCACCGCCCCCAGGGGCACAAAGGGCATCTGATAGTAAACGAGGCGGTAATTACCTTCGGGGATCAGCGCCACGTAGAGCAGCAGGGCCCCGCCCCAGGCGTAGAGCGCCTTTTCCCGGCGGGTCCCCCAGCGCGGCCTCAGCCCGGCGAGGAGGAGGATCACCCCGGCGGGGGTGTAGATCTGGTGGCCGAAACGCCGCAGCAGTTCCAGGTAGAAATCGCCGCTGGCCAACAGGCCCTGGGCCCACTTGTCGTAGCCCTGGCTGCCCCAGATACCAAAGGTGAGCCCGGTCTGCAGGAAGAGCTGGTGGGCATGCCAGTGCCAGAGCCCCGCCGGCAGCAGCACCAGACCCAGATACCCCCACAAGGCTGGCCGGCGCACAAAACCCCACCCCCAGCGCGCCCAGGCCAGGGCCACCAGCGGAAAACCCAGATGTAGGGTGGGGATCTTGACCATGAAACACAGGGCCGCCGCCAGCGCCGCCAGTGCAAAATCCCTCCTCGCGCCGGTGCGGGTCCAGCACACAAAACCCAGCAGGGTCCCGACGCTGAGCAAGAGCATCAGCGACTCGGGCATAAAAGCCCGGCCATAAAAAACACTGAGCGGAAAGATCAGAAAAAAAAGCGCGGCCAAACGCCCGGTCCAGCGCCCCCCGCCCAGTTCGCGGACCAGCAGGTAGAGCAGGCCCGCAGCGGCCGTGGAGCAGAGCCCGGAAAGCAGCCGGCCCGCCCACTCGTGTACCCCCCCCAGGAGCCCGTAGAGACAGGCCACCAAGAAGGAGTAGAGCGGGAGGTTCATCTCCACGTACCCAGGGGTGGTTCCCCGCCAATCGACCCGCGGGTAGAAGAGGTTGTAACCCTCCTGGTAAAAATTGCGGGCGATGGCGCCGCTGTCGGCCTGGCGCCAGGCCTGGCCGTCGATCAGGGGGGCCTGCAACTCGATCAGGCGCAAGGCCAGCCCCAGGAACAGGATGCCCCACAGCCAGGGCTCGGCCTTCCAGGTCTTCAGGAGTGCGCGCATGGGAGCCAGCAGGGATCAGCCCCAGCCGCTCAACTGGCGCAGGCGCTGGTCGAGGACGGCCATCAGCGCCTGGCGGTCGGCGAACTGGTCGGTGTACAGAGGGGCGTCGATGCGCACGAAGACCCGCGCCCGGGGGCGGGCAAAACTCTCGTACTGCAGACCGATGGGGATGAGGGGCACCCGCAGGCCGCGTTCGCGCTCTACTTGTAACAAGTGGTCGATGATCTCCTTCTGCAATGGCCCCATGCCCCGCTGGAAACGCATGCCCTCGGGATGGGAGAGCACCAGCTCGCCCTGCTCGTACAGCCAGGCCAGGTAGTCGAAGGTGTCCTGGTTGAGCTCCCGCGCCCGGCGGATCTGCTCGCGGCGGGCCTGGTGGTCCTTGAGCCGGCGCACATCCTTGGGCCGGATGACCTTGACCCCGCCCAGGCCTTCGAGCACCCCCCACAGCCCCACCTTCATCACGTAGGTGGCGAAACGCCGAGTGTGGCGGTGCAGCACGACGCCCTCGACGAGGATATCGCGGTACGCGCAGTGTTTGGGCAGGATCAGCGCTGCTCCCTGGCGGGGCAGATGCTCGACCCCACTCACCTCCAGGCGGTGATAGCCAAGGGCCCAGTCGGCCAGGGTGCGGGCAGTCAAAGCGGCCCAGTCGCGGCGGCGCAGCGCAAATACCGCCGACTCGCGTGGGGTCTGGGGAGGTGGATCGGGAGTGTGCTCAGACATAAAAAAGGGGGCCGAAGCCCCCGGGTATCGCAGTGCTGGTGAAGGGTGTTATTTAAAGATCTCTTTGACCTTGCCCCAGGTGCTCTCGTCCACTTCGGTGGACCCCCGGTCCCCCAGCAAGAGCGCAGCCCGCTCCAGCACCGCTTTCAGTTCGGTGCCCGGTCCATAGGCAGCGGCGCGGCCCTTGCCGTCGACCAGCAGCACAAAACCGGCGGCGCTGTCGAGATGGCCGGACAGTTCGGCGGGCAACCCCGGATTTTGCCGGACAGCGGCGGCGCAAAGCAGCTGGAAGGAGATCCCCTCCTGGACGCGCATCTGTTCCATCACTGCCATGTCGCCCTGGTGCTGCACCAGCCCGAGCACCTGCAAAGGGCGACCGCGATCGTTGTTCCACTGATCGAGATACCCCGCCTCCAGGCGCTGGCCGGCATCGGTGGCGGAGAACACATAAAAGAGCCGGGCCGCCGGCTGAGCCCCTGCCACACCGGCCAGGAGGAGCAGGCTGCACATTATCATCGCGTTTTTTTTCATCGGCAACCAACCTCGCAACCCGCCGCTATTCGGCGCGAATCGTGAATTCCTTTTGGATCTGGGCCTGGGCCTCGAGCACCCGCCCGATGGACAGATGTTCGTTGAGCACTTGTTCGAGCTGCACCACCCCAACCCGCCGCGGCAGGGAGAAACCCAGGACCGCGTTGGTCTGCGGGTCGCGCAACTCGCGGCCGTGGTCCCAGATCCCAAACTTGTCGCCGTTCGCAACGCTGTCGGCCAACCCAATATTAATATACACCTGCAGCCCGTCGATATCTATTATTTTTGGCGCCGAAACCGAGGGCAGCGAGGGCGGCTGCACCAGGTTGGCCAGGTCGGCGCTCAGTTTGCCCAGACACTGGGTGATGGCCCCGCCCACCAGGGTCTGGTGGAAGGCCTCGGTGCCCCAGGGGGTTTCTCCCAAAAAGAAATACTCGCGATCCAGGGGCACATTGACCGCCGGATTGGTGATCCCGTAGCGCTTGCTGTCGTTGATCACCTCCTGGCGCGGCTCGCCGGCCGGCCGGCCGTCGACCACCTTGAGCACCCTGAGCTTGATGGTCGTCACGCCCTGGTAGCTGCGGTACCCGCCGATGGGCACGGTGGCGCGGAAACGCTTCATGCTCAGGTCTTCGATTTCCCCCATGACCACCAGGTCCACCCCGGCCTGCCGTCCCAGTTCCAGCGCCCGGTCCCAGTCGATGTGGCCCAGCCGCTCCTTGCCCTTCAGGCCGGCGAGGAAAGCCGAGTCGGGCGGCGTGGGCAGGATAAAGGGGTTGCGGGCCAGCGAATCGGCCAGACTGCGGGGCAACTCGGCGCAGATCTCCCAGGGGCCCCGGTACTTGGACAGGTCCTTGAAGGGCAGCAGGAGCACCTTCTGGGCCAGGGCGCTGGTGCTGTCGCCAAGGGTGTCGGCCTCCGCTGGCCGGGCTGCGGGTGCCGGGGCCGAAATCCCGGCGGCGCGCTGGGTATCGGCGGGGGCGGGGGCCTTATCCTCCCCCTGTGCATCCGCATACCCCATCACCGGCAGCATCTTGGTGCTCTCGGGCATGCTGGCACAGCCGGCCAGCAGGATCAACAACCCTCCCAACCAGGCCTTCATCTGCCGCCTCCGCCCACCCGGGTGAGCACATAGGGCCCCTTGGGCACCACCGCCAGCGGCGCATCGGCCCCGTGCCTGGCAGAGGCCTGCTGCAATCCCTCCTCCACCGAAGGCACCAAATCCATCAGCAACCGGCCGCGGTGAGCCGGGTCCATCCCCTCTGAGTAGAGCATCACCCTTGCCTTGCGCAGCACCTTGCACAACTCCTGCAACTGCCACTGGTCGATGGCGAAGAAATCTGGGTCTTCGAGTTTTTTGAGGAAGGCCTCGGCGCTGGAGGCATTGAGCAACTCTTCGGTGAACTCGGGGCTGCCGATCCCTTCCTGGCAACGGGCGGCGATCAGGATGGTGCCCCCTTCCTCGACGATGGGCAGCACCGCGGTGAGGCCTTTGACCGCCTGGTACAGGGTCAGGTCCAGCGGATGGCCGGCGCTGCTGGTCACCACGATGGGCACCGGTCTTGTCACCTGGGCCAGGGCCTGCCGCTCGACAAAAGCCACCCCTTCGGCGTGTGCCTTTTCCAGGTCGCCGCAGAAGAGGCCGGTCACCTGGCGCCGGTCGTTCATCGACACGTTGAAGGTGAAGTCCACCCCCGCCTTCTGGGCCACTTCGAGGGCCTGGCGGTGGAAGGGATTGCCCTCGATGATGCCCTCGGCCGAACGCGGGTCCCCCATCAGACGCGGGCCGTGCAGCACCCGCATGGTATCCACCCCCATCAGGCCAGGGCAGATGGCCTTGCGGCCGCCCGAATACCCCGCCATCAGGTGCGGCTCGATCAGGGCGGTGGAGATCTTGAGATCGGCCTCGACGTAGACCTTGTCGATCCAAATGGGGGCCCCGCAGGAGGTCTCCCCGAGATGGACCAGGGTCTCCCGGTCGCGGGCCCGGTGGTTGAGGATATGGTACTGGGCTGCAATCTCTGCTCCCACCAGGGCCACCAACTCCTCGCCTTCGTTGGGGCGGTGCAGGCCAGTGGCCACCAGGATAGTGATCCGTTCGCGGGGGATACCGGCTTCCTCGAGGGTGCGCAGGATCGGGGGCAGGATCAGGGCGTTGGGCACCGGCCGGGTGATGTCGGAGATCACCACGCAGGCATCGCGCCGGCCCTTGGCCAACTGGCTGAGGGCCGGGGTGCCGATGGGGTGGCGCAGGGCGTGGGCGAGTTGCGCCTCCAGGTCCTGCAGCGCAGGCGTGGCGGCCATGTGTAACACCTGGGCGTGGTCTGGCACTTCCACTTCGAGGCCCTGGCGACCGTAATCAAGATTAACTCTCATAACTTTTCCCTGTCCAACTTCTCTCTCAGGTAGCGGGCAAAGGCCGCCCCGTGCTGGGGATCGCGTAGGGCGAAATCGGCAAAGGCCCGGTAATAGGTCATGGGGGTGCCGATGTCGTAGCGCTGTTCGTCGGGCTGCAGGCGCAGGCAGCACACCCTGGCCCCCCCGGCGATCAGCAGACGGATGGCATCGGTGAGCCACAACTCGCCGCCCAGGCCGGGCCGGGTGGCGGCGATGGCGGCAAAGATCTCCGGGGTGAACACATAGCGGGCCGCCACCGCCAGGTTGCTGGGCGCTTCTTCGGGCCGGGGTTTCTCGACGATGTCGGCGATGGCGAACTCGTCGCCCACCGCGCCGGCCGGCTGCACCACCCCGTATTTGCGCACCTCTTCGCGGGGCACCTCCCACACGGCGATGGTGGCCGCCGCCTGGTGGCGCTCGTGGGCCTCGATCAGGCGGCCCACCACCCCCGGACTGCGCCGCGAGTAGATAATGGTATCGCCGAAGCCGACGACAAAAGACTCATCACCGACAAACTGGGCAGCCAGCCGCACGGCGTCGGCGTTGCCCAAAGGTTTGCGCTGGCGGGCGTAGAGGAAATCGATGCCCCGGGCCGCGTAGTCCAGCTCGTCGATGGCCTCGGCCTTGCCCGAGAGCCGGGCCTCCAGCTCGGGGTCGTCGTCGAAGTGGTCCTCGATCGAGCGTTTCTTGCGCCCGGTAATAAAGAGGAACTTGTCGACGCCCTCGCCCACCATCTCCTCGACCACGTACTGCACCACCGGCTTGTACCCCACCGGCAGCATCTCCTTGGGCTGGCACTTGGTAGCCGGCAAGAGGCGGGTGCCCATGCCGGCGACGGGCAGGACGGCTTTGTGGATAGTCATGTGCATGAAATTACAGGTTTGCCCAGGGGATTACAAGCGAGGGACGGCGTGGGGCGACCCATTCCGATTTTTCTCAAGGCGCGGACTTGCCGCCCTGCTCGCTCCGCTCTCCCCTCAACCCCTCCCGCGTCCTTCCCTCCCCAACCACTCCGCAGAAAAGAATCCCCTCCACCTGCCGCTGCGCTAACCCTCGCGGCCCACCCCGCTAGGGTCATCCCCCCGCCGCCTTGACATCTCTCCGCTCGCCCGCTACCCTTGCAGTCCGATGAAAACTACCCCTCGCCTCCTGGGCCGCGCCATCGAGGTCCACCATCCCCAGCTCCAGCGCGGACAGATCCGCCACGCGGTTTTCGATTTCGACGGCACCCTCTCCCTCTTGCGGGCCGGCTGGCAGGAGGTGATGATCACCCATGCGGTCGAGGAGTTATCCCGCACTCCCGCCGCACCCCCGCACGAAGGCTGGCATCAATTTGCCCGCGAGTACATCACCCGGCTGACCGGGGAGCAGACCATCTACCAGATGCTGCACCTGGAGGCCGAGCTGCGCCGGCTGGGCGGTTCCCCACAGCCGGCCGCCGAGTACAAATGGGAGTACCTGCGCCGGCTGGGCGAGTGTATCCGCGACCGGCTCGAAGCCCTGCGCCAGCGCCGGGAATCCCCCGCCGCGTACCTGGTGCCCGGCAGCATCGCCTTGCTAGAAGACCTAACCCGCCGGGGCGTCACCTGTTATCTGGCCAGTGGCACCGATCACCCTTTTGTGGTCGAGGAAGCTGGCCTGCTGGGTGTAGCCCCCTACTTCGAGGGCCGGATCTACGGGGCGCAGGAGGACTACCAGCGTTCAACCAAAAAACTGCTCATCGCCCGCATCATCGCCGAAAACCACTTGCAAGGCCCGGACCTGATCATTTTTGGCGACGGGTACGTGGAGATCGCCAACGCCGTGGAGGTGGGCGGCCTGGCCGTGGGCGCTGCCACCTGCGAGGAAGGAGGGCAGGAATGGGACGAGTGGAAAAAGACCCGCCTGCTGGAGGTGGGCGCCGACCTGCTGGTGCCGCACTGGGGGGAGAGCCCATTATTGTTGGCCTATCTCTTCGGCGAGGTGGATTGATGCTCAGCGAATCGCGCCTGCGCCACCTGCTCCGCTCCTTTGCTCAACTGCGCATCGGGGTGGTGGGCGACTTCTTCCTCGATGCCTACTACGACTGCGACCCCCGGCTCGACGAGCGCTCCCTGGAGACCGGCCGCACCTGCTACCAGGTGGTGCGCACCCGCCGCCAGGCCGGGGCCGCCGGCACGGTAGCTGCCAATCTGGCCGCCCTGGGGGTGGGCCGGGTGGAAGCCGTAGGTTTCTGCGGCGACGATGGCGAAGGCTACGAACTGCGCCGCGCCATGAAAGCCCTGGGCCTCAACCTCGACGGTTTTTTCTGCCGGCCCGACCGCTTCACCCCCACCTACGGCAAACCCTGCTATGTCGATGGCACGCGCCCCGGAATGCCGGTGCGCGAGGAGTTGGAGCGCCTCGACACCAAGAACCGCCGGCCTACCCCGCGCGATCTACAAGATCAACTCATCGCCCAGCTAGAAAAACAACTGCCCACCTGGCACGGCGCTGTCCTGTTGGATCAGGTAAGCGAGCCCGGTTGCGGGGTGCTCGCCAGCCGGGTGCGGCGTTTCCTGGCCGCCCAGGCCCGGCAGCGCCCCGAGCAGATCTTCCTGGCCGACTCGCGCCAGCTCATCGGCCTCTTCCGCCAGGTGATGATCAAACCCAATCAGTTCGAGGCGGCCCGCGCCCTGGGCAGTGCGGCCCGACGTCCACCTTCCCTGCGCACCTCCACAGCACATGGCCAAGCCCTCTCCCGGCGCACTGGCCGTCCGGTCTTCCTCACCCTGGGGGAGCGGGGTATGCTGGTCGCCCAGGGCAACCAAGTGGAAAGGGTCGATGCCTTTCGCGTCCAGGGGCCCATCGACCCGGTAGGAGCAGGCGACTCCACCTCCGCCGCCCTGGTGGCCTCCCTGAGCGCCGGCGCCGAGTTGAGAGAGGCGGCCCTCATCGCCAACCTGACCGCCTCCATCACCATCCAGCAACTGGGGACCACCGGCACTGCTTCGCCCACTCAGATCCTGCGCCGTTATCGGCAAATCCGCCATGCCCTATAAGCGCATCGATCCGCGCCAGCTCCGCGTCCGGCCCCTGGCCACCCGCCAGAGCAAACACACCATCGGGGAAATCCGCATCGACCCCGAGGCTCCGCCCCCCGACCCTGGGGCCATGGCCCCAGGCATCGCCCAGCTAGCAAACCGCATCCGCGCCGCCCGGCAACGGGGCGCGGCAGTGATCCTGGCCTACGGGGCGCACCTGGTCAAGAACGGCCTGGGTCCGGTGATGACCCGCCTGCTGGAAGGGGGCTGGATCACCCACCTGGCCACCAATGGGGCCGGCACCATCCACGACTGGGAGTACGCCTTCCAGGGCTGTTCCGAGGAGGACGTGCGCACCCATGTGGCCCAAGGCTGTTTCGGCCACTGGCAGGAAACCGGCTTCTATATCCACCTGGCGGTGCTGGCCGGCAGCCTGGAGGGCAGGGGCTACGGCGAGTCTCTGGGTCGCTTCATCTGGGAGGAAGGTTGTTCACTGCCGGCCCGGGAGGAACTTGCCGAGGCACTGGCCACCTGGAGCCGCAACCCGACCGACGACGAACACATGCCGGCCCGCGCCGAACTCCTGCAGGCCATGATCCGCTTTGACCTGCATCCCGGCTCCTGGCAGGTGCCCCATCCCCACAAAGACTTCTCCCTCACCGCCAACGCCTTCCGCCTAAGTGTGCCCCTCACCGTGCATCCGGGCATCGGCTACGACATCGTCTACAACCACCCTCTGGCCAACGGCGCCATCCTGGGGCGGGGGGCCGGTCTCGACTACCAGGTCTTCGCCGCCGGGGTGGGCCAGTTGGAGGGCGGGGTTTTCCTCTCGGTGGGTTCGGCGATCATGGCCCCCCAGGTCTTTGAGAAGGCCCTCTCCATCGCCAACGACCTGTGCCTGCAGCAGGGCCGGGAAGTCCTGCGGCCCTACATCGCGGTGAACGATCTAGCCGAGCTCTCCTGGGACTGGTCCAAGGGTGAACCACCTGCCAGCGACCCGGCCTACTACCTGCGCTTCTGCAAATCCTTCAGCCGCATGGGCGGGGAACTGGCGTACCTGGGCGGGGACAATCGGGTGCTGCTGCAGAATCTTTGGCACGCCCTGCGGGGTTAGGTCCTGGTAGCAGCCTCGACGACCTGGTGATACCTCTTGAGCACCTCGCCGGGTACCACCTTCTTCAGACCTTTGGTCAGGGTGCCGGCCTCCTCGCTGAGCGGCTCTGGCAACAAGATTACCTTCTGCGGCCGGTCGTACGGCGGCAGACCGGCCTCGTCGGCCTCCCGCAGCAGGAGCCTGCGCACCCGATCCACCAGCGCCGGATGGCAGCGCAACGCCGCCTCGTCCTCCACGGGCAGGCCCGGGATGTCGGCGATCTTCTTGGCCTCTTCCACGTCCACTGTCACCAGGGCCACCGGCGCACTCAGGTGTTGGTCGCCCCAGATCAGCACGTGCTCCACCAGGGTCGCCCGCGCGTAAATGCGTTCCAGCAGTTCGGGGTTGATGAACTCCCCGTTGCGCAGCTTGAACTGCCGGCCCACCCGCCCGCTGAAGCTGAGAAAGCCGTCCTCGTCCATGCTGAACAGATCCCCGGTCCGGTACCAGACCTTGCCGGCGGCGTCCTCGACCAGCACCCGGGCGGTCTGGTCCGGGTCGTCGAGGTACCCCTGCATCACATTGGGGCCGCTGGCCCACAACTCCCCCACCTGGCCCTTGCTGCCCCGGTAGGTGCCCGTGGCCGGGTCGCCGTACCCCACCTCTTCGCCCTGCGGCCCCACCAGGCGCACCGCGATCAAGGGGCGACCCACGGTGCCCACCTTGCGGCCCCCCAAATGGTTGGCGGCGATCAGCGGGGCGCATTCGGTGGTGCCGTACCCTTCGAAGGTGCGTATACCCAGCACCTCCTGGAAGAAGTCCAGGGCTTCGGGGTCGGCCTTGGCCGAGCCGACGATGAGTAATTCCAACTTAGACCCTACTCTTTTGCTCAACTGTTCACGGATCTTGGCCACCACCTTGCTTCCCAGGGTAGCATCGACCAGGCGGTCTGCCACCCCGGCCCGGCCCCGGGCCAGATTCTGCCTGGCCCGCACTGCCCGCTGGACCAACCAGCCCTTGAGGCCGCCGGCCTGGATCTCCTTGCGCACGTTGCCGAAGACCTTGTCGAGTACCAGAGGCACCGTGAGGAAACCCTCGGGCTCCGAGTAGCGGATGTCGCTCAACACCCGGTCCGGGGAACGAGCCAGATCCAACACCCAGCCCTTGGCCAGCGGATAATAAATATTGAGGATGCCCATGGAGTGGTAGTCGGGGGCGGACTTGAAGAGCCGGAAGGGCTCGCGCCGGCTGATCACGTCCCACACCTCCTCGACGTTGGCGACGATGTTGGCGTGGGTCTGCACCACCCCTTTGGGCAACCCCGAGGAACCAGAGGTGTAGAGGATCTTGGACACATCGCCGGGGAGCACCTCCACTGCCGGCGGCGAGGTATCGGCGCACAGCAGGCCTGCCCACTGCTCGCCCTCGACCTGTATACGCCGCAGCGGGGAACGGATAAAGGAGCCGATCCGCCCCATCACCTCCTCGCCCCTGGTATCGGTGAAGAGCAATTCGATGCCCGAGTGGTGGATGGTGTGGATCAGCAGCTCCGGGGCCAGCTTGTTGCACAGGGGCACGGCGCACAGGCCCAAGAGGTCGGCGGCCAGAAAGACCACCACCGACTCCAGCCCGCCCTCGGTCAAGAGGCCGAGACGCTGGCCCTTCTGCAGGCCCAGCCCTGCCAGGCCAGCGGCCAGGTGGTCGCGCAGTGCGTGTAATTCCGCGTAGCTGAGCGGCTCGTAGCTCAGTTCATTGCCCTGCCCCTTGAGCACCCGCAGCGCGGTGCGCCCGGCGTGGCGGGCGAAACTCTCGTCCATCAGATCCTTGAGGGTCCGGCTCATCGTCTCGCTCCCGTGGTTTGACGGGGTTAATATAAGTCCCTGGCAGGGAAAACCCACGCTTTGCGCTCCGGACCATCGCATCCTTATTTTTCCTCCGCTCCGCCCCCTGCTTCTTCCCTGACACCGAGGATATACTGATGAACCGATTTTTGGGATGTCTGCTGCTCCTGGCCGCCGCGCAACTACCCGCCGCCGAACCCGGCCTCAAACCCAGCTACAGCGCCAGCATGGGCAGCGTCACCGTCGGCGACCAGCAGCTCTACCGCCTCAGCCTGCGCGCGGACATCCCCATCGGCAACTGGGGTGTGGCCCTCGACGTGGAGTTGTTCATCGACAGCCAGGGTGGCATCAGCGACCGGGGCTGGGAGTTCGGCACCTCCACCAAAGCCGTGGACACCTTCCTGCGCAAGCTCTATTACGTGCGCTACGGCAAACCCGAGGACCCCACCTTCGTCAAGGTGGGCGCCCTCGACCAGATCACCCTGGGGTACGGCCTGATCATGGACGGGTACCGCAACACCCTGCAATACCCCGGCATCAAAAAAACCGGTCTCTACTTCCACCGCCGCAACCTGGGCAGCATGGACCTGGGCATCGAAGGGGTGGTCAACAACTTCCAGGACTTTCAGGAAGGCAGCGCCCTGATGGGTGCGCGGGTCTCGGCCAAGGCCACCGAAAAACTCGAAATAGGCCTCACCTATGTAATGGATCTGGACCAGTACGGCGGCCTGGTGGACGGCGACGGCGACGGCTATCCGGACGCCGTGGACGCCTTCCCTGGCGACAAGGGCCGCGCCCTCGACAACGACGGGGACGGGGTCGCCGACGCCCAGGACGGCGACGACAACAACAACGGCGCCCTCGACGCCGATCCCAGCAGCGGCCTGCCCGCCGGCCTCGTCGACGACCTGACCGAGCTCAACGCCGAGTACGGCGACGCGGTTTTTCCCCTCGACCGCACCCTCAGCCGCAAACGCCCCTTCAACAAGGACCAGGTGGGCGGCGACTTTTTCAGCATCCTCGGCTTCGACGCCGCCTATCCGCTGGTGTCCAGCAGCCAACTGGGGGTCAAACTCTACGGCCAGATGGCCCTGCTCATCGACAACGAAGACGGTCTGAGCCCAGCCGAGGCCGACAGCCAGGGCGTGCAGCCCGGCAATGGCAAGGCCACTGGTTTCGGCCTGGCCGCCCCCGGGGTGCTGGTGAACATGGGGCCCTTCAGGGGTCAATTGGAATTCCGGCATTTCCAGAAGGACTTCGACTCCAATTACTTCGACAACCTCTACGAAATCGACCGCACCCGCCTCGACGTGGCCAGCGGCAAGGCCCAGTCCAAGGACGCCCGCCTGACCCGTGGAGAAACCCTCAGCGGGGTCTTCGGCAAGGCCGGCACCAACCTCTACGGCATGGTGGACGCCAGCGCCGACTACCAGTACCTGGCCGGCGGCGATGATCCCAAACAACAAATTCACGCCAGCGCCAGCCTCTCGGGCCGGCTGCTCGAATCCATTCCCCGGCTGCGCCAGGCCCAGGCCTACTACCAGAAGAACAACATCGGCGTGTACCTGGACGAGAAGGGCGAGCAGGACGGCTTCCTCGATCCCACCCCCGACACCTTCTACGGCTATCGGTGGGGCCTGGAGGTCAACAGCGGCGTCGCCCTGCAGTGGGACACCCGTTACCTCTATCACCGCACCGCCTCCGGCAAACTGGAGCGCCAGAAGGTGATGACCATCGAGACGGTGTTTACCTTTTGAGAGGGAGCGGATCAGCGCAGCGGCGGGGAAGTGACCCCGGAGGCCTCTCTCGGGGAGTGGTCGGGTAGGGAAGACCGCGTGGTGGGGCGGCCGGGTAGCGGAGCTTCGCGAGCGAGGGGGCAGGGCGCGCCTTGAGAGAGGCCGGAGTGGGTCGCTCCCCGACGCCCATACATATGACGAAAGGAATCCTGCGATGAAAATCACCCGTGTTTCCGCCATCGTCCTGCGCCTGCCCCAGGTCACCGCCGCCTGCGACGGCACCCAGGACACCTGTCTGATCAAGATCGAGACCGACGAGGGCCACACCGGCTGGGGCGAGGTCGACTCCTGCCCCACGGTGGTCAAGGCCATCGTCGAAGCCCCTCTCTCCCACCAGATCTGCAACGGTATAGCCAACGCGCTGGCCGGCGCCGACCCGCTGGCCCTCGATGCCTGTATGCACCGCATGCAATCGGCGGCCAACTACTACGGCCGCACCGCGGCCGGGGCCCACGCCATGGCCGGGGTCAACATCGCCCTGTGGGACATCGCCGGCAAAGCCTGCGGTCGCCCGGTGTACCAACTCTTGGGCGGGCCGCATAAGACCCGCTTCCGCGCCTACTGCTCCATCCTCTTCGGCGACACCCCGGCCCAGACCTATGAGCTGGGCCGCCGCTTCGCCGACCTGGGTTTCACCGCCGTCAAATTCGGCTGGGGCCCGATGGGGCAGGGCGAGGCCAATGACGTCGCCCTGGTGCGCGAAGCCCGGCGCGGGGTGGGCGACAAGGTCGATGTGCTCATCGACGCCGGCCAGGTCTGGGACTGGAAGACCGCGCTCAAACGCGCCCACCAGTTTTCCGAGTTCCGGCCCTTCTGGCTCGAAGAGCCCCTGCACCCCGAGGATGTGGCCGGGTACGCCCGCCTCTGCGCCGCCAGCCCGCTGCCCATCGCCACCGGCGAGGCCGAGGCCCGCTATCCCGACTTCGAGCGCCTGCTGATCGAGGGCGGTCTGGACTGGGTGCAGCCCGACCCTGGACGCTGCGGCATCTCCACCATGGTCGAGGTGGCCCGGCTGGCCCACCGCCTGCGCCGCAAGGTGGTCAACCACAGCTTCAAGAGCGGCATCACCATCGCCGCCTCCCTGCACGGCCTGGCCGCCGCCCCCCACGGCGAGGTCTTCGAATACTGCATGTCCGACTCCCCCCTGCGCCACGACCTGACCGTGGAGAAGTTCCCGGTGGTGGATGGGTACGTGCATTTGCCGGAAGGGCCTGGGTTGGGGGTGACTATCCGCGAAGAGACCATCGAGAAATACCGCGTCGCCTAACCCGAGAGAGTCTCATGCTGATCATCGACGGCCATCTCGACATGGCCTACAATGCCACCTATCACCGCCGCGACCTCACCCGCACCGTGCAGGAATTGCGCGAGCGCGAAGACCCCGCACCCCCGCGCGGCCCCGACCACCCCGACTCCCTGCGCGAGCGCCGCGGTCTCGAACCCATGGGCAAGGGTGTGGTCACCGTCACCCTGCCGGCCATGCGCCAGGGCCAGGTGGGCATCATGCTCTCCACCATCATGTCCAGGGTGCAGATGCCCGGCGTCACTATGAACGACGGCATGCGCACCCAGGTGGGCGCCGCAGCCATCGGCCAGTCACATCTTTTTTATGACCAAGCCCTCGAACGCCTCGGCGAGATCAAATTCATCCGCACCCTCGCCGACCTCGAAGCCAGCGTCGAGGCCTGGGGAAATCCCACTCCCAAAACCCCGGTGGGCCTCATCCTCTCCAAGGAGAGCGCCGATCCCATCCTCGGCCCCGACCAGGTGGCCCAGTGGTGGGCGTGGGGCCTGCGCTCGGTGGGCATCACCCATTTCGGGGTCAACACCTGGGGCCACGGCACCGGCACCCGGGGCGGCCTATTCCCCAACGCCTACCCACTGATGGACGCCCTGCG
>SXGT01834383.1_pt1 | contig 37072 bp, 30 predicted proteins | sample 3176221 | NCBI WGS metagenome assembly SXGT01 (sample SAMN11356862, study PRJNA531348) | freshwater metagenome | isolation source: freshwater sample F1-120 | place: China: Fuxian Lake, Yuxi | collected 2017-12-25 | reverse complement strand
ACTCCAAACGGAATCATTGATAAACGAATGACCTACGATGAATACATTGTTGATGAAGGAGTGAAAGCAATGAGAGAAAAAATGTATCCTAAATTGGCGAAAGTGAAATAAAAAAATCCCGCTCCGTAAATTACGAAGCGGGATTTTTTTTATCCTTCTCCAACTGGAGAAGGTGTCTCGTTATAAGCGTGACGGATGAGGTCTATGCTTTATTAAATTTCTTTACCGCAGTTCCTGTTGCTGTAGTAATTTCCATATAGTACATTCCTTTTTCTAATTCAGAAATGTTTAAGTCCATACGCTCTACTCCGTTTACAACTTGATTCATTAGTTCTTTTCCTAAAACATCAAAAACTTTTACTGAAGAAACTTTTTCACTATTTGATGTTTCGATAGTAATACTGTTTACTGCAGGATTTGGGAAAACTGAAATGCTGCTTGCTAAATTTTCTTCTGTAATTCCAGATAAACAAGCTTTGTATGTTAAAGAATTTGCTGAAAAATAAGTGTCGAAATTTGCAGCACTGCTTATTGGCCACATATCTTGTTCAACAATGGTATGACTTGGTGCAATTAAAATATACGTTGGGAATGCAGAAATTCCGTAAGCTGTTACAACAGCATTTCCACCACCATCATTTCCACTTATTGTTGGGTAACCCGGAGGGCCTCCTAAATAAGTTGTTTCATAAGCAACACATTGTGCATTGGTGTTTCCCTGGTCAATGGACATGAAATACACATCTTGTGTATTGCAACCATAGTTAGTAAATGTTTCTTTAAAATACGGACATGTTGCTTGGCAAGGACCGCATGTTGTAAAGAAAAAATCCAAACAAACATATTTACCTGCAGCTAAAATAGAAAATAGATTGTGTGAGTTACCATCTAAATCAGTAACTGTAAAATCTACTGCTGTAGTAAGTGTTGTTTGCGCTTTGCTAACCGAAAAACTCAGTAGAAAAGCAATCATTAGAATGTAAATTTTTTTCATCGGCTTTAGGTTTTAGATATTAATATGTAACTAAGTAACGAAATGATTCACTATTAGTCAAGAATAAAGGCTAGTAAAATTAGTAATTGATGGAGTATAAAACAGAAGTTATTTCCTAGCTGGCCTTCTGTCTTTATTGAAATGTGGTTTCTTTTTTCCAGAAAAAGGTTTTTTTATTTTTAAATCAGGATTGTACTGCGGTCCAGCTGCAAACCCTTCGGGCAAAGGAATTTTATTCACAGTAGCAGCAATCAAGGTTTCTATTTGTTGGAATTTTTGTTGATCGTATTCATTAATAAATGTCAAAGCAATACCAGTAGATGCAGCTCGTGCAGTTCTTCCTATTCGATGAATATAATCTGCAGGCTCACCTGGAACATCATAATTAATTACTAAACCTATATCTTCAATATCAATTCCTCTGGAAAGAATATCTGTTGCAACCAATATTTGAAGTTTTTTGCTTCTGAAATTTCTTAATACTTCTTCACGCTCAGGTTGTTCCAAATCCGAATGAATTGCTTTTGCTTTTAGTCCCGCTTTTATTAAATCACGTTCAAGTTCTTTCACTTTTATTTTAGTAGAAACAAAAATGATAACGCTGCTCAAATCTTTTCCTTCGAGCAATGATTTTATAAGATTGTTTTTCTGAGTATCGTATACTAAATAAGCGCCCTGAACAACACCTTCAGCAGGTTTAGCAAGTGAAATGCTAATTTGTTCTGGGTTCTTTAACAATTTAGTTGCAAGTGCTCTGATTTTAGGAGCCATGGTAGCTGAAAACATTAATGTTTGTCGCTCTTTTGGCAAATAGGTAGTAATCTTTAAAATATCATCCACAAAACCCATATCCAACATTCTATCTGCTTCATCTAAAATCAAATGTTTTAAACTATCCAGCTTAACATAACCCATATTCAAGTGTGCCATCAATCTTCCGGGAGTTGCTATAATCACATTTGCTCCCTCTGTCAGCGCACGTCTTTCTTTTTCAAATACACTTCCATCGCTTCCACCATAAATTGCTAATGAACTAACCGATGTGAAATAAGAAAATCCTTGTAATGCCTGATCAATTTGTAGTGCAAGCTCTCTTGTAGGAACTATAATTAATGTATCCGTTTTATCGCTTGGGTTTTTAGAAATTTTATCTAGTATAGGAAGTACGAATGCTGCTGTTTTGCCCGTTCCTGTTTGTGCACAACCAATCAAATCCTTCCCAGCTAAAATAATTGGAATCGCCTGTTCTTGAATTGGCGTAGGAGTTTCAAACCCCATTGAATCTAACCCCTCTTGTAAGTTTGCTTCAAAATTAAAATCGTTGAACTTCAAAATTTTTTATTTTTATTTTCACGAAGATACGTTAAAAATTTGGTTTTTGCTCAACAGTATTGCGCTTTCAGAGCTTAATCATTTTCTCAACTGTCATCCCGTGCCGCGACACGGGATCTGCTTGTTACGGGGAGATGCCTTGTCGCAGCTGGGCATGACGAACTATACAAGAGGATTATAGTAGATATAATTTCCCTATATTCGTAATAACAAAACCACTTATGTTCAAACTAATATATAAGCTTTTCGGTTGGAAGGTTTCTCACTATCTTTCAAACGACATAAAAAAATGCGTAATAGTAGTTGCTCCCCATACGAGTAATTGGGATTTCATTTTTGGGATGGGTGCAGTTAGTGTTATGAAGCTAAATCAACGCTTTGTAATCAAAAAAGAATGGATTCGCTTCCCTTTAAAAAAATTAATGTTTTCTCTGGGAGCACTGCCAATTGATAGAAGTAAAAAAAATTCCATTGATGAAAAGAAAAATTCCGTGGATGCTATAGCAGACTTGTTTGAAAAACATGATGAATTGCGCTTGGTAATTACACCTGAAGGAACACGGTCGAGAGTTGAAAAATGGAAAACAGGATTTTATTATGTGGCTCTTAAAGCTAATGTTCCAATTGCATTAGCATTTATCAATTATGAAACAAAAACCTGTGGGGTAGATAAAATCATTTATCCAAGCGGTGATTTTAAGGCAGACATGAAACAAATTATGGATTTCTATAAAAACATTAAAGGCAAAAATCCTGAAAATTTTTCTTTGGATTTGGAGCTAAGTAAGTAGTATCTTTATCATTATAAAAACATAATACCATGAAAAAACATTTCTCAATTTTATTTCTGGCAACATTTGTTGTAGGAATTTCTTTCGCGCAAAATCGCAGCATAGAATTTGAACACGGGACATTTGCAGAACTTCTTGCAAAAGCCAAAAAAGAAAATAAAATGATTTTCATTGATTGCTACACCACTTGGTGTGGACCATGTAAATGGATGGCAAAAAATATTTTTACAAACGATACCGCTGCCGATTTCTACAACAAAAATTTTGTGAATGCAAAAATTGATATGGAAAATGGAGAAGGAATTGAAATTGCAAAAAAATATGGAATACATGCATATCCAACAATATTATATTTGAACAGCGATGGCGCACAAATGCACAGGGTGTGTGGAGCCGGACCTGTTAAATCATTTATTGCTGATGGAGAAGATGCTTTGTCGCCAAACAAGCAATTAGCAACAACTGTGGCTAATTTTGGAACAGGGAAAGTTGATACAAAAACTGCTGCTGAATATTTTTCCAAACTTGATAGAGCTTGTCAATCTTTTGATTTAGAAATGAATAATTATTTTGCTTCACTAAAAGAAAGTGATTTATTTTCAAGAGGGAATTGGGATATTATTTATAAACATGTAAATGATTACAATTCTAACGTTTTTAAGTCTCTTGAAACAAATAAAGAGAGATTTTCCAAATTAATTAACGCAGATTCGGTTGAAAGTAAGATAAATCAAATTTATGCAAATGGCTTATGGACTACCTTGCAAAATAAAAACATGACTGAACATGAATTAATAAAATCAAAACTAAAAAAATCAAAAACGAAAGAGGCTGAAAAAATTTTACTAAAATCTGATATTTCAATATATCAGGAATCACAAGACTGGGCTAAATATGCATATACTGTTTCCGAATACATTTCTAAATGCGATGCTCCAAATCCGGGAGAATTGAACAGTTATGCATGGTCGTTTTACGAAAGCATTGATGACAAAAAAATGCTAGAAAATGCAGTTGAATGGTCAAAAAAATCAATTGAATTGTATCCAGATTGGGCATTTTATGACACAAATGCTGCATTATTATTTAAACTAGGAAAAAAATCAGATGCACAGTCAATGGCAAAAAAAGCTATTGAAAAAGCAAAAGAAACTGGTGCCGATCCCAAAGAAACAGAAGCTCTTTTGGAGAAAATAAATGCCCTGAAATAGGGCAAAAATGCTTTTAAAACCATACTTATACTTATCGAAACAAGCTTTGTCGTTCATTTTTTGTGACTTGTCCAAATTATGTGGGCGTATCTAAAAACTTGAATATCTTTACGATATATGAAAAGCATCTTACGAATCATTATAGTACTTCAGCTTTTTACTACTCCTGGGTTTTCTCAACAGGTTCCCGCAGTGGAAGAAAATATTCCTTTTTTAGTGACTTTTGGTAAAGAAGGAGAAAAGTCTTGGGGTGATGATGATTTTTCTCAAACTTACTTTTTCGTAATCCCTAAATTTCAAGTCAAACCAATTTATATTCGTGTTTTTGATGCCGAAACTAGTGCAGAGTTTGATGAAAAAAAAGGAGAGTATAATACTAAAACTAAATTTTCTGTTTATGGAGGGAAAGAATCGTTTACATGTAAAGATGTACGATTAAAAGATCCAGCAGGAAAATATAAAAGCGGAAATTTATTAGCAACTAAAACTTTTATAAGCAGCGAAGTATATGATGGCGAATGGTATACTTTCGGCCCATTTAATCCTACCGAAGGAGAGTTGGTTACTGAATACGGAGGATACATTTTCAAAGTAATTGCAGAAGGAATAAGTGGAGATGATGGAAATTTATACAAATATTTTTTAAGTTCTTCTCCTACTGAAAACAAGGCTATTGAAGGAGGTAACGCGTTTACCTTTGAATATACCTTCCGTTTGTCCGACTCCCAAAAAGATGTTGCTCACCTTTATCCCTACATCGAACAAAATGTATATTCAGTGAGAGTATCCAACTTTGATTTTGACAATGATGGCGCTGTAAATATTGTATCAATGGTAAAAAAAGGCGAACTTAGCAAAGCCTCTGGAGATAATGTTTGGGAAAACACTACTCATCTAATTGTTGAAAAAGAAAAGAAAACAACTCTAGATGTTCAGTTTATTAAAAATAAAAAAGTTCCTATTAAAAACAATAACGTAACGTTGTATGTTACTAATCAATATGGAAACTTATTACCAATATATACAGTTCCGATAGGTGGTGCGCCACAAAGAAATAGTAAAATACAATTCGAACAAAAGAAAAAAACTACTCCGTATTAAGATTAATATCTTACGCTTTTGAAAAAATTATTTATTACATACTTAAGTTTTTTAGGAGCGCTTTTTGTTCAGTCCGGTGCATTTTCCCAAGCATATCAAATAAAAATATATGGTGTCGACAACGGTATAACTCAACCCTATGTTTATTCAGTAAATCAAGATAAAAAAGGATACCTCTGGGCAGGAACGGGTGACGGAGCATGTAAATTTGATGGAATTAGTTTTAAATCTTATTATGCTTCTGATGGCTTTGCCGAAAATTTCGTAACAGCAAGCTTTAAAGACAATGCTCGCAACTTGTGGATTGGACACAACCAAGGAGGAATTACTTTTTATGACGGAAAAACATTTAAAGTAATAAACACAAGTGGTTTTTCTAAAAGTCCGGTTACCTCTATTGTTTCCGATGAAAAAGGGGGCGTTTGGTGTGCAACTCAAAACGATGGAATTTTTAGAATAAGCAAAGCATTTGAAGTAGATGTTTTTAAAATGGAGTTTAATCAATTTACAATATTCTCCATTGCACAAATAAAAAACAATCAATTACTTGTTGGTACGGCCGAAGGATTGATGTTATATGATATTACATCCGATAAACGAAAACTTGTTTTCTCAAAATTAATTGAACAAATCCCCGAAACAAAAATTCAATGTATCATCAAAAAAAATAATTCCGGAAGCTTTTGGATTGGTACCGAAGATGAAGGCTTGTTTTTGTTAACGCCTTCGTCTTCCGATAAAAATAGTTTTAAAGCATCACCTATCGGAAATAATTTGTCGGTAAAGTTTTCAAATGTTCAAGATGTGCATGAAGACAAGCTATCAAACTTATGGTTGGCAACATTTGGAAGTGGTGTTGTTAAATTGATACTGTCATCCAGTTCTTTAAAGTTTGAAGAATTCGTACAATTTTCCGAAGAAAGTGAATTGGGAAATAAATATACAAAATGTATATACGCTGATCATGAAGGAAACATCTGGGTTGGAACATACGGAACAGGACTCGTGAAGTTGCAGGATAATTGTTTTACATTTTATTCTCATCTTGATAAGCGCTATAGTAATAGTATTACTGCAATTTGCATTGACGAAAAAGCAAAGTGGTTTGGTGGGGAAAACGGACTTATTAAAATGGATATTGGATCAAAAACAAAGTGGGAATTTTTTAACAATAGCAATGGATTTGTAGACGATAAAGTTACTTCGATATTTAAAGCAGATTCAAATAGTTTAATAGTTGGAACTGATAAATACGGTGCTTTCAGAATGAATATTGAAAAAAAATCGTTTACTAAAATTGCATTAAGCGAAGACCAGCTTTGCAAATCAATAAATTATATTACTGGTAATGGTGAAGCATTATGGATTGCAACAAAAGGGGGGATTTTCAAACTAAAACCTAAAATTAATATTCACTTCACTACTGAAAGTGGGTTAACTCATAACAATATTAATCAAATTGTTTTAGGATCTAACAACAAATTGTGGGTAGCTACACACAGCAATTATATTTCATATATCGATTCGGAAAATGATATAAAAAATATTTTGATTTTTAATGGTAGCGATTTGATAAACGTTTCAGGAATATTAGAGGATGACAAAAAAAATATTTGGGTGGCGACCATGGGAAATGGTGTGTTTAAAATTAAAGACAATGTTATCAGTAAATATACTGTTGAAAACGGGCTGAAATCTAATTACTGTTACAGCATTGTTAAAGATGGCTCAAATAATATTTGGATTGGGCATCGCTTAGGCTTGAGTAGAATTAAAACTGAAAAAAACGAAATAGATGTTTTTGATAAAAACGAAGGAATATTAGGAGATTGCAATTTAACATCCTCATTCACAGATTTTGAAGGTTATACTTGGTTTGGAACTACTTTGGGATGTGCAAAGTTTGATCCTCACAAAGACGTAAAAAACTTAATCCCTCCTATTGTAAATGTTACCTCTTTTAAAATAAACGACAAAGAAGTTGACTACACACGTGATACCATTTTGCCTTATGACAATTATAGATTGCGAATTGATTTTGTCGGAATCACATTTAAATCAAGTACCCACATTCAATTTCAATATAAGCTAGAAGGGTATGATGTTGATTGGTCGGACAAAACAAACAATGCTTTTGCACAATATGGAAAATTAAGTGATGGAGAATATACTTTTTTATTGCGTGCATTTAATAATGATGGCGTTAGTAATCAATCCCCTTTCAAAATTAAAATTGTAATTGCCGATCCAATTTGGAAGAAGGCTTGGTTTATTATCTTGTGCATTGCTATCATTATATATGGATTTTATCTTGTTATAAAAATCAGAGAACGAAATCACAGAAAATTCGAATTGGAATTACAAAAAGCTCTGAATGAAAAAACACGTGAAGTGATTTTTCAGAAAGAGGAAATTGAGAAAAAAAATAAAGACATTACAGATAGTATTAGATATGCAAAACGAATTCAAGATGCTATTTTGCCAGAGATGGTATCATTGAGAAAAATTGTTCCTGAATCGTTTATCTTTTTTCAACCTAGAGATATTGTGAGTGGGGATTTTTATTGGTTTGATAAATTTGGAGATTTTTTAATTATTGTTTGTGCAGATGCAACCGGTCATGGTGTTCCAGGGGCCTTCATGAGTATGATTGGAAGTACTTTATTAAAAGAGATTGTTTCTCGCAAAGGAATTGATTCTCCCGCATTTGCTCTTGCTCTATTGGATGAAGAAATTAAAATTTTATTAAAACAAACAGATAGTGAAACACATCAAACACAAGACGGAGTAGATGTTGTCATTTGTGAAGTAAATTTAAAAACACATTTTGTTAGAATTGCTTCTACTAAACGACCTGTAATTATTTCCAAAGACAAAGAATTAGTGGTACTGAAAAAAGAAAGCACCGAAACGCAACAATACGAAACAAAAGACATTCAACTTTCTAAGGGTGACACCTTGTATTTATTTACTGATGGTTACCCTGATCAGTTTGGTGGCGATGATGGAAAGAAAATAAAAATTTCAAACGTGAGGAGTGTGCTCGAACAAATTCAGACATTACCAATCTCCAAACAAGAAATGATTATTGAAAAATATTTCAACGACTGGAAAGGCGGCTATGATCAAATTGATGACGTACTGTTTATTGGCTTGAAATTGTAGAATGGAACACTGATGATGCGGATAAAACGGATGAAGGCGGATTTCTTTTTCATGCTCTAATCCAGATTGTCGAAGACAATAAAAATCCGCGTAAACACAAAAACTGATAATAAAAAAATCTGTGCAAATCCGTTTTATCCGTTAAATCTGTGTTCCATCACATACCGCTCATCGCGATTTCTCCAACGCCTGCTCAATATCAGCAACTATATCAATAATGTTTTCCAAACCAACCGATATCCTTACCATTCCTGGAGTAATTCCAACTTCTTTTCTTTCTTCTTCTGTTAACTTCGCATGCGTTGTAGATGCAGGATGCGTTGCAATGGTTCTGGTATCACCTAAATTTGCAGTGAGTGAACACATTTGAAGCGCATCCAAAAATCTTCTTCCTCTTTCTATGCCTCCTTTAATTTCAAACGTAACTATTCCACCACCCATGCTCATTTGCTTTTTTGCAATTTCAAATTGTGGGTGAGATAATAAAAACGGGTAACGAACTTGCAAAACATCGGGATGATTTTCTAGCAAACCTGCTAACTTATGTGCATTCTGACAATGACGCTCCATACGTATTGCCAAAGTTTCCAAACTTTTTGAAAGCGTCCAGGCATTGAAAGGGGACAATGCCGGACCGGTACTTCTGCAAAATGTATGAATCTCTTTTATTAATTCTTTTTTTCCTACTACTATACCACCAAGCACTCTTCCTTGTCCATCCAAATATTTTGTTGCCGAATGTGTTACCAAATGAGCTCCATATTTTATTGGTTGTTGCAAAAATGGTGTTGCAAAACAATTATCCACATTCAATATAATATTATGTTTGTTTGCTAAATTTCCCAACCACTCTAAATCAATAATATCTAAACCAGGATTAGAAGGTGTTTCAACAAAAATCATTTTCGTGTTTTTTTGAATCAGCTTCTCCCAAGTTTCAGGTTTATTCATGTCAGCATATGTGTGCTCAATTCCCCATTTCGGTAAAAATTTTGTAATAACCGTATGTGTTGAACCAAAAATAGAACTCGCTGATAAAATATGATCGCCACTTTTTAGCAAAGCCATAAAACTTGCAAAAATTGCTGACATGCCTGAAGCTGTTGCATAACCAGCCTCTGCGCCTTCCATCAAACACATTTTTTCTACAAACTCTGTAGAGTTCGGATTGGAAAAACGACTATAAATATTTCCTTCCAACTCATCCGCAAACATCGCACGCATTTGTTCTGCATCTTCAAAAGTAAAACTAGACGTTAAATACAAAGGCACAGAATGCTCTCTGTTCTCAGTTCTTTCCGACTGTGTACGAATGGCGTTTGTTTCAAATTTTTTCATGGGCATTAGTATAGGAACGCAGTCCCGATAGCTATCGGGATTATGATGTTATGATTTGTTAAGATTTTAAAAACATAAATTTTTTCCTGAATATGTTTGGGAAATTTTTTAAAAAAAAGAAGACAAAAATGTTAATCATTTTTTATCATAAAAATCATAACAAATCTGCGTTCATATCTATTATTCATTTACGGAGACCTTATATGTTATCTTGGCTCCAGCAGTTTCCAAGGTTTTTGATACTGAACAATATTTTTCCATTGATAACTGCACTGCTCTTTCAGCTTTCTCTTTATCAATTTGCCCTTTAAATTTAAAATGTACTTGAATGTTTTCCCAAAGTGATGGTTCCTTTCCTTCTTGTCGAGCACCATCTATACTAATAGTAAAATCTTCTATTACTTGTTTTTGTTTTTTTAAAATCAATACAATATCGATAGCGCTGCAACCACCCAATCCCATAAGCAACATCTGCATCGGTCGCACACCTTTATTGTGCCCACCAATATTTTCACCCGCATCCATTTGCGCAGTATTTCCTGTTTCACTTATCGCTTCAAAGTGAAAAGCATCATCCAACCGTTTCAGTTCTATTTTCATTCTAAATAAATTTGAATTTCAAAGGTAAGTAATTGAACTATATTTTTGATTAGTTTTGTGCAGAATACCCTTCACCCCTCTCCTGTTTCTAGGAGAGGGGCCGGGGGTGAGGTCTATGAACAAGCACTTTTTTACATATCGTCAACCCCTAAAACTGGAAAACGGACAAACATTACATACGCTGGATGTGGTTTACCATACCTATGGAACAATCAATGCGGATAAAAGTAATGTGGTTTGGTTTTGCCATGCACTTACTGCAAACAGTGATGTTGCTGATTGGTGGGATTCTTTAGTTGGCGAAGGAAAAACCTATGACCCTGCTAAACATTTTATTGTTTGTGCAAATATCATCGGTTCTTGTTATGGTTCATCCGGACCATTAAGCATCAACCCTGAAACACAAAAACCATTTTTCAGTTCATTTCCACAAGTAACCATCCGTGATATGGTTCAGGCACATATTATTTTGCGTAAACATTTAGGAATAGAAAAAATAAACACCATCATTGGAGGTTCTATGGGCGGTTATCAGGTAATTGAATGGGCATTGACAGAACCAAGTATTTTTGAAAATATGGTTTTGGTTGCGACAGGGGCTCAAGAATCTGCCTGGGGAATTGCCATACACACAGCTCAACGTTTGGCTATTGAAACCGATTTAACCTGGAAAGAACACAATCAAACTGCAGGGGCTAATGGCTTGAAAGCAGCTCGTGCTATAGGAATGCTAACGTATAGAAATTACGATGCATTTGTAAAAACACAAACGGATGATGAACATAAACTTGATAATTTTAAAGCAAGTTCCTACATCAATTACCAAGGAGAAAAATTAGTGAAACGTTTCAACGCCTATAGCTATTGGATTTTAACGAAGTCGATGGACTCACACAACATTGCACGAAATAGAGGGAAATTAGAAGACGTTTTAAAAAGCATAAAAATAAAAACAACCATTATTGGAATTTCGAGCGATCACCTTTGTCCGGTTAACGAACAAAAAATAATGGCACAAAATATTCAGAATTCAAAGTTTATCGAAATTGATTCTCCATACGGACACGATGGATTTTTGATTGAAGGGAAATTGATTGGTGATGCAATAGAGAAGAATAAATAAAAAAGCCCCGTTTCTCGGCTTCTCCCGATAGCTATCGGGACAAAATGACAACGAGGCTTTTCTTATCTAAGCTTTCTCAGCTCCACCATCATTCACAGAAATACCTCCTAAATCCCTATCGAAGAAATATAAGCCACTTTTATCTCCACCAATAAACTTTAGTTTATCTAGGATTTTTCTAGCCAATGCTTCTTCTTCAATTTGTTCGGAAACATACCACTGTAAAAAGTTGTGTGTTGTATAGTCTTTTTCTTTCAAACATACCTCAACACAATTATTAATTTCCTGTGAAACCAAAACTTCGTGCTTCAACACTTCTTCAAATACATATTGAACTGATTTGAATTTTTGTGGCTGTGCTTTTAATGCAGGAATCATTGCTTGACCTCCGCGCTCATTTACATACTTTATCAATTTTAGCATATGCATACGCTCTTCATCCGCGTGAGTGTACAAAAATGCTGCAACGCCTTCTAACCCTTGAGTTTCTGCCCAAGATGCCATTGCTAAATAATATTGTGAGGATGATGCCTCTAGCTCTATTTGCTGATTTAATGCCGATTCTACTTTTTTAGATACCATAGTTTTGTTTTTTAGAATTATGGATTTTCTGTTAAACTGCATCCATTTTATGATACAAAGTTAAGGCATTTTTCTATTAAGAAAAAGCTTTTCTATCATTAACGAATTTTAACCCTTTCCACCTTGAAAAAAGGGTAATAATTGATTATCTTTGGGAGTGTAACAAAGTGCTAAAAACAACGTTATAGAACAGCATGTCGGGTAATTATCAAAATTTGATTGAAAAACTGGATGAATTCATCCGTAAGTATTATAAAAATCTGCTTTTACGCGGACTGATTTATAGTACTGCTTTGGTTTTGTTATCTTTTGTTTCTGCAACAACACTTGAATACTTTGCTCATTTCAATTCTGCAGTAAGAACAATTTTGTTTTACTCGTTTGTATTAGCAACTCTATTCATTTTAGTAAAATACATCGCTATCCCCGTTTCAAAGCTTTACAAATTCGGAAAAATTATTTCTCACGAAGAAGCTTCTGATATTATAGGGAGACACTTTTCAAGTATACAAGACAAACTCTTAAATGTTCTGCAATTACAGTCACAACAAAACTCACAACTCCAAACTCCAGACTCACAACTCCTAGAGGCTAGTATTAATCAAAAAACGCTGGAACTCAAACCCATTCCTTTTACTTCTGCAATTGATTTTTCTGAAAACAAAAAATATTTAAAGTATGCATTGATTCCGGTTTTGGCAATCACAGTTATTCTGTTTGCGGCACCAAGCATTATTACAGATGGAACAAAACGATTGGTAAAACACAGCGAATATTTCGAAAAAGAAGCCCCCTTTCAATTTGTAATTACTAATCCCGATTTAAAAACAGTCACTCAACAAGATTACGAACTTAAGGTAAAGCTTACCGGTGATGAGATTCCGGATAACATCTATGTGGAGATTGATGGGAATGAATTTAAACTCGACAAAGAAAACATTGTCAACTTTACTTATATTTTTAAAAACGTTCAAAAAAATATTCCCTTTCAATTAGCTGCTGACGGCTTTAAATCGAAGGAATATGAATTGGTTGCTTTACCTAACCCAATCTTATTAAATTTTGATATTGCATTGGCCTATCCAAAGTATCTTAATAAAAAAGATGAAGTTGTAAAAAATACTGGCGATATAGTTGTGCCTGCTGGAACAAAACTCAGCTGGAATTTTAATACACAAAACACAGAGCAACTTCGTTTGAATTTTAATGATACTTCTTTTTCTGTAGCTCCTACTTCAGAAAATAATTTTATTTATTCAACACGTTTGTTTCGCGATAAATCTTATTCTGTTACAACTGCTAATCAGTTTTTGAAAAGCAAAGACTCTGTGACTTATGCTATAAATGTGATTCCTGATGCTTATCCTCAAATTACTGTTGCTGAGAAAAAAGATTCTACTTCCAACAAACGAATTTATTTCAGAGGAGAAGTAAAAGACGATTACGGATTCAATAAACTTTCTTTCAATTATCGTTTCATCAATAACAACGATTCTGCCGCGACTGAAAAATACAAAAAGATGACCACCAATGGGGTTCCGATTGCTGTAAATAAAACACTTACACAAGATCAGTTTTTTCACTATTGGGATATGACAGAATTGGGTGTTGCACCTGGCGATGAAATTGAATATTATTTTGAAGTTTGGGATAACGATGGAGTTACGGGAAGCAAATCGGCACGCAGTCAGAAAATGATTTTCAAAGCTCCTACTTTAAAAGAATTAGAAGAAAACACCGATAAGAACAATAATAAAATCAAAGAAGATTTAGAAGAAAGCATCCGTGAAGCAAAAGAAGTTCAAAAAGAATTGGCCGACTTGCAACGTAAAGTCGCTGAGAAAAAAGATTTGACTTGGGAAGAAAAAAAGAAGTTGAAAGAATTGCTCGACAAACAAAAAAATCTTCAAAAGAAAATTGAGAACGTTAAAAACGAGAATCAACAAAACAACGAGCAAAAAAACGAATACAAACAACCGAATGAAGAAATGCTTGAAAAGCAAAAACAACTGGAAGAGTTGTTTGATAAAGTAATGACTCCTGAACTAAAAGAGAAATATGATGAATTGCAAAAACTTTTAGAGAAGCTCGACAAAGATAAAGTACAGGAGGCGTTGGATAAGATGAAGTTGGATAATAAAGATCTGTTGAAAGAATTGGATCGAAATCTTGAAATTTTCAAGCAATTGGAAGTGGAACAAAAAATCCAGGAGAGTATTGATAAATTGAATGAAATGGCTAGAAAGCAAGAGGAGCTTTCTAAACAGTCGGAAGAAAAAAAGTCAGATTCGAAAGAACAGAAATCAAAACAAGATGATTTGAATAAAAAATTCGAAGATTTAAAAAAGGATTTGAAAGAGCTTGATAAAAAGAACAGCGAATTAGAAGAGCCTAAAAAGCTGGAGAATACTGAACAAAAGCAAGAGGAGATTCAAAAAGAAATGGAGAAAAGCAGCGAAAATCTGAATGAGAATAAAAAGAAAGATGCTGCCAAGTCGCAAAAAGATGCTGCTAAAAAAATGGAAGAAATGGCTCAGCAAATGGAGCAGGCTCAGCAAAAAGAACAAGAATCACAAGAAGGAGAAGACATTGATAAAATGCGAGGTTTGTTAGAGAACTTAATTCAGCTTTCATTCGGACAAGAGTCATTGATGGGGCAATTATCCAAAACGAAACCCAACGATCCACAATATGTAAAGATCAATCAGAAGCAGAAAAAGTTAAAAGACGATTCCAAAATGATTGAAGATACTTTGTTGGCTTTGAGTAAACGGGTTCCTCAAATTGCAGCTGCAGTGAATAAGGAAATTTCTGCTATCAATATGAATATGGATAAAGCATTGGCAGAAATAACCGAATCGCAAGCTCCGGCAGGTGATGGAAAAAATCACAAACAAGAGGCATTGAGTCGTCAGCAGTTTGCTATGACTTCCATTAATAATTTAGCCTTGATGCTGAATGAAGCACTTATTTCTATGCAGATGGCTGCAAAAAACAGCAAACCAGGAAATGGAAGCTGTAAAAAGCCTGGTGGAAAAGGTCAAAAACCTTCCATGGCAAGTATGCGACAAATGCAGGAACAAATCAATAAGCAAATTAAGAAGTTGAAAGAGGGAATGGAAAAAGGCGGTAACAAACCGGGCAATAAACCAGGAATGGGAATGGGCGGAATGAGTAAAGAATTGGCCCAACTGGCGGCACAACAAGCTGCTTTGCGTCAGGAATTGCAAAAAATGAGCGACCAAATCAATAAAGATGGCAAAGGGGCCGGAGGAATGAGCAAAATTATTGAGAAAATGGAAGAAACGGAGACGGATTTGGTCAATAAAATGCTTAGTCAAGAGACTATTATGCGTCAGGAAGAGATCTTGACTCGCCTACTGGAAAGCGAAAAGGCGGAGAAAGAACGTGAAATGGATGAAAAAAGACAGTCAAATGAATCAAAAAATGCAAATTTTAGTAACCCTAATGAGTTTTTAGAGTATAATATGCTGAAACAAAAAGAAACGGAATTACTCAAAACGGTACCACCGTCATTAACTCCCTTCTTTAAGTCAAAAGTAAACCAATACTTTAACAACTTTGGAAACTAATATGGTACTTGCAGAAAATCAAAAAATAAGAATCGCTTCGAGAGCTGAGAATATCATCCTCGTTGAGCGAATGATTGAAGATGTGTGTGATTTATTCAACATCAGCGAAGATTATTACGGAAATATTCTTGTTGCTATTACTGAGGCAGTAAACAATGCTATCTATCACGGCAACCAAGCTAATCCTAAGAAAAACATCGATATCTTTTTTAAATCTTTTCCTGATCATGTTTCATTTATAGTGAAAGATGAAGGAACCGGATTTAATTATGATAATTTACCAGACCCTACAAATCCTGAAAATATTGAGAATCCAAACGGACGTGGCGTATTTTTAATGCGCAACCTGGCCGACAAAGTTTCTTTTGAAGACAATGGCAGCAAAGTGGTTTTGGAATTTAAAATGACTGCTTAATTTACCTTCGCTTTCAGCCAATCGCTGTAATTGATAATATCTGTATCTGAAGAACTATCTAACATTATTCCATCAAGCAACGCGTTAATTTCTTTTAACAGTTGCTTGTTCTTTTTTACTCCATCCGACTTCACAAGCTTCTCAATTAATAAAACCATTTGTTTCTGACGAACATATTCCTCTTTTTTCAATAAACTCAAGTAGTCTTTTTTAACTCTCAACAATTTGTGTTCTAAATAATCAAAATCGTTGAGCTCATAACGAATCATTAATTCAAATACGGAAAGCTTCAAGTGCCATGCTTCATCCAAGTGCTTGAATGCATCTTGCATCATTGGTTTAACTAAGTGTTTCAACGATTCTTTAAAATTCTTTTTATCGAAATTCAATACCGCTAAATTCAAATACACAAATACATTGTAAATCGGAAGCTTCTTAATGCTTGCATTATCCTTTGCTTCGTGTAAAATTTCAATTGCTTTATCAATGTCTTTAACCGAATAATTGATTACGAGTGAATTGTAATAATAAAATAAATATTTATCATACAAAGCGCTGCTAAACTCTTCCATGGCTGATTTTAGCTTGTCAACGTAAGTCAATGAAAGATCAATTTTCTTGTTTTTAAACAGGGAATTAATCAAATACGTAAGCATTTGAAGTTTTGTATCGTGATTATTTTTTGTAAACAACTTCTCCTTAGAAAACTCATCAAACGTTTTTAATAAATATTTTTCCAATGATTTAAAGTCCTGTTGTTGAAGCAGGATGCGGCTTACCGACTGATAAATTTTAAGTCGGAGCACAGGACTGTTTTTCACATCCTTACTTTTTGCAAAATCATTAACTGTTTTTTGCAACAAATCCAGAATTTGTGTGTTTTGTTTGGCAAAATTTTGTGAAACTTTAATACGATAAATCAAGGCAGCCAAAATATCATCAATCTCCTGTACCTTATTGAGTTTCGAGCGGTTGTCTTTTCTCTTTTGAATATATTCTTCAGGATTAATTTCTAAGGTTTCGTGCGAAAGTTTGATAAATTCACCATAAATAATATCCAGCCAATCCAAATGCTCGTTTTCATTTGCCTTTCGGAAAGCCTTATTTAAATAGTAATACGCGGTTGGCGCTTGTCCTTTACTCTGAAATAAACGTGATAAAAATAAATAATTTAAAATAATATTGTATTCATTGGCATCATAATAATGAAGCGTTAAACTTTTTCCGATATCTTCAAAAAGTCTGTTTTTTAAGCGATACAAAGCATTTTTATCATCTGTGTCATAAAGTTTTTTCAGAATTTTATCCTCATCATAATCGGGAAATTGTTTACGAATGAAATCAAACAATACTTCATCTTTACGCTCGGTTGCTTTTTCTGTTCGATTGATAAAGAGTTTGAAATTCCGGATTTCCTCTTTATTCATATTACCAATAACTTCGGGTAGAATGTTCATTTTTGTCGTTTTGAATACGTAAGAAAATTACAAAATTTATTTAATATCCCAAAATATTTAGATACATTTGATTAGAAAACATCCCTCAACGTTAAAAAATGACATTATGAAAAAGTATGTTTTTTTATTTTTACTTTCTTTCCTGCTTATAAGCAACAAAGGAAAATCTCAGGCTTCATTAGGTATTAGCCAAACTGCATATATCCTATATAACGACACCTTGCCTGCATTCGCATTCGATAGTATTAATATTTATATGGTAAACAAAGGCGATAGCACTTTTAGTGATAGTTATCAAATTTTTACCTCTGTACTTGACTCGGGTGCAGTATCAACCTATCACAATGTAGATACACTAACATCGTTTGCTTTCATTTTGCCAGGAGACAGTATAAACATAACCCTTAATGACAGCTTTATTATGGGTGGGCCTACAAGCCAATATCATTACAAAATAAATGTAATCGTGATTTGGCCACTTGCGGCAAGTGCAGCCACAGAAGACTCGCTTAAATTCAATGTGTATATTTTATTGCCTGGTGAAATGGGAGTAAACGAAATTGATTTAATGCATCTAATTAAAGCATATCCTAACCCTGTAATTAACAAAATTACGCTAGAAAACACGGGAGAAAACAGCATTGAATATGTAAGAATTTACGATGCTCTAGGTCGTTTGGTAGAAGCTTTAAATAAGCCAGAATTTATATGTACAGAAAGCTGGAACAAAGGAATATATATGATCAATATTCAACTTGAGGGCGGCAAAACCCACACTATTCGAGTCGTTAAACAGTAGTTTCTATTATAAAACAAGAAACGCCCATTGGTAAAATTATCAATGGGCGTTTCTTAATTTACTGAAAACTTAACCATATTAATTACCTTTGCACAATGATGGATACCGAATTTGAATACAATAACGTGCTAAAGCAAATTTCTAAGCAATTTGGAGATGATATTGATATACAAGGATTGCTTTTTATAATTGGCTTACAAGAGCTGGGCAAAGGAAAAATAAAACTATCTAAGAATGAAAAGCTAGATGTAATGCACATTGCCATCTGCACCCTGCTTTCACCATATGGATATTATGAATACGAAGGATTGGATAAAGACGGCTGGCCACATTGGAAAACAATAGAAAATCTACCGCCTTTAAAACCGGCTCAACAACAGGAAATAATAAAACAAGCTATTGTAGAATACTTTAAAACTGTTGAACTTAAGTTTTAAATTTAAGGGAACTTGATGGTTACATCAGCATCTTTCCCGGGCTCATCTAAACGAAGCACTCCAACAGCAGTAGTAGCATACATAGGGTGAGTTGCTGTAACATCAAAAATCGCTGGTAATTTTACATCAAAAGAAGCTTCACCAGATCCATCAGTAGTATTATCATAAACCACATCACCGTTAACAGATGGAGCAGCCAAATGAACCGTTGCACCTGAAACCGGAGCACCATTTGTATCAACTACTTTCACTTTTCCATGACAGGTTTTATCCTTTTTACATGAAGTTGGAATTAACATTACAGATAGTAACAATACTATACCTGCAATTGCTGAGAATCTGTTAATTAATGTTTTCATTTTGTATATTTTCTTTAAATACTAAATTTCGGTACGATGAATGTAAGACTTGATTATCTTTACAACTAACAAATTTAATGAAATTAAAATGAACTACAAAAAAATATTTGTCCGATTTTCACTTGTTTTAGGGCTTTTTTTACTCTTTGCTGCCTTTAAACCCTCTGAAAATAAGGTAGAAGGGAATATAAATGTGCTAATCAAGACTAGTTTAGGGGATATTAAGATAAAACTCTATAACGAAACGCCCCTTCACCGCGATAATTTTTTAAAGCTTGCAAAAACTCATTATTTGGATAGCCTATTGTTTCATCGGGTTATCCAAAAATTTATGATTCAAGGCGGAGATCCTAATTCAAAAAATGCGATTCCGGGAGAAACTTTAGGCGAAGGCGGACCAAACTATACGATTCCAGCCGAAATAAACAGAACTGTTTTTCACAAAAAAGGTGCTTTAGCTGCAGCACGTGAAAGCGATTTGGATAATCCGCTTCAGGCTTCCTCAGGGTCTCAATTTTATATCGTTCAAGGAAAAGTTTATACCGATTCTTTACTCAAAATTCAAGGTGCTCGAATTACAAAAAGAACGCTATTTGCCCATTTTGTGAGTCTAGATGAAAACAAACATTATCTCAAGGACTATCAGAGATATGTTAAAGAAGAAAAAGCAGATAGCATGAAATACATCAATGATTTATTTGATGCAAAAGTAGAAAAGGAATTTCCGAACGTTGCTCAATACAAATTTACTCCTGAACAAATAAAAGCCTATACAACAATTGGGGGAACACCTGCACTGGATAATACTTATACCGTTTTTGGTGAAGTATACGAAGGATTGGAAATAGTAGATTTAATTGCTGCACAAAAAACAGATAAAAATGCAAGACCAATTGAAGACATCCGAATTATCAGTGTTTCAATTATTCCTTAACTTCGTGCATTATTTTTATACAAATGAAAGAAAGAATTGAAGAATTATTAAATGAGATTGAAGCATTCACGGCTAACAGTATAGAACACGTGGAAGAATTCCGTATTAAGATATTAAGTAAAAAAGGGAAGGTTACAGAGTTGTTCGATGATTTTAAATCGGTTGCTCCTGAAATGCGCAAAGAAGTCGGACAAAAATTAAACGACTTAAAAAATAAAGCACAAGATAAAATCAATCAGCTAAAAGAAAAGTTTGAGGATGTTGCAGATAAAAAAGATGAATCGATTGACTTAACACTTCCAGCTGAAAACATTGCTGTTGGCTCACGTCATCCATTATCTCTTGTAAGAAATCAAATTGCCGAAATATTTTCCCGTATTGGATTTACCGTTTCTGACGGACCGGAAATTGAAGATGATTGGCATAATTTCACTGCATTAAATACTCCTGCAGATCATCCTGCGCGTGATATGCAAGACACGTTTTACATTTCTGAAAATCCGGATGTTGTTTTGCGAACTCAAACTTCTTCAGTTCAAGTTCATATTATGGAAGGCACACAACCGCCTATCCGTACAATTTCTCCGGGACGCGTTTACCGTAACGAAGCAATTTCTGCCCGTGCTCATTGTCAATTTCACCAAGTGGAAGGATTGTACATTGATAAAAAAGTTTCTTTTGCAGATTTAAAACAAACACTAATGTATTTCGCTAAAGAAATGTTTGGCGAGGAAACTAAAATTCGTTTGCGTCCATCTTATTTTCCATTTACAGAAATAAGTGCAGAGATGGATATTTCTTGTACTTTATGTGAAGGCAAAGGTTGTAATGTTTGCAAGTATTCCGGCTGGTTAGAAATTATGGGCTGCGGAATGGTTGATCCTGCGGTATTGGAAAACTGTAAAATCGATAGTAAAGTATATTCCGGTTTTGCTTTCGGAATGGGCGTTGAACGAATCACACAAATAAAATACAGAGTAAAAGATTTGCGCTTGTATTTCGAAAACGATGTCCGCTTTTTGAAACAATTTAAATCCGTTATTTAATACGGTAGCTGCTTCTACTTCAAAATCTTTCATGTCACGTCTATCACAAATAGAAGAAATGCTAAAGTTTGAGCCTACCGACTCATTCTTAAATTATGCATTGGCATTGGAATACGCAAAAGTGAATGATGTAGCTAAAGCTATTCTGTTGATTGAAACTTTGCTTTCAAATGATGAAAATTATTTAGGTGCTTATTATCAATTAGGAAAATATTATGAGCAAATTCAGGATTTACCAAAGGCTATTTCTACTTATAACAAAGGGATAGTAATTGCGCAAAAAATAAAAAACACCAAAGCACTCGGAGAGTTAAATGAAGCGTTGTGGATGTTGGAGGACTGATTGTTACTTAATCGTATCAAAAACCTTTGCAACTTTTTCTTTCTGAATTTTTGCATTCTCAATCTCTCCTTCTAACAAATGTACATCAGCATTCGGATTTATTTCTTTTAACTTTTTTAATTTCTCAGTACTAAATGCAATTTTATCTTCATACATAGTTTGTATTTCCTTCACAGATTTTTTTGCATAATATGCTACCCACTTTATTGTTCCCTCATCCTTTGCAATTGTTGCCAATAGCTCTACCCCAGCATTAACAGTTTCGTCCTTTTTATCTTTTTTCAAAAACGATGTGTATTGAGAAACAAACCCTATTAAGGAAAATCCGGTGAACTTATTGACGCTTTTAAGAAAGAAGCTATTTTGTTCATCTGTTCCATTGGCTGCATACAAATCAGTAATGGCATAAAGCACATCAATGTTTTTTTCTTCCTCATATTGTTTTGCAATAAGCATTGCCTCTTTCGGATTTATTTTTCCAATTGCTGACAAGGAAGAACTAAAAACATAATAGGATTTATCCTTTAATCCATTTTTATAAAGTGATTCTAAATCTGCATCTTTATAATTTGCATATAAGTATTCAATAGACAAAGCCCGGACAATTGATTTTTTATCGTTTTGGGCAAGCCCAACCAATATTTCCTTAATTTCTTTTTCATGTCCGGCTGCAATATTTTTCAACCCATCAATTGCCTCAACTCGCAAATGCCAGAATTTATCATTAAGAGCTTTGATTATTACATTTGTTGCTATTGAATCTACTGCCTTTTCTGAAAGTTTTGATAGTGCTTCCTGTCTGTCTAAATACAAAGGAGCATTATAATATTGAAAAGCTAATTCTTTTATTGTTTTTGTTTCACTTTTAGTACACAACAACATTTTTTCGGCATCCACATTTACTAAATCCGGTTTTGAATCAACATTAAATTCAAATACTTCATCTGCTTTAGTAATCGTAATTTTTTTGCGGTCAACTTTTCCGTTTACATATAAATCAACATACATTGGAATTTTAAACAAGGGGGTTTTTGCAAAATCTTGTATTTGTTTAATGTAAATAAATTGTTTTTTATTTGTTGCATCATACTCTGTATTAATAACTAAATCAGGGTGCCCGGACGATAAAAACCATTGATTGAAAAACCAATTTAAATCTTCGCCTGTTATTTTTTCAAAAGCCATTCTTAGCTGATGAATTTCAACCGAAGTGTATTTATTTGTTTCTAGATATAATTTCAAAGAAGCAAAAAAAGCATCGTCACCAACATATTTACGTAACATGTGAAGTACTTGTCCGCCTTTATTGTAACTATGTCCATCAAACATTTCTTCTTTATCGTTGTACTGAAAACGAATTAAGTTGACTTGTTTTCTATCGGACTCTGCGAAATAACCCGCTCTGGATTCAGCACTTTTGTGGTCCGCTTCATCTAAGCCGTATTTATATTCATTCCACAAATATTCTCCGTAAGTAGCAAACGATTCGTTCAAAGGCAAATTGCTCCACGATTCGCAGGTAACTAAATCGCCAAACCATTGATGAAATAATTCGTGTGAAATATAATCTTCGTAATCTTTATCCAGCAACTCTCTGTCGGTACGTTGTAAAAATTCGCTGTGCACTGTTGCTGTTGTGTTTTCCATAGCTCCCGAAACAAAATCTCTTACTGTTACCTGTGAATATTTTATCCAGGGATATTCAACACCTAATTTATTTGAGAAAAACTCCAGCATCTCAGGAGTATTGCCAAATATGGCTTTTGCGTGGGGCTCGTATTCTTTTTCAACAAAATAACTTACTTCTCTTCCTCTCCATTTCGTGTCTTTTACAACTGCAAAATCACCAACTGCCATCATTGCCAGATACGGAGCGTGTGGTAATTCCATTTTCCAATAATCGGTGCGGGTACCATCTCCGTTGTCAAAAGACGAACACAATTCCCCGTTGGAAAGTGTTACATACTTTTTTTCAACCGTCATATAAATTTCCTGAGTCATTCGCTCATTCGGACGATCAATGGTTGGCATCCAAACAGAAGTTGCCTGCGTTTCACCTTGTGTCCAAATTTCCTGGGGTTTGTTTTTATCTGCTCCATCCGGATTAATAAAATAAAGCCCTTTGTCATCAGTAATAGCAGTACTTCCACCGCCTTTTTTTAATTCATTTGGTTTGGAAACATACTCTATAAAAACAATATACTCTTCGTTGTTTTTATATTCTTTACCAAGTTGAATAGTAATAATATCGTTTTCATGTTTGTATTGCAAAGGTGATTTTGTTTCTACTTTTGAAACAGTTGCTTCATACGTTCCATCCGGACTTTTTTTGCTATCCATTCCGGTTTTCTGATATTCGCTTTTTATAAGAGAAACTTCTTTTATTTCCATTCCTCTTGCATCCAAAGCCAGTGTTGATGTTGGATAGAAATATGGTTTTGCTGTAATGGTTGCTTTTCCAAATAAATACTGTTTGGTCCAATCAAAACTCACATCTAATTTTGTATGCAGGATGTCGTTTATACGCGTTTCTGAAGCGTGGTATTGTGCCGGCTCAATGTTTGACGAAAACGCCTGAATGGTATCTAGATTCATGACAACCAAATCGTCATCCGTTTGAGTAGATTTTTTAAATAAATTACAAGAGGAAAAAATCCCGATGGCTATCAGGACAACAATAAAAATTCGCGCTTTCAAGATCATCACTTTTATTTTAGGAAACCAAAGGTTGTGAAAATAATATAGATTTCAAATTTTATTATGATGAGTGGTTCTCGCCCTTCGACTACGCTCAGGGTGACAAATTTGAAAAGGCTTATTTATATCTGGCTCGAACTGACAAAATTGGTGTGGCTGGAGCCACATTTTTTTGAATCCGAGGTAAAAAACAATATATTTGTGATATGTTAAAAGTAAAAGTAAACCTGCCTACCGGACAGGCAGGTAATCAGAAAGAGCATGTTATTGAGCTCGAAAACGCTAGTGGTGGAATCATTGATGGGAAAGCATTTGCATGGGATGTGATAGAAGTTAAAAATGGTAGTTTTCATGTAATAAAAGACAACCGTTCATACAGCGTAGAAGTAATTAAAGCAGATGCTACTGAAAAAAGTTTTTTGGTTAGTGTGAATGGAAATAAGTACCAGCTGAATGTAAAAGATAAGTATGATGAGCTATTGAAAAGTTTGGGGTTTGATGACTTAAATGCCAAAAAAGTAAATGAAATAAAAGCTCCTATGCCTGGATTGGTATTAGATGTTAGAGTTTCGGAAGGAGATACCGTTAAAAAAGGCGATCCTATTTTAGTATTAGAAGCGATGAAAATGGAAAACATTATTAAATCGCCTACTGATGGAACCGTTAAGAAAATTAATGTAAAGAAGGGTTTGGCAGTAGAAAAAAATCAGGTTTTGATTAATTTTGGATAGTTCAAATGAACAACAGAAGAGATTTCATAAAAAAATCTGCACTTGCATTGGCTGCTATTACTGCAACTTCAGCCATTGGAAAAACATTGAGCCCAACAGAATTTATTGAAAGTGCTTTAGTAGATGGAGGAAAATATTCGCTTCCCGCTTTGCCTTACGCATACGATGCCTTAGAGCCTCACATTGATAAATTAACAATGGAGATTCATCACAGCAAACATCATAAAGCTTATGTGGATAATATGAACAAGGCTTTGGAAACTGTTGATGGTAAAGTGTTGGGGAGCCCGCAAACATTTGAAAATATTTTTGAGAACGTATCGAAATTACCTGCTGCCCTGCGTAACAATGCTGGTGGTCATTACAACCATTCGTTATTTTGGAGTTTAATGAAATTAAACGGAGGTGGTGAGCCTAAAGGAAAATTAGCAGATGCAATTAAAACAACATTTGGTTCATTTGATGAATTCAAAAAACAATTTACAGATGCCGGAATGAAGCGATTTGGTTCGGGTTGGGCATGGTTGGTAAAAACAAAAGAAGGAAAATTGGTAATCACCTCAACTCCTAATCAGGATAATCCATTAATGAACCTGGAATCTATTGAAGTAAAAGGAGGCCCTGTATTGGCTTTAGATGTTTGGGAACACGCATACTACTTAAAAAATCAAAACAAAAGAGCTGATTATATTGCTTCGTGGTGGAATGTGGTGAATTGGGAAACTGCTGAAGGATTATATACTTCCTTAAAATAAAAAAGCCACTCTTAAAAAAAGAATGGCTTTTTTAATCTATACTGATTTTAATTTTTCACAATTTTCATTATTTGATTTCCATTCTTTCCTGTTTTTAGAAAATACAATCCATTCGCAAATTTTGCAACATCAATGGTTGATGTTCCGATAGAGAATCGCCCCGAAAGCACCGTATTTCCAAGCACATCAGAAATTTCATAGTTCAGTATTTGTCCAGTTCGATTTTCAACATTGATCCATTCGTTTGCAGGATTTGGATAAATACTTAGTCCCAAATTATTCGCTTCTGCAATTCCTGTAATCATAATTACATTGCAACTGCTGGTATCGGTACACGTACCAAGACTTACCTGAACGGCATACGATCCACTATACGAAGGAGTAAACGACTGAGAAGTTGCTCCTGAAATTATTCCCATACCGGCATTACAATCCAACCATTGGTATGTTGCACCCGATTGAGCAGACGTCATAGTACCTCCAACTGTAGTCACTCCTATTGCGGGAGCAGGTAAAACGGTTACTGTAGAAATTTCAGGTGTGCTCGCACAACCACCTTGTGTGTATACAAGACTGTAATTTGTAGTAGAACCAGGGCTCACTGTAATAGATGAAGTAGTTGCTCCTCCTGGCGTCCAGAAGTACGTTCCACCCGGAGGTGTAGGGGTTGAAATAAGAGTTGCTGATTGTCCGGGACAAATACTTTGGTCGGCAACAAAAACTGTGGGTGCCGGATTAACTGTCACAGTGCCTGTTTGCTCAGTACTTGTGCATCCATCTAATGATGTATAAGTCACCGAATAAGTCGTAGTTGTAGAAGGAGAAGGACTAATGGATGATCCGGACCCGCTACCAGGGCTCCAATCGAATGTTCCGCCTCCTACCGATGGAGTTGCAACAAGATCTGCATCTTCACCATCACAGATAGTTGGAGTCACAACGTTTAAAGATAACGTAGGTGTTGTTCCAACATTCACTGTTGCTGTTTGAGTGCCTGCAGTACATCCCGCAAGTGTATAAGTTACTGTATAGGTTGTTGTGGAAGATGGTGTAACAGTAATTGAAGAAGTTGTAGCGCCTGTAGACCACAAATATGTTCCACCTCCGACATCCGGAACTGCATTGAGTATTGCTGGAGCTCCATCACAAACACTCGCATCAGAAACATTCACTACTGCACCTGCTGTGACTTCAACTGTCATAGTTTGTGTATCGCAACCATTTGCATTGCAAGCCGTCAGAGTAACGTTATACGTTCCAGGTGTTGAATAGCATACTGAGCCTGGGTTTTGAGCCGTTGAGCTTGGCAAACTTGATCCCGGGAATGACCATGTCCAGCTAGTTGGACCACTAGTACTATTGTCCAGAAAATATACGCATCCGGAACCACACAATGTAGAAGTAGATGCATTCATCCAAGCAATTGGCGGATCTGTTGGTGCTTCATACCATTGCGCAATGTGATCCATAGGATTGCCTTCTGCTTGTGTGTATGCACCTCCAGCAAAAAAGATTCCATTCCAAACAGTTGCCGACTTTACATATTCATCTATTCCGCTTGCATCAAATCCAAGTCCCATCGCATTCCAGTTGGTACCATCCCAACGCGCAATTTTATTTGCAGGAACACCACCAGCATTAGTAAAATATCCTCCAGCAACTAAATCTCCATTGTATTCATGTATTGCTCTTACATATTCGTTGAGCCCCGTTCCAAGGGGTGTCCAGTTGCTTCCATCATACTTTGCAATATATGCCATGTTCGGATCTGCAGCTGCTGCATCGCCATCCCAAAGATCTGGGAATTCTCCACCCATATACATATTGCCATCACTAGGATTCACATATAAACAACGAACAGAAAAATCTACCCCGCCAACTAAATCAACACCACTGTTCCCTCCAACCCAACTATTTGTAGCAGGATCATATTTTACAAGTCCATCACAGGAAGTACATCCTGCAACATTATTAAAATCGCCCCCAACATAAAGATCTCCATCATACTCTGTCATGCAGCGTATGTCGTTACTGAAAGTAGTAGGAGTAGTATCTCCGATTGATTCCCAAGTGGAAGTAGTAACGTCCCATTTTATAATTCGTGAACAAGGCACTCCATCTGCTTTTGTAAAATCACCGCCAATTACTAGTTGATTGTTCCATACTGTGCAAACAAGCACATCGTTGTTAACTCCATTATCCAGAGGCGTCCAGGAAACTCCATCCCAAACAGCAACACCATTGCATCCTACACAAGGCTGAAAAACATTCCAGAAATCACCGCAAACTACCAGCTTCCCATCCCACACTACGCCCGCACGAGCGACTATGCCTACACCACCTCCAAGACAAGACCAACTGGTCCCGTCCCATTCCGCAACACGATTGCAAGGATTGTTAAAACTTCCGAGGTCAATTAGTTTACCATTCCACGTAAGTAAACCGTGGCTGCTGTTGTTGGTGCCACCACCAACGTCTTGCCAACTCTGGCTATAGGCAAGTTGTGATAATAGAAATAGAGTGAGGAGTAGTGATCGTTTCATGATCTTAATTTTACACTACTAATCTAATCTTAATTTTTTGAAATTCAAAATTTGGGTTTGAATATTAAAAAAGGAGGGAGTTCAGATACAGCTTCTAAATAAAATTTTATTCTCTTAATTTATTTCAAATTTCAGATTCCAAATTTGAACCCTGAAATTTGAAATTATTTTTTACACCAACGCAATATCAAACTGCACCAAATCCACAAACTCCTGAACACGGCTATCAACTTGTTCTTGCGTTAATCCAACTAAATTTTCTGTCCCAAATTTTTCTACACAAAACGATGCTGTAGCAGAACCAAAAATTATTGCACGCTTCATATTATCGAAAGTAATATCTTTTGTTTCTGCTAAATAACCAATGAATCCACCTGCAAAGCTATCGCCTGCTCCTGTTGGATCAAACACATCTTCTAATGGTAATGCCGGAGCAAAAAACACTTGTGTTTTATCAAACAACAAAGCACCATGTTCTCCTTTTTTAATGATTAAATATTTGGGGCCCATTGCTAAAATTTTTTGTGCTGCTTTCACTAAAGAATATTCACCTGAAAGCTGGCGGGCTTCTCCATCGTTAATTGCGAGCACATCCACCATGGCAATTGTTTCCATTAAATCATTCATTGCAATGTCCATCCAAAAATTCATAGTGTCGAGCACAATTAATTTAGGACGGGTTTTTAATTGTTGAATAACTTGTTGTTGAACTTTAGGAACTAAATTTCCTAACATTAAAAATTCGCAATCCTGGTAGGCATCGGGAACAACCGGGTTAAAGTTTTCCAATACATTTAATTCGGTTGTAATGGTATCACGGCTATTCATATCGTTGTGATATTTTCCTGCCCAAAAAAATGTTTTTTGATCTTTTAATATTTGTAATCCTTCAGTATCAATATGGTGCTTTTTAAGCATATCAATATGTTCAGCAGGAAAATCTCCTCCAACTACAGAAACTAAATTTATTTTTTTTGTAAAATAAGATGCTGCTAAAGAAATGTAAGTGGCTGCACCTCCAAGAATTTTGTCGGTTTTCCCAAAAGGCGTTTCAATTGCATCAAATGCTACTGTTCCAACTACTAATAAGCTCATCTTATTGATTATTATTAAAATTTCGCGCAAATATATTGCATATTTGCTTTGAACATACTAATATTGCACTCCTTTTTCAAAAGGATATTAACCAGAAATAAGTATATTCCCTCTTAGCTCAGCTGGTTAGAGCATCTGACTGTTAATCAGAGGGTCGCTGGTTCAAGTCCAGCAGAGGGAGCAAAAAAAGCCTTGAAATATAATATTTCAAGGCTTTTTACATTTAAAACGTCTTTCAGAACAATTAAATCGCAAATGGTGCGTATATAAAAAATGCTTAATAGATGTTTAACTGTTGTTTAACTATTGTTTATTTGGTCTTATCAACAAAACAGGTTCTTACTTATTCCCTCCTTTTACAATAAACCACCACAATGCAACATATACTGCTTCAGGCTTTGCGCCTCTTATAGCACTTGTAACGTCACTCATTTTGGCAATTGTGCTACCACTTGCATTGTTAATATCGTTTCCAGAAATTTTAAGCACTGTATTTCCGCTTGCATTGCTAATTGTTTTACCATCACTGTCAACTTTCCCTATTGTTGAACCGCTTGCATTACTTACAGTTCTTCCATCACTGTCAATTTTTCCAACAGATGCTCCGCTTGAATTACTAATTGTTCTTCCATCGCTATCCATTTTATATTGGGCTGATGCAACATTTGAAACTACTGTAAACACTATTACAGCAGCAATTGTTTTAAATAAGTTTTTCATGTTTTTTAGTTTTTAAGTTTCTGTTTTCAAATATATTCCTTTTAAATTGCTTTCAAAATTCTAAAGGAACAAAAAAGAAAAGAAAAACAATTCGAACACGATTTCCATTGCTCTATAATACACAAGTAATTATTTGTCGAAATTATACTGCCCGTATGCTTTATTATTTAGTAATTTTGTGTGCTAAATATTCAACCCCATTATGGGCAAAGACCATCATCACGTTCACAAAGTTTCTGCAGCTGCACTTCTTGTTACATTAGGAATTATTTTTGGAGACATTGGAACTTCGCCTCTATACGTATTAAAAGCTATAGTTGGAGAAGGAAACATTATTAATTCCGACACAATTTTAGGTGGGCTATCTTGTATTTTTTGGACGCTTACCCTGCAAACCACTGTAAAATATGTAATTCTAACGCTTCGAGCTGATAACAAAGGTGAAGGTGGAATTTTTGCTTTGTATGCATTGGTAAAAAAAGCAAAAATAAAGTGGTTAATGTTTCCAGCGATTATAGGCGGAAGTGCACTTCTGGCTGATGGATTTATTACTCCTCCAATTTCAATTGCATCTGCCATAGAAGGATTACGAACAGTAAATCCTAATATCCATACTATTCCAATAGTTATTATTATTCTTTTCGCATTGTTTGCTATTCAACAATTCGGAACAAAATTTATTGGGAAATTCTTTGGGCCGGTAATGTTGATTTGGTTTGTGATGCTCGCAATATTAGGAATGATGCAGATTACTACAAACATGGATGTGTTGGCTGCTATTAATCCTTACTATGCATATCAATTATTGGCACTTCATCCAGAAGGGTTTGTAGTGTTAAGTGCTGTATTCCTTTGTACTACAGGAGCAGAAGCACTTTATTCTGACCTTGGTCATTGCGGAAGAAAGAATATACGTATTACCTGGTTCTTCGTTAAGGCAACTTTGCTTTTGAATTATTTCGGACAAGGTGCTTGGTTAATTGCACATCAAGGTGAAAAATTAACTGTTAATCCTTTTTATAGTATTATGCCTGAATGGTTTGTTCCAGCGGGCATTGCAATTGCAACTATGGCTGCAGTTGTTGCCAGTCAAGCACTCATCAGCGGTTCATTTACATTAATAAACGAGGCTATCCGACTCAATTTCTGGCCTAAAGTAAAAATCAAATATCCAACCGATTTAAAAGGACAACTTTACATTCCGTCTATTAACTGGATACTTTTAGCTGGCTGTATCGGTATTGTACTTTATTTCAGAGAATCGGCTGGAATGGAGGGCGCATATGGTTTAGCTATCGTACTTACTATGTTAATGACCACTACGCTTCTTACGTATTATATGATTATCAAACGATATAATAGAATCTTTGTAGGTACGTGTCTATTAATTTATCTTACAATTGAATCTTCATTTCTAATTGCTAACCTTCACAAATTCATTCATGGTGGATGGATTACTTTATTAATTGCTATTGTTCTTATAAGCATTATGCTTGTTTGGTATTATGCAAGAAAAATCCGTAACCGTTATGTTGAGTTTGTAAAACTTGCAGACCACTTGCCAATTCTCGAAGATTTGAGTCGCGATTTAAGTGTTCCTAAATATGCTACTCATTTAGTTTATTTAACTAGTGCTGATAACAGAGAAGAAATTGAATCGAAAATTATTTATTCGATTATGCAAAAGCAACCTAAACGTGCAGACATCTATTGGTTTGTGCATGTTGATGTAGTAGATGAACCTTATCGAATGGAATACAAAGTGTGTGAATTTATTCACGATGATGTGATTCGAATTGATTTCCGATTAGGATTCCGTGTTGCACCAAAGATTAACTTAATGTTCCGGAAAGTGGTGGAAGATATGGTGAAGAATAAAGAAGTAGATATCACAAGTCGTTACAAATCACTGAACAAAAATAATATCATAGGTGATTTTAGATTTATTGTAATCGAAAAATTTGTTTCATTCGAAAACGATCTTCCATTCTATGAAAAACTTGTTTTAGATATTTACGCTGTTCTTAAACATATGAGTTTGTCGGAAGCAAAAGCATTTGGACTAGATACCAGCTCCGTTACTGTTGAAACGGTTCCTTTGATTATTGCTCCTCCTAAAGCGATAAATTTAAAACGGATTATGGATCCACCTCCTCCAGCTGAGTAAGTTGGAACCTCTACAAATTGCAAAATGAAAAAAGTTGTTTTATTTGGAATCGTTGTTTTAGGAATATCAAATCTTAAAGCTCAAGATTCTGTTAAAATAAATCCCTTGACTGTTTCAGCCTATATTGAAGCTTACTATTGTTATGACCTAAGCAATCCTGAAAATCACGAACGTCCTTCTTTTTTTTATAGCTATAACAGGCATAATGAAGTGAATCTGAATTTAGGATTTATTAAAGCAAACTATTCTAAAGATAAAATAAGAGCGAATTTTGCGCTCATGGCAGGAACATATTCTCAGTACAATCTTTCTGGCGAGCATCCAATATTTCAACATCTTTTTGAAGCGAATATTGGAGTTAAAATTTCCAAAAAAGCAAATGTTTGGATAGATGCAGGTGTAATGCCATCGCATATTGGGTTTGAAAGTGCAATAGGAAATGATTGTTGGAATTTGACAAGAAGTATGCTCGCAGAAAACTCTCCATACTTTGAATCAGGAGTAAAATTGGGATTCACTTCTAAATCAGAAAAAGTATATTTTGCAGCAATGTATCTGAACGGCTGGCAACATATCGAAAAAGTAACAGGAAACAATACGCCTGCATTTGGAACACAACTTACTTTAAAACCATCTGATAAAACAACTTTGAATTGGAGCACCTTTATAGGAAATGAAAAACCTGATTCAATGATGCAATGGAGGTATTTTAATAATCTGTATGCCCAAATTAAGCTCCATAAAAAATTAGGTGTAACAGCCGGATTTGATGTTGGCTGGGAACAAATGAAAAAAGACACCAGTGCATACAATATGTGGTATTCGCCTGTTTTAATATTACAGTTTAAAGCAAGTGAAAAACTTCGGATTGCCGCAAGAGGAGAATATTATTCAGATGAAAAAGGAGTTATCATTTCTACTCCAACACCAAATGGATTTCAAACTTTAGGATATTCTCTTAATTTGGATTGTCTGCCCGCTGACAACATGTTGTTTCGTATAGAAGGAAGAATGTTACAAAGCAAAGATGAAATCTTTTTAATGGACAAAAAGCCAAGTAAGGAAAATTACTTTTTAACCACTTCATTTGCTATTTCGTTTTGATAATAAAAAAGGCCGCCTTATTTGAGACAGCCTTTTTAAATTAATTTCGTTTTATAATTAACACTTTAATCCCGCAAGTACTTTCTTCGCTTGCGCATTTGCAGGATCAAGTTCAAGAATTTTCTGCATATACAATTTAACATTAGGACAATCTTTTCTTGCAGGATCTGCATAGTATGCCGCTAAATAATTGTATACATCTATTAAATCTTTTTTATTTTTTTCAGACTCTTCAGGTTTTACTTTTGTTAAATACATTTCATAGAAGGGCTTCGCCAACCATTTTGCGTTATTAGCATCTACCTGTACATTTATTTTTCCTCTCCACAAATAACCTAATGGCAATTCAGGTTGAGCTTTTATAATCTGTACTGCTGCTGAATCTGCATTAATAAAATCTTTTGAAAAATAATATGCTCTCATTAAACCGAAATAGTCATTTGCATTAGGCTTCCCTTTTTCCATTTTCGCTTTATAAGCCCCAATTGCTTCAGAATATTTTTTCATTTTAATATATGCATTTGCAATATCCCCATTTATCTCAACTTTTTCAGGTTGCAATTCCAATGCCTTTTTAAAATCTAAAATTGCTAATGAATCTTTTCCTGTTTTAGAAAGTAATTTTGCACGGTATTCGTAATCCAAAGCAATTATTCTGTCTGCTGGAGCATTTTTAAAGAAATTATCAATGTTCTCCATACCACCTGTGTAATCAGCTGTTTCATACTGACTAAAAGCTAAATATCTGTAGGTATAAAAATTGACTGGAACACATTTTAATGCTTCTTTTCCTGCTTCAACCGACTCTTTATAATTTTTAGCCTGATTTAAAATTCCGGAATACTGGCTTTTTGCACTGCAATCATTGTTTAATTGCAAATAACGTTTTGCATTGTATGCTGCGTTACCATATTGTGCTGCACGTAAATAAATTTCAGCCAATTCACGATAAGCTGGTGCGAAAGAAGAATCAATCAGTTTTGCTTTTTTATAGGTATCAATTGCCAATTGGAAATTTTTTGCACGGTTCCAAACTTGTCCTTGTTTCAATAATGCTCTTGACGATTTTGGGTCAAGTGCTCCGGCTTTTTCATAATTTTCAACTGCTTTTGTTCCGTTATTTTGTTCCAAAAATGCATCTCCGGTTAAAATATACACTTCCGGATTTTTCGGTTCCAGCTTTGTAGCCTTTGCCAATAATGTGAAAGCGTCAGTTAAATTTTTTGTTGGCGCTGCAATATATGCTTCAGCAATTTTCATAAATACCGTTGCATTTTTTTCTGCACCTAAAGTAGTTGCTTTAAAAAAATTAGCTTTTGCTTCAGCCATTTGTCCTTTGTACCACTGAACTTTTCCTAATCCAACATAAGGCAAAGGATTGGTTGGGTTTACATCAGCACCTTTTTGATACATGGTGTTTGCCATTTCCATATTGTCATTTTTAAAATAGTTTTCACCATAATAAAAATAATAATCACCACTATTTGGTTGTGATTGAATCAACAACTTATATGCAGCATCCGCTGATTCAAATTGTTCGTTGGTAGTAAGTTTTAATGCATCATTTAAAGTTTGTGCAATCATGGTTGAAGAGGCAACCAAAAACAATCCTACTATTAATCTTGACTTTTTAATCTGGGTTTTCATATGTTTAGTTTATTCTATATTAACTTCTACTAATCTTACCGGAGCAATGGCCGGAATCAATCCTGCTTTTAAAATCATCAGTTGCCCTTTGTCTCCTGCCACAAAGGATACAAATCCCATACCAAGTCCCGCACGCGTTTGTCTGCTTATCATGTAGACATTTCGGGTAAAGGGGTATTCCTTTGTTTTGATGTATGCCTGGTAGGCTTTTACGGGGTTTGAGCCCTCTTCTTTTGATATCCCTACCACTTTCACTTTTTTAAGGATGTTGGTTGAACTGGAGTCGTCCATATCACTTATCCAATTTACGCTTAAAAACCCTATTGCGTTTTTATGGGTGCTCACATATTCAATTACTTCGTTATTTGATTTTACTGCAAACACATTTTTTGAAAATTCTTTCCCTTCCAGTAAAGTATCTCTCATGTATCTTGCGTTTGCAGAGCCTGCATTGTCAAAAACAACATTAATTCCTTCTAATTCCGATTTATCATTCAGTTGTTTCCAAAGAGAGTCTTTTCCGATTAAAATAGATTTTACCTGATCTACAGTTAATGCTGTATCTTTATTTTCAGGGTTTACAAGCAATACAATGGCATCTTCTGCAATTTTTGTAGAGATGGGAAACAAATTCTTTGCTTCAAAGGATTTGCGCTCTGTTTCTGTAAGATCTCGGCACATCACCACTACTTTACAAGAATCGTTTATCATCCGCGTGAGTGCTTCATTTTCGGGAAGATAGTTTACATGAATTTTTGCGTTTTTGTAGATGGCTTCAAAGGTAAATATTTGCGTGTCGAATAGCTTTTGGAAAGATTCGTCCACAACCACATTAACCTCTCCGGATGTTGGTGTATCTGTTGGTTCCGGCTTTCCGCCTTCAGCTCCACAGGAAAACAACGTTGTAATAATCACAACAGCACTTCCAAATAAAATCTTTTTTATATTAAAATACTTATTCAGCATTTGCAGTTTCTTTCGATTCAATTTTTGTATTTATTTTCACTAATTTGTTAATGTATCTGCGATATGCAACATAGAAGCGTAGAGTGCCAAACAAAATTAAGACACTTCCTATAATCACTCTTCCTTTTGGCAAAAGATCAATCCATGTATCTGTAAATAAAAACATAACACCAATTGTCAGATAAAAAGCAAAAAGCAAAAAACTAAGGTAGAACCTTAGTTTATTCCATGAATATTTTAGTTTGATTCTAAAACTCATCCTTTTGTTCTTTTTTGTGTTTACGAATAACTAAAAACGTTCGTATCACAGAGTATATCAGCATTGTTGCGCCAAGTTCTTTTCTATAATTCGGAAAAGTGTTTACGGCAATATCCGTAAAAAAAAACAGCAATCCCAAGCCTAGATAAACTGCTATCATAAAAAAGTTTGAATAATAGCGTATTTTATTCACGGACGAATTGCTGTTAGTTTATTTTCAAGTAGAAAAATCTACTGTATTATCTTAAAATAAATTTAATAGGTAAGTTAAACTGAACACGAACTTCGCGACCATTTTGTTTACCTGCTTTCCAGTTCGGCATTGATTTAACAACGCGCATTGCTTCTTTATCACAACCCGGTCCGCCAGAAACACCTCTTAATACTTTTACATCCGTAATGCTTCCGTCTTTTTCAACAACAAATGTTACGTAACAAGTACCTTGAATTTGTCCTTCTTTTTCCATTTGCGGATAAGAAACATTCTTTTGAATGTATTTCATCATCTCGGCTTCACCACCCGGGAAAGTTGGCATTTGCTCAACAATGGTAAGTGGCGTTTCAACTACAGCTTCAACAACACCAGGCCCAGTATCTTCAGGAATAATAATTTCGTCACCTGTTCCTTCCACTGTTTCTGTACTAATTTGCGGAGTTTCTTCCGTTTGAATTGGTGGCGGCTCATCCACAACTTCATCATCGGTAACAACAGGAGGAGTAAACTTCACTGTTTCCATCACCGGTGGTGGTGGTGGCGGTGGTGGTGGT
>SXGT01414139.1_pt1 | contig 37087 bp, 28 predicted proteins | sample 3176221 | NCBI WGS metagenome assembly SXGT01 (sample SAMN11356862, study PRJNA531348) | freshwater metagenome | isolation source: freshwater sample F1-120 | place: China: Fuxian Lake, Yuxi | collected 2017-12-25 | reverse complement strand
ATTACATCACGGCTTTCTGGAACGTCGTCAACTGGGCGGAAGTGACCAAGCGATACTCGGCTGCGAAGTAAGTTGGGTTTGACGGCATATTACAAAAGGCGAGTCACGATGGTGGCTCGCCTTTTTTTGTTCTCAACTCCAGTGCAAGTCGTTAACTGCTGGCCTTAAACCGACGAGTGGCTGGTTCCCGGGTGGTCCAGCCGTTCATGGCTGGATCGGCGAAGCCGACAAGAAGCGTCGCCATACGGAAGCTGTTGTCGTTACCACGTCGACTCGAAATGAATGCGTATGTTGACGTATCTTGTGAGCGTTGCTCACCCAGCCATGAACGGCTGGGCCACCCCGTGGTCCCAGGGTTTCACCCTGGGCTGGTAGAACTCGTCCCTTCAGGACGGGGAAGAAACCACGCGTTCTGCATCCCATCTTGCCCCGGGTGCCACTGGCTGTGCAAGTGTCTTTGATTTATGCGGGATGATGAATTCGGTTTTGAGTGAATGTTCTTCGATCATCGCGGGTCTTTTCGAGAGTCGACGCACTTGGCAAACCGCACTGGCACAGCCAGTGGCACCCGGCGATTACAAGGAGTTGCAAGCATGTCTCCTTCACGACCCTTGAACACTATTTTGTGTTTGTGTTGTCCGTTTCCAGAAGGTGACATGACACAGATTTTTTTACAAAAAGTGTGCTGGTGAAATGAAATAGGCAAGGGTGAGCTGAGCGGCGAGGTACTATGATGCAAAGAAAGGGTCTTCGCATGAGAAGTGCATTTACAATCGTTGAGCTTTTGGTTTCGATCGCCATCATCGGGGTTCTGGCCGCTTTATTGCTGCCTGCGATCCAGCAATCGCGAGAAAGTGCGCGAGTCACGCTCTGCAAAAATAACCTCAAGCAGATTGCCTTGGCGACGATCAATTTTCACGACACCAAAGAAGCGTTTCCTCCCGGTCGGATTGCGATGCGCCCCGGAGATCCAGCCGAACTCAGTTGTGGTCAAGACACCCCGAGCTGGCTTGTGCGAATTCTTCCTTACCTCGAGCAGGACAATTTCGCTGACCAATGGGACCTGTATGAACCTTTTCAGGATCATCCTGAGGAAGTTCGAAACCATACGATTCCCATCTATTTCTGCCCGACGCGCAGGTCGTCTGTTGGAGCGATCAGTCCAGCCTGCACCGTTGAGTTTACAGCTGCCTGCGGCTGTTCTGGTCCGCAGACGTTCGAAAGCGGATCGACAGGAGATTATTCCGGCAATCACGGTGACATGTCCGCTGGGGCCCGCGGATATGTGGAAGATTTTTACTGGGGCGGAAACGGGAATGGTGTGATTGTCAGCAGCAGAGCCTACTGTGTTCAAGGAAAGCCTCGTGAATGGATCGACAAGGTCCGAATGCGAGACGTGACCGACGGCCTCAGCAACACCATCCTGACTGGCGAAACCCATATCAACCGAAACCGTATCAATACTGTGCCTGATGATGGATTAATCTATAACGGCTGGCACATCTTTTTCAGCATGAGAATCGGCGGCAAACATGTGCCGATCGCGCCGAATATGGACTACGTGGATACGCGTCTGTACGGATTCGGCAGCTGGCACAAAGGGATCTGTCAGTTTGGCCTTTGCGATGGAAGTGTCAGGGCGATCTCGACGAGCATTGACGAGGATGTCCTGGGGCGACTTTGTGTTCGAAATGATGGACAAGTCGTGGGAGAGTTTTAATAGTGATCCCAGTGTTTCACCCTAGGCTGGTAGAACTCGTCCCTTCAGGACGGGGAACGAGACCAATCGTCCTGCATTCCACCTTGCCCCGAGACGGATGGATGGAACGACGTTGTTCGAGTTCGATGTGTTAAGCGTTCTCAATCCCTGTCGGCAGTTCGCAGACTTCCATCGACTGGATCAACCCGTCTTTGATCGTGAAGCGGTGGCCGACATGGGTGTCGGCGAGGAGGGTGCCTTGCAAGTCGTGGACGATCTGGTGGACGTCGACCAGAATGGTGCCTGCTGACTCGGGATGGAATGTGGTTGGCTCGACGTGGGGGTTGATCTCGGACCACTGCTCGGTCCAGTAGGCTCGGACTTCCTCGTGGCCGCGGACAAAGCCTCCCTTAAAGGCTCTTGGCCAGGCGACGTCGGTCGACATCGTGGCGAAGGCAGCGTCAAAGTCGCGGGCGTTGAACCCGGCGTAGGCCGCTCGGAGAAGTTCGATGTCGGGGGAATGCTGAGGGTGCATAAGGGACCTTTCTGTTACATCTCCAAAAAGTTCCGCAACAACTGCGTCCCGCTTTCGCACAGAAAACTCTCCGGGTGGAACTGCACGCCGTGGATCGGGAATTGCTGGTGGCGCAGCCCCATCACCTCCAACGCGTGATCGGCGTCCTGGGTCCAGGCGGTGATTTTGAGGTGGGCGGGGACGGTGTTTTCGGGGACGACGAGGCTGTGATAGCGAGTCGCGGTGAAGGGATTCGGCAGGTCTTTGAAGACACCTTGGCCGTCGTGGTAGATTTGGGAGGTCTTGCCGTGCATTAAGCGATCGGCTCGGACGACCTGGGCACCGTAGACGTCGGCCATGCACTGGTGACCTAAGCAGACGCCGAGGATGGGGATGGAGGGGCCGAAGCGGTCGATGATGTCGCGCGACAGGCCGGCTTCTTTGGGTGAGCAGGGGCCGGGAGAGATGACGATCTTCGAGGGGTTCAGCACTGCGATCTCGTCGAGCGTGACCTGGTCGTTGCGTTCGACGCGGACCTCAATCGACGGGTCGATCTCGCCGAAACGCTGGACGAGGTTGAAGGTGAAGGAATCGTAGTTGTCGAGGAGGAAGAGCATGGGGGAGGGCTTAGGTATTGGGGCTTAGGTATTAGTCAGAAAAGGGAGCATTCACCACGTAAGGGCATGAAATAGGGACCGATAGCACAGACATTTCTGTCGGTGGTTGAGTTCGGCGGAATCAGGGGATTCGTAGGGTGCTGGTGAGGCTCCGCGAACCGCACCAATTGTGGCCACGACCGTTTGAAAGGTGATGAAGCCGCATTTGGTGCGGTTCGAAGACTCACCGGCACCCTACTCCTACAAGTGGGCGACCAGGAATATCGTAGCAGACAATAGCCGAGCGGGAATCTAAGCGGCTCGGTTTTTGTTGTCGGCGGGGTGGGTGATGAAGAGGCGTTTGGTATTGGGGGCCGGTTTGGGAGCGGGGGGTGGGGTGATGGCCTGGGGTTGTTTGGGTTCTTCGAGGACGGCGGTTGCAGCGACTGGTTCCGGGGCGTGATAGGTAACGGGAACCGGTGCAGGCTGGGCGACAGCGACTGCCGCAGGCTTGGCAACAGGGGCTGGTGATGCGACTGGGATCGGAGCGGGAGCAGGTTTGGGAGCGGCTGCTTTCGCGGTCGGGGCAGGGGTGTTGCCGTATTTGTTGTTCTGGAAGCTGCTCTTTTCTTCGATGATCGAGGATGCGTCGAAGCGGGAGCCGAAGTAGATACGCTGGGCGTCGGGGTGGTTGAGGACGGTCTCGGCGTCGCCGCTGCACAGAACCTGGCCGGCGAAGATGACGTTGCTGCGGTCGCAGATCGTCAGGGTTTCCCGCTCGCGGTGGTCGGTCAAAAGGATCGAGATGCCGCGGTCTCGCAGGTCAGCGATGATGTCCTGGATGCCGTTGATGGTGACCGGGTCGATCCCGGTGAATGGTTCGTCGAGGAGGATCAGTTGTGGGTTCGACGCCAGACAACGGGCGATTTCGAGACGTCGACGTTCTCCGCCCGAAAGCGTCGAGGCGATCTGGTGTGACTTCTTCTCGAGGCCGAATTGCCCGAGCAGGCTCATGGCTCGGTGCTTGCGTTCTTTGGACGACAGCGGCATGAACTCGAGAATCGCGATCAGGTTCTGGACGACGGTCAGCTTCGTGAAGACCGATTCATCCTGCGGCAGATAACCCATGCCGAGGCGAGAGCGTTTATACATCGGCCATTTGGTGACGTCCTGGCCATTAAGAATGACGCGACCCTCTGTCGGAGAAATCATGCCGCAGGCCATGCGGAAGGTGGTCGATTTGCCGGCGCCGTTGGGTCCGAGAAGGCCGACGATTTCCCCTTTTTCGACGTCGAAACTGACCCCGTTGACTGCTTTTTTGCCGGGGTATTCTTTGACGAGATCAATACATTCGAGGATGGGCATCGTGGGCTCCTCCATGAGCGTCGGCGCGAAACATTCAGGATGAGCAATCGTTGCCATCCTGCCCCTGTGTTGAGGGGTGGGAGTCTATTCGATTTGCGGTTTCGGGCTCAATGGGAGATTGAGTGGGGAGAGTGGGTAATATGAGATGGCTGTGAATTATGAATACATCGCAGCCTGACGTCGTTAATGCCAATGGAGGCGAGCTATTGCCCATAGCCCCCCCTCATCCGTCAGCACGGTGTTAAGTAAACACCAAAGGTGTTGTGCTGCCACCTTCTCCCCGCAAGGGAGAAGGAACAAAAACACAGGAACGAAAGTACTCTTAACGAATTCGCTGCATGCGGGAGAAGTCGGGGTAAAAGGGGACGGTTACCATTGGGTAGTCTTCGGTTTTGAGTTGATTGCCGTCGTAATATTTGTGGTTTTTCAGTGTGTACATTCCCTGTCCGTCTTTGCCGCCGAAGGGGATGGCGTGTGGCCAGTAGATGAAGAAGGCTTTGCCGGAGATCGCATGACGCGGGACGGTTTTATTAACAGACCATTCACGACCATCCAGGCTCATCGGGCTGTTATCGCCGAGCATGAAGAAGTGGTCGGGGCCGATCTCGGTTTCAAACTCGTCGTTCAGCGGAGCGAACTCGGAATAAAGTTCTCCCCAGACCTGCGGGTTGTTGAGGTTATTGCGCAAGTTTCGCAGCCAGGTATTGCGCTGAGTTCCGTTGTTGCTGTACTCGTCGTACTTACTTTGGCCGCGATAATAGATGTCCCGTTTGAGAACGAGATCAGAGACCGTCATTGCGACATTGCTGGCTGCGATTCCGACCGGCGAGAGATCCGCTGCTTGTGGTCTCAGAGAGTCGGTTGGCTTGCGGTCGTAGCTGTTTTTGCCAGCGAAATCGACCAGATCGCCATTGACCCACAGACAGAGCCGGTTATCAACATTCGCGAACTCGACGTGATACGTGCCCGGTCCGATCAGGTGTGAGCTGCCGGTCGCGATCTCTTCCCAGGCCGTGTTGCTCATAGACGAATTGATGACGCCGATGATGACTGCTCCCGTCAGAGGGTCGACATGAAAGCGGTAGCGATAGACACCTTTGACGCATTCGAACACGATCAGGGCGTTTTCGTCGACTGTATCGATCTTCAACGTCGCGTCGACGGTCAGATCGCCGACCCAGAAGATGCCATCTTCGAGGTAATCAAGGACGCGCGTTGAATCGGATTCGGCGTTGTAGCCACAGAAATCGGAGATCAGCCGTGCCTGAGGATTGCGAACTGGTCGCTGGTTGATGACGTCAGCCCAGTTGTCAGGCATGGGGACGAAGTTGCGGTAACGCAACCATTGTTGCTTGGCCGCCGAGACGAGCGTATAAGTGCGGTTATCGCGATCTGCCTGCCAACCTTCAGGTGTCTCGTACCAGCCTGCAACGTTGCGCGAACCGGTCGAAGCAGGGTTGGGATCGACCGACGCCCAGCGTTCCGGCCAGCCTTGATTGAGGAGTTTTTTCGGCGGGAATGCATCGTCATAGACGGGAATCTGAATGTCTTTTTGCTTGAATGGATCCTCTTTGCGGAGGATTTCTCGCTGACGAGTCTCGGGATCAATGCGGTAAAGGTCGCCGCGTTCGATATGAATGATTTCGTTGGGGAGTCCGACGAGTCGTTTGATGTAGTTCGTCTTGGGGCTCATTGGGTACTTGAAGACGACGACATCAAAACGATCCGGGGTTTCGAACTCATACGGGAACTTGTTAACAAGAATGCGATCGCCGTTGAAGACGGGAGCTTTGGCTGCATCGTTGTGCTGGTAGCGGCAATTCGGACAGATGGCCTGCTTGATGCGTTTGCTGGGGTTGTACAGCGTTTCGGTTTCCATCTCGCTGCTGGCGCCGAACGTGAAACGGTACTGGCATTCCGAGCAGACCATTTCTTTATTGCGACCGTAAAGCGTGGGAGCCATCGACCCGGTGGGGATGATGAAGGCTTCTGCTTCGAATGTCCGGAAAACAAACGCCAGAATGAACGCGATCACGAGCGACTCGATCGTCTCCCGAACGCCATCTCCCTGATGCTTCTTTTTCTTTTTGGTCTGGGCCGCTGCCGGCGCAGGTGTCGGAGCAGACTTCGCGAAAGGATTGGAAAAGTGCATGAGGTAGATCTATGTCAAAGATGAGATGAGGCGATTGAAATTCTTTACCGCCGCATGTTTGGATTTTAAGTAGGGTACTGGTGAGTCTTCGAACCGCACCAAAACGACTTTCATTCGCACAATTGGTGCGGTTCGCAAAGCGTCACCAGCACTCTACATTTCTTAGACGAAAGAGTGATTCGCTGGCGGGGCTGCGATCTTGAATCTTAGTGGATCGACTTCATGCGGGGAATATCAGGCAGGCGGATCGTGAACTCCTTACCTGCAAATTTGACCACGCCCGGTCGACTCGGCAGGTGCAGGAAAAGCGGCTTGCCGATGAGGTAGCTGGTGTGAATGGTCCCTGGTTTCCAGGTGCGCGAATCGAGAGAAATAGGGCTATTGTCTCCTGAGAGGAAGAGTTCGTCCGGTTCGAGCTTCCACGCTCGTTGCGGGGAATTCTGCTGCGTGCGCGAAGCCGTTTGATGTCGGTAATAGATGTCTCGATAAACCTTCAGCGAGGGAATCTCGATCTTTCCACCCGCGACAGAGATCTCCATGTGGACGGAACCTGCATCGGGGTTCCCTGGTGATGAAGCCCTCGAACGCTCGAATTCCGGGTCGTACGAAATAGCGGACACGACATCCTCATTGATGGCGAGCGTCGCCCGACCATCGACGAGCGCCAGTTCCAGACGCATGCGGCCGCTGACTGCAAACGTCTTCTCGGTCGAGGTCTGGCTGTCGACGCGGACGGTCGCGGACTTCCTGGCGAGGTCAATGGTCATTGTGGTTGTGACCGCGGCGTTCTCCAGATGCAGTGTGATGAGCCCCGTCGCTGATGTGGGATCGATGGTCGTGGCCAGCGTCACGTCCTGAACCTCATATGGCTGGAGGTTGTATTCCTGGCGGTTGTACGAATAACTGTCGGTGATGGGTGTCACGTGGGAGAGTCGGAAGAGTTCCTTGACGGCTGTCTCGAAAGCAGGATCGATCTGTTCTGCTTTCGCGGCGCTGATCATGTCATCGGCTGCGTTAAAGGGGAGGCTGCCTCGACATTTCAGCGCTGAGTTCTTCAGATCGTAGGTCAGTGGCAAATGGTACGATTCCGCGGCGAGCAGTTTCTCCGGCCAAGACGATAGTGGCACGCTGGTCGTGGTCATCATCTGACGTCGCTGCCAGTTGCGAAAGGAGATCGTGGCAGGCGATGTCGGGCTCTCAGAGTGCAGCTTCCAGGTGTGTTTGTCTTCATCGAAGTCGGCATGTTCCGGCGTTACGCTGACCCAGCGTCGGCGCCAGTCGGGATCGTCATCCGTGACGTCCAGAGACTGGTCGTCGATCAAGATCCGCGAAGCCTGATTGATATCGCGTGGCTTGCGGGCCAGTTCCCCGTCGATGTAGACATTCCCGCCTTTGAGTTCGACCGTCTCTCCCGGCAGTCCAAGAACCCGTTTTACATATGCCTGGGAAAAGTCCTCGGGGTGTCGAAAGACGACGACTTCAAACCGCCTGGGGGATCGCACCTCGTAGGCATGTTTGTGAACGAGGATCTGATCTCCCTCGATTGGCTTGAGCTTCGTCACATCAATGGGGTAGGCCGTGCAGACGGGGCAACGAGCAGCTTCGTTATCGGGAGAGCCGTTCTGGGTCACGCCCAGGGAGAACAAGGTGTTACAGTTCGGGCAGACGATTCGCTTGTGATACCCCCAGAGCGTCGGCGCCATCGACCCTGTCGTGATCATGTAGCCTTCCGCAATGAAGCTGCGAAAGATGCAGACCGCAATCGCCAGAAACGCCAGCGTCTCGGTGAGCTGGCGAATGAGGGATTCGTTCGTGGGTTTCTTGGTACTCATGCTGTCAGAGTTCTGAAGGACGAACCAGTGTGGCACGGCCGTGTCGGCCGTGGATCTTTGCATGGGACGTCACTTGAACATTCGGCACGGCTGACACAGCCGTGGCACACAAACGACGGGTAACTACTTCATCTGCCCGCGTTTCCAGTCGATGATTTCCTGGAGCAGGTCTTTGCGGTTCAGAGTGGGTACTTTGTTGATCGTCCGTTTGAGTTTCGAGACGTCAGGTACACGGCGTCGGACGTCTTCGAAGTCATCGCCGTAGGCGTCTTTGTACGGAACATACTTGATCGGAATATCGCCGCCGACCAGTCCGATGATCTCTTCAGCCAGTTGCTTGACCGAGACAGGCTGGTCGGCACCGATATTGAAGATCTGTCCGGACGCAGCCGGGGTATTCATCAGAGTGATGATGCAGTCGACGACTTCCCGGACGTGAGCAAAGCAGCGTTCCTGGCCACCATCATCATAAACGGTGATCGGACCGCCTTTGAGAGCGGCTTCGACGAAGCGCGGGATGACCATGCCGTAATGCCCGACCTGTCTGGGGCCGACGACATTGAAGAACCGGCCGATCACGACATCGAGCTTACGCTTCTTGCTGTAAGCGAGTGCCAGGAACTCATCGATCGCCTTGGAGCAGCCGTAGGCCCAGCGTGGACGGGAGGTTGGGCCGAACTGGAGGTCGTCTTCTTCGTTCCAGGTTTCTTTCGTGTACTTGCCATAAACTTCGCTGGTCGAGGCGAGGAAGAACTTCTGACCGGCGGCTGTCGCATGACGGAGGAGGACTTCGGTCGGGTAGATATTCGTTTCGATCGTGCGGACCGGGTCATCGGCAACGAGTTTTACGCCGACGGCAGCCGCCATGTGATAAATGACATCGACCCCCTGCGTGACTTCTGTGAGCAGAACGGGGTCGGTGATGGAGCCGACAACGAGGCGGAAGTTGGGGTTGTCTTTGACGTGATCGAGGTTGGGAGCCTGCCCGGTTGAAAGGTTATCGAGCGCGGTCACTTTGTCGCCACGGGCAAGAAGGGCTTCAACGAGATGGCTGCCGATGAATCCGGCACCGCCTGTAACAAGGGCGTGACCCATGGGGGTTGGCTTTCTGAAGGACGTGAATTCATAACGAAGTGAGCTCGTTTGCTGGTCTTTTCACTGTAGCAAGTATCGAGACAAATGCCCAAGCGGAAAGGGGCAAAGCAACCTTGTTGCCCACGGAATACGGTGGCTGTTCCGGATAGGCGGACGTTCAGTGGGAGAAGACTGGTACGCAGAGCTCGCGGAGGGGAGCAGAGACCGCGGAGAAGAAGTCCAGATTCAACGCAAAGTCGCGAAGACGCAACGAGAAGAGAAGATAAAGGCATGTCGAAATGAGAAAGGAAGATGAGTCACTCCTTTCTCGCCCTGTAACACACGTCTTCCTTCGCGTCTTGGCGGCTTTGCGTTGAATCTGAAAGTCTTCTCTGCGCCCTCTGCTCACCTCTGTTTCCTCTGCGTTCCAGTCTCTCAGCATCGCCGGAATGTTCGTTGGAATTGACACGATCGATACAGTCGCGCTAATCGGATTAAACAGAATAACCCTGACAACCATCCCAATCGGCATCGCTTAAATCGGTTGGATTTTCCCCTAAGTGCTTTTCTTCTCAATGCTTGTGCATTTTGGTCGCATTTCGACATGTGGTCCGGTTATAACGATGGTATGTATTCTGCCTAGAACTCCTAAAGTGACAGCAGTAACGGTTATCACGATCAAATCGATGAGACCGATTTTAACGAGAACCTGAGCTGCTTACTCGAATTCACACAGGCAGGAATGCCTGTGCCACCAAATTTTGAACACCTTCCCGTCGGCGTTTAACCGCGTCCGATGGGTTTTGAGATCACCACTTTCCTCGTGTGAGAGTGCGTGTGGCGACCTGAGAGACCGCCAGCCGTGGGACGCATCCGCGTCTTTGTGCAGCCGTGAGTTCGTCGATGCCCTCTGGGAGTCGAACGATCGGCTGCGTGAACGCGAATTCGTCACACTGAAGCCCGTTTTTGAGAGAGCGGGCTTCGAGAGAACCTTCAGGGGGACGGAACTGACCCGACGGGGACAGTTCCGTCTTTCCAGAGGGCCCCTTATTCACTGAATGAAACTGCGACCGAGCAAAACGATTCGAACGGCTTTGAGAGAGCCCGTTCGTTGCCCCTGTTCCTAATACAGCCGAAGCACAGATTCCGAAGCACTGGAGAACATCATGAGTAAGAGCATTCACTACGTCTGGGCCCTGGGCCGCGACCTCTGGACCGACACCCGCGGATTCATCATTTCTGCAGAACTGGTTATCCTCACCAGCCTGCTGGTTGTCGGCCTGATTGTCGGCTTGACCGCGTTGCAGCAAAGCGTCAACGCCGAGATGAACGACGTCGCGGGAGCGATCGGCTCACTGAATCAGTCCTATTTTTACCGGGGCATGCATGCCTACAAAGACTGTGGCTGTTACCTCAAGTCTGCAACGGCGGGATCATGTTTCCGCGATCTGAAAGATGAGTGCGACGCTGATCAATGCGAGATCAATGGCGATCATTTCCACTGTGTCAACACGCCTGTCGCTACTGTAAATAATGCGTATGTGAAAGATGAGCACGTCACGACCGATATCCTCGTTCCGCGTACTCCAGAAACGGCAGTCATTCAAAAAGAAGAGAAGACGGACGTTCCAATCGCCCCGGTTCCCGAAACGACAAATGTCATCGTGCCGATTCCTGAATCTCAGACGAATGTCGTCGTCCCACCGCTTCCACAAGCGGGCTGTACCGACTGTGTTCAACCGAACGTCCAACCACTGGCGACCTGCTGCGGTCAACATAGCCGATGTGGCTGTGGCAAAGCTTTTGGTTACGGCTGTCAAAATGGTTGTGGTCACGCCTACGGCTGGGGCGGAATTCAGAGCGAATTCCCTTACCCGGTCGCCCCGATGGGATCTCGTCCTGCTCCGAATGCCTGGGGTGGAGTCGAGCAGTCCGGCGGGTTTGGCGGATACGGTGGTGGCTACTATCAGGGTGGATATGGCGGACCAAGTCAGTTTCAGTCACTGGATCGCACGGGGTATTATCGAATCTTGAATCCAAACTAAATTCATTCCTACGTGAACCATTTATTCTGATTCCAAACTTTGTTGACATAAAGCCAGTTGTAAATTGTGCGCGAGATGTCAAGTCTCGTTAAGCAAGTCATACAACAACAGTGCTGAAAACACGTTTCCACTGTCAGAATATATTAATTGTAACAGCTGTATCTCCTGTAGCAGATGGGAGGTACAGCGTTTTCTCTGTACGGTTCATACGGAAACTGTTTTTTTGAGCACACAGCGGATCCGAACATGCTTGTACATAGTTTCGTCTGCCACTTTGCGAGTCTCCAGTTCGTTTCAGTGGTTGAGTTGGATAGGTAACCGGGACGCCGGTGGAGGAACTTTGGGATTTCCCGATAAGTGTCTCTGTGTATGAGTCTATCCAGGCGATTGCCTTGCGGTGTTGCCGACCTGGAAAATCAAAAAACGCACCGTTCTCTCTCGATCTCTCTTAGAATGGGCCTCTCACTATGTTTACTTCACTTCTGAATGATGATGCGGGTTTTATCCTGTCTGCTGAACTCGTTTTAGTGGCCACTATCATGGTCATTGGGCTGATTGTTGGTTTGAGCGAAATCCAGCACGCGATGGTCAGCGAACTTAACGACGTTGCTGACGCTATGGGATCACTCAACCACAGCTATTACTACACAGGCTTCTCTGCAACCAGTTCGATCAGTGGTGCATTGAAGTCATTTTCTCGCGGTTCGTCCTTTTTCGATCCGATGGATGACTGTGACATGAACCAGGCCAGCCTGTCATGCAACGCTCCCGTTCTTGAAAGTCTGGTGTTCTAGGCACAAACCTACCTCTGCCCCTGATCTTTGGTGTTATCGACGCCCGTGCCGGGGTAGTTTTTGATTCGAACTATCTCGGCATATTTTTCCAGAACAATCACCATCAACGTATTTGCGTCCCCTTCTGATCGAATCGAGGAATTTGTGATCAAGGATTTGGCCTGACTGATACTGATGACATTCGCCTCGATGAATCAACTCAGTGCCCTCAAGCAAATAAAGGCTTGATTAGCGATGAAATTCCGCTTGGATGTAAAGCAATTTTGCTGGTTCGCGCAACCGGCGTGTTCATTGATTGAAACACAATGTTGCTCAGGATAAATCTGATTCACTAAATCAACACGCAGAATCTATCTGGCTGCATCTCTCTTAGCGATAAAGAGATGCGGCTTTTTTCGTGCGCGCTTCGCGTTGCATTTCGGCATCAAACTGGACCAATTGGCATTGCCAGTGCATTGTGGACTTTCTCGACAGGCAACTGAACGAGTTCTCCAGCTCACCAGACTGCCAGAGTCAATGGGTCACCAGGACGCTGGATGACCAGGAACGGGATCCCTGCAGTTTGCTCTTTGGATTCTCTCTCTTCTTCCTGACAGTTCGTGTTGCGGTGTCGCTGCCATCAGGAATCACAAACATACACACCGTTCTCTCGGTCTCTCTCAAAAAAAGGTTCAAACACATGTTCACAGCTCTTCTCAACGACGAAGCCGGTTTCATCGTCTCTGCAGAACTCGTCCTGGTTGCCACTATCGTTGTTATCGGTCTGATCGTCGGCCTGAGCGAAATCCAACACGCTGTTGTTTCTGAACTCAACGACGTTGCTGACGCGATCGGATCTCTGAACCAAAGCTACTTCTTCTCTGGTTTCTCTGCTGCTAAGTCTTTCGGTGCTGGCTTCAAGTCTTACACCCGCGGTTCTATCTTCGCTGATCAAACCGACGACTGCGACAACAACCAATGTGCTCTGTCTTGCGACGCTCCAGTTGTTGAAGGTCCTAAGCTCTAATTTGAGCTGACCTCGGCTGCTAGCTGAAGTTGATTTCAACAGGCGGTGATGGAGCCCTTAAAACGCTCGGTCACCGCCTTTCTTCTTTTCCAGGGACGCTATCCCCTGCGGACCATTTATCATCAAGACAAGCTAAGACTCCAGAAAGTTTTCCCAATGTTCTCTGCCCTGTTAAACGACGAAGCCGGATTCATCGTCTCTGCAGAACTCGTCCTGATTGCCACGATCGTCGTTATCGGCCTGATCGTCGGCCTGAGCGAGATTCAGCATGCTGTTGTTTCTGAACTCAACGACGTTGCTGACGCTGTTGGTTCACTGAACCAAAGCTACTACTTCAGCGGCTTCAACAAAGCCAAATCATTCGGTGCAGGCACTGCTGCTTACACCCGTGGTTCTATCTTCGTTGACCAGACTGATGACTGCGACAACAACCAATGTGCCCTGTCTTGCGACGCTCCCGTCGTTGAAGGCCCGAAGCTCTAATTGTTGTTGAATATGAATTGATTGCGAACAGGGTGGGATGGTCACTGTTGGTGATCATCCCACCTTTTCCTTAAGAAAATTCCAGTCGACTGCTGCGTTCATACTCAAGGGGAATTCCCATGGCGATTGTCTTTCTGGGACTGCTGGCGTTGTGGCTGATCCGGGTTTCAGAAGGGGTGATGATCCTCGGTGTCGTCCTGATTCTGATGGCTGGCCTGCAGGGGATTTTTCAGCTCAGCGTGATGAATCTGGTCACCCAGTTGGATGTCCTGAAAAACTATTGATGCCGGATGTGGCGTCAATGATGCTGTCAAGGCGCGCGGCCGGCAACGTAAAGGCTGCTTGACAGGCGAACGAGCCTCTTTTTTGCTGAATTTCTAGATTTCGCGACTCTGCTCATTATGTCGCAATGCTCTTGGCATATAGGACTTGCGCCGATTTCTGCTCAACGTATTCCATTGCTTTCCTCACGACTGGCATGCTCGGCGGTATCGCGTGTGCCTTAACAAAGTGTTGTGAGTTCATCCGCTTCAGCCGGCGGAGTGTGTGGTGAGCTTTGCTAGTCGCTGTCTGCCCGATAGATGGCAGGCGCGGTCTCTCTGCACGCACGTATGTTTTCGCATGCACAAGGAAAATCAAATGTTCAAAGATCTCTACCTCGATCAGAGCGGATTCATCGTCTCCGCAGAACTGGTCCTTATTGCGACTCTGCTGGTCGTCGGACTGGTCGTCGGATTAAGTGAAATTCAGCACGCTGTCGTCGCTGAACTCAACGATGTCGCCGACGCTGTCGGAACGCTCAACCAGTCGTTCCTGTACTCAGGTTTCTCAGCCAAGAAGGGGAACGGCCAGTTCAAGTCGTATGCCCGTGGCTCGGTTTTCTGGGACGAGCAGGATGATTGTGATAACAACCAATGCGGCATTACCTGCGACGCACCGGTTTACGAAGGCGCCAAGCACTAATCTCGTAGGGTCCGCTGTGCGGACCGTGATACGTGTTGTCACGAATAAGAAGATGGAACTTCTCAGAAACATTCCAAAGCTGGTCAGGTAATGAATGTCGATTGATGGTCCGCACAGCGGACCCTACAGATCGCATACGATTGCTTGATGGCTCATTTTCAGACACAGGCCTGATTCGTCAGGACTGTGTCTGTTTTTGCGCGTGGGGACCTCTATAATCGTGGTATGACCACCGGAATTCCCAGTATCGAAGTCACTCTGACGAAAGACGTGATCGATTCACAGCGTCTCGTCGACGCGGTGACGTCGAAAGATTCTGGAGCCATTGTCCTGTTCCTGGGGAATGTCCGTGAGATGACCACAGGGCGTCAAACTCTCTGGCTGGAATATGACGGCCACCGCGAACTCGCTCAAGCGGAACTCGAACGACTCGCGGAAACGGCGATGTCTGATTTTGGCGTCCATCACATCGCGATCATTCACCGCCTCGGCAAACTCGAACTCGCTGAGACGGCTGTGGCGATCTGTGTGGCCAGCGGGCATCGCAAAGAAGCATTCGCGGCCTGTAGCTGGCTGATGGACCGCATCAAGGAGACGGTCCCGATCTGGAAGAAAGAAAACTGGGCTGATGGCTCGACCGAATGGGTTCACCCTTCTGCTGAGGGAGCTCGCTCATGAACCGCGAACTCCCGCTCGTCGATACCTTCGGTCGAGTCCACGACAACCTCCGGATCAGCGTGACCGACCGCTGCAATATTCGCTGCTTTTACTGCATGCCCGCAGAGAATGTCACGTTTCTCCCGAAACCTCAATTGCTCACGTTTGAAGAGATCACGCGGTTCGTCAGGATGACCATCCCCCTCGGCGTCCGGAAGATCCGTCTGACAGGGGGCGAACCTCTCGTCCGACAGAATCTGGAAGTCCTTGTCCAGCAGCTGCGAGACGTGGAGGGGATTGAAGACATTGGCCTGACGACCAACGGCATCCTACTCGCCGACCAGGCCGAGCGACTTTATCGAGCGGGGCTGCGACGACTGAACGTCAGCCTGGATGCCCTCGATCCCGTGAAGTTCAAGCAGATCACGAGGCGTGAAGGCTTTGAAAAAGTCATCGAAGGATTGACGACGGCACGCGAAGTCGGCTTTGAGAAGATCAAAATCAACGCCGTCAGTATGCGAGGCATCACCGAATCCGAGATCATCCCGTTCGGCCGACTGGCACGTGAAACCGGAATGGAAATCCGTTTTATCGAGTTTATGCCTCTCGATGCAGAGCGTGCCTGGGAACGAGACAAGGTTCTCTTCGCCTCTGAGATCATCGACGAACTGGCCCGTGAATTCGGCCCGCTTCTGCCCGTCGGCGAATATGATGCCCATGCCCCTGCCAGCGAGTATCAGTTCGCGGATGGCGTGGGACGGATTGGGTTCATCGCGTCGGTCTCGCAGCCATTTTGCGGGAGTTGTAATCGCTTCCGTCTGACCGCTGACGGCAAAATCCGCAACTGTCTGTTTTCCCTCGAAGAAACGGACATCAAGTCCCTCCTGCGAGGAAACGCCAGCGACGACGAAATTCGTCTGGCCATCCGTCAGTCCATCTGGGACAAAAAAGAAGGTCACGAAATCAACGCCGCCAAGTTCATCCGCCCCGACCGCCCGATGCACTCCATCGGCGGCTGATTTTTGTTCTGCATTTGGAGATTCACCACAAAGGCACTAAGAACACAAAGACTCACGAAGAAATGACAGGAGCCGAGCATCCTGTGATTTCACATCTGATTTAGATCATTCTGATTTCTTCTTTGTGAAACTTTGAATCCTTTGAGCCTTTGTGGTGAAATGTTCTCTTTCAGGTTTTCAAACTGATTCTTAGAAACCGGTGTCACTGTTGACTCCCCTCTATCTCGACCACGCTGCCACGAGCTGGCCTAAACCGGAATCGGTCTATCAGGCCAGCGAGGCGTATTCGCGCACCATCGGCGGCTCTTACGGTCGTGGCGGTTATCGACGCGCTCAAGAGACGGCCCGACTCGTGGACCAGTCCCGCAACTCTCTGGCCAGACTCCTCGGCGTCACAAACCCGCGGCAACTCGCGTTCACCTACAGCTGTACCGACAGTCTGAACTTTGTCTTCCAGGGGCTGCTTCGCCCGGGTGATCATGTCATCGCGACGGTCTTCGAGCACAACTCCGTCCTGCGCCCCCTCTCGCAGTTACACGAACTTGGCGCGATCTCGTTCACGCTGGTTGAGCCAGATGAAAACGGTCGGATCACCTCCGCTGCGATCGACGCTGCCATCACCGAAGAGACCCGACTCGCTTGTGTCACCCATTCCTCCAACGTCACCGGCATTCTGCAGGATGTCCAAGCGATCGGCGAACTCTGCCAGGAGCGGGATATCTTCTTCCTCATCGACGCTGCCCAGACGGCAGGGCATGTGCCGCTGTCTCTGTCGTCGATGGCGGTTGATTTCGTCGCGATGTCGGGTCACAAAGGGCTGCTCGGCCCTCTGGGGACTGGCCTGCTGTACGTCCGGGAAGAGATGGAACAACATGTCCTCCCTTACCGCCTCGGCGGCACTGGCACGAACTCCGAAGAACTCCTCGCCCCCGAGGAAATGCCCGCGAGATTTGAATCCGGCAGCCTCAATGTCCCCGGCATCGTCGGCTTGGGGGCTGCTGCTGAGTTTCTGCTGAAGGAAGGTGTGGAAGCCCTCCAGTCCAACACCGCGAAACTGACGCAACTCGCCATCGACCGTCTCCTCGAAATCGAAGGCCTGTCTCTCGCCTACCCCGACGTCCCCGCCAGCGACCGGGTCGGCGTCCTCAGCCTGATCGTCGATGGCTTTGAACCAGAGATTCTCGCGTCGATCCTCGACGATTCCTTCGGCATCCAAGTCCGAGCCGGGTTACACTGCGCCCCGAAAGCCCACGAATTCATCGGGACGCTCGCGTCGGGCGGGATGCTGAGAGCGAGTATTGGACATGCCACGACGGAAGGGGATGTGGTGCGGTTTGTGGAGGCGATGAAAAGTATCGTGACTTCGACATCGCGTTCATGAAACGGGTGGTCCAGCCGTTTATGGCTGGACCGGCGAAGCCGACAAGATGCGTCACCATTCTTCACCGCGAGTCTGATTCAACTTCCCTAACAATTCCAGCACAATTTCCGGGTGCTCGGTCCACAGGTTGACCTTCTCTGCGGGGTCTTCTTTAAGATTGTAGAGCTGTCCGGTCGCTTCTCCCGGTCTGGGCTCGATTCGCTTCGGGGCTGTGAATCCTCCTGATCCTAAACCGGCGATCAGCTTCCAGTCGCCGTGGCGGATCGCGAACATGCCGTCGATGGAGTGATGGATCGTTGTGTCGCGGACAGGGCCTTCTGCTGTTGCGTTCAAGACTGTCAGCAGGCTCACGCTGTCTCTGGGCGTTGCCGAATCCTTGAGACCTGCGGTCTCTGCTAGCGTGGCATAAAGGTCTGTCAGGCAGACGGTCTGGTCGGAGCTTGAATTCGCAGCGATCACGCCTGGCCATTTCACGATGAGGGGGATGCGGTGTCCTCCTTCGTGGATATCTGCTTTCTGCCCGCGTCTTCCGTTGGCGCCGTCGTGATCATATTGCTTGATATCCACCGGTCTCCAGTACGCGCCGTTATCGCTGGTGACGATGACGAGTGTGTTTTCCTCGAGGCCGATTTGTTTCAGACGCGCGAGGATCTGGCCGATCGCGTCGTCGGTCATCGCGACGAAATCACCATAGGGGCCTGCTTTTGACTTTCCTTCCCATTCGGGAGTTGCCAGCCAGGGAGTGTGAGGGGAGGTCAAAGGGACGTATAGAAAGAACGGCTGGTCGTTCGACTGTCGATCCAGATAGGCCAGCGATTCGCGAGTCAGTTCGGGGAGAACGTTGATGTGCGTGAACCCTTCCCCCAGCGGTCCTTCGCGCCAGTAGCCTTCACCACCATCACGCTTCGCCTTGCTGCCGTTGATCGTTGAGTTCAAGGGGGCGGTCAGGCTGTCATTGCGGATGAACACATAAGGGGGCATATCGAGTGACGCGGCAATGCCGAAGTATTCCTGAAAGCCCACGCTGTTTGGGCCTGGGGTCAATGCTTGCTCAAAATTGGTCCGGGCCTTCGGGTGGAATTCGTCGTACGCCTGAAGCCCCAGATGCCATTTCCCGATACAAGCCGTTCGGTAGCCACCTTTCTGTAGGACTTGGGCAATCGTTGTCCTCTCAGGTTCAATGAGCAGGTGGTCATAGCCGTTGAGGACACCCTTCTTCAAGCGAGACCGCCACGCATAGGTGCCCGTGAGCAGTGCATAACGTGTCGGAGTACAAACGGATGACGGCGAATGTGCATCCGTAAACCACATCCCCTCTCGCGCCAGCTGATCAAGATGTGGTGTCGGGATTTTCGAGTTGGGGTTGTAGCAGCCGAGGTCTCCTTGGCCGAGATCGTCGGCAAGAATCAGAACAATGTTCGGCGGGGCAGCGTTGGCGGCGATCGGCGTCAGAGCGAGAATCGCAATCAGGAGAATCGCAAACCGGATGGCCTGGAGCATGGCGTTTCCTGCGAGTCGTGAAATGAGCGTCGTTCCCTACTGCTTATTCAACATCTGCGTCGCGTTGTTGAGAAGCTCGGGGTGGATGTAGGGGATATCCAGCTTGAAGGTCGTTCGGCCCGGGTGGCTGAAGACGTTGATTTCACCGTCGTGTTCGCGGAAGATTTTCTTGCTGACGGCGAGTCCGAGACCGGTGCCGCTGGTCCCTTTGGTCGATTCGAAGATGTTGAAGAGCTTGGTTTTCATCTCTTCAGGGATGCCGTTCCCGTTGTCTGTGACCTCGGCGACGAGGCGGTTGCGTGGCAGGTCGTAGGACGTTGTCACGACGACTTTACCGTTCTCGACTTCACGGGCCGCATCGATGGCATTGGTGACGATGTTCAAGACGGCCTGGTGAATTCCTTCGCTGTCGAAGACCGATTCGGGCAGGTTGTTGGCGGGGTTGAATTCGAGTTGGACGTCGAACTCCTGAGCCCGTGTATTCATCAGTTCGATCACGTCGCCGATGATTGTGTTCCAGTTGCCGGGGGTCAGCTGAGGCTGACGCTCTTTGCTGAAGGTGAGCATGTCAAGGACGAGGTGATAGATACGGTCCTGGTTTTTCTCGACGATCTTCCAGCCTTGCACGATCAGATTCTGATCTTCTTGGGCGAGGCCGCGGTCGATGAGGTAACTTCCGCCGCGGACTCCCTGCAGGATGTTCTTGATGTGGTGACTCAGCGTCGCGATGGTCTGGCCGATGGCGGCCAGTCGTTCTGCCTGGACGAGAGATCCTTGGAAGCGGTGGTTCTCGATCGCGAGTGCGACTTGTCGCCCGATCGCCAGGAGCACGCGGAGCTGTTCATCACGGAACCGGCCGAGGTTGCTGTCGTCGATGCGGATGTGACTGGCCTGGCTGGTGATATCGACATAGATGATGCCGCTCAGTCCGGAACGGCCGATGATCGGGACACACAGCGCTTCCGAGATGCCTGCCTGCAGAATGGAGTTACCGGTTTCAAAACGCTGATCGTGACGGGCGTCCGTTGTGCGGACCCCTTGCCTGGTGCGAATCACGTAGTCGATGATCGTCCGAGACAAGGGCATCTGCGAGGCATCGTGTCCGCCGCCGCGGTCGCTGAAGACCGATGGTTTGACTTCTTCCGACCCTGGATCGCCGATCAGAATACAGCCTCGGTCTCCTGCGATGACCTGAAGGATTTTATCGAGAATCCGCTGCAGCAGTTGTTGCAGTGACAACGATGACTGGACGGAGGCTTCCGAGATTTCGTAGAGCAGTTGCAGGTTGAGCAGGGAATCGGGCGAAGTCGGGAGCGGTTCGCCGAGACCTTTGCCGATGTGGATCTTGATATCGCGACGTGGACTGACCTGTGAGACGATCTGCGATTCATCGCCCGTTTCCAGCGACATGAATTTGACGCGTTCCGACGCCTGAGAGATGGTGTCGTCGACACTTTTCGACTGGAAAACCAGGACGCTGCGTCCCACTTGAACTTGGTCGCCGTTTTCCAGGCGGGTCGTTTTCACCGGCTTGTTATTGACGAATGTTCCATTGGCAGACGCATTGTCGGTGATCGTCCAGTGGCCGGCTTCGAACTTCATCGTCGCATGGGCGCGGGAGACTTCGGTATCGAGAACGCGGATGGCGTTTTGAATGCCACGACCGATGCCGACGGAGTCTGATTCGATAACGAATCTCAGACCCTGATCGACGCCATGAATGACGAGCATCGTCGCCTTGGGCACGGTCGGTTGCTCCTGGCGGGCATCACCCTGTTGGATGATGACCCTATTGGCATGAAGTCAGTATTGGCACGAAAACAGTGGGGGGACGGAAAGCCGTTGCTCTCCGGAGGGGGGATCGCGACGCGTCATGTGCAACCGCTGGAACAGGGGAAGCTGATTGTTTGGTCAGCCGTTAACGATCAACTCCAGCCGGCGCGATCGACGCTTGTCGCAGATCTCAGCATACTTGCGACGTTTACTTTCGACAAATCATATCCAACTCGGAACGCTAAAACCCGCGGGAAAAGAAAGGGCGCGCCGTGCAATCTGTTTTCTCTTCAGTGTCGATCCTGAAAAGTGAACCACGGATGGACACGGAGAGACACGGATCGAGGGAGGAGATTTGAACCGCAGATCAACACTGGTAAGCGCAGATGAGAAAAAGAATGATTGCGATCTTTTTTATTTTCTTATCTGTGTCGATCTGTGTTCATCTGTGGTTGAGTTTTTTCTGATGTCGGAAGCTTTTTAGTCTTCGAGTTCACTCAGAATTGAATCGACGCGGCCGATCAGGTCTTTATATTGAAACAGTGAGTCGAGGGCGGAATCGTCGAAGGCTGATTTGTCGATGACCGGATTCGGTGCTGCAGGTGCGCGACCGATGACGATCCGGGGAACCGACTGGTACTTCATCTCGACAGCCGAAGCGATGGGATGCTGTGAGGAGACATTCAGGATGATCAGGTCAGGCTGGTCTTCGAACGCAGGCTGATCGATTTGTCGGACAGTCTGAATCTGGCGGACCTGGGCGCCTCGTGGCTCGTAGAGCGCTCTGAGGACGTTTGAGGTATCAGCATGCTGGTCGCAGATCCAGACGTTTCGAGAAGTGGTCACAGTCGTCGACATGGGGAAGAGCCTTGAGGCGTTTTGAGGCGGGAACGAGGGGCAGGAGGGATGACAAGCGCGGGCGGCAGGGTATCGCCTTCAGCCAATCGTGTCAAAAGCAGATCCGGTGATAGCAACGATCATCCGCAAATTTCGCACAGATCAGAACTTACGGAGCTGGCGCGGGTGCAGGAGCCGGGACGCTCATCGGCAGCGGGGGCAGGGGCGGGCAGGGTGGCCCCAAGGGAGCAGACGGGTAACTCGTCATGGGAGTCGCCATCATCTCGGCCTGATGATGCATCTCAAATCTGCGTAATGCTTTATGGTAAGTGCTACTATAACCTTGGGGTTCCTGATACGTCGGGACACAGCGACACCCTCCCAGCGAAGCACTGGCTACAAGCATCAAAGTGAAGGCGACGACGCGGCGCATGGCGATCCGGTTTCCACACAAGGAGTTAGGGAATGTATCGGAATTGCAGAAAGTCCGGGTGAGGCAGAGTTTGCAATTCGACTTATCAGACTGACGGAATGGCTTTCGTCGCATCGAAACTCCTTGATTGATGCGTTTTCTCAGGGTACAGTGGACACTCCTGCCTGCTGCCTCCCGCCTGAACTGCCAGCTGAGTGAAGCCCTGCCTGATGATGTTGTCACTGATCACTTTGAAGAGATTGCCTGCTGCGCTGATGGCGTTGTTGGTCTTGCTGCCGTCGGTGCTTCGAGCGAATGACTTATCTGAGTATGAGACGAAGATCAGGCCTGCTTTGGTGACGTTGTGTGCGGACTGTCATGATCCTGAGGATGCTTCGAATCATGTTCCCTTCCTGAAGGCAACCAAGGCAGACGAGATCTCGCATCAGCGAAGTATGTGGCGCAATGCCATCATGCAGCTGGAAAATCGGACGATGCCGCCGGCGGATGAAAAGCAGCCGAGTGAGCAAGAACGTCTGGAAATTGTTCGCTGGGTCGATGAGTATCTACGGAAGACGGCCCTGGATGCACCGCGTTATGCAGGCAGCGTCGTCGTGCGTCGGTTGAATCGACATGAGTACGACAACACGATCCGCGATCTGCTCGGTCCGAACCTCGGTTTTTCGAAAGTCTTCCCGCGCGATGGCTCGGGAGGCGAAGGTTTTGACAATAACGGCGAGACGCTGTACTTGCCGCCGATCCTGCTGGAGCGTTACCTGGACGCCGCCGACAAAGCGGTCTCCGCGACCATCGTAATGCCCGAGCTAAAACTATCGCTGGGACGAGTCGATTTCTTTCCCGAAGAACAACTCAACGAGACTGGCATTTCTCTCCGCAAAGACAAGCGTGGCAGCGTCCTTGTGAACGTCTACGAGGAAAGTGACTACACTGTCGAGCTGGCGATGCAGATCGCTGACACTACAAGAGGCGAAGTGACGATCTTCGTTGATGACTTGTCGGCGAAGCGGTTCAAGGCAGACGATGTTTCGCAGGGTGAGAAAATCACACTGACGTCGGAACTCAAGCTGGCCCGTGGCTGGCATGTCGTTTCCATCGAGTCCGCAGTGGATGCGACACTGGCGTCGGTCAAAATCGAGCAGAAACGCAAAGAGCATTCCAAGGAGCGTTTGGCATTTCATGAACGATTGATGTTGACTCGTGGCGATGCGCAACCCGGTACTCGAGAAGCCGCTCGGGCGATCATGACGCGGTTTGTCCGTCGAGCGTTTCGTCGTCCTGCGACCGATGAGGAAGTCGCTGGGTACATGGCCCTCTATGATCGAGCCAGCAGTCGGGGAGAGGTTTTTGAGTCTTCACTAAAGCTGGCGCTGGAGGGGGTGCTCGTTTCGCCGAACTTTCTGTTTCGTGTGGAGTCACTAGCGAAAAGCGAAGCCATCGAGCCGATGTCGCCGCACGAGCTCGCGACCCGTCTGTCCTATTTCCTCTGGGCCAGCATGCCGGATGACGAGTTATTCTCAGCAGCTGACAATGGACTTTTGAAGACCGATGACGAAGTTCTCAAGCAAGTCGATCGCATGCTTGCCGATCCCAAGTCGGAAGCCTTCTATCGGCACTTCGTCAGTCAATGGCTCGGCACACATGAAGTTGGCGAGCGGGTCGTGCCCAGCACAGATAAGTTCTCAAAACAGTTCGATGCAGAACTCTATCACGGGATGCGCCAGGAGCCGATTGAGCTGTTTCGTTACCTGTTGGAGAACGATGGCAATCTTCTGGATCTCGTCTCCGCGGATTACAGCTTCATTAACGAGCGACTCGCAAAGCATTACGGCATTGAGGGCGTCAAAGGCAAAGAGTTTCACAAACATCGTTTTGACGATGGCAAGCGTGGCGGGCTGTTGGGGATGTCCGGCGTGCATCTTTTAACCTCGCATCCAGATCGAACGAGTCCTGTCCTGCGAGGGGCCTGGGTTCTGGAGACAGTTTTAGGGACCCGAGTTCCGCCACCGCCGCCTGATGTCCCGGCGCTCAAGAAACCCAAGAAGAATGAAAAACTAACGCAGCGCCAACGTCTTGAAGCCCATCGCGCTCAGGCGAGTTGCGCGGCCTGTCACAATTTGATTGACCCGATCGGATTTGGACTGGAACATTTCGATGTTCTGGGACGATACCGCGAGGAAGAGGAAGGCCAGCCCGTCGATGCCAGTGGCGTCATGGCGGATGGTCGAGCCTTCAAAGGGTTGGCTGAGATGAAGACGATCCTCGTCGAACACAACGACGAATTCGCCCGCACAATCGCTGCCAAAATGCTCGGATACGCCATCGGTCGAAGCCTGGTCGACAGCGATCAGGGAACGATCGAACGCATGTCGATCGAACTGGCAGAAAAGAATTTCTCAGCCCGCCATCTGCTGAAGATGGTCGTGCTGTCGGATCAGTTTCGATGTCGTCAAATCGTCAACGGAGAATAACCATGTTCAAACCGATCTCACGACGCACGATGCTTAAAGGTGTCGGGGCTGCTTTGGCGCTCCCCTGGCTGGAAGCAATGGCACCCGCGATCGGGCCGGCCCGTCTGACGAATCCTCCGCTGCGGACGGCGTTCTTCTTCGTCCCCAACGGCGTCTGGCCGGAGAATTTCACTCCCAAAGGAACCAGCGAAGAGTATGACATCACGCCGCTGCTGAAGCCTTTGGAGCCGCACAAAAACGAGTTCCTGATCGTTGAAAACCTGTGGAACGAGAAGACCGCCGGTCGAAACGGGCACTGGCCGAAGGTGCCGGCGTTTCTATCTGGGGGGTACGTCGTTCGCACCTCGGGTCAGGACATCGATACCGGCGGGACGAGCTGTGATCAGGTTCTGGCTCGCGAGATTGGACACAAAACGTCGCTGCCCTCTCTGGAACTGGGCGTCGATGAACCGTACAGCGGCGTCGACAATGTCGGCGGCGGGTTTGCGCGGGTCTATGGGTGTCATATCGCCTGGCGCGACCCCAATACGCCAGTTCCCAAAGAGATCATCCCTCAACTCGCGTTCGACCGCCTGTTCCGCAACAGTCCTTCAAAGCCATTGATCTCCGGTCTGGATCCTCGGCGCGAAGCGATCGTCAATAGCGTCATGAACGACCGCGTCAGCGTGCTTGACCTCGTCAACGAACATGCCAGCTCGGTCAAACGCAAGGTCTCGCTGAACGACCGAACCAAGATCGATGAGTACATGGAATCGGTCCGCGATATCGAACGCCGCATCGAGTCGACATCGAAGCCACAGCCTCGCTGGGTCAACGATCAGCGTTTCGATCTCAACCGCCCGGCTCCGGGGATTCCCAAGAGCCACCAGGAACACATGCGTCTGATGCTCGATATCCTCGTGCTGGCGTTCTGGACGGATACGACGCGCGTCGCGACCTTCATGCTTGGCAACGCCCAGTCGAACCGTCACTTCAGTTTTCTGGAAGGGGTCGAAAGCGGCTTCCACTCGATCTCTCACCACGAGCAGAAAGAAGACAAGCTCGCTGCCTATCAGAAGATCGTCGGGTGGCACATCGGCGAATTTGCCTACGTCGTCGAACGGATGAAAGCCTTGCAGGAAACTCCCGGCACGACGCTGCTCGACAACAGCATGCTCCTGTACGGCTCGACGATCCGCGAAGGGAACAGCCACGAACACGAAAACCTCCCCCTGCTGCTGGCGGGACGGGGTGCGGGGACAATCAAATCAGGTCGACGGATCATTGCCCCGAAACAGACGCCGCTGTGCAATCTCTATCTGTCCATGATGGACCGCATGGGCGTCACCCTCGCCCACTTCGGTGACAGCACAGGTCGCCTGGAAGGGCTCAGCTGAGCACGTCTTTTGGTGGTTGTCAACTTCAGGCCTCTTATTCGATTTTACCTCCCTTTCTCGCGAGTCACTTAGTACACTGGGTTCGACATATCCTTCGAGTACTTTTCGCGTGAAAGTCATCCATGAGATCGCTCATCTCGGCTCTGGTCATCGTGTTCGTGTCGGCTCTCTCAGCCACTGCTCAGGAACAGGCGATCCGCGTGACGGTCGACAATTTCAAGCAGGCGGAATCGGATTATTACTTTGCGAAGTTCGAGAAGGATGGCGGGTTCGGCAAGTTCAGTCATGAGCGAGAGCTGGCCGACATCGACCATCAGACCGTCATTCGTCTCAATCGCGATACGCTTTATTCCTTCGGCGTTTTCGATCTCGATGCTGCCCCGGTGACGGTGACGCTGCCAGACGCGGGCGATCGTTATATGGCGATCCAGGTCATCAATGAAGACCATTATGCACTCGACGTCATTTACAAACCCGGCCCACATACCTTTACCAAGGAAGACATCGGCACGCGCTACGTCTGCTTCGCCGTCAGAACCTTTGTGAATCCCAACGACGCAGCCGATGTCAAGAAGGTCCACGCATTGCAGGATGGCCTCACTGCCAAGCAAGCCAAGACCGGCAGCTTCGAAACCCCCAAGTGGGATTTGACCTCACAGGCAGCCATCCGCACGGCGTTGCTGCAACTGGTCGCGGCTAACGGAGGCATCGATTCGAACCGTATGTTCGGTCGAAAAGATCAAGTCGACGAAGTTCAGCACCTCCTCGGCACTGCAGCAGGATGGGGCGGGAACCCGGGATATGCGGCTCTTTATTCTGGCGTCGCGCCTGCAAAGAACGATGGCAAGACTGCCTACACGTTGACCGTCAAAGATGTCCCTGTCGACGGCTTCTGGTCGATCAGTGTCTACAATGCGGAAGGCTTCTTCGTCAAGAACTCGCTGAACGCCTATACGATCAATAATGTGACAGCCAAACGCAACGCCGACAACTCCGTCACGATCCACTTCGGCGGCGACGAGAAGGCTTCAAATTACCTTCCGATCATGCCCGGCTGGAACTATCTGGCTCGCATGTATCGCCCACGCAAAGAAATTCTTGATGGCAGCTGGACATTCCCGATTGCGGAAGTGGCGAAGTAGTTTTTGCTGGATTGAGTGAGTTTGTTTATCGGCATGGTCATTATTTAACTCACTTTGGTGCCTACCACCGCCTGATCTGATGTGGCGGTAATTTTTATGCCCACGCTTACTCAATACCAAGGCTGCCTGCTCGGTACCGCCCTCGGCGATGCGCTGGGGGCTCCGTTTGAAGGTGGGCTGCTTGAGCGGTTTGTATGGATGCTGATTGGCAAGACTCGTGATGGCAGGATGCGATTCACCGACGATACCCAGATGACGCTCGACCTCGTTCAATCGATTCTCAGTAAGCGGGCGGTTGATTCCGACGACATCGCCCGACGCTTCGCGAACAGCTATCGTTGGACTCGCGGGTACGGTCCAGCGGCCGCTAGAACGCTCAAGCAGATCAAACGCGGAGTTCCGTGGCAGACTGCCAGTAAGTTGATCTATCAAGAAGGGTCCTTTGGTAACGGCGCCGCGATGCGTGTTGCGATCCTCGGCCTCATCTTTCATAACCGGCCAGAAGAAATCACGCGGGCTGCGACATCGACAGCAATCATCACGCACGCTCACCCCCTCGGCGTCGAAGGAGCCGTCCTCGTCGCTCACACTGCGAGTCTACTGGCCAGTGATACTGAAACGAACTCCATCTACGAAACACTCTTACCGCTCGCCCAATCCGACGAGTTTATCTCTCGCTTGAAGACCGCCAAAGCGTGGCGATCCTCCAGTAATTCCACGAAACCAAAGGAAGTCCGTCAACACCTCGGCAACGGCATCGCTGCCCATCAATCCGTCGTGACTGCGATTTATGTTGCTCTACGATTCCGCGGGCAATCATTCCTCAACATGTTCGACTTCATTCGCCAGCTCAAAAGTGACGTCGATACGATCGCCGCCATGAGCGGTGCCCTTTGGGGAATTGCGAATGGCGTGGAACGATTGCCAAAGGAGATTGAAAACGTGGAACAACATGAACTCATTCGCGAATTGGCATGTCGTCTCTTTGAAACGACGGTCCATTTTTCACCATAAATTCGTAGACATGCCTGATCCTACTCAACTCAAAATCGGTGACCGCATTCGTTTTATCTCGCTGCCGGACGAGTGGTCAGATCCTCAACGCTCATTGCATCGAGATTCACTCGTCTTCATGAAACGAATGATCAAGCGACGCTATTCGTCCCGCGTCTTCAAAATCGATCACTGCGGTTATCCCTGGATCAAAGCGAAACTCCGAGAACGCTCAACAGTCGTGCATCATTATTGGTGCCTTTCCGAAAGTACTGGCTGGAGAAAAGTGGTACCAACAGGAAAGTCATGACCAGCTTCTCGTTTTATGGATTCTTCGCGTTCACTGATTTCCCTTCCTCCGGGGTGACTTCTTCGCTTTTTCTGGAGGCAATGTTTTCTCCATGCGTTTTGTCTGCTCAACGAAATGATCGAAGTCACTCGTCGGCGTTGTCGCAGCGATGTGTCGTTGTTCGATCTGGTATTTTTCGAACTCAGATTCCGCGAGGCGGTCTGCCACTTTCTTCTGGATCTTGCCTGCGTGATTGAGGACAGCCCGGTCGTTGAATTCCAGGAAGGCGTCGAGTTTGCTGATCCATTGGGCCATTGTCATCGTCTTTTTTCGTTGAGCCTGATCTTCTGCGAAGTCCAGATACATCGTGACGATTCGATTGAGCTGATTGAGTTCATCCTCAGTAAGATAGTTTTTAGCGATGGTGACATCCGCTTTACGAACGGCGCCATCAGGTGCGTTTTTCCAAGTGGCCAGCCCCATGTGAGGAAGAGCCGCATTGGCTCGCTGCTTGATGATCTCGGCAGCCGTCATCCCGGTGATGGCCCATTCGAGTTTGTTCTGAACGGTCGCAAAGAACTCCTGGGTCAACTGCGCATCGTTCTTGTAGTCAATGCTCGTCGCATAAATGTCAGTGATCTTCTGATAGAAGCGTCGCTCACTGCTGCGGATATCGCGGATGCGCGCGAGGAGTTCTTCGAAGTAATCCTCGCCGATACTACGCCCCGCTTTGAGGCGTTCATCGTCCATCGTGAACCCTTTGACGAGAAGTTCCGACAGTCGAGAGGTCGCCCATTGGCGAAAGCGAGTTCCAACAGGAGAACGAACCCGGTAACCAACTGCGAGGATCGCTTCGAGATTGTAATGGTCGATCAGGCGAGAGACTTGGCGCGAGCCCTCAGATTGAACTATCCGGAATTTCCGGATAGTTGGAATAGGGGCAATTTCTTCCTCATCGTAAATGTTGATGAGATGCTCATTTACGGTTTTGACAGACACTTGGTAAAGCTCGGCTAACAGCTTCTGCGTCAACCAAACCGTATTGCCCTCAAGAAGGACGCGCAGGTTCGTCGAGCCATCCTCATAGATGAGAACCTGTCCCGAAGGAGGTTGATTGTCTGGCGTTGGAATGAGTTCGCTCAAGGGAGGTCCTTACACCGCGAAATTAGGGAGTAGATGGGTGGCGTTTGGTGTCTCTGTGAGGCGTTGCCGAGGCAATCTGAAGTAGCATTCTGTTCAGGTACACAGATTACCGTGGAATCACTAACAGGGCAAATGAATCGAAGTCGCTTGTCGATGCAAAGCTGCTTTGTGTCCGAGTTGCCAGGTGTGGTTCAATCCCCATCCTCCTTTAGGGTCCATGCACCAGTTGATAACATCGTCTCTCAAGTCGAAACAAGGATTCTCACGAGAGACAGTTCCATGCTCACTATCCAACAAGCTCACGATGCCATCAATGCCCATGTCGATCCATTCGAGGCGCATGATGTCTCTCTCCCCAGCGCCCTCGGCTTTACCCTTGCCGCAGACGTTACGACGCCACATGATTCCCCACCGTTTGCGAAGTCCATGATGGATGGGTTTGGGTTGTCTTCCGCGTCGTATATGAGCGGGCATCGGAGTTTTCGCGTGACGCAGTTGATCGCGGCGGGGACGATTGGTATGTCGATATCGGAGGCGGATGAGGCGGTTCGTATCATGACCGGGGCTGCGATCCCTGCGGGAGTGGACATGGTCATTCCGATTGAGCAGTCGAATCATGATCCATCGACGAATGTGGTGACGTTTACCGATCTGGAAGTTCGTCCGAACCTCAACGTCATTCTACAAGGGTCAAATAAGCAAGCCGGTCAGCCTCTGCTGAGTGCAGGGACGAAGCTTCGCGCGCAGCACATCGGTGCGCTGGCGGAGTTCGGTATCGCGAACATTACCGTGAGGCGACGGCCGATAGTGGCGATTCGTGCGACGGGTAATGAACTTGTGCCGTACGACTTTCCTCTTGTCCCGGGTGTGGAATTTCCTTTCGGCGCTGGCCTGATTCGTAATTCGAACGAGCCGATGCTGGCGGCTCAGATCATGCAAGCTGGTGGTGAACCAATTCCTCTCGGCATCGCTCCCGACGATCCAGACACACTGGCGGACTATCTAATAACCGGTCTTGGGTTCGACATCTTCCTACTCACCGGCGGCGTTTCTGCTGGGGACTTCGACCTTGTGCCGCCGACGCTGAAGGCCCTTGGTGTGACGGAGGTTTTTCATAAGATCCAGCTCAAGCCAGGCAAGCCGCTCTGGTTCGGTGTCTATAATGGTCCCAATAACGGCAACACCTGTTATGTCTTTGGTCTGCCGGGGAATCCTGTCAGCTCACTGGTCTGTTTTGAGCTGTTTGTGCGTCCGACAATCGAGAAGCTGATGGGTCTTCCGGGGTTTCCACTTTCGATGATGACCGCGACGCTCAAGTCCGACGCTTCTCATCATGGGGATCGCCCGACCTATCATCCTGCGAGTTTTGAATGGACCGCGACCGGCCCGGAGGTTCAGACGGTCACATGGAAAGGCTCGTCTGACCTGTCCGCGACTATTGCTGCCAACTGCACGATCGCGTTTCCTGCAGGGACTGCTCACTACCCGGCCGGCAGCCAGGTGCAAGTCCACGCGTGGCTTTCTTAGGCGAGCGGGGGTGTGAACCCCCTGTCTAATAACGCAACTGCCACCAACAAACAAGGTGTACGACTAAGCCGCGACATTCCTGTCCGATGTCATAAGTCGTCAAGCATCTTCCTTGCCCCCACTCTTAACATCTGACATCATGACTTCCTATTCCTTGTCATCCTTCCGCATTCATTTTTTCTCGACTATCTCCGCATGTCTGAACAGCTGATGGCCTGGCTTACGGGCGGATTTTTTACTGCGTGGTTCTTTGCCCTCGGGGGATCCTTTGGCAGCTTTCTGAATGTGGTTGTGTGGCGGATGCCGCGCAATAAGCCTCTCGCGCTGGGTGGGTCGTATTGTCCGAAGTGCAATACGCCGATCCTGTTTCAGGACAATATCCCGATCCTCGGCTGGATCAAGCTGCGTGGGAAATGTCGAGCCTGCGCGTTGCCGATATCGCCGCGTTATCCGATTGTCGAATCGATCGCCGCGGTCACTTTTGCGACGTTCTTTCTTTTAGAAGTTGTCAGCCACGGAGCGAATCTTCCGAACTGGTTCCCCAAGCACAACGGCGACTGGCTGTCAGAACTTCCTGGTTGTGAACTGCTGACGATTTACATTCGTCATATCACTCTGCTCTACTTTCTTTTCGGGATGGCTCTCATCGACTGGGATCGCGAAACCGTTCCCGCTCGCTTGACCATCTTCACGCTGGTCTTGTCCTTCGTTTATACGTTACTCATGCCCGAGTCGATGCCATTGTCACTGGTCCCAGGTTTATCGGGCCTCGAGCAGACAACGACCTATCAGACCGCCGCCCTGCACTGGTGTCTGAATGCGTCGATGTCGCTGTGCGTGGCCTTGATTATTCCTGCGGCGTGTCACTTCGCGAGCCTGTCGCAGCGACTTCTGATGGCGCAGATGCTGTTTCTTATCGGTTGCTATCTTGGATGGCAGGTGGGCCTGTTGATGACCTTCGCAGCGATTCTCGCGCTGATTGTGCAGAAGATTCAATCGCGTTTTCCGACGGGCATCACGCTGCTGTGCGCCGTCACGCTGTTCCTGCTTACCTGGAGCCTGCTCGACAAAGCAGACATCCCTTTTGAATCCCTGACCCTCAAGCAAAGTTATGTGGCCATCGGAACCGCTATCGTTCTGGGCTTTCTGACCAGCATGACGACGAAGCTCATTTCCAAGCCCGCAGCGGCGTGAGAACGATGGGGCTCTCACCTCTCGTACGTCATACATGGAAGACACTGGCGGAGCCAGTGGCACGCGGGAGAAGTCAATCCAGCCCGTGCTTTTTCAACTTGCTGTAGAAGGTGCTTCGCGGCATATCGAGCAGGCGGGCTGCTTGCGCTTTGTTACCACCGGCGGCATCGAGGGCGGCGAGGAGTTGAGCTGTCTCGCTGGCCGAGGTGGATGTGGAATAGGACGTATAGCGGCGATCTCCTGTCGCGTCGTCTTCGTTGAAGATGAGACGACGTGGTGCGGCGGTCGCGGCGGTAAGGGCAGGCGTTGAGGGGCGGCTCCAGGTCTGTGGTTCATCAAAGTCGGGCTCGCCGAGGAAGTCGAACTGCTCGGAGCGAATCGACTGTCCATCCGAGAGCACGACCGCGCGCTCGATCGCGTTTTCCAGTACGCGGATATTGCCCGGCCAGGCGTGTCGACACAGACGCAGAAACGCATCGTCGTCCATGTTGAGGACGGGGGTATTGCGGCGTGCTGCTATGCTCTGCAGGAAGTGCATCACGAGCTCCGGCAGGTCCTCGGGGCGATCCCGCAAAGGCGGCATGGTGACCGAAATGACGTTGAGGCGATAGAAAAGGTCTTCCCGGAACTTGCCTGCCTTGATCAAGGCTTCGAGATTCTGGTGAGTCGCAGTGACGAGACGGACATCGACTTCGATCGACTTGGTACTTCCGACCGGCTCGAAGCGACGTTCCTGCAGAACTCGCAGCAGTTTGATTTGGGTTTCCATCGTGATGTCGCCGATTTCGTCGAGGAACAGCGTTCCCCCCTGGGCGGCTTCGAAACGTCCCACGCGATCTTTGACCGCACCCGTGTAGGCACCTTTGGCATGTCCGAAGAGTTCGCTCTCCAGCAATGTTGGTGACAGGGCTGCACAATGCACGCTGACGAGAGGTCCGGTGCGGCGCGGGCTGTTCTCGTGGATCGTTTTTGCGAGAAGCTCCTTACCGGTTCCGCTTTCGCCGCGGATCAAGACAGTCGACTCGCTGAGGGCGATCTTGCGAGAATCTTCGAGCACACGCACGAGCGCGGGGCTGGAGCCGACGATCTCGCTGCGTTTGAAATCTGGTCCCTGCTCGATGACGACCGCTGGCTTGGTGACGGTCAAACGGGCGAGTTCCTGATTCAAAGCGGCGATCTGCTGCTTCTGATTCTCAATCTTGCGATCCTTCCGCTCCAGCTGTTCGTTCATGATGACGACGTTGCTCTGGATCTTCGCGCAAGTCAGCGCGACGCCAGTCATCTGCGACATCGTTCGCAGATAAGTCACGTCTTCTGCGGTGAACGAAGTCCCGGTTCTTTTCCCGCCAAGGACAACGATCGCGGAGATCTCGTCACCCATATCGAGGGCATGGACCAGTTGGGCATTCACTTCTTTCAGAAACGCCTGGACGGGGGTCTGCGTTTGTCGATTGAGCGGCGTCGTCCACTGCAGGGACGAACTCTGCTTGAGTGACTGCAAGAGGTGCGAATCCAGCGTGAACGACGCTGGCTGATTGACGGGGCCCTGTGATGCGACCAGTTTGAACATCTGGTTTTTCGCATCCGCCAGATACAGTCGAGCCGAGGTGACTCCCAGGACGTCGCGACAGTTCGCCAGCATGCGACCTGCGACGAGTTCGCGATCAACGAGTCGCCCGACCGGAACGTTCATCTGGTTGATCGCTTTGCCCAGTTGATACTTTTCGCTGAAGAAACGCTGATCAATAGCTTTGAGGACGAGGTCTCGAAGGATCAGCATCATCGCGATCGAAAGCATCAACAAGCCGATGATCGGAATCGATTTGTGCGGCGGAACGACTCCTTGATTGCCTGCGACGAGGAACCCGACAGCGATCAGTAAGGAGAAGGCAATCGTCACACCGTAACCAACAGAGTAGTACATCACTCCACGGTTGATGAGCTGATCAACGAGCATCAGGCGGTAACGGGCGATGCCGATCGCGTAGGCCATCGAAAACGACAGGCTGACCAGGAACATAGGGATGCGCGATTGCCCCAGTGCAAACTCGACGGGATCCTGGATTCCGATGAAGACTGAGTAGATGACAAGAATCGTCGACGCGACCGCTGCCCAGAGAATCCAGCTGATCTGCTTTTTCTCGATGACATTGCGGGCATGTCGGTACGAATCAAAAAGGCATGCCAGACTGGCCAAATAGAGGACAGCCGCGAGTGCCAGATAGCTGTAGATCAGAATTCGCAGGAACCCGACCCACTGGTTCGCGACGCTCGGGACGTTGTCGTCGTAACTCCACTCCGCCACTCCGATACAGACCACCATCGCCAGGCAGTACACAGCTGCAAGTCCATAGAGGACGATATTCAGCGTAACGCCCATCCGCGTGACGATGGGCTTCGTGTCGGGATAGTGGCAGAAGAATTTCAAGGAGATGACAGGCAACAGAGTCGCACAGACGACAAAGGGAATCGTCAGCCAGGGATTGCCCGCGATGACCCACCAGTGGAATCCGCCGACGAATGCTCCCATCGTGGTCAGGCAGGTCAGATAGAAGAGTCGTGTCGACTTATCTTTAGGGCGATTCCACAACGCCAGCAGCGAGACAGCAAAAATCGCCAGCTGAAGAGCAAACCAGGCCAGCGTCACCATAATCTCGACGATTGGCATCGGGTGAAGCACGAGCCAGGAGGAACGAGGTGTCTTCCAGCCTTCTCGCCAGAACTTGACACGGACAATTTTTCGAGCGGGCATCCCCTGTACTGCAGATTCAATTTTCGCCAGGGGGCGCGATGAACCGAGGTTATCCACTGAGAGTGGATCTTCTTTGGGACCTAACGATCGGTCCCCGGTTTCCATGCCGCGTAACCTGGAGAGTGCTTTGGAATACTCAGTAAACGAGCGAGTCGGCAGGTCAGCGATGCTGATGAGGTAGTCGCCCACACGTGGCATTTCGCCGAAATATTCGAGATCGACGTCGCTCTCCAGTGCTGATTTGACCAGCACTTTACGGATCTCGATTCCCTCCATATCAGCCGGTGTGCCTTCGGGCATCTGTTGGCTGGTCAAAAGAGCGCGTAAACGGATGTCAGGACTCGACGCAACGTAGACCAGCACCGCGACGGTATAGACGCAAATGCCTACTCCCGCTAGGAGATGGAGAACGAATGTTGAGTTGTGTTTCATAATTGAGCGCCCATTTCGTCAGCGCCGACGACGCTTGTTCGTCGATTTTACAGCGCCGAAGCAGCGCCGAAAAGGGTTTATTGTAATGCTTTCAATATTTCTCAATACAATTTGGCTCGCTAACATTTCCGCACGAATTTCTCCTAATAATCTACTGTAAAATGCTTTACGCAATATTATCCAGTACAACTCGACATACTTTTGGTTACGCTTCGTATTCTTGGCGCGCCATTCGCGGTAATAATCCGGTACCCAGCCCCTCGGAGTTGGCATGACTGACAGATGAGAGCACCTCGGTCCCCCTGAGCGCAGACAGACAACTGCACATTTTGCTCTCCAGAGAATCTTCAGACATGCCTCTCCGAGGTTTTTTTATGCGCTGACATGGGTAAGGCTGGCAAGACAACCTCCGGACAGGTGAAGACAGGTACCTTGCTACGAATAGTCGAAATACGACGCTTCTACGCTGACTGCTTATTTCGTTTCGTTGGTTAAGAGTCTATTGATGATGGTTGCCACAGTGGGTGGCTTGTGATTCAATGCATTGGTTGCGCGCTCTGAAATGTCGACACCTTTGAACTGATGGATTGCTCATGAATCGGCCAGCTGTTTCGTCCACCCCAGGTTCACGTAATGAAGTGGTGTCGGTTTACGGGTTGGACCGTCTGAAAGCATTGGGCGAACAAAGTACCGAAGGCTTCGAAGGAAGTTTCTCCGAGTCTCAACAGAAGGTTCATGCGAATCTCCTGCTCATGGCGCTGGGGCTGCCGACCGTTTCCCTGCCGGAATTCGGCGAAGTCAGTGAGATGGCGGAGAGCCTGCTTGCAGTCAATCGGGAGCAGAGCCGGATTCTCAGTCATCAGCGTTGTCCTGTCGATCAGCGAATTGAGACGTTCCTCAAGAATTACTTCTCCGATGTTGCCGGTGAGGCGTTACGACTGCCAAATCAGTCATTGATCCTGGACCGCCACGGCGTTGCTCGGGTCCTCTCACTGCCTGTCAATGAAGCTCTCTATGAGAATCGCTACGTCAGTTCGTACCGACTGAAGAATGGCGTGTTGCATAACCCGCTCAGTGACCGACGGACTACATCGGGTACGTTTCACGTCACCGAAGGGGGGCTGCCGATCGCAGGTGACAAACGAGCTGTCCCGAAAGCGGTCTTTTACAAGCTGTTCCAACTGGCGATGAAACCGTCCGGCGAACTCCAGCAGCTGCCGTTCACGTCAAAGCAGACGAATAAAGCGGAGACGTTTGTCTCTCTTTACCTTCGTCCGCTCGTTTCGCCGGAAGTCCCGGGTGTTTCTCCTCACAAGTCGATGGAGATCCGATTCTTTGCACCGGGATCGTGGGTGAGTAACCTCGACTTCGTCGAATCGATCTTCGGCAATGCTGGCAATCCTCTGCTGCCGGACCGCGATGCGGCGCTCGATGTCGAACACTGGTCCGGACATACGGGTTGCGTCATCCTTGCTCCACAATTACTGGAAGCAACCAAGAAGAGCCTCGGTCTGCCTCACTGGGACGATGCCAATGAGCGTCAGCGTCGTGACCGCATGTGCTGGCAGGATGCGGGCGAGCTTTACAACGATGGCCAGGCCTTCAAGATTACTTGCCGGGATGCCTCCGGCGTCATCGTGACGCTGAT
>SXGT01089710.1_pt1 | contig 37100 bp, 37 predicted proteins | sample 3176221 | NCBI WGS metagenome assembly SXGT01 (sample SAMN11356862, study PRJNA531348) | freshwater metagenome | isolation source: freshwater sample F1-120 | place: China: Fuxian Lake, Yuxi | collected 2017-12-25 | reverse complement strand
GATCGAGCAGCTCGAGATCTGGGGACAGCGGACCGGGATCGAAGTGATCCGGCAACAGCAGGGATCGGACCCGAGCGCGGTCCTGTTCGACGCGCTACAGGCCGCCCGCTCCCGCAAGTGCGACTACGTGGTGGTCGATACGGCGGGCCGCCTGCACACCAAGGCGAATCTGATGGTGGAGCTGGACAAGATGCGCCGCACGGCGGAACGGGTGATCCCCGGAGCTCCGCACGAGGTCCTGTTGATCATGGACGCCACCACCGGGCAGAACGGCCTGGAACAAGCGCGCAAGTTCACCGAGTCCTCGGGCGTGACCGGCATCGTTCTGACCAAGCTGGACGGCACGGCGAAAGGGGGCGTAGTGGTGGCGATCGCGCGCGAGTTGGCGCTGCCGATCCGGTACGTGGGCGTGGGCGAGCAGGTGGACGACCTGCTTCCGTTCGAGCCCCTCCGCTTCGTGCAGTCGCTGTTCGAGTAGGATATGGACGCAGCCGGCTACATGCGGGAAGCGCTCGCGGAGGCGCGGAAGGGATCCGCGGTGAGCAGCCCGAATCCCACGGTGGGCGCTGTGTTGGTACGCGACGGCGCGATGGTGGGCCGCGGCCACCACGTGTATTCGAAGCTGGATCACGCCGAGATCGCCGCGTTGCGGGAGGCCGGAGACGCGGCTCGCGGGGCCACGCTCTACGTCCCCCTCGAGCCCTGCCGCCATCAGGGCCGCACCGGACCCTGCACGCGCGCGTTGATCGAGGCGGGCGTGGCGAAGGTAGTGGCGGCGATGCGCGATCCGAATCCTCTGGTGGCGGGCCAAGGCTTCGACGAACTGCGCGCGGCGGGCATCGAGACGGAGATCGACGCCGCGTTCACGGGCGAGGCCGAGCGGCTGAACGAGCCGTTCGTCCACTTCATGCGCACCGGCCGGCCGCTGGTGACGTTGAAGGCCGCGTTGACGCTGGACGGGAAGATCGCCGCGCCGCGGGACAACACGGGTTGGATCACCAGCGAACAGGCTCGCCTGCACGTGCAGCAACTGCGGCACCGCACGGACGCGATCGTCACCGGAATCGGAACGCTGCTGGCCGACGACTGCCTGCTGACCGACCGCACGGATACACCGCGCGGGCGGCCGCTATTGCGCATCGTGCTCGACTCGCAGTTGCGGACGCCGCTGCATTCGCGGATGATCGAGACCTGCCGCGGCGACGTGCTGATCGTCACCACCTCGCTGGCTCCCCCCGAGCGCCGCCGGGCGTTGGAGGCTCGCGGAGCGAGGGTGATCGTGTGCGACGACGGCCGTGGCCGCACCGATCCGCGGCAACTGGTCGAGTGGCTGGGCCGCGAGAAACACCTTTCGCTGATGATCGAGGCGGGTAGCAAGGTGAACTGGGCGGCGCTCGAATCGGGCGTGGTGGACAAGATCTACTTCTATTACGCGCCGAAGATTCTCGGCGGCATGGCTTCGCTGCCCGTGGTGGGCGGCGCCGGGCGCCAGCGGCGCGCCGACGCGATCCAGTTCCACGATGTGAAGCTGCATTCGATCACGGCGCGGGAGTTCGCCGTGGAGGCCTGGCTGGATCGCGACTGATGTTCACCGGAATCGTCGAGGAAACGGGAGTCGTCGAAGCGCTCGAACCCCGTCCCAGCGGAGCGAGGTTGCGGATCGGGTGTTCGACGGTGCTGGCGGATGCGTTCACCGGGTCGAGCATCGCTGTGAACGGCGTCTGTCTCACCGCGCTCGATTTGCGGCCCGGTTCGTTCGCGGCGGATCTGGCTCCGGAGACGCTGGCGCGCACCAATCTCGGCGAGTCGCGGCCGGGCGCGATGGTGAATCTCGAGCGTCCGCTCGCTCCCACGGGGCGGCTGAGCGGACACATCGTGCAAGGCCACGTGGATGGCACGGGCGAACTGGCGTCGCTCGATCCGCTGGGCGCGGGCAATTGGTGGCTGACCGTGCGCGTGCCGGCCGAGTTGGATCCGTACCTGGTGTTCAAAGGCTCGGTGTGCCTGGACGGCATCAGCCTGACGATCGCGAAGCTGGAGGGTTCGCTGCTCTCGGTCGCGATCGTTCCGCATACCATCGAGCGGACGAATCTGCGCGAACGCCGGCCGGGACAGCGAATCAACATCGAATGCGACATCGTGGCCAAGCACGTGGAGAAGCTGTTCTCGCGGCTGGAAAAGCCGGGCCGGCTGACGGTGGAGAAGCTGCGCGAGGAGGGTTACTGAGATGATCGCGTTCCTTCGGGGAGTGGTGCACGAAAAGCATCCGAACCAGGTGGTGCTGGACGTAAGCGGCGTCGGATACGAAGTGACCATCCCCGTTTCGACGTTTTCGACGCTGCCGACCGCGGGCGGCTCCGCGTCGTTGCGCATTCACACGCACGTTCGCGAGGACGCGCTGCAGTTGTTCGGGTTCGCGTCCGCCGAGGAACGGACGCTGTTCGAGAAGCTGATCTCGATCAGCGGCGTCGGTCCGAAGCTCGCCATCACCGTGCTGAGCGGGTTGTCCGCGGGCGAGTTGATCGCCGCGATCCGGGGCGGGCAGGTGGACCGGCTGGTGCGCATTCCGGGGATCGGCAAGAAGACCGCCGAGCGGCTGGTGCTCGAGCTTCGCGACAAGCTGGATGGCGTGCTGCTGGACAAGGCCGCCGCCGCGGCCGGAGTTCCCGCCGCGCCCGCCTCCGTCCTGTCCGGGCTGGATCAGGACGTGGTATCGGCGCTGGTGAACCTGGGAGCGCAGCGGGCGCAGGCGGAGACGGCGATCCGCAAGGCGCGCGCCGCGGTGAGCGGAGACGACTTCGAGGTTCTGTTCCGCAAGGCGATGGAGTTGCTGCGGTAACCTGAGGGGACATGCGCGAAAAGGGCATCGTCTCGCCCACACCGCAAGAAGACGAACAGCAGTTCGAGGCGGCGCTGCGTCCGAAACGGCTGGCGGATTTCACTGGCCAGCCGAAGCTGAAGGAGATCCTCGGAATCGCCATTCAGGCGGCGCGCGAACGGGGCGAGGCGCTGGATCACGTGTTGTTCCACGGCCCGCCCGGCCTGGGCAAGACGACGCTCGCCAACATCGTGGCGCAGGAACTGGGCGTCTCCTACGATCAGACGTCGGGGCCGATCCTGCAGAAGAAGCTGGACCTCACGGGCATTCTCTCCAACATCCGCGAGCGGCAGGTGTTCTTCATCGACGAAGTGCACCGGCTGTTGAAGGACATCGAGGAGATGATGTACTCGGCGCTGGAGGACTTCCGCGTTGACATCGTGATCGGCCAGGGACCGGGCGCGCGCACGCATTCGCTGCCGATCCCGCGCTTTACCGCCGTGGCGGCGACGACGCGGCAGGGCCTGGTGAGCGCTCCCATGCGCGGACGGTTCGGCCTGGTGCTGCGGCTGAATCACTACGACGTGGAGGACATGACGTCCATCGTGCTGCGATCGGCGGGAATGCTGTCGGTGACCGTGAATCGCGCGGGCGCGGAGGAGATCGCGCGCCGGGCCCGGGGTACGCCGCGCATCGCCAACCGGCTGCTGCGGCGCGTGCGGGATTACGCGCAGGTGCGCGCCTCGGGTCACGTGGATCTGCGGGTGGCGGAGGACGCGCTGGACCTGCTGGAAGTGGATCGCTTCGGATTGGACGAGACCGATCAGAAAATCATGACGACGATCCTGGGCAAGTTCGGCGGCGGACCCGTGGGACTGAACACTCTGGCGGCCGCGGTGGACGAACAGCCCGACACGATCGAGGAAGTCTACGAGCCGTACCTGATCCAGCTCGGATTTCTGGACCGCACCCCGCGCGGACGAATGGGCACGTTGCGCGCGTTCGATTATTTCAAGGTGGCGAGGCCCGGCTTCGGTGGACAAGGTACGCTGTTCGCGTGAAGCGCGTCTTCCTGGGGCTGGGGTCGAATCTCGGAGACCGGGAGGAGAATCTCGCGCGCGCGCTCGATCTGCTGGGAGGCGATCCGAGGCTGCGCATCGCGCGCGTGTCGGCGATCTACGAGACCGAGCCGCAAGAGATCGCCCATCAGCCGTGGTTCCTGAATCTGGCGGTGGAAGCGGAGACGTCGATGTTTCCGATGCAGCTTCTGCGATACGCGCTAGGCATCGAGCGGGAGATGGGACGCGTGCGGCGCGTGGCAAAGGGCCCGCGGCCGATCGACATCGACATTTTGCTGTATGGCAACTTCACGATCCGGACGCCGCGGCTCGAGGTTCCGCATCCGCGCATGACGGAGCGGCGATTCGTGCTGGAACCGCTGCTGGAGATCGCGCCCGATCTGCGGCATCCGGTGACGCGGCTGTCGATGCGCGAGCATCTGGCGGGCATTCGCGGACAAGCGGCGCGAAGGATCGGATAGAATCGCGCATGATGCGCTACCTGATCTGCTTCGCCGCCGCCAGCCTGATGCACGCCGCGGATCCGGCGGTGGTGCGAATCGAGGCGGACCGCGTTCGCGCGACGATCGTGCCGGAGAAGGGCGGCGAAATGGGCAGCCTGCAAACGCGCCATCGCGGCCAGTGGATCGAGACGCTGTACCGGGCGATGGACTATTCGGACAAGCCCGGATGGACCGGCAAGGCTCCGTTTCTGTGGCCGGCCACCGGACGCAATTTTCCCAAGGACGTGAAGCCGAACGAAGAAGCGCGCGGCAGCGCCTGGGACTGGAACGGCGCGCGGCTGCCGATGCCGATCCACGGCTTTGCACGCGATCTTCCGTGGAAGGTGGAAACGAAGTCGCGCCGGAGAGCGGTGCTGACGTTGCGCGACAGCGAGTCCACACGGAAGAGCTATCCGTTCGGATTCCGGCTGGCGGCGGAGTACACGGCGGCGGCCGGCGCGGTGTCGATCCTGTACACGGTGACGGCGGACGAGGGCAACTCCGGTCCGATGCCGTTCTCGGCGGGCAATCACATCACGTTCAACACGCCGCTGGTGGCGGGAAGCGATCCGCTGAAGATGACGTTCGAGACGCCGTCGACGGTGGAGTATCTGAAGGCCGCGGGCGGCATCCCGACGGGCGAGAAGCGTCCGCGGTCGTATGCGCCGGCCGTGCCGCTCTCCCAGATCCAAGCGCTGACCGCGATCTCGCTTTCGGGCTATTCGGGCGACCCCTTCATGATCCTGAGCGATCCGGCCGGGTTGTCGCTGCGAATTTCGCAGAAGGCCGACAGCGCGCCATCGGAGCCGGTCGTGAGGTTCAACGTATGGGGCGATCCCCGCAACGGTTACTTCAGTCCGGAGCCCTGGGTGGGCCTGCAGAATTCGTTCAACCTGCGGCAGGGCTTGGTGTGGCTGGAGCCGGGCCGGTCGTGGAAATGGAAGATCGAGATCGCGGCGGAGTCGAAGTGATCAGCCCGTGAACAGCGTCTTCCAGGTGGTGACGACCAGCGCGTGGGCGACCATCGCGGCGCGGACCCCGCGAGCCTCGATGTAAGCGCGGCCGTAGAAGAGTCCCGCGGCCGAGGCGAGCAATACGACCTTCCAGTTCGGAAACGCGCGGTTGTACCAGAGATGGACGCACCCGAACAGGACGCTGCTCACCACCAGAGCGGGAACGGTTCCCCAACGCGATCGCAGACGTTCGAGCAGCAGGCCGCGGAAGAACACCTCCTCGCCCAGCGCCACCACCCAGAGGATACCGAGGAAAGTGGCTGGAGCGCGCCACCAAGCGCCGCGGACCACGCCGAAGTGCGCGGCGTCAAGCAAATACATCAGCGACACGACGACGGGAATGCAGTAGACGTAGAGCTTGACGCCGATCCGCCAATCGGACGCCGAGGGGAAGAAGCCGAATCCGATCCCTTCCGAGCCGCGCCGCGCCAGGATGGACGCGAGTCCCAGGCGGAACCAGAGCAATTGCCCGAGCGCTTCCGTCGCGATCCCCTCCGCCGGACGGGCGTACACGAACTTGTGCCAGCCGGCAAGGTGTGCCGCCGCGACGAAGGCAAGATAGACGAGATCGGACGCGGGGAGGCGTCCGGTCAACGGCAGCCACCACACGCTCAGCGCGGCGAGAACGGCCAGCACCGCCAGCGCTTCCGGGCGGAACACACCGGCGGGAATCGAGTAAAGGAGGAACGGCGCAAGAGCCGAAATCCACAAGCGGGGCAGCGTCCACGTGGCGCGGCGGGCGACGGTGAAATAGCAGACTAGCTCCACCACGAACGCCGCGAGAATGGCGGCCAACACGTGCGGCGGTATACTCTGGGCAAGGATGGCTTCCACCGCCTTCGGCATTGGCCTTCTCATCGTAGCACCGGCCCTTTTCGGCCAGCCCGCGAACCTGGCGAAGCTGGTGGCGGAGCGCGAGAAGTCGGCGCGCGAGGCTCGCGGCCAGTACACCTACCGGCAGGAAGTGCTGGTGGAGGAGATGTCGTCTCGTGGTGGGCGCGCGGGTTTTTACAAGGAGACGCGGGAGATCGTGTTCTCGGCGAACGGCGAGCGCACCGAGCGGTTCCTGGTCAAGCCGTTCCTGGCCCTGGTCCGGCTGCGGCTCACCGATGAAGATTTCCGCGACATCCGCGACGTACAGCCGTTCCTGTTCACCACGGACGAACTGTGGCAGTACGAGACCAAGCCGAGAGGCGACGAGGTGTCGGATGGCGTGGACTGCTGGCTGCTGCAGGTTCGCCCGCGGCAGACGCACCAGGGCCAGCGTCTGTTCGACGGCATGTTCTGGGTGGACAAGCGCGACCACTCGGTGGTGAAGACGGAAGGCGTCGCCGTCCCACAGATGTTCAGCAAGCGGGAGGAGAATCTGTTCCCGCGATTCACGACGTTCCGCGAAACGGTGGACGGCCACCGGTTCCCCATCCACACACACTCCGACGACACGCTGCCGTTTTCGAGCGGCCCGTTGCGGACGCGCATGACGATCAAGTACCTCGACTACCGCCGGTTCGCGGCGAGTTCCACGGTTACGTTCGGGGAAGAGCCCAAGCGGTAGACGCCAGGCCGGATTACCGGCTTCGCGGCTCGGGTATAATTGGGCAGACTCTTTTCACCTGCCGGAAAGGGGGGATGGATCACGTGTATCCGCGCGTCATTATCGTTTTCGCCGCCGCCTGCGCCGCCATACGTTCGGCGCCAGTCTCCTTTTCGAAGGACGTGAAGCCCATACTCGAGAACCGTTGCATCAAGTGCCACGGCGCGTCGATGCAGATGGGCAAGTTGGGGCTCCACTCACGCGAAGCCGCGATGAAGGGAGGAGAGAAGGGGCCGGTCCTGGTTCCCGGCAAGCCCCAGGAAAGCTCGCTCTACCGCAAAGTGGCGGGGCTCGAGAAGCCGATGATGCCGATGGACGGCAAGCTATCCGCCGGGGAAATCAAGATCCTCGAATCGTGGATCGCCGAAGGAGCGAGTTGGGACGGCGCGGCGATTTCCGGCGGCGCCTCCAACCTGAGCGCGTTGGAGCGGTACACGCCGCCAGACGCGGCGAAGTCGTATTGGGCGTTTCAACGGCCGGTCAAAGCGCCTGTTCCGCCGGTTGAAGCCGAGTGGAGGGCGAATCCGGTGGATGCCTTCCTCAAAAAGACGCTGGACGCTCGCGGCTTGAAGCCGGCTCCGCTGGCGGACAAGCGGGTACTGCTGCGCCGGGCGTTCCTCGATTTGACCGGTTTGCCACCCACGCCGCCGCAAGTGCGCGAGTTCATGGAAGACCAGTCCCCGGACGCCTGGAAGAACCTGATCGAGCGGCTGCTGGCGTCCCCGCAATACGGCGAGCGCTGGGGACGCCATTGGCTGGACGTGGCGCGTTACGCCGACTCCAACGGCTACGAGCACGACTTCGACCGCCCCAACGCATGGCGCTATCGCGACTACGTAATCCAGGCGTTCAACAAGGATCTGCCGTTCGACAAGTTCCTCGAGGAGCAGTTCGCCGGGGACGAGATGGAAGAGGCGACGCAAGACCGGTTGATCGCCACCGGTTTCCTGCGGAATTACGCCAAGGTGGGATTCCGCGAGAAGGACAATCCACAGTTCCGGCACGAGTATCTGGACGACATGATCGCCACCATCGGCCGGGGCGTGATGGGACTCACCGTGCAGTGCGCGCGGTGCCACAACCACAAGTTCGATCCCATCGGGCAGAAGGATTACTACACGCTGCAGGCGTCGTTGTTCGGCGTCGTGGAAGTGGACCATCCGCTGGTTCCGGCGGACGAGGCCAAGCGCTACCAGGACGCCGTGGCCTCGGTGGCGTCGCGCGTGAAGCCGTTGAAGGGCGAGATCAAGAAGATCAACCTGCCGTACGAGGAGAAGCTGCTCGTCGACAAGTACAAGAAGTGGCCCGCCAATATCCAGGAGGCGATCTTCACGCCCGAGGAGAAGCGGACGGCGGGACAGGTGCTGCTGGCCAATCAGATCATCCGCACGACGCGGGTGACCGACGCCGAAATCGACAAGCTGATCTCGGAGGCCGACCGGGTCCGCAAGCGGGAGCTCGAGACCAAGGTACGCGAGATCGAGAAGGAGCGGCCGAAGTCGATCCCGGTGGCGATGGGGATGACCGATGGCGACTATCGCTTCACGCCGGACGGAGCGGGCGACGAACCCGCGCCGGGCAAGGGCATCCAGCGCGAGGTGGAGGAGGGCAGCTACCTGAGCGACGGATCGAAGCCGTACCAGGCTCCGCCTTCTTACTTTCTGCACGGCGGCGACATGCTGAGCAAAGGTTCGGCGATGAAGCCGGCTTTCCTCACCGTGGTGGACGACGGTGGTTTACCCACCGAGTTGCAACCCGTGCACCGGCGGACATCGGGGCGGCGGCTGGCGCTGGCGAAATGGCTGGGGTCGGACAAGAATCCGCTCACGGCGCGGGTGATGGTCAACCGGATCTGGCATCATCACTTCGGGCGTGGCATCGTGTCGACGCTCGACAATTTCGGCAAGGTGGGCGATCTTCCCACGCATCCGGAACTGCTGGACTGGCTAGCGGTGGAGTTCATGGAACGCGGTTGGAGCGTCAAGAACATGCACCGGCTGCTGATGAGTTCGCGCGCGTACCGGATGTCGAGCGGGTTTATCGACGAAGGCAACATGGCCAAGGACGCGGACAACCTCTACTGGTGGCGTTTCCGGTCGCAACGGCTCGAGGCCGAGATCGTGCGGGACAGCATCCTGGCTGTGTCCGGTTCGCTGAACGCGAAGATGGGAGGCCCGGCGGTGTTCCCCGAGTTGCCATCCGAGGTGCTCGCGTCGATGGACAAAGGCATTTGGCGCCGGAAGAGCGACGGGCCGGAGGTGTGGCGGCGTAGCGTGTATGTGTACCGGAAGCGCGGCTTGCCTCTGCCGTTTTTCGAGGTGTTCGATCTGCCGGATCAGAACATCACGTGCGGCCGCCGGAACGTGTCGACGGTGCCGACGCAGGCGCTGACGTTGATGAACAACGAGTGGGTGATCAACCAGGCGCGCCGGCTCGCCGATCGCGTGGCGACGGAAGCGGCGGGCGGTCCGGACGAGCAGGTGGAACGGGCGTATCTGGTGGCGTTGGGGCGTCCGCCCTCGGCCGGAGAGAAGCGCGTCGGGGTCGAGTTTTTGAAGGAGCGCACGTTGGCGGATTTCGCCCACGTGCTGCTCAACCTGAACGAGTTCGTTTACTTGAGGTAGCGATATGCGGCGTTTCGTTTCGCGGCGCGATTTTCTGTTCGAGGCCGGTGGCGGGTTGAGCGGCCTCGGCTTGGCGTATCTGCTCGGCCAGGATGGACTGCTGGCCGCGACGGCTGGCGATTCGTGCTCGGGCGGAACCGCGGCATCGTCGCCATACGCGCCGCGGAATCCGCATTTCAAGCCGCGCGCCAAGCGGGTGATCTCGCTGTTCATGAGCGGCGGCGTAAGCCAGATGGACACGTTCGATCCCAAGCCCGCGCTGTCGAAGTTCGCCGGACAACCGCTGGCGGGCAAGGGCGAGGTGGTGGTGCGGCAGGGCCATCCCGGACCGCTGATGCCATCGCCGTTCGCGTTCAAGAAGCACGGCCAGGGCGGCCTCGAGATTTCGGAGCTCTTCCCCAACGTCGCAATGCACGCCGACAAGCTGGCGGTGGTGCGGTCGGTGAAGGGACGCTCGAACGACCACGTGATGGCGCACTACGAGCTGGCTTCGGGCTCGATCCGGATGGGCGCGCCGAGCGTGGGATCGTGGGTTGCGTATGGGCTGGGATCGGAGAATCAGAATCTGCCGGCGTTCGTGGTAATCTACGACGCGCGCGGAGGCCCGTTCGGAGGCCCGGCGAATTGGAGCGCGGGTTACATGCCGGCCGCGTACCAGGGGACGATTTTCCGGAGCAAGGGCGATCCGATTTACGACCTGAAGGCGCCGCAAGGGATGACGGAAGAGCAGGTCCGTTCGCGGCTCGCGTTGCTCGAGAAGTTGAACAAGGTGGATCTCGAGCGGAATCCCGGGAATTCGGAGTTGGCGGCGCGGATCAGCGCGTACGAGCTGGCTTTCCGGATGCAGGGGTGCGCCCCGGAGGCCGTGAACGTGGAGTCGGAACCGGAGACGGTGAAGAAGCTCTACGGCATCGACAATCCGGTCACCGCGCCGTTCGGAAGGCAGTGCCTGATCGCCAGACGGCTGTGCGAGCGGGGCGTGCGGTTCATTCAGCTCTATCACGGCGGCATCGGAAACCAGGGCACCGACACCTGGGACGCGCATGGCAACGTGGTGGAGAATCACACGCAGCACTGCGCGGAGACCGACTATCCGATCGCGGGTCTGCTCACCGACCTCGCGAAGCGGGGATTGCTCGAGGACACGCTGGTGATCTGGCAGAGCGAATTCGGACGGATGCCGATCTCTCAACGCGGACTCGGACGCGACCACAACCCCGGCACGATGAGCATCTGGCTGGCGGGCGCCGGCATCAAGGGCGGGCAGGCCATCGGGGCGAGCGACGAGTTCGGCTACAAGGCCGAGCAGCAAGTGGTGACCGTGCACGACCTGCACGCCACCGTGCTGCACTTGCTGGGGATGGATCACACCAAGCTCACGTACGCGTACCAGGGCCGGCGGATGCGGCTCACCGACGTCTATGGAGAAGTGATTCCGCAGATCGCCGCGTAGTGCCACGATCCGCTATCCTGTGTCCATAGAGAGGCGGGATGCCGGTCCGGCGGCGTGAATCCGGGAGGTCGGTCTAAACATCGCCGGCTTCAGTTCCGGCTGCTCGTGAGACTCTGGTGATCGGGGTGGCCTGATGTGCTTTTCTGTTCGCGCCAGTACGACAGCGAGGGCCGTACCGCTATTTCAGCGCTTCGTTGATCTCGATATCCCGCTTCAAAACGTCGGTGAGAAGCTGCGAAAGGCCAACCCCCTTGCGTTCGGCCTTGTCTGAGAAATACTCCCAGACACTCCTCTCAATCGACGCAGGTAGGAAAACAGCCGCTTCCGCCGGAATATGATGACGGCCGCGCGTTGCCTTGCTGAAGTCGATTTCCATCGGCATTTCTTCGTCAAGCGGTTGGTTGGTCATTGGTTTTCCGTGTAGTAGCGAATCTCCGTTGCGGTCGACCGGCGCCCCATTGCTCGCCAGTCCGATCGAGAACCAACGCTCCTCAGACTCGCTGTGCGTCGTGTCCGAGCGGGTGAGAATTCGAGGATCACCAAAGACTGACGACGCCAACTCGAAAGAGACGCCGTGTTTGCGAAAATTGTCCGCAGCCTTCGCCTCATCCCATTCGAATTCAAACTGGTGTCCATCCAAGCCGATACTCTCCTCCCATCCTATACCCGCCGCACGCGTCGTGTGCGCCGGGCGCCGAAAGCATCGCTGCCGAGTAAGCCGTTGGTCGCGGGTAATCCGTCAAGCAGCCAGAAAAGCCGCGCCACATCAATGGTTTGGCGGCCGCCCGCGCCGCTTTGCCGCCAAGTCGACGTCGCCCATCCACCGACGGTGCGATTGCAACGGCGCGTTGCCAATTCCGATTTAGCCGGAATTGCTAGGCTACTTCCATGGGACCTAAGCCTGGACACGTTCGCGAGACAACCGTCGCGGCGGCCTTGATCCTGGATCTGGTTCGCTACCTGGAACAGCGCGGCGTCACGCAGGAGGCCACGTATCGAGCCTTTGCGCTCGATCCATCGCCGCTCGAAATCCCCAACGCGCGGCTGCCCGGGTCATTGGCGGAGCGAGCCTGGGAGCAAGCATCGCAGCTGGCGGGTGATCCCGACATCGGCCTCCACTCCGCGGAAAACTTCAATCCTGGCGCGCTCAACATATTGGGTTACGTTCTGTTGAGTTGCCGGACCGCCGCCGAGGCGCTGGGACGGCTGGGTCAGTTTGCGGCGCTGTTAAACGACGGAATGCGTGTGCAGGTGGAGCGCGATGGGGCGCGAATCCAGTGTCACTTTGAGGTTGTCACCGACTGCGACAACTACCTGGCCCGCTCACCCCGCCACGCCATGGAAACCATGGCCTGTGGCACATTGATCACCATGCGACGGCTCACTACGCGACCCATTACGCCGCTTGGCGTCTTGTTTCAGCACGCAAAGCCCGCTCGCATTGATGAGCACCTGCGCGTCTTCGGCGAGGGCATAGTGAAGTTTGGCCAGCCCGCCAACCGCATCGACTTTCGCCGCGCCGATCTCGATCAAGGCTTGCTATCAGCCAGTCCCGCGTTGCTTGCCATGTTCGACACACAGGCCGAAGAACTGCTCGCGCAAATTGAGCGCAGCCGGCCCGAACGCGGCGCCACCAGCCGCAAGGTGCTTGCGATTCTGACGCGACGCATCACGGCCACCGTTCCCTCCGTGCGCGACGTGGCGCTGGAGCTGGCGATCAGTGAACGATCCATGCAACGCGAGCTTCGCGAAGAGGGCACGTCATTCCGGCGACTCATCGAAGACGTTCGCAAGGAGATTGCCCTACGACATCTGGCCCAACCCGGGGCCCTCGCCTCGGAGGCGGCCTTCCTGCTCGGGTTTTCCGAGCCCGGCGCATTCACCCGAGCATTCCGGCGGTGGACCGGTACGTCACCAACGCAGTTCCAGTCGGCCTAGAATGCCCAGCCCACATGCACCGAGGCGTTGAAACCGAACTTCGGCCGATGCAGTTCGAGGCCGCCAAGCGACGTCTGGCCTGACGTCACCGTGTTGTAGGTGTACGCTGCCGTCGGATAGATGTAGAAGTGCTTAGTGAGGTGGAAGTAGTAGCCACCGGTAATGCCGCTGCTCAGTTCGCGGAACTTGGTCTCACCCCCGAACGCACCCGACCGCAGCCGCCAGTTTTGATTGAGCAGGATCAAGCCAACCGCCGGACCACTCTTCATCGGACCCTTGAAACGATACGTCGTACGAAAAACTTGAATCCCGGTAACGGTCGCCTTCCACTTCGCCTGGTCATAGTTCTTGTCGCCGTCCAGCAGGAAGCCGGGCACGTCGTAGCGCCCTTCGCCAATGGCGAACTGCAGGCCATTGCGCAACGTCACATTTACGATGCCCGAGTAGCCTTTCAGGCCATGGGAAAGAGCGTCGGTCTCAAGTGCGAACGACACCTTCGGCCGCTCCTCCTCCTGCATTCCAGCATCCTGCGCCCGCACCGGCATTTGCAGTGCGGCCACGAAGGCGGCCTGCGTCAAAGCAACCGCCATTATCTCGCTGATTTTCATTCTGATCTCCTTGGTGCGCCGTGCTGTCTCTCGCAGCGCAGTACCAGAATGGAGCCAAACGCAGAACTTCTGAATGACCGAACCCGCCAATCGTTCAACCGAATCCGCCACATTGCCTAGGAACCTCGCGACTGGGAATCGTCGCTTGGACGGGAAATCCCGAATGTGCCCCGGCAAGCAGGCGATTCCTTCGACCGGACCCGCAAAGTCGCGCAGTGTAGGGAAGATTGGCACCGGTTCCGGACCCGGCGCCAACCGGCATTTTCGCGGAGGGTTGACCCCATGCGAGCCCCGAACGGAGAGGGTTTTTTGGACAGGGGGGGTGTCCGCGCTTCGTGCCGGACTGTACGCCCGAGTCTCCACACACGATCAGCAGACCCCACCCATGTGGCTCTCGACCATGAGGGACTACGCCAAGCGAAGGACGTGGACGGTTGCCGTGGAAATCCAGGATGTTGGATCAGGAGCGACAACCCGCCTGGAGCGCCAGAAGCTCATCGAGGCCGGCGGCGTGGCGGCTCGACAGGTGGGAGCGGTTCTTGGTGGATCTCGTGACCACCCCGCGGGAATTGACGGGACTGGACGTGGGATTTGTCTCCTCGAGCGAGGGCCTGGACATGACGACGCCGAGCGGCCGAGCACTCGCCGGTATGCCGGCCGTGTTCGCGAGAATGGCGGCCGCATGGGCGGCCCTGACCGCGGCGAAGCTCAACCCCGAGAGGAAGCGTCCTCGCAAGGAAGGGCCGAGCAAACGCGCCATCGCCAAGGAACTGGGGATCCGCCGGACCTCCGTGATTCTGCTTCTTCGGTCAACGAGGCGATCCTGAGGAGTACGCCAAACAAAGCTCACCCACGCGTACCAGGGCCGGCGGATGCGGCTCACCGGCGTTTACGGAGAAGAGATTCCGCGGATCGCCGCGTAATGCCACGATCCGCTATCATGATTCCATAGAGAGGCGGGATGCCGGTCCGGCGGCGTGAATCCGGGAGGTAGGTTTATGAATCGCTGGCTTGGTGCGCTGGCGCTCGGTCCGTGCATGGCGGCGTTCGCGCAGGGCCATGACGTGGAAGTAGAAGTGTTGCCACTGGAACATGCGTCCATCCGCTATTCCAAGACCCCTGCGGTGGATCGCGCGGCGAAGTTCGCCGCCAGATTGAAGGCTGGCGAGATCGGGCTCGCCTATGACGACGAGTTCGGATATCTACCGGCGGTGCTGCGCGCGCTGGACGTTCCCGTGGAATCGCAGGTGCTGGTGTTTTCGAAAACCAGCTTCCAGGCGGCGCGCATCTTCCCGCGCCTTCCCCGCGCGATCTACTTCAATGACGATGTGGCGGTGGGCTGGGTTCGCGGCGGCGACGTGGTGGAGATGGCGGCGCCCGACCCCGTGCTCGGCGCGACGTTCTATTCGCTGGATCAGGAACAGACGGCGCGGCCGGTGGTGGAGCGGCACGGCAACGATTGCCTCCAATGCCACCATTCGCCCGCGACAGCCGGCGTTCCGGGGATGCTGGTGCGATCGGTAGTGCCCGACCGCGCGGGTAAGGCCATGTTTCCGGGGCCGTCGTTCATCACCGATCACCGCAGTCCACTGCATCGGCGATGGGGCGGATGGTACGTCACCGGCACGCACGGAACGATGCGGCACATGGGCAATTCGATGCTCGAACGCGGCGCCGATCCGGAGAAGCTCGACAACGAACGGGGAGCCAACGTGACCGATCTGAAGCCGTTCCTCGACACGGGACTGTACCTGAGCGGGGGCAGCGACATCGTGGCCTTGTTGGTACTGGAGCATCAGACGCGCTTGACCAACCTGCTCGCGCGAGCCGTGTATCAGTTGCGTCTGGGCAAGCCCGCGGAACTGGATGAGATCGTTCGCTACATGACGTTCGCGGACGAGGCCGCGCTCGAGGCTCCGGTGAAGGGGCTGTCCGGATTCGCGGCGGGGTTCACGCGCCGCGGACCGCGGGACAAACGGGGCCGTTCGCTGCGCGATTTCGATCTGTCGAAGCGAATGTTCCGTTATCCGCTCAGCTACATGTTCCATTCGGCGGCGTTCGACGGGATGCCGGCCGGAGTTCGCGATCCGTTGTTGCGCCGGATCTTCGACGCGCTCGAAGGCCGGGCGGGTTTCGACGCCGGAGCGCGCGCGGCCATCGAGATCGCGCGGGAGACGAAGCCGGGTTTGCCCGGGTATTGGCGGCGCGAACTCCAATAGAATGGGATCTGCGCAATGGCCCGGAAGAACGCCGGCGGAAACAAAACGCGTGCGGTCCGGCCCGGCATCCGGGACGCCGGTGGAGACGCCGCGGCCATCACGCTGAGTGTCCTCGAGCGCTGGCTGATCGCGCCTTCCGAGAACGAGCACCTCGAGTTCAAGGAGGCCAAGCGCCAGTACGATTGGCGGAAAACGCTCGAGTATTGCGTCGCGATCGCCAACGAGGGCGGAGGCCACCTGGTGCTCGGCGTCTCCGACAAGCCTCCCCGTTGCGTGGTGGGAAGCCGCGCGGTGGAGAATCCGGACAAGGCCAAGCAACAGATCTTCGAGAAGTTGCGGATGCGCGTGGAGATCCAGGAGTTGAACCATCCGGCCGGACGCGTGGTGGTGATCGAGATTCCGTCGCGGCCCAAGGGGCAGCCGCTGAGTCTCGATGGCACCTACCTCATGCGGGTCGGCGAGTCGTTGGAGCCGATGTCGCCGGACCGGCTCCGCCGCATCTTCGCGGAAGGCGAACCTCCGTTCGTGGAGCAACCCGCGCTGACCGCGTCGAGCGCCGATGAAGTGATCGAACTGCTCGACGTACAGGCGTACTTCGAGTTGATGAAGCTCCCCTTCCCCGGCAGCCGCCGCGGCGTTTTCACGCGGCTGCGGAGCGAGGGGATGGTGATGGAAGCGAAAGGCGGCCACGCGATCACGAATCTAGGCGCGGTGCTGTTGGCCAAGGATCTGAGACGGTTCGAGACGGTTTGGAGAAGAGCGCCGCGAGTAATTGTGTACCAGGGCAAGGGCAAGCTCGAGACGATCCGGGACCACACCGTGCATTCCGGATACGCGGCGGGCTTCGAATCCCTGATCGGCTTCATCAATAGCCAGGCGCCGGTTCGCGAAGTGATCGGAGCCGCGCGCCGCGAGGAGGTGCGGGCGTATCCGCGGATCGCGATCCGCGAACTGGTCGCGAATGCCCTGATCCACCAGGATTTCGCGGAGACTGGATCGTCGGTGATGATCGAGATCTATGCGGACCGCATCGAAATCTCCAACCCGGGACTGCCGCTGATTCCACCCGAGCGCTTCGTCGATGAGTACAAGTCCCGCAACGAAAGGTTGGCCGACGTGATGCGGCGGCTGGGCATTTGCGAGGAGAAGAGCAGCGGCATCGACAAGGTGATCGCGGCGGCGGAACTGCATCAACTGCCCGCGCCGGAATTCCGGGTCGGCAACTGCCACACCACCGCCGTCCTGTTCGCGCACAAGGACCTGTCCGTGATGGATACGAAGGAGCGGGCGTGGACGTGCTATCTGCATTGCTGCTTGCGGTATATCGGCAACGAGAAGATGACCAACCAGAGCCTGCGGGAACGGTTTCGATTGCCGGATTCGAAGGCGGAAACGGCGTCGCGAATCATCGCGGCGGCCGTGACGGCGAAGCTGATTCGACACGACGATCCGGACGGCCGGTCGAAGCGGTATACGCGATACGTTCCGTTCTGGGGGTGAGGCTCATTTAGATGCAAACCCTCCGGAGGGCGCGCGGAGAGACTATGTTGTTGATAAGACTGGGGATGTTCATTTTGGCCCATTAAGACGGAGGGCCGGAGAACGAGAGTGGGAGGGGAAGTTCATTTAGACGCAAATCGCGGCGGGAGCGAGGGGAAGACGAATGTTGTTGATATGCAAGGAGATGTTCATTTAGGTGCAAAACGTACAGGCGAGCCCGGAGACAGCGGGGGACGAAGAATGAGGAGGCAAGGCGCGTGAAGGGACTCGTTCTTTTCGCCGCGGCGGCGGCGTTCGCCGAGCCGAGGCAACGGCGCGTCGAGATCGAGTACTTCGTGGAAGTGCGCGGCGTGCCGGCGGACAAAACGGCCGATGTGTGGCTGCCCGTTCCGCACGACGATCCGTTCCAGAAAATCTCCGGACGCGAAGTGGATTCGCACTGGCGGTATCGAATCACCAAAGGAGCCGAGGGCAACACGTTCCTCCACACTCGCGCGAACTCAGACGGCGAGATCGCGTTGCGCTTCGAGGCGGTCCGCGCCGAGCGCATCCAACCCGCGCGGGAGACGCCCGCGAATGGCGATGCGGGTCCGGGCTGCTGCCTCAATCCCGACAGGCTGGTTCCGCTCGACGAGAAGATCCGCGCCCAGGCCCGCGAGGTCGTGGATGCCCGCGGAGCGAAGACACCGGTCGAGAAAGCGCGCGCGATCTACGATCACGTGGTGGGGACGGTGAAGTTCGACAAGTCCGGCAAAGGCTGGGGGCGCGGCGACATCCACTACGCATGCGACGCCCGGCGCGGCAATTGCACCGACTTCCATGCCATCTTCATCGGCTACGCGCGCGCCGTTGGCGTTCCCGCGCGATTCGCGATCGGCGTTCCGCTGCCCGCCAAACGCGGCAAGGGAACGATCGCCGGTTATCATTGCTGGGCCGAGTTCCACGCGCCGGGCTCCGGCTGGATCCCGGTCGACGCGTCGGAGGCGGCAAAAGACCCATCGCGGCGCGAGTACTTCTTCGGCGCGCTCGACGAAAACCGGGTGGAGTTTTCCCGTGGACGCGATATCCACCTGTCTCCGCATCAGCAGGGCGATCCGCTGAACTTCTTCGTCGACGCCTACGCGGAGTTGGATGGCAGACCGTTCCCGGGGGTGAAGACTTCCGTTCGTTTCCGGGATCTCGACTGACGCCGCCCGCTATACTGAAGTCGAATGGGTGACTGGGTTCCGCTGCTTTCCCGCTGGGTTCATATCCTGTCGGCGATCTTTCTTTTCGGCGGCATTTTGTTCGCCAGGCTGGTGCTCCGCGGACGCTGGACCGACGAGATGGCGGCGGCGTTCCGGCCCTGGGCGATGCGCGCCGGCGCGGGCGTGCTGGTCACCGGGATCTACAACTTGCTCCAAAAGTCGAGCACGCCGGCTCCGTATCACGCGGTGTTCGGGGTCAAGTTCCTGCTCGCGCTGCATGTGATCGCCATCGCCGCGATGCTCGGGCGGCCTGGGATTCCCGAGGAGAAGCGCTCGCGTTGGATCGCCGGGGTGACCTACTCCGGACTCGCGATCACACTGCTTTCGGCGTGGCTGCGGTGGATCTCCCGATGACGGAGGGATACAAAGCGCTCCGCGAAGGGGCGGCGCTAGCCGATCTAACCGGCCGCGGCTACGTCGTGCTGACCGGCGAGGATCGCGCGCGGCTTCTCCACGCGATGTGCACACAACACGTGCTGGAGATGACGCCGGGCATGACGCGGTACGCGTTCTTCCTGTCGAGCCAAGGCCGGATCCTCGCCGACGCGCACCTGCTGTGCCGCGAAGACTCGTTCGTGCTCGATACCGAGCCGGAGGCCGCGGACGCGCTCGCCGCCCATCTCGACAAGTACATCATCGCCGACGATTGCACCGTGGAAAACCGTTCGGCGGCGCACACGGTCTTCGCGGTGGAGGGGCCCGGCGCGCGCGAGCTGTTGTCGAACATCGCGAGCGAGGATCCGCCCGAACCGGGCCGCTGGATCCGCTGGCAGGCGGGAATGCTCGCCGGGATCGGCGCCACCGGCCAACCCGGCTGGCGGCTGTTCGTGGATCGCAGCCAAGCGGCCTCGGTGGAAGGATGGCTGATCGGAGCGGGCGCGATTACGGCGTCGGCGGAGGAGGTCCGCACGGTGCGGATCGAGAATGGGCGGCCGCGGTTTTCGGTCGATTTCGGCGAACGGCAGATCCCGCAGGAGACGCAGTTGCTTTCCGCCGTGCACTTCTCGAAGGGCTGCTACCTGGGACAGGAAATCGTCGAGCGGGTGCGTTCACGCGGGCAGGTGCAACGCAAGCTGGCGCACTTCACCGTTGACGCGGCCACACCGCCGGAGCCGGCCGCCAAGCTGACGTTCGAGGGCAAGGAAGTGGGAGAAATCACTTCCGCCGCCGCATCCCCGCGATCAGGCAAGTCCGCCGCGTTCGGGTACCTGCGAACCGAGGTTCTGGACAAGAAGGTAGCGGTGCGCGTGAGCGGCGCGCTCGCCCGCTCCACCGCCAACGGACCGGCGTAGCGGGATTAGAAGCGCTTCATCCGGCCGCGAATTCGTTTGGCCACCTTCTCGATCTCCTCGGTCTTCTTGTAAGCCTTTAGGGAGAGAATGTGCCGGTCGTTCTTCTCCAGTTCGATCTTCAACTGCTCGCTGAGCTTCATGAGCTCTTCGGCGTCCTCGACCGACTTCTTGTGGTCGGCCTTCAGCAGGTCTTCCACCTGCTGCCGCTTCATCTTCGCGGTGTGCTCGTCGTGATCGTGGCGGCCCGTTGGCCCCTGCGCCCACAGCAGCAGAGCGCCTCCGAACGCCAGAATCGTTCCCGCCGAGGCGGCCTTTCGCATGGTGCGGAGTCTCCCATTGCTATCCTAACTGTTTATGCGAGACGTGAATGTGGGCATCGCCGGCCTCGGCAATGTCGGCTCCGGAGCCCTGTCGATATTGGCCGAGAACGGCGATCAGATCGCGCACAAACTCGGATTCCGGCTGAACGTCACCGCCGTTTGCTCGCGATCGGTGCACGATAAGACGCTGCCGGAAGCGTTCCGTCACGTGCGCCGCGTCTCCGATTGGCGCGAACTGACCTCCGCGCCGGACATCGACATCGTGGCGGAACTGGTGGGCGGGACCGGCGCGGCGCGCGAGATCGTGGAGGCCGCGATCGCCGCCGGAAAATCGGTGGTCACCGCGAACAAGGAACTGATGGCGCTCGACGGCGCGGCCATCTGGGAGCGCGCGATTCAAGCGGGCATCAACCTCGCGATGGAAGCGAGCGTCGCGGGCGGCATTCCGATCCACACGGTGCTGCGCGAGGGCATCTCCGGCGACCGCGTCACGGCGCTCTATGGGATTCTGAACGGCACCAGCAACTTCATTCTCACCGAGATCGAAAAGCGCGGAACGCCGTTCGCGGACGTGTTGGCCGAAGCCCAGCGGCTAGGGTACGCCGAGGCCGATCCGTCCGCCGATATCGACGGCCTGGACGCGCGATCCAAGCTGGCTCTGCTGGCGGCGCTCGCGTTCGGCGAGAAAATTACGCCAGCCGACATATTCACGGAAGGCATCCGGCGGATCTCACCGGTCGACTTTCAGTACGCGAACAAGCTCGGCCACACGATCCGCCTGGTCTGCGCGGCGAGGACCACGCGCGAGGGGCTGCTGCTTTCCGTGCGGCCCGCGTTGATCCCCGTGGAGACGATCCTGGCGAGCGTGCAGGGCGCGTACAACGCCGTGTGGGTGCGCGGCCAGTACGGCGCCGACACGTTTTACTATGGCCGCGGCGCGGGTCCGCATCCGACGGGCGTGGCCGTGGTCAGCGATCTGATGCGCGTGGCGCGCGAAATCAACTCCGGCAGTCCGCACCGTGTGTCGCCGTTCGCGCACGCGCGCCTGGGCGAGTACCAGCCCATCCCGATCACGCAGCAGACGCGCGCGTGGTATCTTCGATTTCGCGTCAAGGACCGGCCGGGCATCATCGCCGCGCTGGCCGGCATCCTGGCGGACAAGCGCGTCAGCCTGGACGCGGTGCTCCAGTTGCCATCGGAGTCGAAGAACGATCTGCCCTTCGTGATCACGCTCGAGCCGACCAGCGAGGCATCGGTTCGCGAGGCGCTCGACAAGATGAGTTCGCTCGAGTTTCTCACCGAACCGCCGCTGGCGCTTCCCATGGAGACCGCACTATGAAGATCCCGTCCGCCCTGTTTCTCTGCGCCTGCGCTTTCGCGCAAGTAGCCGACTACGCCAACTCCGGCTACAAGACCCCTGAAGGCCGCACGCGCGTCGCCGGAACTCTCGCCGCCCATGACCGCGAGCAGACGCAGCGCCCACGCGAACTGGTAGCCTCCATGGCGCTGACCCCCGGGATGGCGGTGGCCGACGTGGGCACGGGCGTCGGCTACATGCTGCCGTTCCTGGCGGAGGCCGTAGGCTCCGGCGGCAAAGTCGTGGCCGAAGATATCTTCCCCGACTTTCTCGAGAAGGCGCGCGCCAACGCCAAGGCGAAGAACCTCGCCGTCGACTTCGTGCATGGCACGGAGAAGGATCCGAAACTGCCAGCGGGTGCGCTGGACGCGATCCTGGTGCTCGATGTCTATCACCACTTCGACTTTCCCGCCGACATGCTGGCCGGGCTGAAGAGGGCTCTCAAGCCAGCGGGGCGGCTGGTGATCGTCGACTTCTACAAGACCGGATTCCGCGATCCCAAGCACATCCGGCTGGACCAGGTGGATGTGGCCAAGGAGATCGAATCGAACGGGTTCCGCCTGCTGTCGTCGGCTCCGTTCACCGTGGGCCGGCAGTACATGTCGATCTTCCATAAGGCCGAGTACAAGCCCGAATCCGCCGTGCGATGGCGCGACGTCCGCGAGGCTCGCATCGAGGGCCAAGGCTGGAAGGAGTTGAAGCATCCGTTCGACCGGCTGCCGGCGAAAGCGGAAGGCGTGGTGCGTCCGCCGGTGTGGTCGCTAGGGCAGAACTCGGCGGGGATCGCGGCGCGATTCGTCACCAACGCGGACCGGATCCACATGCGCTGGTCGGTGAGAAAGAAAGCGCTGGCGCTGCCTCACATGCCGGCGACCGGAGTGAGCGGCCTGGATCTCTACGTACGGGCGGCGAACGGCTGGCGCTATTTGTCGACGGGGATGCCGAAGGACGCCGTCGGCAACGAGAAAGTGGTGGGCGGCCTCACCGCGGAACGGCGCGAGTACATGATCTACTTCCCGCTCTACAACGGCCTCGACACGCTCGAGATCGGCCTTCCCGGCGACGCGGCGTTCGAGCCGGGTCCCGCGCGCAAGGCCGGAACCAAGCCGGTGGTCTTCTACGGAACGTCCATCCTGCAGGGCGGATGCGCATCGCGTCCGGGGATGGCGTATCCGTCGATCATCGGACGCAAACTGGATCTGCCGGCGATCAACCTGGGCTTTTCGGGCAACGGGAAGACCGAGCCGGAGATGGCCAGGCTGTTGGCGGAGCTCGACCCGGCGGTGTATGTGATGGACAGCCTGCCCAACCTGAGTCCGCAAGAGACGGCCGAGCGGATCCCGCCGTTCTACCGGACGTTGCGAGCGGCGCATCCGGACACGCCGGTGATCCTGGTGGAGAACGTCGCTTACACGGACGCGCCGTTCGTGGAATCCCGGCGGTCCAAGTACACGCAGGCGAACGGACATCTACGGACGTTCTACGAGAAGCTGAAGGCGGAGGGCGATCGCCACGTGTACTACGTGCCGGCGCCGGCGTTGCTGGGCGACGACGCGGAAGGGACCGTCGACGGGACCCATCCCACCGACCTCGGATTCCTGCGGATGGCGGACACGGTGGGAGCGGCGCTCACCCCGTTGATCCGGTAGCGGAAGGGCGGGCAGCCGCCCCTTGAAGACAGCACGACTCCGAGCACAGGCCCGGCTCCTGAACCGGCTCCCCCGCAAGCCCACGCTGGATCGTCTCCCGCACCGCGGCCACGAACCGGGGATGCGACCCCACCGTGCCCGCGCGCGCCATCTCGATGCCGAGTTCCGCGCACACCTCGCGCGCTTCCTCGTCCAGATCCCAGAGGATCTCCATGTGATCCGACAGAAACCCGATGGGCGCGATCACCACTCGAGGGGGACGGGCATCGCGCAGGTGGTCCAGGATGTCGGGCCCCAGCCACGGAACCTGGGGCGGTCCGCTGCGGCTTTGGTAGACCAGCGTCCACGGCGGGCCGCCCACCTCCGCCGCCACCAGTTCGCAGGTCTGGCGCAGTTGGGCTTCGTAGGCGCAACCCCGCGCCATGGCAGTAGGAATGCTGTGCGCGGTAAAGACGACCGTGGAGTCCGGCAGTTTCTCCATCGCCTGGCGCAAGCGGTCCGCCGACGCGGCGATGAAGCCGGGATTCCGGTAGAACACGCCAATCTTGTCGATCTCCGGCGCGCTCTCTCCCACCTGGGCGCGCGCTGCCGCCAGGTTCTCGCGATACTGACGGCACCCCGACCAGGAGCTATACGCCGACGTCACATAGGCGATCGCGCGCTTCACGCCGGCGTCGCGCATCGCGGCGACCGTCTCCAGCAGCATCGGATGCCAGTTGCGGTTTCCCCAATACACCGGAAGGCCGATCCCGTGCGCCCGCAGATCGGCCTCGAGCGCGCGGATGAAGTCTCGCGCCTGTTCGTTGATCGGGCTACAGCCGTTGAAGTGGTAGTAATGTTCGGCGACGGCCAGAAGGCGCTCACGAGGAACGTTGCGTCCCCGCGTCACGTTCTCGAGGAACGGCATGACGTCCTCCCGCTTCTCCGGGCCGCCAAAGGACACAACCAAAACCGCGTCGTAATCAGGCATGGGAAACTCTTTCGAGTGTCGCAGACTCGTACACTGGTTTCATGGAATCGCTCAATGTCCCATTGACGCTCGAAGGATCGTACGCGCTGCATCAAATGATGCGGATCCGATGGGACGGCTGGAAAAAGACGGCGGAGACGGATCGCGCCTCGATCGCCGCCGAGGCCGCCGCCGTGCTCGAGTCGATGGGAGCGGCGCACACGGGCCTGTTCTCGATGCTCGGCCACAAGGGCGACCTCATGTTCCTCCACTTCCGCCGGTCGATGGATCAACTCAATCAGGCCGAACTGGAACTGGCCCGGACGCGCCTCTGGGACTTCCTGGAACCCACCACCTCGTATGTCTCGGTGGTCGAATTGGGGCTGTACGATTCCACCGCGCGGATGTGGCGCACCTTTCAGGAGCAGGGCCTCGCGCCGGGAAGCGACGAGTGGAAGAAGGCGCGGGAAGAGGAACTGGACCGCCAGCGCAAGGCCATGGAGCCGCGCCTCTACCCGGCGATCCCGCCGCATCGCTACAACTGCTTCTATCCGATGGACCGCCGCCGGGGCGAGGACAAGAACTGGTATCAGGTGCCGTTCCACGACCGCAACCGCATGATGCACGAGCACGGTCTGATCGGGCGCAAGTACGCGGAGGTGGTGCGTCAAATCATCACCGGTTCGATCGGGTTCGACGATTGGGAGTGGGGGGTCGACCTGTTCAGCGAAGATCCCCTGTGGTTCAAGAAGCTGATCTACGAAATGCGGTTCGACGAGGTGAGCGCGGTCTACGCGCTGTTCGGCACGTTCTACGTCTCGGTGCGGACGCCGTTCGACGCGCTGGCCGCTCTGCTGGAGGGCCAAATCCCTTCGCGATGACCTCCTACGACATCTCGAAGTCTTACGACTGGAACTACGACCAAGCCCCGGCCGAGCCGCCCCGCGTGACGGAAAGTCCCGTGCCGGGCTCGTGGGACTTTTGCGGGATCCCGGTGGCTTCGCCGTTGGGCGTGCCGGCGGGTCCGTTGCTGAACGGACGCTGGATTCGCTACTACGCGGCTCTCGGCTTCGACGTGCTCACCTACAAGACCGTCCGATCGCGGTATCGCGCCTGTTACGACTTGCCGAACTTGCTACCAGTGAAGGCGGAGCCGCTCCAGGGGGAGGGCTCGACGTTGCGCGCGGCGGCGTTTGGCGATTCGTGGGCGATCTCGTTCGGCATGCCTTCAAAGGATCCCTCCGAGTGGCGTGCGGATGTCGAAGCGACGCGGCGGTCGCTGCCGCCGGGCAAGGTGCTTGTCGTGTCGGTGGTGGCGTCGCCCGAACCGGGCTGGACCATCGACGATGTCGCGCGCGACTTCGCCCTGTGCGCCCGATGGGCGGTCGAGGCCGGAGCCGATGTGGTCGAACCGAACCTGTCGTGTCCGAACGTGTGCACCCAGGAGGCCGATCTGTACCTGTCGCCGGAAGCCTCGGGCCAGATCGCGGCGGCGGTTCGCGACGCGGTGGGCAAGATCCCGGTGGCGCTCAAGACCGGCTTGTTCGGACATCGCGAACAGGCCGCTGCCGTGATCGCCGCCGTGGCGCCGCACGCGAACGCGGTCAGCAGCACCAACTCGATTACGGCTCGTGTGGAAGGGGAGTTCGGCGGGTTGCGGCGGGGCATCGGCGGCGCATGCATCACCGCGCGATGCCTGGCGGAGTTGCGGATGCTCGGCGAGATCGTGCGCGCGAGCCCCGCCGGATTGCGGCTGATCGGCGTGGGCGGAGTTTCGAACGCGCGCGACGTTCGCGACAGGCTGGCAGCCGGGGCGCATCACGTGCAGATCGCGACGGCCGCGATGCTCGATCCGACGGTTGGCTTGCGGATCCGCGAGGAGTTGGCGCGGTGAAACGCTGGTTCGTGGCGGCGGGATTGGCGGCGGCCGTCGCGGCGGTGCTGTTCGCATGGTCCGACCGGCGCATCCGCGAGAGTTCGCGCGATCGCATTTTCGACCGGTTGGAAGATGTCCCCGAGCGGCCCGTGGGACTGGTGCTTGGCACGGCGGCCAAGGTGGCGGACGGGCGGGACAACCTGTTCTTTCGATACCGCGTCCGGGCGGCGGCCGAACTGTTTCGCGCGGGCAAGATCCGCTACCTGCTGGTGAGCGGGGACAACGGACGCGCGTCGTACGACGAGACAGCGGACATGCGCGACGCGCTGATGGCGCTGGGCGTTCCGGCGGAGGCCATCTATCGCGATCACGCGGGGTTTCGCACGCTCGACTCGGTGATCCGCTGCAAGCGCGTCTTCGGCCAGGAGGCGGTGACCATCGTTTCGCAGCGGTTCCACAACGAGCGGGCGTTGTACATCGCGCGGAGCGAGGGGATGGACGCGGTCGCCTACTGCGCGCGGGACGTTTCCGTGCGTGCGTCGCCGCTGACTTACGTGCGGGAATATTTCGCGCGGGCGATGGCGTTGTGCGACGTCCACTTGCTGCGGCGGCCGCCGAGGTATCTGGGCGAGCGGGTGCGGATCGGCTGAGCGCTCACGCGCGGTCGAAGTCCGGGACCTTCAGCCTTTCCCCGCCGCGCATCGCCGACTGGTGGGCCACCAGCCCTGGCGCCATCATCGCCAGCGCCTTGTAGATATCGACAAAGGGCTCGCGATCCTCGACCAGCGCGTTGACGAATTCCGCCGAGAGAAACACGTGCGAGCCGCCGTGGCCCGAAGCGTGGCGCATCGATTCGGGGATCATCGGGTCCTTCAGGTAATCGGGGTACTTCACGGGCTTGGCGCCCTTCAGCCGCTCCGACCAGAGATCGCCGTGCCTGCCCGCGTTCGCCATGTACAGTGTGCCGTTCGAACCGTACCAGTTGGCGCGCTCGCCGTCTTCGCCAACCAGCCAGAATACATTGCAGCGAACCATGTGGCCGCGATCGGTCTCCATCAGCGCGGATTCGTTCCAGAAGGGGTTCTGGTACCGGTTCTCCGTGAGGTATGGATGCCGCGTTCCCCATCCGAGCGCGGAAACGGATTTGATACGTTCGTTCGTCACGCCCACGACGAAGCCGGTACAGTGCGTCGGATAGTGCATCGGCGCCAGACCCCATCGCCACGATTTGGATCCGTCCGGCTCGTAGAAGCGCGACTTCTTGTCCTCCACCAGGGCGGCCAAGTCGCCGCGATCGTGATAGTAGCTGATCTCCGAATAGAAGATCTCTCCGATCGCGCCGGAGTCGTTCAAGCCGCGGGCATGGATGCAGCCGGGGCGGTAGACGCTGGTCTCGCCCATCATGTAGCGAAGTCCGGTCTTCTCCTTGATCTCCTTCAGCCGGGCTGCCTCCTCGAGCGATTGGCAGATGGGCACGGCGCAGTAGACGTGGAGCCCACGGCGCATGCAGGCCTCGACATGGCGCGCGTGGTCGATGGCGCCGGAGAAGATCGCGACCGCATCGAGGCGCCGTTCCCGGGCGAGCATCTCGTCGAGGGATGCGTAGGCGGTGTCGCAGCGGTAGACCTGCTGGAGCTTGGCCCGGCGGTCCTCGCGTAAGTCGGTAACGGCGGTGACCGTGCAGTTCGGGTGCTCGTGGAAGGAGAACTGCGCCCCGAATCCGCCGCCCACGACGCCCATGCGGATCTTCTTTTCGCTTGACGGAGCGGGACGGCCGGCCTGGAAGGCGGCGAGTTGCGGCGCGAGCAAAGCGGCGCCGGTCGCATGGAGTAGGTCTCTTCTGCGCATCGATTTCACGCTTTCTCCTGCATCCGCCGGATCACCCACGGCGCCACGCGGCGCGGCGTCAGGCGATGCAGATTCACCAGCACGTTGTTCCAAAGTCCGCACACATGCACCGGCTTGCCCGCCATCGCCGCCCGGTACACCTGCTCGGCCACCGACGCGGCGGAGGGCAGCTTTCGCCGGAACAGCTTGGACGGTCCGAGGTCGGCGTTCTCGACGAATCGCGACTCGGTCGGTCCCGGACACACGCAGGTCGCCGTCACGCCCGTGCCACCGAGTTCGTTCGCCAGCGCCTCGGTGAAGTGCAGCACGTACGCTTTCGACGCGTAGTAGACCGCCATCAGCGGCCCCGGCTGGAACGCCGCCGTCGACGCGATGTTGCAGATTCGCCCGTTTCCGCGCTCGATCATCGGCCGCAGGAATCGCTTGCTCAGTTCGGTGAGGGCCGCCACGTTCACTTGCAACAGCGAGAGTTCCTTGTCGAGACTCGTCTCCCGGAAGTGGCCCCACAGCCCGAACCCCGCGTTGTTCACCAGCACGTCGATCCGCCAGCCGGCCGCGGTCACCCGTTCGAAAAGCAGCCGGGCGCCGTCCTTGGAAGCCAGGTCCACGGCAAACGTCTCCGCGCGGCCACCGTAGTCCGCGCGAATCCGCGCCGCCGCTTCATCCAGGCGCGCCTGATCGCGAGCCGCCAGCGCCACGTCGAAACCGTTGCGCGCGAACACCCGCGCTATCTCGAGCCCGATGCCGCTCGACGCTCCCGTGACCAGCACGGCCCCCTTCATTGCGCCAACCCCTTCAACAAATGCCCGGTGATTTCCGAGATCAGCTTGTTGCCCGGATTGTCCGGGGACCAGTCCGTCCGCTTCATTCCATCGACCGTGACCGACACAGCTAGCCTTCCCTTCGTGGTGTAGACGATCCCGGCGTCGCTGCGTAGCGCGTCCAGGGCTCCGGACTTGCTGGCCACGTCCAGCCTCCAGGCGCGGCCGATCCCGTCACGGTACTGCTGGCGCTTCAGGATGCGGATCATTTCCGCCGACGAGTCCGCGCTCACTGCCTGGCCGAGTTCGATCTTCTCGAGCAGCGCCACCATGTCGCGAGGAGTGGAATAGCCGATGCCGTACTTCTTATTCTCCTCGATCAAGCCCGCCTGGCTCCAGCCGTCCGGTTCCTTCAACGCGTTGCGGTCGCCCATGATCTTGCGCAGGCACCGGGTGTTGGCGATCGCCAGCTTGTCGAGCTGTTCGTTGACGTAGTCGGCGCCGAAGCGGTCGATCAGCAGGTTGGTTGCGGTGTTGTCGCTCACCACGATCATCAGGCGCATCAGGTCGCGGATGGGGATCGCGAGTCCGTCCGACATCTCGCGGATCACTCCGGATCCGGAGACCCTGGCGGCCTCGGTGAGCGCGATCGTATCTGTCCACCGCGCCTTGCCGTCCTCCACGGCCTGAAATACCGCGATCATCACAGGCAATTTGATCGTGCTGGCGGTTCGAACCCGTTCGTCCGCGCGGTGCGAGAATGAGCGCCCGGTATCGAGATTTTTCGCGTAAATACCCACGGAGGCGGGGAAGGCCGTAACCGCGCGACGGACCTTGACCGCCATATCAGTTTCGCCGGATGCCTGGGCGAGCGCCGCTAAACAGAAGTAGACGAATCCTGACGAGCGCAACAACAGCCGGTGATCGTAGCGTATCATTAATTTGGGGGGCTAGTAATGAAGAATTCAGGTCTGGCGGATGGGAACGGCGCATCCGTTCGAAGCACGCGCCAGAAGACCGCGATTAGAAACGCCTTCGAGTCGGCCAACCGGCCGCTCGGCGCACCCGAAGTTTTGGCGTTGGCAACCAGGGAGGCGGCCGGACTCGGCATCGCCACAGTGTACCGTAACATCAAGGCGCTTCTCGGCGACGGATGGCTGATTCCGGTGGACCTGCCGGGCGAGGCTCCGCGATACGAGAAGTCCGGCAAAGCGCGGCATCATCACTTCCACTGCAAGTCTTGTGGGAAGGTGTTCGATGTCGGTTTGTGCGAGGTGAAGACCGCCAAGGTTCTGCCTCGCGGCTTCCGCCTGGCGGGTCACCAGACGCTACTGTTCGGAACCTGCGGCGCCTGCGCCAAGGCCTGAGACCACTTCGTCCGCGTACGCAGTCAGCGCGGCGTGAATCGTGTCCCGCCGCGACGCGGCTTCTCCGAAGAGGATGGCAACGGCGGTCAACACGGAAGCGCCACCGCAACTCTCGGCGAAGATCGATACGAGCGCGTTCGAGCCTTTGGCGCCAATGCAGAGATAGCCGGGTCTCGGGCTGCGCGCCACGATGCCATCGAACCCGGTTCCACCCAGCACCACGCGGCATGGCGCACCCTCGATGGGATCGCCCGGCAGACCCGCGGCTTCGCGCGCGCGGAGCCACAGATCCGGCTGGCTCGCCTGCGACATGCGCAACACCGTGACGTTGGCGGCGGATTCGCCGGGGTGATGCTCCAGCCCGTACCGGAGCATCGCGAGAAACGTATGCCACCCGCCGGACGTGGACTCGTACTCGGTGTCAAACGACGCCTCGGCGCCGAAGCCCGAGTGCACCAGACGCAGACGCGTCGAGCCGCCCTCGCCCTCGAGACCGATCTCCACAACGCGGGGCCGCCCGCCGTGGTCCTCGGTCCAGGCGAATCGCTTGCCCGCCTCCCAAACCGTGATCGGCGCTTTGCCTTCCATCCCCTGACCCCAGCTCAGGAATACGCTGCCGCCTTCGCCGGGCTCGACGCGCACTTCCGGCGCGAACCACCGCATCAAGCCCTCGGCCTCGGTGATCGCCTTCCAAACCAGGTCGCCGGGGGCGGCGATCTCGATTTCGATGTCGTGTTTTCGTTCTTCGCTCATGGCTACTCCAGTACGGCGCTGTCCACGCCGTCGTCCTCGTTCTTGGTGATGACCGGATACGCGCCGATCAGGAATCGAAAGGCGCGGCCGTCCGGCGCGGCCTCCTCGTGGTATTTGGCCGCCAGCCGCGCCACGGTCTCCGTTAGCTCCTCCGCGAACCGGTGGCGGTCGGCCGCCGAACGGAAGCGCACATCCGTCTCGACCGTCAGAGTCGCCAGCCGCTTTTCCGCCTTACGCGCGCGGATGGCGAGCACCGCCACGTCTCGAATCAGGCGCGCCGCCGCCGCCACCAGATAGGACGCGGAGAAGCGGTCGCGCCGCTCTTCGGGGCCGGTCCCCAGCGCTCCCAATGCCTCCGGGCTGACCAGGTAGGTTCGCGCGGTGGCGCGCACGATCCGCTCGTTGCAGTTTCCCTTGCGGCGCTCCTCCACGAATTCGACCAAGCCGTGCCGCTCGAGTTCACGCAGGTGGTAGTTGACCTGCTGGCGGGGCAAACCTGCCTCCCGCGCGATCCCCGCGGCCGAGTTCGGCTCACGAAGCCTCTCGAGCAGGCGCAAGCGGACCGGCTGGAGAACGGCGGAAGCGGACTCGGGATCGCGAAGGACCCGCACGGCGAGCATGGTCCATTGGATCACCGACAAATTAATTTGTCAAGAAATTTGCACTCGATCCATCGCCATGAATTCCCGAATGTGCGGATGCTCCGCCTGGTCGAGCCCGGAGACCGGCCCGAAGTAGATGACCCGCCCGTCGTGGAGGAACACCACGCGATCCGCCACCAGCCGCATCAAGTCGAGATCGTGGGTCACCACCACGCTCGTCAATCGAAGCTGGCTCTTCAGGCGCAGCATCAGGCGGCCCAGATGATCCGACATGATCGGGTCGACCATGGTCGTCGGCTCGTCGTACAGAATGCATTCCGGCTGCGCGGCGAGCGCCCGGGCGATCGCGACCGCCCGTTTGTACCCGGTTGACAGATCCGCGGGATAGCTGTCGATGTGCTCTTCGAGGTCGACCATTCGAAGCAGTCCGCTGACGATCTCGTCGCGGTTCTTCTCGCTGTAGTCCTCGCGCAACTCGAGCGAGAACAGGATGTTCTCCCCAACCGTGAGCGAATCGAAGAGCGCGCCGGACTGGAACACCATGGTCACTTTCCTGCGGATCCGGCGGAGTTCGGCCTCCTCCGCCTCCGTGATATCGGTGTGGGCGACGATGACGCGGCCTTTGTCAGGCTTGAGAAATCCCATGATGTGCCCAAGCGACACGGACTTCCCGACGCCGCTACGGCCGATGATGGCCACGGTTTCGCCCGCGCGGACTTCGAAATTCACGTCGACTAAAACGGGCCTGTCGAACGTCTTACAGACGTCGCGGAATTCGATATAGCTCGGATACCGTTCAGCCACGGTATCGCGCCCAATCTTCCGGGGTGTTGACGTTGGTCACGCTTTCTTGATTATGGATAGGAAAATGAAGAACTTGCAAGCCCTCGAGGGCGGCGGTGATCTTGTTTTGGTCGCGATCGAGGGCGGCGGAGACCGCCGCAAGGCATCGCGAGTGGTAGACCGCGCAGAGCGGCTCGGGGTATCCAGAGGGCGAAACCGGGAGCAGGCAGTCGGCTTGGGATTCGATGGCGGCCCCCAGAATTCGGGCAAGGAACTCCGCGCGAAGGCCGGGCATATCCACCGCGACGATCAGATTCCACTCGGCGGCGCGCAACTCGAGCGCGGTCTCGATTCCGGCGAGGGGGCCCCTGCCGGAGCGGCGATCGGCAATCACGGGCCATCCGGCGCCCCCGTAGCGGTCCGCTGGGCCGATGATCGTGACCGGTCCCGCCGCGGCGGCGGCGTGGCGCGCCACTTGCTCCAGCAGCGTCAGACCGCCGATTTCGAGGGCTGCCTTGTCACTGCCCATGCGGGTACTCCGCCCGCCGGCAAGGATGAAGCCAGCGGTCTTCAGCACGCCCCCCCCCTCCGGCGAGGGATCAAAAGCGGGGTCAAGGAGAGTTTTCGATTGAAAAATAAGCCACTTGTCGCTAGAATCGGAATCGGAGTCCCTATGGCCCTATACCTGATGGCCATCGCCGCGTTCCTTTTCGCGCCCCTGGCGCGGGCGGAGGAGTCGGCCTCCACCGATGCGGTGACATCCCAAGTGCGCGCGGACCGCCGCACGGGACGTCTGATCCGCCGGGTGGTGGTGCCGGAAAACGTGGTCATCCCTCGCGTTGTCGAGCCGTTGGAGCCCGGCGCGCAGCCCCCGAATCGGGCGGTGGGATCGAACGACATCAATTCCATTGTCGACGACGCGGCGGCCCGCCACGGCGTCGATCCGCTTTTGGTTCATGCCGTCATTAAAGTGGAGAGCGGGTATGACCGTTTCGCGGTATCGCCCAAAGGCGCCCAGGGCCTGATGCAGTTGATGCCCGGCACGGCGCGCCAACTCGGCGTCACCAACGCATTCGATCAGCGCCAGAATGTGGAAGGCGGCGTGAAATATTTGAGACACCTGATGTCGTCATTTTCCGACATGCGGCTGGTGCTGGCGGCCTACAACGCGGGCGAGGGCGCGGTGATGGAGTATCGCGGCATCCCACCCTACGAAGAAACCCAGGAGTACGTCTACAAAGTCGGAAGGCGCTACGGCGAACTCCGGCGGGCCAGCAAGGCCGTAGCGGTTCGCGCCAAAGCGCAGCCGCCACCGGAACCCGCCCATCGGCCGCTCGAGACGATGATCGACTCAGAAGGGAGGGTCCACCTCCGAACGAGGTAACCTCAAAAGTATGGCGGCGTCCACCCCCACCTCCCCCAGGGCGGCTCTGCTTGCAACACTGCTCCTGGGCGCTACGCACGCCCAAGCGGCGGCGGTCGTACGCGAAGTCCGATTCTGGTCGTCCGGTGAGATCGCGCGGGTGGCCATCGAGACCGACAGCGAAGTGCGTTTCGACTACGACCGGCTGCAGGCGCCGGACCGAATCTACTTCGATCTGTACGACGCGGTTCCCTCCAAAGGGCGAAAAGCGTATTCGCTGCCTGTCGCCGACGGCCTGATCAAGCAGGTTCGAGTGGCGTTGAAGGAACCTACGGTCACGCGCGTGGTGCTCGACCTCGAGAACGATGTCGACTATTCGGTGAGCCAGCTCGCCAACCCCGAGCGGATCGTGGTGGAGCTTCGGCTGAAGACCGCTCCGAAGCAGCCGCGCCTCGAGACGCCGCGCACGGAGGAACCAACGGTGGTGACGCAGCAGGGCGCACCCGATCCTCCGCCCGCCCCGAAGCCGGAGCCGAGGCCATTCCGTCCTCCACCGTCGCGGGCGCCTCGAGTTGTTTCCCGCGACCTGTTCGATAGCCGCGACGTCCCCTCGATTCGGGCGAAGCCGGGTGACCGCACCGCGGCGGCGCCCGCGGTGATGGCATCGATCCAAGGCCGGCGGCCGTTGCCCCCCCCGAAGCCGGAGCCTAAGCGGGAGCCGCCACCCGAGCCGGTGCGTCAGGCTCGAGCGACTCCACCGAAGCCAGTTGCCGTTCCTGAGCCCGCGGTCCCCGATCCCGGCGAACCGCGCCCCGCCGAGGACAACAGCGGAGCGTTGAAATCGTTGACTCGCGTGCTCGGATTGAAGTTGAATCGCGTGGTGCTCGACGCCGGTCACGGAGGCCAGGATCACGGCACGACGAGCCCCAACGGCGTCGTCGAAAAGGAATTGGTGCTCGACATCACGCTTCGGCTGGGCAAGCTGATCGAGGATCGCCTGGGAGCCGAAGTCCTTTACACGCGGAGGGACGACCGCTTCGTGGCGCTGGACGCCAGAGCTCCGTTCGCCAACGGCAAGCAGGCGGATCTGTTCTTGTCGATCCATGCGAATTCGTCGCCATACCGCGCGGCCCTCGGTACGGAGACCTATTTCCTCAACCTCACCAGCGTGAAGGCGGATCTGGACGTGGCCGCGCGGGAGAACGCCAGTTCGGAGAAGTCGGTGCACGACTTGCAGGATCTGGTGCAGAAAATCGCGCGGAACGACAAGCTGATCGAGTCACGCGACTTCGCCGGCCGGGTTCAGCGCTCCGCGCACGACTTGGTTGCCCAGAGCCACGGACGGGTCTATAACCGTGGGGTGAAGAGCGCGCCGTTCGTAGTGCTGATCGGCGCGAAGATGCCGGCGGTGCTGGTGGAGATCGGATTCCTGACGAATCCGGCGGAGGAAGCGCTGATGAAGAAAGGCGACTACCGGCAACGGTTGGCGGAGGCGCTATTCCGGGGAGTCTCTCAGTACGCCGAGAGCCTCAGCGGTTTCCGCGTGGCGCGGCGCGACGACGAGTAGCCGCTAGTCGAGGATGCCGCGATGGGTTCGGTTCCGGCCCTGCTTTTTAGCCTCATAGAGGGCTTCGTCCGCGACGCGGATGAGGCGCTCCGGCGTGGCCGCCAGACCGCCCGGGAGCGAGGTGACGCCGAAACTGGACGTGACGTCGAGCAGGCGGCCGCCCAGATCGACGGGTAGTCCCTGGATCGAGTTGCGGATACGCTCGGCCGTGACGAACGTCTGTTCGGCGTCGCAACGGGGAAGGACGACCAGAAATTCCTCGCCTCCGTAGCGTCCGGCGGCGTCGTAGGCCCGCACCGAGGCCTGAATTCGCTGGGAGATTTCGCGTAGAACGGAATCGCCCGCCATGTGGCCGTATGTATCGTTGATCGACTTGAACTTATCGATGTCGCCCATTACGATTCCCAGCGGCGACTTCTCGCGCTGCGACCGGGCCAGTTCGCGGAGCAGTATGTCGAAGATCGCGTGCCGGTTCCAGAGTTTGGTGAGCCCGTCCCGGGTGGCCTGTTCGCGCAGTTGATCCTGAGCCTCGAGCAGCTTGGTCTGAAGCTCGACGATGCGCCGCCCCGGACCCAACCGCACCTTCAACTCATTGCTGTCGAAGGGTTTCACCAAATAGTCGTCGGCTCCTGCCTCCATGCCGGCGATGACGTCTTCCTTCTCATGCCGCGACGTGAGCAGCAGAAGATAGGTGTAGTAACGCCGCCGCTGCTGCCGCACCAGGGCGCAGACTTCGGGCCCGGAAAGGCCCGGCATCATCCAGTCGAGAATCGCCAACCGCGGCGCGTCCTCCCGCTGAAGAGCCTCCCACGCCTGCGCGCCGTTGCCAACCGACACTACCTGGAATCCCCACTTGCGAAGGGACGCCTCGAGGATCTTGCGCGAAACAGGGCTGTCGTCGGCGATCAGAACGGGCATCGGCTCATTCGATCCGCCGTTGTCGACGATTTCCTCGATCAGTTCCGCTGTCACAGCACCCCGCACATTCCCCTAATCGGCGAATTCACGGCGCTCCAGTGCGAATGGAGACCTTGGGATATCGCTTAGTTGGCGGCTCCGTTCGCCTTAAGGCCGTTCCCAGCGCCGTCATGCCGATTATAGCCCGCCGCCGCGTCAACGCGACCGGAACTTCGTGTTCAGCGCCGCCAACTGCTCGTCGAGGCTCGGCTTTCGGGAGGGCTCCGGCTTTCGGGCGGGGGCTTGTCCGCGCACGGGACCCCGTTCCGGGGGGGCCTCCAACTGCTTGATCGACAGCGCAATCCGCTTGGTCTTGGGATCGGCCGAAAGCACCTTGACCTTGACGATCTGGCCCGCCTTCAGCACCTCGCGCGGATCCTTGACGAACCGGTTCGACACCTCGCTGACGTGCACCAGCCCATCATGGTGAACTCCGACGTCGACGAAGGCGCCGAAGTTGGCGACATTGGTCACCACTCCCTCCAGCACCATGTCCGCCTTCAAGTCCGAGATCTCCCGGATGTCATCCCGCCACTTTGCCGCCACGAATTTCTCGCGCGGATCGCGGCCCGGCTTGCGCAGTTCCTCCCGGATGTCGGAGAGCGTGAACATGCCGACCGTCGCCGTCTTGAACCCCTCGAGATTCACCTTGTCGATCAACTCCGGCTTCGAGATCAACTCGGGGATACTCACCCCCGCCGAGACTGCCATCTTGGCTACCACTTCGTACGACTCGGGATGTACCGCCGTCATGTCAAGGGGATTCTCCCCACCCCGGATGCGGAGAAATCCGGCAGCCTGCTCGAACGTCTTGGGCCCGAATCCGGATACATCCATCAACTGCGTACGCGACCGGAACCGGCCGTTTCGATCGCGAAACTCCACGATGCCGCGCGCGGTCCGCTCATTGATACCAGCCACGTACCGCAGCAGCGCCCAGGACGCCGTGTTCAGGTCCACTCCCACGCGATTCACGCACGACTCGACCACGGACTCGAGACTCTGCATGAGTTTTCGCTGATCCACGTCGTGTTGGTACTGACCCACTCCGATCGACTTGGGATCCACCTTCACCAGTTCG
>SXGT01091292.1_pt1 | contig 37130 bp, 25 predicted proteins | sample 3176221 | NCBI WGS metagenome assembly SXGT01 (sample SAMN11356862, study PRJNA531348) | freshwater metagenome | isolation source: freshwater sample F1-120 | place: China: Fuxian Lake, Yuxi | collected 2017-12-25 | reverse complement strand
GGCCAGCAGTGCGTCATGCCATGCGTTGTCCTGCGCTGTCGCAGCGAGGGACGCCGGTTGCATCTTGAACAGCCGGACAGCCGGGCCGTCCACGTTGCGCGGGAGTCTCCTGCTCCTGACCAGGAGGCCTGCTCGACGATCCGGCCGGCATACATCACGGCCACCCGATCGGCGCCGCCCGCGACCACTCCGAGGTCGTGCGTGATGAGCAGGATCGCCGTGCCCTCCTCGCGCTGCAATTCCCGCAGCAAGGCCAGGATTTGTGCCTGGATCGTCACAGCGAGCGCGGTCGTGGGCTCGTCGGCGATCAGCACCGAGGGCCGCGCGGCCACGGCCATGGCGATCATCACGCGCTGGCGGAGACCCCCGGAGAGCTGGTGCGGATAGGCGGCGAGACGGGCTGCGGCATCGGGAATGCCGACCCGCACAAGGAGTTCGCGGGCGCGCGCGCGGGCGGCGGCGGCGGAGACCGGTTCGTGCAGGCGGATCGCCTCCACGAGCTGCGCGCCGACGCACACGACCGGATTCAGACTGGTCATCGGTTCTTGGAAGATCAACGCCATGCGGCCGCCGCGCACGCGCCGCATGGCGGCAACAGGCAAGTCGAAGATCTCTTCGCCGTCGAGCCGTACCGAGCCCGACTCGATCCGGCCGGGCCGGGGAACGAGCCGCATCAATGCCAGCGCAGTCATCGATTTGCCGCAGCCGGACTCGCCGACCAGGGCCAGGGTCTCGCCATGCGCGAGGCTCAGGTCGAGGTGGTCGACCACCGGGATGCGCTCGTCGGCGAAGGGAAACGTCAGCGTCAAGCCCCGCACCTCGAGGGCCGCCGCCGTCATCGCTGCTCCGTCGCCGTGCGCGGGTCGAGCACGTCGCGCAGTGCATCAGCCACGAGATTGACGGCGAGAATCAGACCGAAAAGTGCTGTGGACGCCGCGGCGAGGTTCCACCAGACCGCGGGCTGGCGCGAGAGTTCGGTGCGCGCCTGATCGATCATCCGCCCCCACGAGCCCTCGAGCCCGAGCCCGAGCCACGAGAGCATCACCTCCGAGAGCACGAGGCCGGAGAACATCAGCACGAAGCCGATCAGCACGAGGTGCGCGAGGTTGGGCAGGATATGCCGTCGTACGATCGCGAGGTCGGTCGCCCCCAACACCCGGGCTGCCGCGATGTAATCGAGCTCGCGCAATTTTAGCGTCTCGGCGCGCACCAGCCGACAGAGTCCGACCCAGCCGGTGACGCCGAGGGCGATGCAGACCTGCGCGGTACCGGTCCCGAGCACCATCACCAGCGCCACAAGCAGGAGCAGGCCCGGCATCGAGGCCAGCGTCGAGATCATAAAAAAGACGGCGTCGTCGACCCGTCCCCCGAACCAGCCCGCGCTGACGCCGAGCAGGAGAGCGAGCGGTATCGCGATCAGGCTGGTGAGACCACCGATCAGGAGTGCGACCCGCGCGCCGCGCAGCGTCTGGTGGAGCACGTCGCGCCCGATGATGTCGGTGCCCAGCAAATGTGCGCCGGGATGTTGCAGGGCTGCACCGCCATAGAATTCGACGTCTGCCAGCGGGGCTGCGTAGCTGCGCTCCTGGAAGTCGGGTGGGAAGAGGCGGTCGATGAGTGTGCGCGGGTGGTTCACGAGAGAGGCACCCGCGGGATCTCCGGCGACACGCGCGTCCACCCAGGATACGGAATCGAGCAGTGCGACGAGGGCGTAGAGACCGAGTGCCGCCAGGGCGAGCGGCCGGCGTCGCGCCAGCGCGCGCGCCGCAGCTCGCCACAGCGGGGCGCGGCACAAACCTGCGGCCAGGAGCGCGACTCCACCGAGCAGCGTCGCGACGATCAGGTTCGAGACCAGGTGGGCCGGCATGAGCATTCAGCCGAGGCGCACCCGGGGATCGACCAGCGTGTAGATGACGTCGGTTGCGATTTGGGCAGCGATGAAGAGCAGCGAGCCCAGGAAGACCATCGCTCGCAGCGTCGCGAAATCGTTTCCATGGATCGCTTCGACGGTCATCGACCCGAGTCCCGGGATGCCAAAGAACGATTCGAGCAGGATCGAGCCGGTGAAGAGAAAGGGGATCGCGACCACGACGTGGGTCACGATCGGGATCAGCGCATTGGGAAGCACATGGCCCCACATCACACGGAGGTCGCTGCAGCCCTTGGCGCGCGCCGTTCTCACGTAGTCCCGGCTGGTCTCTTCGACGAAGAGCGTGCGGTAGAAACGCGTGTGCTCGCCGAAACTTGCCAGCACGCCCACGACGACGGGCAGCGCCACGAAGCGCCACAGCATCTCGGGGTCGGAGTCGAAGCCCGAGACGGGAAACCAGCGCAGGACCTGCCCGAAGAGCCACTGCCCGGCGATGATGTAGAGCAGGGTCGAGAGGCTCATCGCCAGCACGCATCCCACCGCGACAGCCCGGTCGAGGGCCGAATCTCTGAACGTGGCGACCAGCAACGCGAGAGCGATCGAGAAGATGAGTCCGATCGCGAAGAGGGGCAGCGTGAGTGCGAGCGAAGGGCCGACGCCTTCGCGGAGGCGCTGGCGGATCGGCACGCCATCGGCGTCGCTGCGCCCGAAGTCGAAGGTGAGTGAACGACGGAAGTGCTCGACGAGGAGCGTCTGGCCGGGTGCCGTGGGGTTCCAGACGAGCGGGCGGTCGTAGCCATGGTTCTTGATCCAGGTCGAGATCGCCTCGGGGGGAGCTTTCTCGCCCAGCGCGCGCCGGGCCATGTCCGCGGGCGTCGCGTAGAGGAAAAAAAGGACGAAGAGAAAACCGAGAACACCAGCGACCGTGCCGCACGCCCAGAAGAGACGTCGCACCAGAAAAGTGATCATGTGATGCGGCCCGGCCGCGCAGCCCATGGTTCGCGGATGGTCCCTGCCGCCACGGCTGCAGCCGCGAGAACAGTCGCCGTGCAGGGGCCTTGTGAGATCGAGCTGGCCAGCATAGCCGCGGCAGGGGCGGCCGGCCCTCCGGCGCCCCAGAGGGGCATGACGAGATCCCGCATGGTCGTGCGGCCCTCCATACTGCGGGTCGGCGGCCGGTGCGAGGAACGAGAGATCCCGGCGCGCGGCAATCGATGGTCTCGGTAGGCGCGACCGCTGCGCTGCCACCGGGTGCGCACGCGCGCCGGTGGTGCCGATAGGCGCGACCGCGGCGCTGCCACCGGGTGCGCACGCGCGCCGGTGGTGCCGGTAGGCGTCACCGCTGCGCTGGCACCAGGTGCGCACGCGTAGCCGGTGCTCCCCCCGACACGAAGACGGGGTCAGCGTGTCGGAGGGGGGCAGCATCTGCGCACGCGCAGCCGGTGCCGCCAATTATGCGTGACCGGTGCGCCATCGTGGATGGGCAGGCGTGGCCAAGGGCACGTCCGGGCCGGGTAGCCGTGTGGCCGCTCCCCGCTGCGTCGAGTCGCGACCTGGTCGAAGCGTCGGCGAAGCCTTGCGCCCCCGGTCAGATTCAGCGGATGCTTGGGGCCCGCTCTCGTGGCGGACGTCGCCCATGAAAATCCACCCGCGCGTATCGCTCTCGATGGTCTCGCACTGGAACTGGCCCGTCGAGCGCGATCTTGCCTTCTGCGAACGCGAGGGCATCCAAACCGTCGGTCTGTCGCTGGCGAAGCTCGAGGCGGCTGGCGGGTGGCGGCGCCACGTCGCGGCCATTCGCGAGCGCGGCTTCCGTGTCACTAATCTGCTTGGGGTCGACTCCTTTCCGCTCTTCGATCGAACGACGTGGGCGGCGCGCCGCGAGGGTCTGCTCGACGCGCTCGATGCGGCTGCGGCGCACGGCGCCGAGCAGGTCATCCTTACCAGCGGTCCTGCGCGGGACCTCTGCTGGGAGGAGGCGGCCGATGCCTGCGCCGAAGCGCTTGCGCCGATCGTGGAGGCGGCGACCACGCGGGGGCTCTCGCTGGCGCTGGAGAACACCCATGCACTGCGGGTCGATATCGGATTCGTCCATACCTTGCGCGACGCGATCGACCTCGCTCGTCAGATCGGCAGCGGGGTGTGCATGGAGATCAACGCCTGCTGGGCCGAACGCGGCCTTGCGCAAACGATTGCTGCCGGTAGCGAAGTGATTTCGATCGTGCAGCTGAGCGACTTCGCCATCGGCACCCGCTGCACGCCGGACCGGCTCGTGCCGGGCGATGGCGACATTCCCCTGGCGCGAATCGTGGGACAGCTCCTTGCTGCCGGATACGGCGGAGTCTTTGACATCGAGATGGTGGGGCCGCGAATCGATGCCGAGGGCTACGAGAGTGCCTCACCTCGCGCGCTCCAGCATGTGTCGGTTCTCCTCGAGCGCGTGGCGTCTGCGTGAGGGTACGGGCAGCGCCCACACCCGAGGGGTGACGCCAAGTTGCTCCTCGCAGGTGCTCGGGCCGCGCGGCCTTTGCCGAGGGCTTCAGCGCGCTTCGCCGGCCAGCAGTGGTGGTGTGCCCAGGGCATCGGGTTGCAGGTAGTCGGGCGTTTCCGGGAGCGGCTTGCCGGCGGCGACCGCCCGCAAGATTTCGGCAAAGGAGGCCGTGACGGCTTCCCACGTGAAGTGCGCCGACCAGCGCAGCGCTGCCGTCGCGAGCCGGGCGTGGAGGGTGTCATCGTCGAGCAGGCGCAGGATGCCCTGCGCCAGAGCGGTCGAATTCCCCGGCGGCACGAGCAAGCCCGTCTCGCCGTCGCGCACTGAATCTCGCAAGCCCGGCACCCGAGTGGCGACCACCGGAGTGCCGCAGGCGTTGGCTTCCAGCACCGTCAAGCCCCAGCCCTCCTTGAACGAGGGTTGCACCAGCAGGCGCGCACGGCGCATCAGGTCGCGTTTCTCCTCGTCGGGGATGAAGCCCGCGAAGGTGACGCCGTTGCCCAGGCGGGCGGCCTGGGCGCGAAGCTTTCCTTCCGCCGAGCCGCTGCCGACGAGGATGAGCCGGGCGTCGGGGCGTTTCGCGCGGACGCCCGCCCAGGCGTCAAGGAGTACGTCGGCGCCCTTGTAATGCTCGAGGCGCCCGACGAAGAGGACAGTGTTGCGTTCGTGCTGCGCCCGGTCGCCGGGTGCATAGAGGCGGTGGTCGAGGCCGTTGGGCACGACGCGGATCCGCTCTCCTGGGAGACCGCGCTTGATGAGATCGTCGCGGCTCGAGGGCGAGACCGCGACGAAGGGCCAGCGGCGATAGAGCAGGGGCAGCATCGTCTCGCTGGCGAGAACCCAGGCCGCGATCGGCGGTGCCACCTGCATGAAGGCCGAGAGTCCGAAGAGGTGATGCGAGAGCGCGAGTTTGGGCACGCCGCGCAGCCAGAGGCCCGAGCAGACGATGACCTTGCAGAGCTCCTCGATCACGACGTCGAAATGTTCATTCTTGACGAGGGCGCGGGCTCGATGCGGAAGCATGGCGTAGTAGCTGAGACGGTTGCCGAAGCGGATGTAGCGAATGCCGCGGCGCTTCTCCTCGCGCGCCGCCCCCGGAAAGCTGGCGCAGAGCACCGTCGGCTCGATGCCGCACTGACTGGCCAGACGGCTGGCCATCTCTTCCAGGTGGACCTCGACGCCTCCGGCCAGCGGGTGCGATAGGTCGCGCTCGTTGAGGAAGAGAACTCGCATGGGGGGGGAGGCTCGAACGTATCCGTTGCATCCCGCAGGGTCGAGGCGGCGGCCGACGAGCGGTCCGTGCGTGTTGCTCTGCTGCCCAGGAACGCAAGCAACTGGCCGATGCGAACGTGCGCCAGCGAGTTTCCGCACGCTTGCGGCAGGCGACGGGCAAGAGCGACGCGCGGCCGCACGCCATGCCACCACGGAGCAGGGGGTCTTCGTTTCGTCGGGGGGACCGGCGGCGTGCAGCCTGTCCGCGGCAGGCGCGCTAAAGCCGCCCGAACGCCTTGCGCAGGCGCAATTCGGCCACGACCAAGAGCGCCTCCAGACCGATCTTCTTGGACATCTTCGAGGTGCCGACCTCGCGGTCCATGAAGATGATCGGGATCTCGAGCAGCGAGAAGCCCTTGCACCAGGCGCGGTAGTTCATCTCGACCTGAAAGGCGTAGCCATTCGAGCGAACCCGGTCGAGATCGAGTGCTGCCAGCGTGGCCCGTCGCCAACATTTGAAGCCGCCGGTGGTGTCGCGCACGGGCATCCCCGTCAGGGCGCGGACGTAGACGTTGCCGAAGTAGCTGAGCAGCAGCCGCTCGATCGGCCAGCGGACCACCGTGATGCCGTCGATGTAGCGCGAGCCGAGGACCACGTCGTGGGTCTGTGCACCGCGGAAGAGGTCGGGCAACGAACCGATCGGATGCGAGAAGTCGGCATCCATCTGGACGATGAGTTCGGCGCCCAGCTCGAGGGCGCGCTTGAAGCCCGCCAGATAGGCCGGGCCGATGCCTTCCTTGTTCGCCCGCCGCAGCACGTGGATGCGCCCGCGTTCCCGGCCGATCGCCTCGGCGAGGTCCGCGGTTCCGTCCGGCGAATTGTCATCGACGATGAGGACCTCGAGCGCCGGATCGAATTCGAGCAGCTCGGGCAACATGCGCTCGAGGTTGCCGCGCTCGTTGTAGGTGGGGATGATGACAAGTTTCTCGGGCATTTGCGGCCTCGAAGGGCAGAGAGGAAGGGGCGATTATGGTTTGAATGGGGGATGAACGATCGGCGCTGCGCCGGTGGAATGGACCGGGCGACGGCGACCGGAAGTGACTATCAGGGCCCGGCGGCAGCCGGCAACAGAGAAGTCGCGGTGGTGGCCCGCCAGAGGATCGATCGGCTCTGCCAGGCCAGAACTCTCGTCGACCGATGGCTGCGCTGCCGGCACCCGCCCGTCTGGCCGGGGGCCATCCTGACGTGCTCGGTGTCGCGAGAGCCAGCGCGGGCGCCAGCGCAGACGCGCGAGTCCCGGCTCAACTCCTCGGGGGACGACCGCCGCGCCACGGTTCTGACTTCCGCTCCACCACGGGAACGTGATACCGGAGCGGGGTTCTCTCGTTCGAAACTCTTCCCGTTCAGATGCGATCTCACCCTGAATTTAGCTTGCGCGTCTACGCCCCCGCCGGCGCGACGATCCGTCCTGCGTCGGGCCACCCCGGTTGGGCCGGCGTCGCCCAGCGGCCGGTGCGGCTTGTCGCGGCGGGTCTGGCCTGCGCCCTCCTGCAGCTCGGATGCTCGGGTCCACAGCCGGCGGACCAGATGGTGGTCGAGCCGGTGCTGCGTTTCTATGACGAGTTCGCTGTGCTCCCGCCGGCCCAGCGTCTGGCCCAGGGAAACTGCCGGCTGGGCGACGACATCCGCCCGGCGTTCGGCTGCCTGAGCGGCAGCGAGCTTCTCGACCGTGGCAAGCTGCGAGGAATCGGCGGCGAAGACGTCGAACTCGAGTTCGAAGCGCGCCCGCGCGTTTCCAAGGATCTGATTCTCTTGCGGCCCACCGTCATCACGAAGCGTGCCGACGGCCTCGGCGAGCCGGTCAAGGCTACTGTTGGAGTGGCGCGTGGGGCCGAGACCGGCGCGTCCACCGTGCGCGGCCGATGGCCGCACGCGCAGCCCTCGTCCGAGTGGCAGCCCGTGCTTCTCGCCACACTGCGCGTTCCGCCAGCGCGCCAGGTGCGCGTCAGTGCCCCCACGCGAATCGGTCCCGGTGCACGGATCCTTTTCTCGACCGGTTACGATCCGCGCGGCACGGTTCCCGAGGCCCAGCCTGCCGCCCTGCGACTCAGCGTGCGGCGCGCGCCGGCGGCAGGGGCCTCGCCCGCCGACGAGGAGATCTTCCGCACCACGGTCGAGCCTGCGGCAGGGATCGCGGCCTGGCAGGACCATGAGATCGCGCTCGATCGGCTGGCCGGCGAGACCGTGCGTTTCGTGTTCGAGAGCGAGATTGTCCCCGGGGACAGGGGCGGCGACCTGCGGTTCACCCTGCCGCTGTGGGGTGCCCCGCGCCTGGTCGAACCACGGCGGCGCGGCAGCGGGCGCAACGTCGTGCTGATCTCTCTCGACACGCTGCGGGCTGACCAGCTTGGCGGCACACTCGACGACCGGGCCATCATGCCCGAGCTGGACCGCTGGGCATCGGGCGGTGCACGCTTCAGCGCAGCGATGTCGGCCTATCCCTCGACCACCGGCTCGCACATGAGTCTGTTCACCGGGCTCTACCCGATTGCCCACCGGACGGTGGCTGCTGATCAGAGACTCGCGCCGACGATCCCGACCCTGGCCGAGCTGCTGGCGCTCGATGGCTGGGCCACGGCGGCCTTTACGGAAGATGCGATGCTGAACGCCGGGAGTGGCTTCTCGCGCGGCTTCGACTTCTATCGCGAATTTCGCGGCAGCTCAGCCTGGGAATCGGCCGGCATGGCACGCGAGGGTGTCGATGCCGCGCTCGCCTGGCTCGAGAAGCACGCCAACGAACGGTTCTTCCTCTTCCTGCACACCTACCAGGTGCACAGCCCCTACTTGCCACCCAAAGAGTTCGATGTCTTCTCGAAGGGTGATCACAGCGAAGCCCCCGCAGGCGTCGACCCCACCACCTGGCAGGGTACGGCCGAAGAAGAGCGCCGCCGCTACAGCGGCGAGGCGCGCTACCTCGACGGCGTGGTGAAGAAGCTCATGGACGGCCTCGACCGGCTTGGCCTCGACCCCTCGACCATCGTCGTCGTTACGGCCGATCACGGCGAGGAGTTCGAGGAACACGGCGGCCGCGGTCACTCGGCCGCACTCTACGAGGAGAGTCTGCACGTGCCGCTCGTCGTCAGGGCCCCCGATCTGATCTCACCGGGCCAGACCGTCGCCGATCCAGTATCGCTGATTGACGTGGTGCCGACCCTGCTCGACCTGCTCGGCGTGCGCGCGCCGGCCTTCCTCCACGGCGTGAGTCTCGAACCCGCCATGCTCCGTGGCGCGCCGGTTCCCTCGCGCGCGCTCTTCGCCGAGAACAAGCCGAGTCCGCCCTTCTCCCTCGATAACCTGCTGGCGGCGCGACAGGGCAGCTCGAAGTGGATCTTCCGCAAGCGCGATGGCCAGACGACGCTGGAGGCCTACGATCTGGCTACCGATCCCGCCGAACGCCATCCGATCGAGAATCCTGCGCTGCACCACAAGGCCGAGCTGGTGGCGGGCGGCTACATGAAGCTCGGCGGCAAGGCCCCGCCGCCGCCGGCCACTCCGCTGCAACCGGTCGAGCCGGAGACGCGCCGGAAGCTCCGCGCGCTGGGGTACGTAGAGTGATGGTTTCGTGGCAGACCCGGATGCCGGTGGGGGCGCCTTCGTGAGCGCTGTCCGGGCCGCACCGGTGAGCGATCGTCAAGCGGCTGCGACCGTGGCTCCGGTCCGTGCGTGGCGGGCCGATGCACTTGCCGTGGCCGGTCTGGTCGCGCTCGTCGCCGCACTCTACGGCGACCTGCTCTTGCCTGGCACCCAGACCGTGGTCTCGCACGGCGCGGGCGATGTCTTCCGCTACTTCCTGCCCTTTCGTGCCTTCGGCTACGAGGAACTGGCACGCGGCAACATCCCCTACTGGAACCCTTATCTGTTCTCCGGAACGCCGTTCGTCGGTGGCTGGCAGTCGGCGATGTTCTACCCGCTGAATCTGATCCACTTGGTGCTGCCGCTCTATCTGGCGCTCAACGTCGAGGCCGCGCTGCACGTCCTGCTGATGGCGCTCTTTACCTGCTTCTGGGCGCGTCAGCGGGGGATTCGCCCGGCCGGTGCTTTCTTCGCGGGCGTGGTGGCGATCTGCAGCGGCGCTTACGTCGAACGCGTGCTTGCCGGGCAGCTCACGGTGCTGGCCGCCCTCGCCTGGGTGCCGCTCTTCTACTGCGCGCTCGAGAAGGTCCTCGACCGGCCGAGCGTTGGCTGGGTGTTGGTCGGCATTCTCGCGCTGGCGATGCAGGTGCTGGCCGGACATCCGGGCTACAATCTCATGGCCGGCTTCGTCGCGGTCTTCTACGCGCTGATCCGGCTCGGCGAGGCTTCGCTGCGGCGCCTGCCGCCGACCGCGAACCGGCGCGGGGGTTTCGATCTTCGCTTCGGCTGGCGGCGCTTCAGCGACTTCCGCAACACGTTGCTGGCCGTGGCCGTGATCGGGATCGGCGCTGTCCTGATCTCGGCGGTCCAGCTCTGGACCGGGCTTGATGTGGCCGGTGAATCGTTGCGTGGCTCGGGCGTGGACTATCGTTGGGCTTCGACCTACTCGTTTCCGCCCGAGAATCTGCTGACGGTCTTCGTGCCTGCGCTGCTCGGCGACGTTCTCACCGTGCCCTACTGGGGCCGCACCTTCTTCTGGGATGCCAATCTCTTCTTCGGAGTGGCGACGGTCGTTCTGGCGTTTCTGGGAGCGACCGCGCCGGGACAGTCGGAGGCGCGGCGTGGGTTGGTGGCCCTGATCCTCGTGATGCTCTTCCTCTCGCTCGGCCACCACACCTGGGTGCATCGCTTGCTCTTCGATTGGGTGCCGGGCTTCGCGCAGTTGCGCGCGCCATCGAAGTTCTTGTCGTTCGCTGTCTTCGCGGTGGCGTTGCTGGCCGGAATCGGCGTGGATCGACTGCTTGGCACGGCTTCCGGGGCGCGTCATGCCGCGGCATGGCTCCTCCTGCTGGGTGTGGTGTTCTTGCTCGGCGCGGCTTGGGTCGATGCCATGGCGGCCGGCACGGAGTGGCAGGATCTCGTCCGTTCCATGCAGGAAGAGCAAGAGGTTTATTACTGGCTCTCGGACGAAGATGTCGCGCGGGCGGCCCCCCTCGCCCGATCGGGGTTGATCGCCGCTGGCGTGACCGCCGTGTTCGTGGCCGGCCTGCTGGCCCTGGCGGAGCGCTGGCGCGGGGTCGCGGTCGTGGTGGTGGCGATCGCGGTGCTGGATCTCTTCGTGTTCGCGCGGACGTACCGTGGTGAATTCGCGGCGGAGGATCTGGAGCGACCGGTCGCCGATCGCTTGTTCCGCAACGGCGACCCGAAGCGGCGGACGTTCGATCTGGGCGGGCAGCGCGATCGCTCGCGTAACCGCGCCATGGCTTTCCGGCGCTCCGTGGTCTGGGGTTACGACCCGATCGTGCTCGGTCGCTACGCCGAGTTCATCCGCTTCACCCAGAAGTTGAAGGCGCCGCTCTGGTACATGACCAACATGACGCCCCGGAAGCCCCATCCGTTGCTGCGCCTGGTGCGCGCCGACACGGTGATCCTTCCTGCCGAGGGCGATCCCGTCCCGCTGCCGACCAAGAAGGCTGCCTTCCGCGTCTGGGGGCACGAGCAGAACAGCGACGCCGAGGGGCCGGACAGCCTGCAAGTGCTCGAAGCAGAGCCCCTGCCACGCTTTTTCTTTGTCTCAGACTTCGTTGCTTTGCCGAACCGCGAGTATGTGCTGCCCTTCGTCGGTCAGCCAGGCATCGATCTGGCGCGCGTCGCGGTCCTCGACCGCCTGCCCCTCGGAGTGCAGCCGCACGGCGGTCCGGTCCAGGGCAAGATCCTCGTCCTCTCCGAGTCGAGCGATGAAATAGTACTGGACGTCACTGTCGACGCGGAAGGACTGCTCGTTCTGACGGAGATCTTCAGCGAAGGTTGGCGGGTCGTGCCGATCGATCCCGCGGACGAGCGGCGCTACGAGGTGCTGCCGGTCGATCACATCCTGCGCGGGATTCCCTTGCGCCCCGGCCACCACCGCTTCCGTCTCGAATATGCTCCGGCCTCGGTGCGGATCGGGCCCTGGGTCTCGCTCGGCGGGGGCGTGCTCTATCTGGTGGCGGTTCTGGTCTGGGCGGGGAGAGGGATCGTGTTGCGGCGCCGAGTTGGTGGCGCACCCGGCGGCACAGGCGCCGAGCTCACCCCAGGCGACCGATCGGCCCCATCCGCGGTCGCCTGAGAGGGCAAGCACGACGGGCGTGTTCGGTGCCGGCTTGACCTTCGCGCTACCAAGACGCAGAGCGGGGATGACCGCCATGGGGCGCCGAGTATGAGAGTCCCGCGTGCAGCGCCCGAGAGGCCAAGAGGGCACGAGCCGAGACGGCGTATGCCGGGTGTTGCGCCGTGAACACGCTCGCGGGAGCGGCGGCAGGACCAGCCCGATCGCTTGCGAGGATGGCCACGGGCGTCGCGTCGTGAGCACCTTCGCGGGAGCGGCGCCCTGATGTGCATCCCCGCGCCGACGAAAAGCGCGAGTGTCGCGTCGTGAGCAGCCGCGCAGGAGAGGCGGCCGCACCAGGTCCGCGTCTCTCGATTCATGTGCGCCGTGTCGATATCGCCGCGGGACTTGGCCTGATCGCTCTCGTGGCTCTGACCTACGGCGATTTATTGGCGCCGGGGACGCGTACGATCGTGTCGCATCCGCTGGGCGACCTGGCCCGCTACTTCCTGCCAGCGCGAGCCTTCGGGTTTGGTGAGCTCGCCGGAGGGAACCTGCCCTGGTGGAATCCATATTTGTTTGCCGGCACGCCCTTCATTGGCGGCTGGCAGTCGGCGATGTTCTACCCGCCGAATCTGATCCATCTCGTCCTGCCGCTGCCGCTTGCGTTGAACTTCGAGGTGGTCCTGCACACGGCGTTGATGGCGCTCTTTACCTACGGGTGGGGGCGGCAGCGGGGACTCCAGCCCGTCGGTGCATTTCTCGCAGGGACCGTGGCGATTTCGGGGGGGACCTGGATCGGTCGCGTGCTCGCGGGTCAGCTCACTGTTCTTGCCGTGCTCGCATGGACACCGCTGTTCTTCTGCGCGCTCGAACGTGTCGTCATCCGACCCGGTCTCGGCTGGGTGCTGGTGGGGACGTTCGCGCTCGCGATGCAAGTGCTGGCCGGTTATCCGGGCGGCGTTCTGATGGCGGTGTTCGCGGGCGCCATCCTCTGCGCGGCTCAGTTCGTGTCGACGTGGCGTCACGGGTCGGTACCGGGCGCCGCTGAGGAACTCCGCGTCAGCGACGGTGGTGTCGCGTTTACGTGCGGCGGGCTGGCGCCACGACTCGTGGCACTGGTGGCGATCGGCGGCGGCGCTGTCCTGCTCTCGGCGGCGCAACTCTGGACCGGGATCGTGGCGGCGCGCGAATCTTTGCGCGGCGCGGGGGTCTCCTACGATTGGGCCGCCACGTACTCGCTGCCTCCCGAGAATCTGTTCACGGCAATCGTGCCGGGGCTGCTCGGGGATGTTTTGACGGTTCCCTACTGGGGCCGGACCTTCTTCTGGGATGCGAACCTCTTTGTCGGTGTCGTTGTGCTTGCTTTCGCTGTTCTCGGGGCCACTGCTCCGGGGCAGGCACGGGCGCGCCGGGGCCTCCTGGCGCTGCTCGTGGTGATGCTCGTCCTGACGCTCGGCCGGCATACGCCCGCCCATCGCCTGCTCTTCGATTGGATTCCGGGGTTCGCGCAGCTGCGCGCGCCCTCGAAATTCGCACCCTTCGCCGCGCTGGCCGTGGCGCTGCTTGCGGGCCTCGGAGTCGATCGCGTGCGGGCGAGTCCCGGCGGGGCGTGGCCAGCGGTGCCGGCGCTCGGCCTTGTGGTGCTGGCGCTCGGGGCTGCGGCCGTCGGGATCGCGACGATGGCGCGCGGGAGCGCGTGGAGCGATCTCGTGCGTGGGGTTCAGGAGTCGCGCGAGGTGGCCTACTGGCTCTCGGATCACGATGTCGCGCGAGCCGCTCTATTTGCACGTGACGGCCTTCTGGTTGCATGTGCCGTCGCAGGTCTGGCCGCAGTCCTGTTTGCACTGGTTCCGCGCTGGCGCGGTGCTGTGGCGCTGCTGATCGCCCTGGCACTCGTCGAGCTCCTGGTCTTCGCCCGCGGCCATCGCGGTGAGTTTTCTATCGACGACCGCGCGCGAGCGGAGGCGGATGCGTGGTTCGCGCGGGTCGATCCCGCGCAGCGCACGCTTGACGCGGGTGGTGGGCTCGAACGCGGTCGCAACCGCGGCCTGGAACTCCGGCGGCCGGTCGTCTGGGGCTACGACCCGTTCATCCAGGAGCGCTACGCGCGCTTCATGCTCCGGGCGATGGGTCTCGACCTGCCGGTGTGGAGCATGAGCCACCTCGTCCCGGCCGGGGACTATCCGCTGCTGCGGCTGCTGCGGGTCGCCGCGGTGATCCGACCGGGGGCGAATGACGCGCTGGAGTTGCCCGCAGGCAAGTCTATGTTTCGCCTGCCAGGGAGGCGCCAGAACGACCTGGGCGAAGCCCCGGAAGTGGTGGAGCCGGCGCGTACGGCACCGCTGCCGCGCTTCTTCTTCGTCGTAAACTGGCGGATCGAGGCGACACCCGAAGGTGTGCTGGACAGACTGACGGATCCGGGTTGGGACCCGATGCGACTGGCCCTGCTCGACCGGCCGCCGGGCGACCTCGAGCCCACGGCGGGCGGGCCGGTGCAGGGCAAGGTCGACGTGCTCTCCGAATCGACCGACGAAATCGTGCTCGACGTGTCTGTGGACGCGGATGCACTGCTGGTCGTGACCGATGCCTGGAGCGAGGGCTGGCACGCCGAGCCCGTCGCGCCGGCTGACCCCCGCCAATACCAGGTGATCCCGGTCGATCACGTCCTGCGTGGTCTGCCTGTCGTGGCCGGCCGGCATCGCATCCGGCTAGAGTACGCGCCGCGGGGCAGCCGGGTCGCAGTTGCAATCTCGAGTGCGACGGCTGGTGTCTACCTGCTTGCTGTCTTCGTGAGCGGGCGGCGGTGGCTCAAGCGTTCCCGTCGCGGCGGGACCGCTACATGACTTTTTCAGGCCTTGACTGGACGTCCGTCGCCCGGCGAGCCTTGGGGACGAGATCGGTTCAGCGCAGAGGTTTGCGGGCGTAAGCCTCGGCGCGGGCCTGCAGATGGGTCACGCGGCCGAGCGCGTTCAGAACCGTGAGACCGAATCGCACCGGGGGCGAGAAGGCGTAGCGCCCGAGGTAGGGCGCCTCCTGACGGGTGAGTTCGACCCGGAAACCGGTCTGTTCAAGCAACTGGCCGAGATTGTCCGGCGAAAAATACCAGTAGTGGTTCGGCACGTAGACCCGGCTACCCAGTCCGGCCAGAGCCGGCACGCGGCTCAGCAGGTCGGCGGCCAGGAAGGTCGTAGAGCGATGGTTCGGGACGGCGACGTAGAGCACTCCACCGGGACGCAATGCCTCGAACGCGCGCTCGAGGAAACGTCGCGGGTCGTGGGTGTGCTCGAGCACGTCGCCCATCGTGATGGCGGCGATTTCCGCCGGCAGGTCGGCGTCGAGGAAGTCGCCGACGAGCACCTCGACGCCGAACTCCTCGGTGGCGCGGCGGGCGGAGTCGGGCGAGATCTCGCATCCGAGGACTCGGAAGCCTGCTTCAGCGCCGAGGTGGAGCAGGAGCCCCGTGCCGATGCCGACGTCGACCAGAGTCCCGCCGCCCGTGGTCTCCTTGAGTTGGTGCACCACGCCGCGGAAGCCGCGCACAACGGGGTCGTCCGGGTAATTCCGGTAGTACGCCTCGAACATCTCTTCGGTATGGTCGGCCACCCCGCCGTGAAAGGCGGCGTCCTCGCGGGCCGCGATCTCCTCGGGAGTGGGAATGGGATCGACGAAGACGAGGCGGCACGCGCCGCAGCGCCGCAGGGAGAGGGGTGCTGGTCCGTGCGGGCGCAGGGCGGGCGATCCGCACACGAGGCACGTCGCTCGTACCCGGCACGGGTCGGATACGGGAGAGAGCGGCAGCGGAGCCATATCGGCGCGGGACATGCGCCGACCGTATCACGCACGCTGCGATGTGGAGAAGATGACGGGTGGCCTCGCGACCGCACGGGTCGCGAGAATCTCGCGCTCGGGGTGGATCTGGCCGGGTCGCTGGCGAGCACGCGAGAGATTGCTCGGGCGCTCGCCATGGCACCCCGATGTTGCCGTCGTGGCGACGCCAGCGGCCTGCTCTTCCTCTGATGCCCCCAGTCCATCGGCCGACGGCTTCCGGCTTGCGCGACACTGGCTGCTTCAGGGATCATCGCTGCCGTTCATGCTGTTCAATTCAATCGGTTTCCTTCTATTCTTTGCTCTCGTCCTGGTGCTCTTCCACGGGTTCCTGCGTTCGTGGTCGGCGAAGAAGCTCCTGCTGCTCGGTGCGAGCTGGTTGTTCTACGCCTCTTGGAGCCCGCGTTTTCTTCTGCTCCTGATCGCCACGACCGCGATTGATTTCGCGTTCGCACGGGTCATCTGGAATCGTCGCTGGACTGCCGTGGGGGAGGAGAAATCGGACGGAGCGGCGCGCGCTCGACCCGTGCTGGTCGCAAGCATCGTGCTGAACCTCGGGGTGCTGGCCCTCTTCAAGTACGGACTGTTCTTCTGGGATTCGGTGGCCATCTTCGCCCCGCTCCCCGATCCGCCTCGCTTGCTCGAGATGGTCGTTCCGCTGGGCATCTCGTTCTACACCTTTCACTCGATCAGCTACGTCATCGATACCTGGCGGGGGGTACGGGCTCCGTGCTCGAGTTTCAGCGACTACTCGCTCTATGTGGCCTTCTTCCCGCAGCTCGTTGCCGGCCCCATTACCCGGTGGGGCTTCTTCGGCCCGCAGCTCGTGGCCCCGACGCGCGTTGGACGCCAGCACATCGAGACCGCACTCTTCCTGCTGGCCGTCGGTTACATCAAGAAGGTTGTCTGTGCAGATTCGCTCGGGGGTTTCGTCGACGGTGTCTACGGGCGACCCGATGCCGCTGGTCAGATCGGCGCCATCCTCGCGGTGTATGCCTATACTTTCCAGATCTACTTCGACTTCTCGGGCTATACCGACATCGCCATGGGGGTTGCGGCGCTGATCGGCTTCCGACTGCCCGAGAACTTCCGCCATCCCTATCTCTCCGAGAACCCGAGCGAGTTCTGGCGCCGCTGGCACGTCTCGCTCTCGACCTGGCTGCGCGATTACCTCTACATCCCGCTCGGGGGTAGCCGCTACGGTTCGGCGCGGACATACATCAATTTATTCCTGACGATGTTGCTCGGTGGACTCTGGCATGGCGCCGCGTGGACCTTCGTTTTGTGGGGAGCTTTCCATGGGGGCTGGCTCGCGATCCACCGGCTGCTCGGCGGCCGGGTTGCTTTCGGTCCGGCCGGAGCACCGACCCTGCGCGTGCCGCGCACGCCCCTCTGGCTTCGGCGGGTCGTGACCTTCCACATGGTCGCGTTCGCCTGGATCCTCTTCCGTGCCGGGTCGATGGAGACCTTCGCGGCCTTTATCGACGCGCTGGTCACGCCGCGGCCGCTGCCCGGTCCCTTCCCGGTGGGGCCGACGCTGCTCGTCCTGATCGGGCTGCTCACCCATGGGATTGCGCTGCGCCGCGACCTGCAACGTCTGTGGGGTAGCGTGCCGCAACCCGTGCAGGGGGCGGTCTACGGTGCGGTGGTCGTGGCGGTCGGGATCTTCTCGGCCCAGAGCGGTCGCTTCATCTACTTCCAGTTCTGAGGTTTCGATGGATTCGCACAGAGACCGCTGGTTCCGACGGATTCTTCTCCCGGCGCTCGCCGTGCTGGCTCTTGCCACGTGCTGGCTCTGGTTCGGGCGCGCCGACCTCGCCCAGGTGGGGATGAAATCGGCACCCTTCGAGCGCTCGGCGATGATGGCCATGCTGCAGTGGCAGGCGACTCCACCCCAGGGCGTGTTCCGGGTCGTCGTGTTCGGGGACTCGCTCTTCCTCGTGAAAGGTGACGCGGACCACCCGAAGCAGGTGCACTCGATTGCTCTCGGCGACAGTCTCAAGGCCGAGCGAGTGCCGGCAGCGGTGCTCACCCTCGTCCAGGCCGCATTTCGTCCGATTCATCTGTGGTACCTGTTGGACGACGTGATCGAGATCCGGCCGGATCTGGTCGTGGTGGAGGTCAATCTGCGCTTGCTCGGGCTGCAGCGGCATCTGCCGGCGAGCTACCGCTTTGCGGCGCTCTCCCGGCGCATGTCCCCGCGGCGTATGTTGCGCTTGCGAGACGCGATGCAGCTCGAGGAGGTCGATCCGGTCGGGCCCTTCCTGTGGAAGGCAAGCGAGGCGATGGGCACGCTCTACGCAGCCGACGGCGCCCGCGATATGGGCCGCGAGACACTCAAGGATCTCGGTCTCAGGACCAACGCGGCATTGGGCCTCGTCTCCATGGGCCGGATCAATCCCTTCGAGAAACTCGATAGCGCCGATGAAGTCGAGCTGATGTACGGCTGGGATCCCGAGGAGCATCCCGGTGTCGACGCGTTGCGCGCCATTCGCGAGGAACTCGAGACCCTCGGCATCCCGGTGGTGTTCGTGGTGGCGCCGATCCGGACGGATCTCGTGGCCAAGCTCGGGATGCGCGAGGAGATCCAGCTCTCGGCCCGTGTCAATCGTCTGCGCGAAGTCATCGGGGCCTCACACCAGGAGTGGCTCAATCTGTCGTCGGCACTTCCCCAGACCGCATTCCGCGACGAGCAGAACCATCTCACGGCTGATGGGATGCAGATGGTCTCGGATCGGATCGCACGGCGCACGGCGCAGCGGCTTCGGGTCGAACACGGCGAGGTCATGGACCAACTCCATGCCCGCCAGGTTCTCCCACTGATGAGGCGCCGGCAAGATCAGCCCCGCCAACCGGATGCCGAGTCGGCGAGTGCGAGCGAGGAGGAGGGGGATCCACTGAGCCGGCCGAAGACTGGCCCCATGTAAATCATGGTTGATGAGACCTCGTCGCGAGAAGGGCCCCTGGTCCAGCCTCGCAGATCTGCTCGAGGGGACTATTGCCGCTCGCGCCACCAGGTTCGGGCGGCCGCCAGCACGCTCGCAACGACGAGCAGGCCCGTGAGGGCGGCTGGCCAGAGAACCGGCTCGTTCCACTCACGTCTGAGTTCGGCGCGGCGTTCGGGATCCAGCGCCAGGTACTTCAGAATCGAGAAGGACATCCCGAGCGGCTTCAGGTTGCGCAGCCAGCCGTGGTGGAGCGTGTAGTCCTCGGGGTAGAAAAGCTCGATCCAGGGGCGTTCCCGTTCGACGATCTCGACCATGCGGGCGATCAGGGCGTTGCGCTCCGGTCCCGGCGGCCGATCCCGCATCTGCAGGAAGAGCGTATCGTACTCGGCGTTCGCGAAGTTCGCCGTGTTCGGCCCCCCGCTGGCGGTGCGACCCATGCGGCTCCAGAGCAGGAAGAGAAAATTCTCGGCGTCGGGGTAGTCGGCGACCCAGCCCCAGAAAAAGATCTGGTAGGCGTTGCGTCGGACCTTGTCCTGGAACTGGTTGTAGGTGGTGGCGGCGATCGTGACGTCGAGTCCGATGCGACGCCAGGAATCGACCAACCACTGGTAGCGCACCATTCCGCGGGCACTGGTGTCGTAGGTGTCGAAGGTGAGGCGGAGCGGCTCTGCGGTCGCGGGATCGATCCCGCCGGGGACCCCGGCCAGGCGCAGCAAACCACGCGCCCGCTCGAGATCGACCTGGCGAAAGGGATTCGGCAAGCCGGCATGGTGACCCTCGATCCCCGGCGGGATCGGTGACTCCGCTGGCAGACCGCGGTCGTTGATGAACACGCGAATGAACTCGCGGGAGTCGATTGCAAGACTCATTGCCTGACGAAGCAGACGGCTGCGTGACCCGCCGGGAGCGCCCACGACGGCGTCGTCCATGTTGAAGCCGACGTAGAAGATCGCCGGCACCGCGGTCGTCTTCAGATCCAGGCCGCGCTGCCGCATCTCCGGCGAAAGGCTGCCCTCGGGAACGATCTGGTCGAACTGCTCCTCCACGATCTGGGAGAGATCGTAGTAGCCCTGGAGGAACTTGGTGAAGGCCGGCATCGGTTCCTTCTCGAGTCGGAGTTCGACGCGATCGAGAAAGGGCAGCGGTTGCCCGGCGTAGCGCGGGTCGAGGAGACCCGCCGCGCGATCCTCGGCCGAGCCGGTGGAGGGATAGGTGGCGCCGGGCGCGTGCCACTCGGGATGACGGCGGCCGTACCATTCGGGGGAGCGTTCCAGCACGATGCGGCTCTGCTTGTCGTAGCGCGCCAGTCGGAAGGGGCCGTTGCCCACCGCGTGTTCGGCCAGCGTCGGGCGCCCCTCCTTGCCGTTATACCAGACTACGGCCTCCCAGGGCAGCGGCGTCGTGAACTCCATCGCGAGCCAGTAGACGATCTGCGGCCAGGCTCGGGTCAGCACGATCTCGAAATCGTGCACGGAACGCACCCGGAGTCCGCTCATGCCCCCCAAGGCGGCGTACTGCTCGTCGATTCTCATCTCGACGAAGCGGGTGTCGCGCTCGCGACGTTCGGCGAGGCGGCGGCCAAAGTCCGCGAAACCCTGGATCCGCTCGAAGTTCGCCGCCACGGGACTGCCGACCGCGGGATCGGCGAGGCGCATGATCTGAAAGGCGATGTCGGCCGCGGTGATCGGGCGCGTCCGACGGCCCGCGCCGCCGAGCCGGAAGCACGGGTCCTCGTGGAAGAGGAGATCCGGCCGGAGGCGCAGGGTGTAGCGGACGCGGCCGTCGGCCTGAACCACGGGCAGGGGCACTTCCTCGGCGAGGCCTGGGATCAGGCGGTAGGGGCGCTCGAGATAGGCGTATTGGAGCAGCGTGTCATAGACCGCCCCCGTCACGGCGTGGTCCACGGTCGAGTAGGCGATCGCCGGATCGAGCGTCTTGGGCGCGACCGGGTAGTACAGGAACTCGGCGTTTCCGGTGGCGTCGCGCGCGGGATAGGGGTCGTTGGTGCAGGCGGGTGCGGCCGCGAGCGCGAGTGCCGAGAGGATCGCGAGTTGGTTCCCGGTAACCGTGGAGAGCGTCGCCCGAACCGGGGCGTGGGATCGTCGCGGCCGGGCCACGCCGGCACGCAACTAGGACCTGCCTCGGGAAGCAAGTCGTCGTGCGAGCCGGCAAGTCGGCCTGTTGCGACAGCGGCGGTGTAGGCAGGCACGATTTCGTCTGCGACTGCGAAACGAGCGACGTTACCGAACGAGATGTTGGCAGGCAGGATCTCGTCTGCGACAACTGAGGCAGAAGGTCCGCCCCCCGCCTGCGAGAACGCTCGCGACGGCAGGGCGCCCCACGCCCTCTGCAGGAGCCACTCGATGCCCGCGAAGATCGGCAAGATCTATCTCACGCCCGGCGGCGCGCAGCTCATCGTCACCAAGGGCGGTCCCGGTGAGTTGAGCGATGGCGCCGTGCCCCTGGAGATGAAGGACGGAGGCGGTGGCTTCCCGCCGGAGGCCGTGCCGGGCAGCGCGTCGCTCGCGTTGGGCAAGCGCTATCGCTCGGCCGACGCCGCAGTCGAGGTGCTGATCAACAAGCCCGGTCCCTGCGATTTGCGCTACGACGGCGAGCCCATGCAGCTCAAGGAATCCAAGCCTCTGCCCTCGAGCGACTGAGCGTTGTATTGCAGCGGACGGTAGCGTTCCGGGCGGCCCCTGCCCTCGAGCGACTGAACGCGGCTTTGCAGGCCGCCGCCGTTCCCGTATGGCGCTCTCATGCTGAGCCGCTTCGACGACTACCCGATCCACCAGACGCCCGAGCCGGTCGCCGTGCCCGCGACCGCCGATCGCAACGCCTACGATCGCTACTGGTTCAACGGCTATGCCGGAGACGGCTCGTTCTACTTCGGCATCGGGATGGGCCTCTATCCCAACCTCGGCATCCTCGACTGTGGCTTCAGCATCGTCGATCCCGAGGAGCAGCACTCCTTTCACGCTTCCCGGCGACGCCCCACCGATCCGACCGACCTCAATGTCGGGCCGTTTCGCATCGACGTGATCGAGCCGATGCGCCGGATGCGAGTGGTGATTGACGACAACCAGACCGGCATCGCATGCGATCTCACCTTCACGGCACGTACCGCGTGCATCGAGGAGGGGCGTCAGACGCTGCGTGCGCGCGGTGGCAAGCTGATCATGGATTCGACGCGCTTTGCGCAGTTCGGACGCTGGCAGGGCGAAATCCGCTACGGTCGGCGCAGCGTGCGGGTCGATCGCGAGCACGTCTTCGGGACCAAGGATCGCTCGTGGGGCGTGCGTCCGGTCGGTGATCCCGATCCAGGCGGGGCGCCGCTGACCGAGATTCCAGGCGTCTACTTCCTCTGGTCGCCGGTGCATTGGGCCAAGCGCTGCACGCATCTCGGCATCTTCGAGGAGCCCAGCGGTCACGCCTGGCACATGGATGGTGCGATCGTGCCGGCCTACGAGGATCCGGCGCTGATTCCCGGCACCGAGGATCCGGCGATCGAGTACATGTCGCGCGTAGAGCGCAAGATTATCTATGTTCCGGGAACGCGGCGGGCCGCACGGGCCGAGACTGTGCTTGTCGGCAAGGACGGCCGCCGGCACGAGATCTCGCTCGAACCGCTGCTCTGCTTCCGCATGAAGGGTATCGGCTACATGAACTCCGAGTGGGGCCACGGGCGCTGGAAGGGCGACCTCGCCGTCGGCGGCGAGTCGTGGCGCAACGCCGACCTCGACCCGATGGGGATCGACAACCTCCACGTCCAGCAGGTGATGCGGGCGCGGATGGGCGACGAGCAGGGGATCGGCGTGCTCGAGCAGCTCTGCATCGGGCCGCATGCTCCTTCGGGTTTCGAGCAGCTCTTCGACCCGGCCAAGGGCTGAACAGAGGACCCGTGGGGGCATCCCGACGTTCGAGAACGCCGGGCACGCGGGCTTCTCGGCAGCGCGAAGCGGCGGGCGTGTTCGACACCGGCCGTGGCGCGCGTCGTGCGGTCCCGTGCTTGCAGAGAGCGGGCGCGACCAGGGGAGTTCGAATCAAATGCCGATGAATGTCACACCCGTGCCCGCGCTCGGTGAGCGCATCAATCATATCCGTCTGCTCACGGCGCGAATCGTCAACGAGGAGATCCTGCCCTTCGAGCGTCTCCTGACCGGTCGCGCCGACCAGGGCAGTGGGCCCTCGGCCGAGGAGGTCCGGCAGCGGCTTCGTGTCCGCGTGACGGAGGCTGGGCTGTGGGCGCCGCATCTTCCGCCCGAGTACGGCGGTGCCGGGCTCTCGTTCCTCGAGCACGCCTACATGAACGAGATTCTGGCCTACAGTCCGATCGCGGCGCGATTCTTCGGCGTAGTCGCCCCGAACTCCGGCAACCAGCAGATTCTCCTGCGCTACGGGACCGCCGAGCAGAAGCGCCGCTGGCTCGTGCCGCTCACGGAAGGCCGGCTCGAATCCGGGTTCTCGATGACCGAGCCCGAGGTGGCGGGCTCCGATCCGCGTGCGATCCGCACCACGGCGCGTCGCGAGGGTGATTTCTGGGTCATCAATGGCCACAAATGGTTCACCTCCAACGGCAAGCGCGCCGACTTCCTGATCGTGATGTGCCGCACGGAAGACGCGGGCGGCCCGTCGGAGCGCAACGGCAGGATGACCCAGATCATCGTGCCGACGGATACTCCGGGCGTGAAGATCGTGCGCGGTATCGAGGTCTGGGGTCGCGAGAGTGACCACTGCGAGATCCTCTACGAGGACGTGCGCGTGCCGGTCGAGAACCAGCTCGGTGGCGTCGGTTCCGGGCACGAGGCGGCGCAGGTCCGACTCGGCGCCGGCCGCGTCTACCATTGCATGAACGCGGTCGGCCATATGTGGCGGGCGTTTGATCTCATGGTCGAGCGGACAACCCTGCGTGAGGTCCATGGCGGTCTGCTGGAGACGCGACAGTTCGTGCAGGGCTTCATTGCGGATTCATATATCGACATCCAGGCGGCACGACTCATGACGATTGCCTGCGCCGAGAAGATGGACGCCGGCGGGGATGCCCGGACGGAGATCTCCGCGATCAAGGTCTTCGTGCCGGCGGCGTTCGAGCGCGTCGTCGATCGAGCGATTCAGGTCTGGGGAGCGGCTGGCGTGTCGGGCGATCTTCCTTTCTGGGCGATGGCACAAGGCGCCCGGACCCTTCGCCTGGCCGACGGGCCCGACGAAGTGCATCGGATCCTGATCGCGAAGAATGTGCTGGCGGGGGCACACGCGGGGCAGGGCTGGAACTTCGGCTGACGGCTCCCGGCTCTCGAGGCGCGACACGGTGTGGGCGGCCTCGTCTAATTGCGAGATTGATGATCGGCTGACGGCTCCCGGATCGACACGGTGGCGGCTCGCCGGCCCTGCACTTGCGGCGGAACCTCGGCGGACGACTCGCGGACCTCGAAGGACGGGCCCGTGCCGGGGGTGGCTAGTGTCGCGTTCCGCAAATAGCTTTACAAATTCGGCTGGAGGGTGGCCGCTGCCTGCATCCTGCGCAGGATTCGCGGTTGTAAGGAAGCGTTGGAAACAGGCCGCTACAGATTGCCCTTGTGCTGGGAGCCGTCCACCGCAAGGCAGGCGCCCGTCACCCACGACGCTCGCGGCGAGAGCAGGAACACGACCGCCGCAGCCACTTCCTCGGGGGTTCCCATCCGCCCCCAGGGAATGGTCGCCAACATGGCGTCGTAGCTCGGCCGGTCGGCGCTGCGGATCTGGTCCCACACGCCACCGGGGAATTCGATCGCGCCCGGCGCCACGCAGTTGACGCGGATGCCGTGCGGCGCCAGCGCGACCGCGAGATGTTTCGAGTGACTGATCAGGGCGGCCTTCATCGCGGAATAGGCGGCTGGCCCCGGCGCCTCCAGGGCCGCGGTCGAGGCGATGTGCACGATGCTGCCGCCGGGCTGGGCCGCGAGCCAGGGGCGGACGCGCTGGCTCGCCCGCATCGTGGCCAGCACGTCGATCTCGAAATTGGCGGACCAGGCCGCAGTGTCGTCGCCCATCGCGAATCCCGAAGCATTGTTGACGAGCGCGTCCAGCCGGCCGAGAACAGCGTGCGCTTCGTCGAGGAAAGCGTCGAGCCGGGTGCCGTCGCGCACGTCGCAGATCGCCGCGTGGGCGCGCACGCCCTGCAGGCGGATTTGGGCGGCAGTCGCTTCGAGGTCGGCCGGTGTGCGGGCACAGATCGCGACGTCGCAGCCTTCGGCCGCAAGGCCAAGGGCGATCGCGCGTCCGATTCCGCGACTGCCGCCGGTTATGATGGCTGCTCTGCCCGCGAGCCCGAGATCCATGCTGCCCCCCTGAGCAGTTCGACGCCGCCCCCGGCCCCGATAGCCCGGAGGCGAGGGCGGGGCCACCCCGTGGCGCGACCCGGCGCTCCGGTGGAGACGTCCGCGAGCATCTGCTCGACGCTCGCCAGCGCGGGCCACCGCCTGGTGCCCCCCGCGCGTCGCGCTGCCGGCTTGGTTCCGCGCGCCGGCCCCGTACGGCGGCGTTCAGGCTGTTTTCGCGCGCGCGTCCTCGAACACCAGTTGGAAATTCTGCTTGCGCAGGCGGTGGCGCGGCTGATAGTCGATCAAAGCCGCGCAGCCCGTGCCGGCGAAAGCGGTATCGACCTGGGCTCGTGCCGTGGTGTCGAGTGCGGCCACGGCGTCGAAGAGGCGAGTGGCGAGCCAGAGTGCGTAGGCGTTGGTGTAGCGCGGGAACTCGACCCCGCGCAGTGAAGTGCGATGAAAGCCGCTCGCGCGCGGGGGCGAGACCTGGTGTGCTTCGGGACGTCCGTCAGCCCATGTTTCGAAATCGCGCAGGCCGTCGAGCAGGAGCGGAACCGCGTCGCGGCCGATCAACTCGAGCAGGGGGCGCATCGTCGGGGCCAGCGCGTCATCCGCGAGCCATGTGCCACGAGCGCTGGGATCGGGCGAGTTCATGCGCATGATCCAGTGGCAGGTGCGCGGCGCGCGCTCTCGCAGCAGTCGTCCCGGAACGGCGTCGAGGAAGAGGTGCGCGTAGAAGGGGCCCATCAACGCGCAGTCGGCGAGCGAGGGCGCGTCGCCGAGAAGGAAGGGCGTCTGGGCGAAATGCGCTTCCAGGCGGTCCAGCAGATCGAAGGTGTGGGCCTCGATCACGGCCAACGTCTCCGGCAACACGCCGAGCGCACGCAGCGATCCGCTCATGCGGTCGGCGAAGTTTTGTGAACTCCGGACATCTCCGGAGTTGGCGGCGAAATCGCCCCGCGCCTTGGTCGATCCCTCGGGCGTCGACCAGCGGTAGTGCATCGCCGGCAGGATCAGAAACTCGTCCGCGTAGATCTCCCACAGCAGAGCGGTCACGCGCTGCAGTGGGGTCTCGGGCAAGAGCGGTGGCGCGGGGAAGCGCGCTTCGAGCGCGTCGAGGATATCGCTCGTGTCTTGCCAGGTTTCGTTCTCCGGCGTCACGACGATCGGGATGAAGGCAAGCCCGGTACGCGCCAGGATGACCTCGCGCATCGCCTGCGCGGTGCAGAGCACTTCGGCATAGGGCACCCGCTTGTAGCGCAACGCCGGGCGGACCTTGCCCGAGAAGTAAGAAATCTCGGCGGCATAGAACAAAAATGGCGAGTCGAGCTGCGACATGAAGCGAAACCTCCGTGTCGCCACCTACCTTCCTGACATCCAGAGTGCCATAAAGGCGCCGGTCTGTGCCGAGCGCCCGGATGCGACCCGCTACGGCAGCTTGGCCGCCGGGGCCGGCTTGAACTGGTAGATGCGCACGCTCGGTCCGGGGCGCTCGACCGCAGCGAAGCCGCCAAGCGGCGCGTAGTAGGCGTCCTGCGCGTCGTAGACCGCATGGTCGCGCGCGCCGCGGAAAGGGTCGAACGCGGCTCGCAGCACGAGGCGGCCGTCGAGACGCTCGAGCGACGCCGGATCGAGACGCGAGGAGAAGAGCGAGTGGTCGTGCGCGACGATCCAGCCGACCCCGGCGTCATCGAGAGCGGCCGGGTCGAGCGGACCGCGCACCACGGCATGGCCTGGGGGGAGGGCGGGTTCGCCCCAGCCCCAGAACACGGTGCCGGCCATGGCGACGCGCTGCTGCGGCGGCAGGTGTGCGCGCAGCCACTCCGTCGCCAGCACCCGGGTGTCGGTCTGGCCGAGCAGCCGGTCATGCTCAAAGGAGCGCCACAGCGGCTCGGCCGCCAGCGCGATCGTGATCAGTGCGAGAAGGAGCGCCGGGTGGCGCCATCCCGAGCGTCGGATCAGGGCCGTCACGGCACCTGCGAGCAGGATCGCGAACGCCGGCACGAGGGGTGTCAAGTATCTAGAGAGCAGGGCCGGTGAGAGGCCGAAGAGGAGGAACGAGAGCGTCGCGAAGAGGGCACTGGCGAGCGCTAGCGGACGGCGCGCGAGGAAGCCCCAGGCGAGTGCCGGTGGGACCAGTGCCATCGCGGTGAGCCCCATGCCGTAGCGCAGCGCGAAGCCGTAGTAGTAGCGCCAGCCATCGAGGGCGCTCTGGGAATGCTGGAAGCCATCGGGGCTCGACAGCAGTGCCGGGATCGATGCCGCGGGCGACTCGACATCCGGGAAAGCCCGCGGAAAAACCAGCACGACGATCGAGAGTACCTTGCGACGGGTCTCTGGGTTAAGCAATAAATCTGGAGAGGTGATGAGGAACGCCACCGCCGCGGCCGCCACGACGATGAACCCCGGCAAGGGCACGAGACGGCGCCAGCCGCTCCTGGGCGAGCCGACCATGCAGAGCACCCACGCCGGCACGAGCAGCAGAACGGCGGGGTACTTCATGCCCATCGCCAGCCCGATCACGATCCCCGTCGCGACCGCGCGCCCGCGGGCTGCCCCCCGGCCGAGCGGCGCCATGGTCCCGAGTGCCGCCACCACCCCGAGACTCATCAGAACATCCGGCTTCGCGGCGTGGCTGTCGCGCACATGAATCAGGCTGACGGCGAGCAGCGTGCCGGCGATGAGCGCAGCACAGCTCCCGATCTCGCGCCGCGTGATGCGGATCAGCAAGGCCACCGTGGTGATCCCCGCCAGTGCCGAGAGCAGGCGCAGCAGCAGGAGCACGCGCCAGGGCATGGTGTCGATGGCGCCGGCGTAGTCGATCGGCGGGTGAAGGCCGACGAGGCGGGCCGTCGCGTGTCCGAGTTCGCCAGCGCCCCACGACAGGAAGATGTAGGCGCTCGGGTAGATGCCATAGGCCAGATCGAACGTGCCGGTCGCCGGTGAGCGCGTCTGTACGAGGATGACCTCCTCGTCGGGCCGGGTCATGAGATGGGGCAGGCCGAAGTCGAGCGCCCACAGACGCAGCACGGCGGCGGTGGCGACGACCACCACGGCGCCGGCGAGAGAGCGAATTCCGACCTGACCCGAGCGCATCGCGCCGCCGACTCTAGCAGGCGCGTCCGCGGGGTCGGGAATAGGCCGGGGGTGGCAAGAGGACGATCGGCCGAACGATGGGACGGCGAGGGGCGGAGCCGCCGGTCGCGCTATCGGCCGGGGCACCCACGATCGAGCGAGCGGCACTGGGGGCTCGCCGCCGGGCTCCCTGGCTCGGAGGATGTGCTCGTGACGGCCCAAGCCGCTCGGCGCAGCCGCTGGGACGGATGTCGGCTGGGGTGCCTGCGCTGTCGGGGGAGTGGCGAGGCTCGGCGCAGCGGGTGATCTCGGTGTGGGCGGTTCGCGTCACGCCGCACGCCCGCCGGCGGGTCACGACCCGGCTGCAGCCGGCGCTCCGGTCGTGATGCGTGGATCCTCGAAGCCAGCGAGATCGTCGCTGCCGGGCTGCCAGCCGATCGCCTGAAGCGAGAGCACGAGCTCGGCCCGCTGGCCCGAGAAAGGAGTGAGATCGACGTCGATCTCGTTCCAGCGCCGGTCGGCGGGACGGGAGAAGACGTCCTTCTCGATGTCAAGCAGCGTGTGCTCGTGGCCCTCTGCGTCGCGCAGCATCACGCCGAGGCGCAGCGGGAAGGGGCCGATCGACTGGAAATGATCTGGATTGACGCCGGCCGCGAGTTGCAGGCGCCCCCCCGGCGGGATGTCGATGGGAATGACGAGGCGGCGGGGGTCGGCTGCGCCGGGGAGGAAGTGCAGCACGCGGGGAGTCAAAGCCCAGTTGGTGACGGCGACCGCAGTGGGCACGGTCGAGTTCTCGCCGGCCGACCCCGTGCCGGCAGCGGGCCGGTCGCTCGGGCGGTCCGCGCTGGGGGCGAGCCGGCTCCCCGGGGGCGTCTCGAAGGCCGCAGCAGCGAGCCGCGTGTCGAGGTGGAGGGCGTTCTCCGGGGTGCCATCCGTGCGCGGCGCGCCCAGCGCGCATGTCATCCGGTCTGGCTGGTCGCCCACCACCTCGCCTATCCGGTGTGTCTGCGCCAGTCGTGTAAAAAGTTCCGGCACCAGATTCTGAGACCGCGGGGTGAAGGGCGTGTGCATCAGCACCTGGACGATCGTCGCGTCTGGCCGCTCGTCGAGCCGCGTCAGGATCTGCTGGTCACGGTCGGCATAGGCGTCGCGCGGCCAGAGCCAGATGAAGCGGGTGAGCGGCGGACGGTTGGCGAGGAAGGTCAGTACGGGCAGGCAGGGCAGGATGAGCACCGGGCGGTCGGGCGGAGTCGCTTGCAAACGATCGAGCAGAGTCGAGAAGCTCCGCGCGTCCTCGGGCCGCACGAAGACGGTGCCGCGGACCCCCGTGACAGGGGCTGAGTACGTGCTTGCTGCGCCGAGAGCGAGATGGGCACTCGCGGCGAGCCAGATGGCGAGCCCGGCCGCCGTCAAGGCGACCCCGCAACGACGGGGCCAGCCGTGCAGTCGAGCGAGGACGGCACTCACCTGCCGGGCGACGATCGGCACCAGCGGGACGACGATCACCGAGAAGTGGATCCAGTCGCGCGGCTTCGAGAAAGCAGCCCACATCGCCGCCGCGAACATGAGTTGCACCACGCGGGCCGCGGTGGCGCGCTGGAGTTCGCTGTCGCCGGGGTGGGAACGTGCCCGCGCCCAGGTCCGCACGGTCGCCGTGGCCTCGATGGCGAGGATCAACCAAGGCAGGCGGTAGAGGACCTTGAGACCCAGGTCGATCAGGTTCGTCCGCTGCCAGAGGGCGCTCGAGAAGATGTCGCGCAGGTGAAGGTCGAGAAGCAGACCCGGCAACCAACTGAAGGCAAAGCGCCGGGTGGCTGCATCCTGCGCCAGCAGGGGGCGGAGTGGCGGCAGGTCGAGATAATCGCCCGCTTGCGGTCCGTCGCCGGGCGTGAAGAGCGGGTTCAGGACGAGCGGATCCCACACCGTCTGCCATAAAAACGGGCCGAGCGCGCCGTGCGCCGCGAACCACGCGCTCCAGGCAAGTGCCGGCAGCGTTGCGGCGGCGACGAACACAGAAACCTCACGCAACCCGCTACCGGAGCCGGGCGCTGTGCCGCGCCGCAGGCGTGCCGTCATCACCAGAGCCAGGACACACCCGAGCGCGCCGAAAGCCCCGGAATCTTGTTTGGTGGTGAAGGCGGCCCCCGCCAGCAAGCCCGCCAGCACGACCCGCCCAAGGCGGGGTTTGCGCTCGGCGTGGAGCACGACGAAGGCGGCGGTCACCAGGGCAAAGCCCAGCGTGGCGTAGTGGAAGATGTGGAAGTGCGGGAACGACCAGAGTCGGTAGCCGATCATCCACAGGCCGGCGGCGAGTGCCGGCAGCGGCCCGGTGAGGCGCCGGGTCAAGAGCCAGGTCGCCGCGACCACGAACGAGTAGACCCCGAGCATGGCGAAGCGGCCGACCTCGAAGCGCTCTCCGAAGAGGGCGAAGAGGGCTGCCGCGGCGTGGAAAGCGCCGGGTCCGGCGACGTGGTTGGTGTCGCGGTAGAGGACGTCGCCGGCCAGCAGATTCGCGCCGATCTGCAGTACGTGCCACTCGTCGCAGCCGCCGGCACTGGTCGCGATCAGCGGCAGGTGGACCCGTGCTGCGGCCAGAGCGAGGGTCGCGCCGAGAGCCCACTCGCCGGCACCGATGCGGTCAGTTTGCGTGCTCACTCGACGACACTGGGCGCGCAGCGGAGGTCCGAAGCGCAGGCGCGAGATCGCCTATCACGGCGCATTCCCGGGCGTCCATGTCATGGCGGACCTCTGGCGGGGTACTCGATGACCTTGCCGGGGCTTGGGCGCGGACGCGGACGCGGCGATGCGGTCGCACAGCGTGGTCGCGCATTTGCGCTGTCGGCCTGGTTCCGTCTTCCCGCTGGACGGAAAATGAGAAGGGGCTCCCCGTTGCGCGGGGAGCCCCTTTTGGTTCGGGCAGCTAAGCTACCCAGCTCTCAGGTCGCTCAGAACGCGACCTTGCCCCCGAAGTGAATGCCGAAGTAGTTGAAGTCACTGAGGGTGTCGGTCGGCAGAAGGTAGGAGCCCTCGAGGAAGAGACCGACGCACTCGGTGAGGAAGACATCGCTGCCCACCGCGACGCGGCCGGCGAAGTTGGTCGACTCGAGGTCGGTATCCCGGACATTCGCGTGGATGAAGCCGATGCCGCCGCTGGCGTAGGGCTGGAAGCGACCGATTGGCACGATGCCCTTCGCGTTGACCGTGAAGACGTTACTCGGGATCTTGGCGTTGCCACCGATCTCCCCGGGGAAATCGACGTCCGCGCGGAAATTGCTGGCGTACTCGTAGACCGCCTCGGCCGCGACGTAGGGCAGGAAGCGCCAGCCGGCGCGGGCGTTGAAGCCCCAAGTGTCGTCGAACTGGACGAAATCGTAGTTACCGAAGTGCTCGGCGTAATACGTCGCGCCGAGGCCCAAGTACGGGCCGAGCCGGTTGTAGTCGGGCTCGGGCTCGACCGCCGGAGCGGGCGGCGGCGCCTCTTCACCGACGATGACCTCTTCGGCCTCCACCACGTCTGCCCGCGCATCGGCGGCCAGAACGAACCCGACCGCCAGAGCGGCCACCCCAAACAATACTCTCTTCGCCATCACAGTCCTCCCCTCCAGGGGCAGCCCGAAAATCTCCTGGTCGGGGCTGCCGAACGGGGCCACTATAGCGTCCTCCGCATCCGAAATGCAGGGGGGACGACGATTTTTCCCCAAGATTCCTGGGGAGCCACTGGCCGGGGGTAGCGAGGCCCCCTCGGGCCGGGGTGCTCGCTCGCGTGATTCACTCTCCCCGCTTGGAGCCGGCGGGCGCTCGCGGGACAGGGCCATCGACAAGACCGTTGCCACGAGAGGCCCCAGCACGCGGGGCCCAGCCCGGGGTGCGACCCGGACACGCGGTAAACGTGAGGTCCGTCGGACCTGATGCCTGCCAGGGCGTCGGGTGCGGCGTCCGAGGCCGGAGGGCCGCAGTGCACCTGGGCGATGCCAGGCAACGTGTGGCCTTGGTGCAGTGCGGTGACTTTGGCGGTCCGCCGATCCGATGCCCGGCCGCGTGGGGCCCAGCCGGTGGCGCCGTCCCCTCTCACGGCTCCGGTGCGGCCCGACTGCGCTGGCGATCGGACGAGCCATCGCGTAGCGGAGCCCAACCCACCGAGCGCCGGAGTGGCTGAACTGGCTGCCGCGCCGGACTCAAATTCCGGTACGGGCAACCGTGTGTGGGTTCGAGTCCCACCTCCGGCAGTGGCGGCAGCCCGGGGCCGGAAGCAGGCACGGTCGAGCCCGCCTCCGGCCCCGCGTCCAGCCGAGGCTTGGATCTCGGGCTCGGTGTCCGATCTGGAAGCGCAGTAGCCCGCCTCTGGCCCCCAGGCCCCGAGGCCGCCAACCCGGGACTCCCTCTCGACCGCCGTGTCCCGCGCTCGCGCAGGCTAGCCACGTCGTGGGTGGGCTGGGTGGATCCGGCGAACTCCGCGCCCGGCGGCGTCATCTCTGGAGTGACGCCCTGTCGGCAGGCGCGGGGAGACGGGACGATGACCGCAACGCTGCGGCAGCTCCATCCCCGGAGGGGGCGGCACCGGCAGAAGCAGCGCCCTGCGCGAGAGCAGAAACTCGTGCGGCGTGGCCGCGCCGTCCCCGGAGGGGGCGGTATCGGCAGGGGCTCCGGCCGGCTCGAGGTTGCCCCTTGGCACCCCGCGCGCCAGCGGAGTGCCCTCAAGCCAAATTGTGAAACACGTGCTGCACGTCGTCGTCCTGCTCGAGTGTGTCGACCAGGGCGAAGACTTCGCCCGCCGTGTCGTCGCCGAGCTCGACGGGGCTCTGCGCGATGTACTCGGACGCCGTCTGCACCGGTACGATGCCGCGATCCTCGAGGGCCTTCTGGAGCCGGCCAAAATCCGCGAAGGCACAGCGCACGATGAGCTGCGGCTCGCCCTTCTCGCCTGAACTTTCGCCCATTTCCTCGAGGCCGTGGTCGATCAGCTCGAGTTCGAGGGTGTCGGCATCCAGGCCCGGTGGCGCGAGCCGGAACACGCCCATGCGCTTGAACTGGAAGGCAACGCTGCCCGTAGCGCCAAGGTTGCCGCCCTTGCGGTTGAAGTGTGCGCGGACGTTGGCGACGGTGCGGGTGGGGTTGTTGGTCGCCGCTTCGACGATCACCGCCACGCCGTGCGGGCCGTAACCCTCGTAGGTGATCTCCTCGTACAGCTCGGCGTTCTGGCCGGTCGCGCGCTTGATGGCGGCCTCGACCTTGTCCTTGGGCATGTTGACCGAACGCGCGTTCTGGATCGCGCGGCGCAGCGCCGGGTTGCCGTCGGGGCTGCCGCCACCATGCTTGACGGCGATGGCGATTTCCTTGCCGACGCGATGGAAGGCCTTCGACATCCGGTCCCAGCGGGCGAACATCGTCGACTTGCGCGTTTCGAAGATCCGTCCCATGGCTCGACCTGCCGCACTTGGCGACGGAGAAGTCCGCCGCGGAAGGCGGCAGCGTAGAGTCGGAAACGGGTGGCGTCGAGGGGGGCCTGACGCCCCCCCGCCGTGGTGGCATAGACCTCGCGTTGCCCGCGATCCTCGGGCGCCGCTGCGCTGCGTGTCTGGGCGGTAGCTCGTCGTTGGGGTCGAAGAGCTGCGATCGAGGCACGAGCCGCGGTTCGTGGGCGACCCGAACTGTCGTTGCCTTACGGGCCGACGGGTTCATGGTGTGCTTGGCGGCCGAGTCCTGGGCCGCGCGCGCCGGCGGGCGCCTCGCCCCACGCGGCACGGGTCGACCACAGGGTGCCGGGCGCGGCTGGAGTCGCCCGCTCCGATGAAGCAGCGGAGTTGCAGCACTTGATGCTCGGGCAGAGCAGAGGCAGCGCAACACGCAAGGCCGGGTCCGCCCCCCAGCGTTCTTGCCCGCGGCATCGCCCGACGTCATACTGCGGGCGTGCGACGTTGCCTTCAGGGCACCGATTTCCACAGGGCGGTGGCGCGCGTTCTCGCGCGCCACCTCGACCCGCGGACACAGCGCGCGTGGATCATCGGCTCTGAGGCGACCGGGCGCGCTCTCCCTGGTGCGGATGTCGACATCGCACTCGAGGGGCCCGAGCCGGTGGATCTCGCCGTGATTGCGAGGTTGCGCGCGGATCTCGAGGACCTTCCGACGTTGCGCTCTTTTGACCTCGTCGACCTGCGCTGCACCAGCGAGCGCTTCCGGCGCGAAGCGCTCGCCGTCACGATCGCGCTTTCGTTCGCTCCGGAGGATGTTGAGTATGTCGAGGGCTGACGCGCTTCGAGCCGACCTTGTCCGGGCCGTCGACGCGCTCGAGGCGGCCTGCAGCCGGCTTTCGACGGTCGGCTCGGAGGACACGCTTTTGCGGGACGGGTTGATTCAGCGATTCGAGTTCTCGTTCGAGATTGCCCGGAAGGCGATCCAGGTGGCTGCGGTGGCGGAGGGAGTGACGGTTCGCAGTCCCAGGACGTCGCTCGCGCACGCGCTCCAGTCCGGGTGGGCTCACGACGAGGTGCTCTGGTTTCGCATGCTCGAGGCCCGGAACCTGAGCGCGCACACCTACGAGGAGGCCTTGGCGCAACGGGTTGCGCGCGAGATCCCGAGCTTCCTCCCCCTTCTCCGCTCGCTGATCTCCTTGCTTCCGCCGCCATCACCCGGTTGAGCGCCACGCCGAGTGGCGCGCCCGTGATGACGCCGCCGGCGCTGTTGACGGGCCCACAGACATACCGTCCTTGATGCCCCGGCACGTCGCAGGAATGGTCGTCGCGGCGCAGCCGCTCGGTGATGCGGGTGGCGCGGCGCTCGTCGTGGGCGCTGAGATCGGGCAGGGTAGGAGTCATGCTGCTAGCCGACGTGCGTGCGGTCGCGTTCAATCCCTCGACTGCCTCCGACAATCGCATCCATGCCGATGACGAGGCGCAGCGCTTCGGCTTTCGCGGCGGTCTCGTCCCGGGAGTTGTGGTCTACGCCTATCTCGTCGAGCCGGCGTTGCGGGCCTGGGGCCGAGACTGGCTCGAGCGCGGTGCGGCTACCATCGATTTGCGCCGGCCTCTCTACGATGGGGCTCCCTACCGGGTCAGCGTCGCGGCGACATCCGCCAGCGCGTATCAGGGCGGAGTCGAGAGCGAGCCGGGTCTGGTTTGTGCCGCGGGCGAGGTCTCGCTTGGCGCACCGGACGACGCCGCCGAACGACCGCGGCGTCGAGGCGATCCACCAGCCCCATCCCGCGACGACCGGCCCGAAGCCTCGCGGCTGACGCTCGAGCGCCTGGCCGAGGCGGGTCTTGGCTCGATCGACCTCGCCTGGCGGGGCGCCGGCGAGATGGCATGGACGAGCCGCGATCCGGCTCTGATGCCCGATCTGGTCCGGCCCGATCGCGAGGGGCTGGCGGGGCCAGCCTTCCTGCTCGGCCTCGCCAATTGGGCTCTGGCGGCCAACGTTCGTCTCGGTCCGTGGATTCACGTGACCAGCCGGGCCCGCCATCTCCGGGCCGTGGGGCTTGGCACGACGCTCCGGGTCGAGGCCCGGGTGACGGGCCTCGAGAGCCGTCGGACGGGTGAGGTGGTTGAGCTCGAAGTGGCCGCGTTCGACGGCGAGGCTCCGGTCCTCGATGCGGTTCACCGTGCGATCTACCTCCTGCACCCGCGCACCTGAGCCGAGTTGCAATCTGCGCTGCGCGCGCTTCTTGCTGCGCCGAGCGAGGTGTCGACGGCGCGTTGAAGCCCGGCTGGCACGGGCGGCAGCACGAGGAGGTTCAGCGTGGCGGAGCAGAGCGGAATGACGAGCAGCAGCGAGCCGATGCGGCGCACCACGCGCGACCCCGACGAACTGCGACGTCGACTCGAACTCTGGCTGGCGCGCACGCTCACGCCCGGTGCCGGACCACGGGTCCCCGCGGTGTCGAGCCCCGACGCCAACGGCATGTCGAGCGAGACGCTTTGCTTTGACGCGAGCTGGAAAGAGGGCGGGCGCAAGGCGCGCGGCTCGTTCGTGGCGCGCCTGGCGCCCGACCCGGCCGATGTCCCGGTCTTTCCGCGCTATGACCTCGCGGCCCAATTCCGGGTGATGCAGCTCGTCGGCGAACGTTGTGCGGTACCGGTGCCGCGGGTGCGCTGGCTCGAACTCGACCCGGTTCATCTCGGCGCGTCCTTCCTCGTCATGGAGCGGGTCGAAGGGCGCGTTCCGCCCGACGTCATGCCCTACAACTTCGGGAGCTGGGTCTCCGAGGCCAGTCCCGAACAGCGCCGTGCGCTCCAGGATGCGGCACTCGAGGTGTTGGTCGAGCTGCACGCACTCGACCTCGGCCACGGCGTGTTCTCCTTCCTCGAGCCCACCACCAGCGCGGCCACGCCGCTGCGCCGGCACGTCGCGAGTTGGCGCGAGTTCTACGAATGGATGCGCGAGGGCCGCAGCTTTCCCCTGATCGAACGCGCCTTCGCCTGGCTCGATGCCCACTGGCCCACCGAGGAGGGGGCGCCGGTCGTGAGCTGGGGCGACGCCCGCATCGGAAACATGCTCTTTGACGGCTTCCGTCCCGTGGCCGTCCTCGACTGGGAGATGGCGTCGATCGCACCGCGCGGGGTCGATCTCGGGTGGATGATCTTCCTGCACGCTTTCTTCGAGGACATCGCCCACCAGATGAATCTGCCCGGACTGCCCGACTTCATGCGTCCCGACGAGGCCTGGGCGTTCTATGAAGATCGGGCCGGCGTGAGCCTGCCCGACCGCCACTTCTACGAGGTGTACGCGGCCCTGCGTCACGCGCTGGTGATGGCGCGGGTGCACGCCCGGCGCGCGCACTTTGGCGAGGCGGTGTGGCCCGAAGACCCCGACGAGGCCATCATGCACCGCGTCCTGCTGGCGTCGATGCTCTAGCCCGGCGGCACGCGGTGGCGGCCCGCGTCCACGCCATGCACGCGGGCGCCCGGTTCCTTAGAGTCGGCCCATGCCACAGTACCGCTCCCGGACCACGACCGCCGGACGGAATATGGCCGGCGCGCGCGCTCTCTGGCGCGCCACCGGACTCACCGACGAGGATTTCACCAAGCCGATCGTCGCCGTCGTCAACTCCTACACGCAGTTCGTCCCCGGACACGTCCACCTCAAGGACTTGGGGGAGGTCGTGGCCGCCGAGATCCGGGCCGCCGGCGGAGTAGCGCGCGAGTTTCACACGATTGCTGTGGACGACGGCATCGCGATGGGCCACGACGGGATG
>SXGT01414491.1_pt1 | contig 37133 bp, 27 predicted proteins | sample 3176221 | NCBI WGS metagenome assembly SXGT01 (sample SAMN11356862, study PRJNA531348) | freshwater metagenome | isolation source: freshwater sample F1-120 | place: China: Fuxian Lake, Yuxi | collected 2017-12-25 | reverse complement strand
GGATGTCGTGCTCGAACGGGTCGATGCCGAGCGCGCGCAAGGAGCCGAGGTACATCTCCTGGATGTCCTTCGGCGACGGCTTGAGCAGCACCTGGAACTGGTGGTGCCGCTCGAGGCGGTTGGGGTTCTCGCCGTAGCGACCGTCCGTTGGGCGGCGCGAAGGCTCGACGTACGCGACGCTCCAGGGCTCGGGCCCGAGCGAGCGTAGGTAGGTGGCGGCGTTGAACGTGCCCGCGCCCTTCTCGACGTCCCACGGCTGCACGACGGCGCAGCCACGCTCGGCCCAGTAGCGCTGCAAAGTGAGGATGATGTCCTGGAACTTCATGGGCGGCGGACGCTAGCAGAGCGAAGGTGGCGCGGGCAAGGGCCTCGGCCCGAGTTGAGAGAGGAGGAGACCCGCGTCCTCTGGCCGAAGGAACGACCATTTCGAGGACGCGGGGCGTGGGACTTTAAGGACGAGTGAACGCGGAAAGACCGCGCCCCCGAGTAGTGGAGGGCGACTCCCTCGACCAGCGCCACGGTGGCTGGTCGAGGGACTCGAAGGGGGTAAGTAGTGCTAAAGAGCAAAAGGGGAAATCCGCTGCACTACCCAAGCAACGTCCGTGCCAAGCCGATGATCCGCGTGCGTGACGCTCGTGGCTGCTGACCGTCGGCCCGTGGCTGCCTCAGATTGCGAAATTTGGTGTCTCATGTCGCGACACAGGCTTGAATGTTACTAAAACTATTACAGAATCTCACAACGAGACAGAAGTCTCATTTGGAGTCACTGCGGCGTCGGCATGACGGGCGCGCGCCCATGTGCGAAGGTTGGCCCTCGATGCGACGCACCACCGCACTCGTCGTCCCGGGGCTCGTCGTCTTAGGGCTCGCCGTCTGCGGCGCCTCGCAGGCGTACTCCGACGACCGCAGCCTGTCGCTCGGCAACGCCTCCGATGGCAGGCTCGTCAACGGCAAGCGCCTCGATCCGATCGGCAAGCACCATCGGGTCATCGAGTCGACCCGGCGCCGCGGGTATCACTGGGGCACCGACGAGCTCGTCGGGCTCATCCTGCGGTCGGCCGCGCGCGTCGCAAAGGCGTATCCGGGCGCGGTCCTCCAGGTCGGCAACATGAGCAAGCGCGGCGGCGGAGACATCCCGGTGAGCGCGTCGCACAACAGTGGCCGTGACGTCGACCTGCCGTTCTATGTCCTCGACGCGAAGGGCAAGCCCGTCCGCGAGCACGGCTTCGTGAAGTTCGAGGGCGGCCTTGTCTCCGGGAGCCTGCGCTTCGACGTGCCGCGCAACTGGACGCTGGTCAAGGCGCTCCTGGAGGACACGGCCGTCCAGGTCCACTGGATCTTCGTCGCCGATCCGCTGCGCGAGGCGCTGCTAGCGCACGCGAAGCGCAAACGGGAGACCGAAGCACTGACGGAGCGTGCCGCGCAGGTCCTTGGGCAGCCCGCCAACTCGAGCGAGCACGCGGAGCACTTCCACGTGCGGCTCTACTGCGCCCGCCACGAGCGCCTGGAGGGCTGCCTCAACTACGGGCCGATGTGGACCTGGGTCGACGACTTCGCCAAGGAGCTCGCCGCGGCGAGCACGGCGTTGGCCGCCTCGTTTCTAGCGGCGGACGTGGCCAAGGCCGTCGCGGCCATTCAGAAGGTCAGGGTCATTCGCGGGACGGGGGTCATCAGCGCGCTCGTCACGGTCCTCGGCGATACGCGTCGCGTGCTTCGGGTCGCGGCCTCCGAGGCGCTCGCCGTGCTCGACGGCGCGGTCGAGGCAACCCCGGCGCTGGCTCGCGCAGCGCTGAGCGCCAACGACGCCGAGGAAAAGGCACGCCACGTCGCCACCCTGGGCGCCGTGGGCGATGCGCGCGCGAGCGACGCGCTCTTGGCGGTGCTGGCTGACCGGCGCGTCGCGAGCCCGGAGACGCGTGTCGAAGCGGCGCGCAGCTTGGGCCGGCTGCAGCTTCCGGCGTCGGTTCCGGGCCTCGTCGCCGCGCTCGACGACCCGGCCGCGCCCGTGCGCGTGGCCTCGGAGGAGGCGCTGGACCACGTCACCGGACCTCGCTTTGGCGCGACGCCCGCGGGCAGGCGCGCGTGGGCGACGTTCGTCTCCGAACACGCCGGCCAGCCACGCTCGACGTGGCTCCGGCGGGGTTTCGCGAGCCGCTTTCGCATCGACGCCGACAAGCAGCCCCTTCGAAGCGTCGTGACCCGCCTCGTGGCGCTCGTTCGTCGCGGCGGCGCGGTAGGTCGCAACGCCCGCGGGCTCATCGGCGAGCTCACCGGCCATGTCGTGGAACAGGCGCACTTCACCGCCTTTCAGCTCTGGCGCTTCTACCGGAGTTGGCTCCTGGGAGGAGGCCTGAAGGCGGTGAAGTCGGCGCCGTGACCGGTCCCTGCTGGCCCGAGGGCGGTGATGCCGGCTATACTGCACTTCATGCCCGGCGCTGCCCAAGTCGTTGAGGTCCCGCGTCGCCCGACGTACGCCGACATCGAGGCGCTGCCGGACCACCTGCGGGGCGAGATCATCGCTGGGGAACTCATTGTCAGCCCGCGGCCAGCGATGCCGCATATCCAGGCGGCGTCGGCGCTGGGGGCGTTTCTCAATGTAGCGTTTCAGCAGGGACTGTTAGGGCCCGGCGGCTGGTGGATCGAGTTCGAGCCCGAACTGCACTTGGGGCGCGATCCAAACTACCTCGTCGTCGTGCCCGACATCGCCGGGTGGCGTCGCGCGTCCATGCCAACCTTGCCAATGACTCCGTTTCTCGATCAAGCTCCGAATTGGGTCTGCGAGGTCTTGTCACCCGGTTCAGTCCGGACCGATCGGGCCGCGAAGCTCCCGTTCTACGGCCGAGAGGGCGTCGAGCACGTCTGGCTCGTCGATCCGCTTGCCATGATCCTGGAAGTCTACGCGCTCGACCGCGGCTCCTGGCGGGTCGTCCACATCTATCGCGGCGATGATCCCATCCGAGCGGAGCCCTTCGACGCCGTCGAGATCCCGCTCGGCAAGCTCTGGGAGCGCTAGCGCTCACTCTCCGGCGACGAGGACGGCGCCGTCCGACGTGCCGACGACGAGGCGGTCGCCCTCCCCGAATGCCAGCGCAGACGCCGTCCGTCCCTCGAGATCGACGACCGCCAGCAGGTCCCCGCCAGGCAACGTGACCAGCGTGACCACGCCGTGTCGCAGGAGCGCTGCACGCGCGCCGGTTCCGGAGACGGCGGCGGGCGCGCCACCCTCAACCGTCTCGACCGGCAGCGGCGCGCTCGATTCCTCCCATGTCACGTGATGCACGCCCCCATCCGCCGTCGTGAGCAGGGCCCGCTGGCGCGCGACCGCCATCGCGGTGATCTGCCCAGGAACCTGCGTCGAGCGCAACCGAGCCGTCACGATTCGGCCGCGTGCCAGCACCAGCCCACCCGACGTCGCGTACAGGATGCTCTGTTCGAAGGCGCCGAGCGCGGCGACGCGACCGGGTGTCGCGCCGATGGAGGCGGGATCGACCCGCGGTGGCTCGAGCTCCAGCACGAGCGTCTCGTCGACCCGCGAGGCCAAGGCGATCGCCTCACCCGAGCCCAGGAAAGCCGCGGCGACCAGGCCACCCCGGAGCGTGAAGCGGCGCGGCTGGGCCTTGCCCGACATCTCGGCGACCCAGAGCGTGTCCTCGGCGAGTCCCGCGACGAGATGCCCGTCCCGGTCCATGGTGAGCCCGGCGCTCGTCGAGGGCGGCAGGTCGCGGAGCCGCCATCCGGTCGTCGCGTCATAGGTGCGCGTCCCCGAGGTACCAAACGTGACCGCAAGCCCGCGACCATCCGCAGACACCGCGAGCGCCGTCACCGCCGCGGGCCCGACGTCGATGACCTGGGTCACCACCAGTCGTGGGGCGACGGCACGTGCGCTCGGCACCGTGCGCGCCTCGAGGTCCGGGACCAGGCCGGCATGGAGCGGGGGTGGCAGGGCGAGCCCGAGGGCCTCGGCCCAGGTGCAGACCGCCTGCTCCGCGGCCGCCCCCGTCAGGCCCGTCACGCGTGAGAGCTCCTGCGAAAGGCGGGCGGCGGTCGCGGCGTCGAGCGCGTCGAGGCTCGCGAAGGCCGCGGGGACCCCGAGGCGCGCCGCCAAGACGAGTGCGGTGACCAGCGCTGGCTCATGGGGCAGCAGGTCGCGGAGCAGCGCCTCGAGCTGGCGCGCGTGTCCGGCGTATTCTGGAGCGACGGTCACGGCCGCCTCGCGGACCGCCCACAGGACGTGCGCCGGCTCGGTCACCTGCGGCACCTACGACAGGACGGTGCCCGTCGTCGCGCCGAAGCCGATGACGAGACCTGGCGTCAAGGACACGCTGCGGCCCGAGGCGACTTCATGCACCTGACCGCTCGTGTCGGTGGCGGTCCAGCTGGACCCTCCAAGGTTCTTGAGCCCGAGCCGGCTGGGGTCCTGGGGATGACGCTGCACGATCGCGCGAGGGCCGTCGAAGTCATACAGCCCATTCAGCTCCAGGTGATGTCGATAGAGCTGTGTGCCGCTCTCGAGCACGACCTCGCCTCCGGGGAGCCTCACGCGGAGCGCTGGCCCGAACGTGTGCCGGCACGACCAGCACCGCTCGGGCGCACCGGCGCCGATGAACGCCTCCGCGCTGCACGACGGACACGTCCGGATCGCGTCTCGGAGCGACACCATCGCCGCGCGCCACTCGCTCTCGCGGACGCGGCCGTGGGCGGGGTCGCGCACGCCGTCAGTGAAGCTGCGGAGGAAGTGCGTGCGAAACGCGTCCGGATACAGCGGCCAGTAGGCCAGCGGGTTGTCCTGCTCGCCGGGCACCGGTCGGTTGGACGGGTCGCTCGGATCAAACAGGAAGAGCGCCTGGCTGCCATAGAGGCGCGTCATGGCCGGAAGATCGAGGCACTTGATCTCTAGCTCGCGCCGACCCTCCAGTGGATGGTGGACCATGAACAAGTAAAACAATAGGACCGACAGCGACCACAGATCCGTCGCCGAGGTCGGCGCGGCCTCCCCGCGGACGATCTCGGGCGCCATGAACCGCGGTGTGCCCTGCACGCCCGTCATGCGGCTGCCGTCAACGGTGACGTTGTCGTTGTCACACACCAGCACGTCACCGGTGCGCGGGTCGAAGAAGACGTTGCCGAACGAGATGTCGCGGTAGCACAGGCCGCGCGAGTGCAGCGCCAGAAAGCTGTCTGCGAGCTGAAAGCCCGCCGTGGCGAGAGCGCGGAAGCTCGGCTCCACGCGCCTCTTCATCAGGTCGACGATGCTCGCGAAGCGGTCATCGCGAATCGCCATCACGTAGCCAAAGCTCTGCGGCGCCCTGCGGGGTGCGGAGACCAAGGCGCGTGGCCACAGGAAGCGCTTGTCGGGCGGACCGCGCCGTACGAGCCGTTCCAGGGCCTTGCGCTGCTCCGGCGTGGCCTGAGCGAGGTGATACCACTTGAGCGCGACGTCCTCGCCGTGCAGGATCGCGCGATAGACCTCTCCCTGGCCGCCCTCCCCCAGCAGATCGAGCACGGTGGCCCTCAGGCTCGTGCCGTTGACCTCGACCTCGTCCCCCGCGCGAAAGACCGGGCTCATCGGTCGTCTCCCGCCGTGACGCGCGTGATGTACCCCTCGATGCGGGCGGTCTTGCCGCAGTGGCCGCAGGTGGTCGTCATTGCATTTGGGACTGCGCAGCTCACCTTGTCGCAGGGGCACTGCACCAGCGTCGTCGCTTCGCACCAGGGACAACCAGGGTAGCTCGCGTCGAGGTCGAGGCCCCCCTCGGCGACCGTGGCCCCGTAGCCCTCGCGTGCCGCGCTGGCAGCGCGCGTGCGAAAGGCCCAGGTCGCAAACCACGCGCGGTCCCGCCGCTCGAGGCGCACGCCGAAAGGCTCCTTACGCTTGGCGCAGCGCGCGAGCAGGACGACCACGCTCGGCGAGTGTCCCGCCCGCTTCACAGCATGGGCTCCGGTGGGCGCACGAGGAGGACGACGCTGATGTCGTCACCGCTGCCCTCGGTCGACGTCTCCGCCAGCCAGTCGGGCAAGGCCGCCTGCACCGCCGCGGGACCGTCCTCGCACACCAGCGTCCACAGGTCGTGCGCCGCCTGCGCGAAGCCCGTGTCGTCGGCAAACGAATTGGCATAGCCGTCGGTCGACAGCAGGATGAGCGCCGGCGACTCGGGCGTGACGGGCACGATGGCCATGCGCACGTCGTTGGCGGCATCGGGCGATGAGAGCGAGGTCGTCTCGTTTCCGATGAGGCGCGCATCCGCCGCCACGGGCCGCGTCACGAAGCCGGTCGACCCGTCGACCAGCAGCGCATCGCCATCGCCGATCTGGAGGAAGACGAGGTGGGTCTCCGTCGCGCGAACGCCAATGGCGGTCGTGCCATATGCGTACGATGGCCATGACGTAAATCTCGTGGCAACAGCCTCGGCGTCCTCGCCCAGTCCGCTCAGCTCGTCGGCCTCCAGCGGATGCGCCGCGACGTCCTGCTCGACACCACGTCGCCAGTGCGCAACCACGGCCGCCGCGACAGCCTTTGCCCACGGCTCGGTCCCGAAGTCGTGCGCGGTTTCGGACACGTCGCTCAGGGTCGCGACCACCGCATCGACGGCAAGCTGGGCGCCAGTGCCACTGCGAAAACACCGGGGGCTGCCATGGCCATCAGCCACCGCCCCGATGGCCACCCCTGGCGCGCCGTCGTCCTGCCAGCCGAGGGCGTCCTGATTTGGGCGGTCTGTGCGCCGGTGCTGCGCGCCCTGGACCGAGGCACCGACGACGAGCCAGCGGCGCACGTCCTACCAGACGTCCGTGGACGTCGCCGGACCGCTCGCTTCGGGCGGAGGCGTCGGGATGGGCACGTTGCCCTCAGCGGGAGCCGCACCCTCGGTCCTGGATTGACTGGGCGGCGCGGACGCGGACTGGAGCACCGCCGTCGAGGCCCAGCGAATGCACTTGACGAGTGTCTCCGGGTTGTTGGCCCGCAGCGGCTTGAGCTCCTTGTTGCCAATGAAGCGCTCGAGCACCTCGAGGTCGGCGTCTTGCCCGATCGCGATGGCGATGCGGACCGCCTTCTTGCCCCACGGCAGCGCCATGAGCCGGCCGAGCGCGGACTCCCAGTCATCCGTCGGCTGGCCGTCGGAGACCAGCACGAGGACCGGAGGCAACGCGCGGTCCGTCATCGGCGGGATGCGCAGCTCGGAGGCCACCAGGTCCAGGCCCTTGCCGAGGTCGGTGACGCCGTCGGCGTCCAGATCGGTCCAGCGGAAGTCCTCGACCGCCGTGGGCTTGTCGACGACCCACGAGGCGCCCGCGGCAAAGCGCGCGACGCGGACCAGGACTTTGGCGAAGGGGTTGTCCTCGGCGACCTTGCGCATATGCGGCAAGGCCTCTTTGATGGCCGTATTGAGCTCTTGGATCTTGCCGTCGGAGTCCATGGACCCCGAGCCGTCGACGAGCCAGATGAAGTGCAGGGGTCGCGCGGCCAGCTCGCCGCCAGGACGTTTGCGGGGTACGGGTGCGTCAGTCACCCGAGCAGGATAGGCTGATTGCCCGCCGGATCAACCACCGGGATTGAAGACGAACGGCCACTGGACGATGCACTGGCCGCCCTCGGGCTTCTTGAAAGCCATGCGGCGGATGACGCGGAGCACGCACTCGCCGACCGAGGCGTCGCTGACCGTGTTCCCGGCGAGCGAGGCGTTGGGCACGCGACCGTCGAGGCCAATGGTCCAGCGCGCCGTGATCTTGCCCTGGAGGCTGTTGTTGACCTGCAGCCGCTGCTCGTAGCAGGCGCGAATGGCCGAGGCGCGCAGTCGCACGTTCTTGGCGATGTCGCCCTTCTCGCAGAAGCCCGCCGACTCGCCGGAGCCGATGTTGAGCTTGGCCACCTTGGTCGCTCGCTTCTGGCCAAGCGAGGCGTGGAGTCCTTGGCCGCCACCGGTGTCGATCTTGCCGAGTCCGTGGATGCGGCCGTAGCCGTCGGTGCCGCCGCCGCCGGTGCCCGTGCCCTTGAAGCCCATGCCGCCTGAGCCGTGGCCCATGACGAACTCGGAGCCCGCGCCCGCCATGGCGATGGCCAGCTTGTTCTGAAGACCGGTCGTGTCCTTGGCCAAGATGTTGGCGATAGCGCCCGTGGTGCTCATCTTCGACGAGAGGATGTCCACCAGGCCGACCTTCTTCGGGTCAATCTTGGAGACCAGCTTGCCGTCGCGGTTGGGGACTTTGGAGATCTTCTTCGGGTCCTCGTCGGGATCGCCGAACTTGCCCTCGTCGCCCTCGGCCTTCTTGGCAGTAGTGTCGTCGTCCTTGGGCGAATCGTCCTCGGGCTTCTTCTCTTCTTCCTTCTTCTCGAGCAGGTTGGCGTCGACCTTCATGGCCTTGCGCTCCTGCTTCTTGTAGTCGCACTCCACGCACTGGTGGTCGTAGCTCTTAGTCATATAGTAGACCGAGCCAAGCAGCCCCAGGATGGCAATGGACATGCCGGCCGGGACCCACAGGTCCATCCGCCAGCGCCCGAGCCCCGTGGGCAGTACCGGGTTGATGAGCTGCCAGACGAGCGTGATGTCGCCAAACTCGAGCTTGCCGTAGTCGGTGCCGCTCACCCGGATGGTCTTGGCGCCGTCGCCGCTGGGCGTGCCCTGAGCGAAGGCCTCGGCGACCGAAAGAGTCTTGCCGCCCACGTTGAACGTGCCCGTGAGCTTGTCGGTCAGAGACAAGTCGTAGTCGCCCTTGAGGCTGTGCGACTTGAACATTTTGAAGCGCGGCGGGATGGCGTCGGTCGGGACGACCATGCCGTCGTGCGCGTCGCGGCCGACCTCGAGGCTGTGCGGCTCGGTGAAGACCTCAGAGCGCACCGGCGTCCCGTTCCACAGCACGCTGACGCGCAGGAGACGCGCGTTGTTGCTCCACGTCTTGACCGCGCCGACGGCCTCGAAGCCGCCGACGATGAGCAACAGCGCGCCGCCCAACATGAGATAAAAGCCGCGCCCGACCTCCAGGTCCGAGGCGAGCAGGTGCGAATCGAGGCCCGCGCCCTCCAAGAGGGGGTAGATGAAGAGGTAGACGACCATCTGCGCGAGCAGGATGAGCACGCCACCGGCGAGCGTGACGGCCGCGAGCATCTTGCGATGGAAGACGACCGCCAGGATGGCAAAGAGCGCGCCGACACCGGCGGCACCCACGGCGCCCTGACCCCAGACGAGGTCGACGGCGTTGATGACCTCGGTGACCTTGTTCGGCACGAACCAGGGCGCTGCGACGCCACCGGCAATGACGAGAGCAGCCCCTACCAGCGCAACCAGCATTCCGATCAACATGGGCCTACCTCCACTACCACCATGGAACGAGTCGATCGCCCCGGCTTACTCGGCCGGGCTCTTGCCTTCGACGGCGAGGTTGATCTTCTCGAATCCGTTTTTCGCGCACGCCATCATCACGCGTTTGATCGCGTGATACGGCACGAACGAGTCCGCCTGGATGATGACCTCGTGGGACGGCTCTTTGTCGGGCGATTGACGCTTCATGTCTTCGCGCTTCTTCTTGAGCTTGTCCTGGAGGCCCTTCGTCACGTCGTCGTCGCTCGCCTTGTCGCTCAACAGATCGTGAGTCGCGACGACCGCCTCGCCCTCGACCTTCGTGGTCGCAGCCGAGATCTGAATCAGGATGGCTCGCTCCAAGTCCTTGTTGTTCAAGGCCTTGGGCATCTTGATGTCCTTGTCCTGCGAGAGGATCTCGCCCGTCGCGTTGAACATCATCATCAAGAAGGTCACGAGCACGGTGAACATGTCGATCATGGCCGTGAGGTTCAGGTTCGCCACCACGGACCGGCCGCCCTTGTTGTTGAGCGAGCGCTGGACCTTGGGGATGCGAATGAACTTGAAGAGCCGCCGCCCGGTCTTGTGAATGGCCATGGCTAGCTCCTCCCCTCGAGCGCGGCGACGAGCGTGGGCACCGTCTCGTCCGTCCCGAGCTGAATGCCCGTGAGCTTGAGGCCGATGCACACATCCATGGCCGCGACCACGTCCTCGTAGTGCACCTTGTCACGGCCGACGAGCATGATCCGGCTATGCAGGTTGTTGTCCTTGTCCTTGGGCAAGGCTTCCTGCATCTCCTTCAGCACGCGCTCCAGCTCCTTGACCGGCAGCTTGCCGTCGTTGCCGCGACGCAGCACCTTCGGCGGATCGTCGTCATCGCCATGCTTTACGTTGACTACGAATGCGTTACCGTCGATCAGTAGCTGAATCGTGTCGTCCTTCTTTGGCTCCTGCGGCTGCGGCTGAGCCTGGGACTTGGGCAACACCTGATCGATGTCGATCTTGGCGAGCCGGTTCCAGACGGCCGTGAGCATCAGGAAGGCGAGCAGGCAGCTCATCATGTCGATGAACGGGACGAGGTTGATTTCCACGTCTACGGCACGTTTGCCGCCAGCTCCGGGTATGGATACGCCACCCATGGTTCTTGCTCCCTAGGGCTCAGCCCTCGGCCGCGGGCTCCTTGATGGCGTTCTTGTTCGATACGATGAGGTTCATGACCCGCACCGCGCCCTCGTGGATGTCGTCCACCAGCGACTGCGTCCGACCCGAGAGGATCGAGAACGCGAGCAGGCAGAACACGGCGACCGCGAGACCCATGAAGGTGCAGTGGAGCGCCTCGGAGATACCGTCGGCGAGCGCGGCGGCCTTGTTGGCCATGTCCGCACCACCGCCGGCGCCCTTGAAGGACGCGATCATGCCCTTGATGGTGCCGAGGAGGCCGAGCAGCGTCGCGACGTTGGCGATCATGGCCAGATAGCCGGTACGCTTCTCGATTCGGGGCAGCTCACGGAGCGCCTGTTCGTCCATGGCGGCCTGGATCTCTTCGTCGGATTTCTTGGCCTTCATGACGCCCGCATGGACGATGCGGGAGAGGGGGAAGTTCTCGAGCTGGCACTGGCGGGCGACCTTGTCCAGGTTGCCCTGGAGCACCGGGCCCGTGATGCCGCGGATGAAGTTCTCGCTGTTCGCACCGGCGGTGAAGTAGAGCACGATGACGCGCTCGATGATGACCGCGAGCGACAGCACGGCGGTGACGGTGATGCCCCAAGCGATGATACCGCCTACGCGGTAAAACTCGCTCATGAACTCGGTGATGCTCTCGTTGGCGGCTTCAGAAAACACGACCATGGAACTTCTGCCTCCCGCAGCTACGGCTTCGGCCTCGCGGCCTGGTCATCAGCTTCTTGATGCGTGTGCATCATTAACTATTCGGCCCATCAACAAATGATGGCCGGGACGCTAAGGGTTACCAGGGTCGGAACCCCTCGTCAACGCCTGTGATTGCGGTCAATTCCGCGATGCAAAGGCGTTGAGTCGAGGCACTCGGCGGGTTGGGGTCCCATTCCGACCCGAAGTTTCAAGAAAACGGCGAACATAAAAACAAGTGGCTCAGTAGGGCGAGTAAGGGAGCGTGGGGAGGCTCGACGCGGGCGTCGAGGTCGGCGCGTAGTAGATCGGGGTCGTCACGTCCACGGGCGTCGGCGTCGCGACGGCCGCGTAGTGGACGTTGACGCGGAGCGCGCCGCCGCCGGTCGACGAGATCTCGAGCTGCTTGATGATCTGAGGCGTGTAGAACAGCGCGTCGGAGCACGTGCCGCCTTGCATGCAGTGGGCCGTGTCATCGATCGCGGGCACGGCGCACGAGGGCGCGTCGGGCCAGATGTAGACGGTGCTCGTCGTCTTCGCGGGCGGGAAGGACCCGTTGGCCGGGCGGATCCATGGAATCGACACGTGGGGGCCCAGAAGGCAGGTAGCCTGGAAGGCACCACGGAGCGTGACGCGCACGGTGCCCTTGGGCGGAACCAGGATGTTGCCGTACGCCTGAGGGGGCAGCGCGCCGTCGAGCGTCCGCGTGCTGGCATAGAGCTTCGCCTTCTTCGACCACACCGCCGTCGAGGTCGTGGCGACCGCCTTTGCCGCACACGCTCCGTAGGCTCCCCCATTGGAGGCCGCCGTGCACTGGCCGGTCGCGCACGCCTTGGGTGAGGTGCACTGCGTGCCGTTGTTGTCCTGCGTTGCGAGGTAGGGCCGGTAGAGCGTTGCGCCGGCGATGAGCTCGCCCGGCTCGTGCACGATGCCGAAAGGGACGTCGAAGGGGTTGGTGACATCGACGACGAGCACGCGCGGCCCGTCGACGTTGCCGTTCTGCTGCGAGTAGAGCGGCCCGAAGATCTGCTCCATGGTCCCGCCGTCCAGCGTGTAGTTGCTTACGTCCGTCGGGTCCGAGGCTGGCTCTGCGACCTTCGCGACGTGGAGCGGCGGCGCCCGGAAGGCCGAGTTCAGGTTCAGCTGCCGCGTGGTCACGTGGCCGACCTGATCGGTGACGCGCACCTCCAGCCGCGACGGCGCCGTCAGGCCGGCGACGAGTGCCGCTTGCGGATCGCCGTCCACGAACGTGTCGACGGCCCACGGGATGGTGAAGACCAGGTCCGCCTGCCCGTCCGCCGCGTCGCTCCACGCGCGCCAGCCGGTCAGCGGGTCGCCGATCTGCAGGAAGCGGTACTCGAGCGTTGGCGGGCTCCCGGTGGTCACGTCGTCGGTGATCTTGAAGGCGAACGTGGGCAGGTTGTTGGCGGCCACGTCGGCCCAGGTCTGGTATCGGCTGCGCACGACGACCTTGTGCAGCGTGCACGGTTCGCACGCCGGTCCAATCGTGCTCGGCGTCGTCGTGCCGTAGGTCACCGTGCCGTTGGCGGCGGTGCTCATCTGAATCTTCGACTCGTCGATGTAGGTCGTGTCTTGCCACGCAATTGCCGGCGCCTGTGTGTCCCGAATGAGGGTGAGCGTGACGCTCGACTCGTTCCCCAGCGCGTCCTTGGCGTGGTAGACGATGGTCTTTTTACCGCTCGTGAGCTCAATCCCGTCAATCAGGTCGTCCCCGAGCAACAGCAGCGGCACGATCGTGCCGTCCTCGAAGCTGAGCCACGCCTCGCCGACCCCGACACCCGCGTCGACGATGGTGCCCTTCACATTCACGTAGCCCGCCGTCGTGATCGTGCCGTCCGCCGGCGTGGTCAGCGTGATGACCGGCGGCGTCGTGTCGCGAATGACCTGGACCGAGAGCGCGGCGACGTTGCCCACCAGGTCGACGGCGCTACACGTGAGCGTCGCGCCCTCGGCCGTGGCCGTCGCGGTGGTGGACACCGGGCTCGGCGCGCACGGGGGCGCAAGATTGGCGGCAGCGCACACCTTCAGCGTGCCCGAGTGCTGGTCGTTCGAATGACAGTTGGCGTCAATCGTCGCGTCCTTCGTGTAGAGCGCGCCACCGGGTCCGACCTTCGCGTCGGGGTCCGTCGACTTGGCCCACACTTCCGGCGGCGTGGCGTCGACGGTGAGCTCGAGGCTGGTCGTGCTCGCGTTGCCGAAGCCGTCGGTCGCCGTCGCGACCAGCTTGGCCTTGCCGTGGACCGCGGGGACCTGAATCGTCCCAGAGAACGCGCCGTTGGCAACGGTCGCCTTCGCGGTCGCCGTGCCCAGCGCCAGCACGACCGAGGCGACCCCGGGCACGTCGTCATTGACGGTCCCCGACACGGCGAGAGCACCGGGTCCAATCCAAGGCACCGCCACCGGCTGCGTCAGCGCGACCGTTGGCGCCGTGAGGTCCGGCTGCACGAAGAAGCTCGCCCCCGTGTTGGTGCGACCGGCGACGTCGACGGCCGTGACTGAGCACGACAGTGCCGGGAGAGTCGCGGGACCCGGGACGTTCGCGGTCCACGTCACGACCCCAGGCGAGTCCGGCTTGGGCTTCCACGACGTCGCGACGGGCTGGCCGCCCGAGCCGCAGGCCATGGACACATCCGCGATGCCGGAGCCCGAGTCGCTCGCCGTGCCCGTCACGGTGACCACGGGCTTCGCGGGGTCGACCCAGTACGTGCCCGGGTACTTGCCCAGTGGGCTCGGGTCGACCACCACGACCGGGTCCGTCGCGTCGTAGCTCACAGTCGCCGTCGCGAGCGCCAGGCCCACGTTGCCCGCCGTGTCGGACGCGTCCACGACAATGGTGTTGGCCCCCACGAGCAGCGGCACGGCGCCGACCCACTGCGTCCCGGTGAGGTGCTGTGCCGAGACGGTGCCTCCGGGGCTCGTGAGCGTCACCGAAGCGACGCCCGCGGGCACATCGGTTACCACGAGGCCCAGGTCGATCGCCTGGGTCGTCACCCACGCGGGTGGCTTGGGGCTGATGGTGACCTTCGGCGGCTGCGCATCGACCTGCACCGTGCGGGCGACCACCGTCGTGTTGCCGAGGCTGTCCTTGGCGGTGACTGTGATCGTGTGCGGCTTGCCGTGTGACGTCGGCCCGAAGCCGGGAAGGGCGCCCACGAACGTGGTCCCGTCCACGCTCGCCGTGAGCGTCTGGCCGTCATCGGTCGCGATGGTGACCAACACATCCGACGCGTCCGTCACCGTCCCCGAGACGATGACCCCGCCGGCCGCGACGACCGCGCCGTCCTTCGGCGAGGTGATCACGACCGCCGGGCCGGTCGAATCGAGCCGCACCGTCAGCTTCTCTGGCGGCGAGGTGTTCCCCAGATCGTCGGCCGCGGTCACCGACAGCACGGCGGGGCCCTCGGCGAGCGTGACGACCGTGCTGAAGGCGCCCTGGGCGTCGGGCACCAGCGTCGCGGCAGGCGAGGCGCCGCCGGAGATGATGACCTGCGCGATGGGCGAGTCGTCGGTCACCACGCCCGCGACCGTAAGGTCTTTGGCCGCCGTCACGAGCCCCGAGGCCGGCGCCGTGACGATGACCACCGGAGGCGCGTCGTCGATGGTGAAATGCACGGTCTGGGTCGTCGTGTGAGCCGAGTCGCCGATGGCGTCCGCCGCAGTCAACGTGATGCTGTGGGTGCCACTCGTCGCCGACAGCGGCAGCGAGTACGAGGCCGGCACGTCCTTGGCCCACGACGCGAGCGGCGCGCCGTTGATGGTCATCGCGAGCGACGCGACTCCCGTCCCCGCGTCCGTGACCGTGCCTGACAGTGTCAGGCCCTTGGACGTGATGCGCGAACCCTCGGTCGGCGTCGTAATCGAGATGACCGGGCCATGGCGATCCAGCAGCACCTGCCGCTTGGCGGTCGCCTCGTTGCCCGCCTCGTCCACCGCGCGCACCGAGATGAGCGTCTGCCCGTCGGGCAGGTCGAGCGCCAGCGCGAACTGGAGCGTGGGCCCCGTGGGGTCCAACGTGACCGCGGGCGCCTTTGGGGTCAGCAACGTGAACTCGGGCAGCGAGCCGTTCTCGATGGCTTTTACGGCGACGTCGGCCGGGCCCGCGACGATCGCGTCCGCGGCGGGCGAGGGGGCCACGAACTCGAGCGTCGGCACGATCGGGTCGAAACGGCGCGCCTTCGGCGTTGGCGGATAGAGCGGGCCGTCGTCCTTGGAGAGCGCGACGTAGTAGCCGTCGGCCGAGGCGAGCGTCGCCGGCGCGGTCACCGCACTGGCTACGAGCCAGGCGTGGGTCGCGGCCGCGAGATCGTAGCGCGTCGAATCGGCGCGCAGCGGGACACCCGACGCCAGCGCCACGAGTTGGTCGCCCTGGAGACCGTCGAAGCGACCGTCGCCGAGATCGGCGCGCAGCTTGGCCAGCAGATCGAACACGGTCGTCTCATGCTGGGTCGCCAAGGCGACGAGACCGGCCTCGAAGAGCCACGCGAGCACGGCGGCGCTCGCGTCATCGGTGCCCGCGGCGGGGACAGTCGTGGTGACCGGCTGCACCCCAGGGCGCCGCAGATGGGCCTCGATGCGCGCGGTCGCGGTCGTCAGCGCCTCCTCGGCCGGCAGATCGATGGTCTTCGAGAGCCGGTAGTGCTGCGCAAGGTCGGCCACCAATGACGCGAGGGCCGAGACCGCGACGTCGCTCGTGACGGTGTCTTTCAGCAGCGTCGTGGCACGCACGAGCTCGGTGCCGTTGTCGTCGACGGCCACGAGGACCCGCGACGTCCCCTTGGGGATCGCCAGCGCGACCGAGAAGTGGCCGTTGGACTCGGTCGTCGTCTGTCCAAGTGTGGCGCCGAGCACCAGGCCGTCGAAGCGCGACACGGTGACGAGCTTCTTGGAGATGGGCCCGCCGAGCGTGGCCACGCCCTCGAGCGTGCCGGTGCCAGCGTGCGCGACGGTGACGTGCAGCTCCTGTGTGGTGACGGCGCCGCGCTCGGAGCGGGCCTCGAAGCGCACGGTGACGGGACCGTCCGGAAGCGCGGTCACGTTCCACTGAGCGCGAAAGGCGCCGGGGCCCGTGAGGAGATCCACGAGGCCCAGCGGCGCGACCACGGTGAGCGAGGCGACGGGATCGTGGGGCGCACCCGGCGTGGCCTGGGCCTCGACGGTGACGGTGCCATCGACCGCGGTGCCCTCGGACGGCGAGACGATCGTGAGGAGCGGCGCCGTTCCATTGGCAGTCACGTCGGTGACGTCGCTGGTGACCAGATCGGTGGTTCCTTCCGAGATTGACGCGCCGTCGCTGACCGCGTCCGAGGTGGCCGGGGTGGCCTCCGTTCCGGTCTCGGCGGCGCAGCCCGCGAGCAACAGCACGACCCAGGCTCGTTTCATGGCGCTTCTCCTTGCCTACCAGCCCGAGACGCTGCCCCAGCCGGCCTTGGCGAGGACCGCGCCCGTGCGGACGTCGATGTGCAGCAAATGTCCGCCGCCCAGAGGCGCCTTGCCGTCACGCAAGCGGTTGGATACGACCCACACGACGCGCTTGAGGCCCGTCGCGTACAGGATGGAGGTGCTCCACTGGGTGTCGAGCCCCTTCTCGAGCCCGGCGACTCCGGCGATGCACAGCGCGGCCTGCTGCGAGATGAACTCCGCCTGCGGGCACGCGTCACCGCGGGCCGCGCAGCCCGCCTCGACGCTCGCGCCGTCCGCGTCGCCAAGGCTGAAGCCCTTGGCCCGCGCGTAGGTGGCGATGCACTCCGCGGTGGGATCGGGCGGGGCGTCCGTCGCTGCGCACGCCAGCGCGGTCGAGGCCAAGAGCCAGATAACGGCGGTTCGCTGCACAGCGGAACCCTACTCGATTTCGGGCGGTGTGTCGCCTCGCCACGTCTCCGCCATTGCGCCGAGCGCGCGCATTCGCTATCCGGGCGCCGTGCTGCGCCGTCCCATCCTGCTGGTCGCCGGGGTCACGCTCCTGACCGTCGGGTTCCTCGTGCTCCTGGGCTGGATCGGCTTTCGTCGCTTCCTGGCGGAGCTTCCGCCTGCACCGCGGACTGCGCTCGGGCCGGATACGGTGGCTCCCGCGCTGACCGAGCGTGTCGTGGTGCTGCTCATCGACTCGCTCCGCGAGGACCTGGCCAACGATGCGGAGCTCATGCCTCACTTCGGAGGCCTCGTGGCCAAGGGCACCTCCGGGGTGCACATCACTCCGCCGATGACGCTCACCACGATGTCAGTTGTGAGCCTCGGGACCGGGATGACGCCCTCGGTGTCGTGGTCGCTCAAGAACTTCGACGCCGAGCCCATCGAGGATGAGACCGTCTTCGAGCTGCTCGCGCGCAATGGCAAGCGCATCGCGCTGCTCGGCGATGCCTCGTGGACTCAGCTCTACGGGCGCTTTGCGGCCCACACGCTGGCGTTTGGTGACCATGGCTTCTTCAGCGGCGAGGAGGCCGGGACGGGCATGCTGGGCATCGATCAGCAGACGCTGGACGACGGCGAGAAGCTGCTGATGGACCCGAGCTGGGACGTCGTCGTGCTGCACGTCGTGGGCACCGACAAGATGGCCCACAAGCGCGGCGCCGCGCGGCGGAACCCTGACGGGTCGCCCAGCGACTATGCGCGGGTGGCGACCGCCATCGACCAGCGGCTCGGCCAGCTCGTCGAGCGAGTCGGCGGCGTCAAGCGCACGACCTGGCTCGTGCTGTCCGATCACGGCTGCAACCTGCAAGGCAACCACGGGGGTGGTGAGCCGGAGGCGCGTCGCGCGCCGTTCGTCTGGGCCGGTGCCGGTATTAAAGCGCGCAGTGGCGTCGAGGCGCCGCTCACCTCCGTCGCAGGCACGCTCGCCGCCCTCTTCGGCCTGCGCCCGCCGCGGACCGCCGAGGCGCCCGCGGAGCTGCGCACGCTCGAGCACGGTCGCGACGCGCGGGTCGCCCTGCGCAACGCGCATCTCCAGGCGCGCGAGGCCTACGTCGGCGCCGTCGTGGGGGTCACCGCCGCGCCCGACGCGCCGCCTCCCGCTCGAGGCCTGCGCGCGCGGCTCGAACAGCTCACCGAGCACGCCTCGCTTGCTCTCAGCCACGACGGCTGGCTCTTGCCGCTCGGCCTCGCGGTCGGGTTCCTGGGCGTGGGCTTGCTGACCTGGCTCGTGCTGTCGGTCGGCGGCGTCCCCCGTCCCGGCGCGCACGCCGTCGTCTGGCTGGCGCTCCTCGCGGCGCTGCTGCACTGGTCCGGCTGGCAGTTCGAGGCCGTTCGCCTCCTGGGCGAGTTCACGCTGTCGGCTCGCGGTGCGGCCGTGCGGCTGGCGATCATCGGCGTGTTGCTCGGCGCCGTCGCGCTCCTCGCGCGCTTCAATCGCCTGGGTGTCGCGTGGCTCGCACTGCTGGTCGTGGGCCTGACCGTAGGCCAGAGCGTGATGCGGTGGCCGTACGGACCGCTCGAGGTCATGTACCGGACCGTGCTCGTCACGGCACTCGCGGTCGTGGCTTGGACTCAGACGGCGCGTGCGCTGCTGCTGCTGGTCGGCCTGCTCGCGGGGACGCTGTTGCTGGATTGGGTGGCCCCGCCGGACCTCGGCGTGTTGATGAAAGCGCCGACCCCTTGGCTCGCGGGGCTGGCCGTCGGCGCAATGACGTGTGCGCTCGCGATGCAGGCCGTCCGGACCGAGCCCGGAGCGCTCGGCCGCTTCGTGGCACTGGGCGCGCTCATCGGGGTCGCCGCGCTCTACCAGCGCACCCAGACCGCCTGGCTCGTCAAGCCGCTGCTCGTCGCGTTGCCGCTCGCGCTCTGGGGGGTCTCGCGCGCCGCGCCGCTCGTGGGCCGCAACGCCGTGCTGCTCGTGGCGCTCGCGTTGGTCCGGGCGTTGGCGTCCGATCCGCGCACGGTCGCCTTCGTCGCCCTCATCGCGCTCTGTGTCGTCGCGTCCGGGCTCCGCGGCCGGCTCGTCGCCGTCGGCGTGGGACTCGCGCTCGTCGCGCAGCACGCGTTCTTCTTCGAGGTCGGCTACGCGTTCTCGTTTTCGACCATCGACGCGAGCGTCGCCTTCGCCGCCACGCGCGACACCATCAACCTCGGCGAGGGCTTCGCGTTCCTGCTCTGTCAGCACCTGGGCCCATGGCTCGCGGTGGTCGCGGCGCTCACCTACAGCCTCCGCGTCTCGGCCGACGCGCGCGGCTGGTTGGCCGGCGTGCTGGCGCTCGTGCTGGTGCTGGCCACGGAGTGCGTCGGTGCGTTCGCGAGCTTCGAGGCGGCCCGGCACAACCACTGGTTCACGATGCACGCGGTGCCGCTCTACGTGTTCGCGATGTGCAACGTCGGGCTTGCGGGCTTGGCGGCGGTCGTGTGCGGTCGGGCGATGGGGCACGGGGCGTTCCCATCGGCGGTGCGTTCGTAGGAGGCTGTCGAACGGACCGTGCCGTGAGGACCAAGTCGAGCTGTGAGACTGGGGAAGAGGTCACACCAGAGGCACGTGCCATGATTTCCCCATCCATTCAGGCCGACCCGTGCCTCCCGTGTGGGCATGGTTGAAGCGCACCAAGGTGGGTCCGGCCACGTGGGTCAAGACGATGTGATCGGAACCGACGTGGACCCACCACCCGTGTCCATCCAGTCCCGCGCGGCCAGAGGCACAAAGAGGGGCGTTGCCCCAATTTGCCTCAAGACCCCATTGGAAACGCGCTAAGCCTCTTCAAACCGCACGACGACGTGCTTGCCATCGAAGGCGGCCGCGAGGAGCCGAATGGGCGCTGCACCCGCCTGACGTAGCTTGGCCGCGTAGTCCCGCTCGCGGAGCTGGGCCATGGCCACCTCCAGCGCCTCGGGCCCGCCGACCTTCAGCTCCATCGCGACGCCCGCAAGCCCCGATTGTTTGGGGATGACCAGTACATCCGCGCGACCGAAGCCGGACTCCGGGTCCGTCTCCACACGGTGCGTCTTCTCCATCCCAACCAGGAGCCCCGCGATGAACGCCTGATACACGCGCTCCGGATGACGGCCTGCGGTCGTGTGAAATGACAAGGCCGTCTCGACCAGGAACTGGAGCCGCCGGCCGAAGCCGTCCGCATCGCCGGCCAGCAGAGACGCGGCCAGTGGCTCGACGGGCTCGCGCAACGCAGAGGTCACCGTGCGCTCCGCCAGGTCCGCGAGCGCCAGCCGCACCTCGGTGTTCGGAGCGCGCACCGTCGCCCGCAGTCGGGTGCCCTCGGGGGTCACGTCATCGACGCGCAAGTAGCCGATCATGACCAGGAGCGACAGCAGGGACTCCGGCCTGGACTCGGTGTCGCGCAGCGCAAGATGCTCGTCGATGATGACTGAGACCGCCTCGCCGCGCAGGATCGCCTCGAGGGTGGGCCCATCGACGGTGCCCCGCTCGATGAGAAGCTGCCGGATGAGAGCGTTGTCGCTGGTGCCGACCCAGTATGGAGCCAGCCTGAAGGGAGCGTCCCTGAAGAACTGGGTCACCGACCACGGGTTGTAAACGTCGAAGCCTCCGATGCGGTAGCCGTTGTAGAATTCACGCATTCCGTCGGCCAACTCGACGGGAACCCCGGCCTGTTCGAGCAGGCCTCGGACCTCGCCCTCCGTGAACCCGAACGCGTCGCCATGCTGGCGCGACAGGACGGAGTGCACCTCCAGGTTGTTGAGCCCGCTGAAGATGCTCTCCTTGGCGACCCGCAGGATACCCGTGAGGACGGCGCGCTCGAGGTGCGCGTTGTCTTTGAGGCCGCTGCCCAAGAACGCGCGGAAGAACGTGACGGCCTCGTCGTAGTAGCCGAACTCGTGCGCCGTATGGAGCGGCGTGTCGTACTCGTCGATGAGCACGATGGGCCTGCGTCCGCCAACGTCATGAAGCCACTGCGACAGGCGCTGGAGCCCGCCCTCGTGCGCGAGCGTGAGGCGTGACGTGTCGGTGAGTCCATCCGATCCGAGGGTCTCCGCCGGTGACAGCGACCGCCGCACCATCGACTCCAGGCGCTGAGCCTCTCGGCCAATCTGCATGGCGAGCTGACCAGAGGCGGCCTCCCACGTGCGCGCCTTGACGTCCTTGAACGAGAGCCAGATGACCGGATGCGCCTGAAAATGGCGCCAAACCGCCTCGCCGGCGTGCGCGATGGCGAGCCCGTCGAACAGGGCACGCACGCCCGGCGGTCCCGGCTCGACGAAGGCGCGCAGCGTGGTCAGGTTGAGGGTCTTGCCAAAGCGCCTCGGGCGGCAGAAGAGCGTGACCGACGGCGGCTGGCCCAGCAACGTGGCGGTGAAGGCGGTCTTGTCGACGTACAGCGCGCCGTACTCGCGCAGGGTGATGAAGTCGGAGACACCCGTGGCGATCGGCGGCAGCATCACACGCAGCATACGCGCTCCCATGCCGGTGAGAAAACGGCCGGCGTATGGATAGCAAGGCTGGCGTGAATCCCCAGCGCGAGAGCCTTTCGGTGTCGCCGAGAAAGTGTCATACGCCATCCTGCGTCTCGGTCACCCCGCGCTCGGCCCCCCGAAAGAGGATCACCATGTCTCAGCTCAGCTTCCCACGCGCCCTCGTCGCCGTGCTCCTGCTCGTCACGCCCCTGGGCGCCTCGGCTGCGCCGCCCGACAGGGGGACGGACGCCGCACGGAAGGAGCTGGAGGAGCGCCGCAACCAGATTCAGGCGGTGTACACGCTAGGGCTGTCCAAGAAGGCGGCCGACGAGAAGGCGCTGCTCGCCATCATCACGAGCGTGAAGGCGCCGCTCTACCTGCGTGCCTCCGCCATTCGGGCGATTCGTCGCCAGCGCAACGAGCGCTTCGTGCCGGCGCTCAAGGCACTGCTGACCGACAAGACCGTTGCATTGAAGGTCGAGGCGACGATCAAGCTCTACCAATGGCGTTTCTATGCGGAGGCCCTGCCGGTTCTGCGGGATCTGCAAGACCAGGGCGTCGCCTTTCGGCGTGCCTTCGAGACCGGCTTCGACGACGGCCTGCCGACCTACGACGAGAACGCGCGCGCATTCTTCGACCGGGGGCTCAAGAGTGAGAACGCGTACGTACGCATGGATAGCGCCATGGGGCTCATCATCCTCGGTGAGGCGCCGCTGGGCGTGCCGGTGCTGCGCGCAGTTCTGGTGTCCGACGAGCGCTACCACATTCGCATGGCCGCGGTGAACTATCTCACGCCATTCAAGCACGTCGCGGTCGTAAGAGAGCTGTTGGAGCTTGCCGCCAAGGATGCCGACGAGCGCGTGAGCCAGCGTGCGAAGCAGGTCCTCACCGTGAACGAGGGCGCGGAGCCGGAGCCGTGAGCGGCGGCCATCGCTAGCCGCCCCACCCCATTGAGCCGACCGGCCGCACGTGCTACGAATCCCGCATGATGCGCTCGGCGTTCCTCGCTCTTGCTTTCGCGGCCCTCGGCTGCGCGTCCTCGGCTGACGGGGGCTCCACCGTTCGTGGCGAGTGCACCGACATCAAAGACGGCACCCCCTGCGGCGCGCCAGTCAAGGACCCGTGCGCGACGCCGCAGTTCTGCCGGCAGGGGCAGTGCGTCATCGGCGCCGCTATCGAGTGCGAGGACAACAACCCGTGCACCATCGAGACGTGCGTCGGTCTCAAGTGCACGCACCCGCCCGCGCCCAACAGCCAGGCGTGCGATGACGGCGACCCGTGCCAGTCGGGCGACACCTGCAACGGCGGCCTCTGCCAGGCGGGTCCGGATCGCAAAGACTGCAACGACAAGAACCCGTGCACGGTCGATGCGTGCGAGCCGTTCTTCGGCTGCCGGCCGAGCGGCGAGATCGTGGCGCCGTGCGACGACGGCGACCCGTGCACCGTGCGGACCATCTGCAACGACGGCCGCTGCGTCGCCTTCGGGTACGACACCTGCGACGACGGCAACGCCTGCACGCTCGACCTCTGCAAGGCGGGCTTCGGCTGCACGCACACGCCCACGTTCGCGCTCTGCGACGATGGCAACCCCTGCACGGAGCTCGATCTCTGCGACGGCGCCCTCTGCCGCGGCCACGCCAACCGCTGCGCGTGCACGAGCGATGCCGTCTGCCACGTCACGCTGCCCAAGGACGCCTGCGCGGGGACGCCCACCTGCGTCGCCGGCCAGTGCGTCTACGCGCCCGGCACTGGCACGACCTGCCCCAAGCCAACGAACCCGTGCCTCGTCAGCCGCTGCGACGCGAGCGGGCAGTGCGTCACCTCGCCGGCCCTCGACGGCACGGGTTGCCCCGATACCAGCGTCTGCTCGGTCGGCGGCGTCTGCCTCGGCGGCCAGTGCGTCGGCACGCCGGTCTTCTGCAACGACCAGAACGACTGCACGACCGACACGTGCCAGGACGACAAAGGCTGCGTGTTCACCCCGCGGACCGAGGGCCCGTGCGACGACACCGACCCGTGCACCGAGGGCGAACACTGCGCCGGCGGCTACTGCGGTGCGGGGACCTACACGTGCGGGCCGTGCCTCACGAAGTACGACTGCATCGCGTCGATGCCCGCGAGCCCGTGCACGAAGGGCTTCATCTGCGACGACGGCGTCTGCAGCCCCGCGGAGTCCGCCGGCTGCGACAGCTCGTTCGACACGGCCTGCGCTCACGCCACCTGCGACGTAACGACGGGCGCCTGCGTCATGGTCACGGCGGCCGATGGCACCAAGTGCGACGACGCCAACCTGTGCTCCACGGATGACGCCTGCAAGGCGGGTGTGTGCGGAGGCAAGCTGCGGCTGTGCCCGGATGACGGCAACGTCTGCACGCTCAGCCTCTGTGATCCGAATACGGGCGTCTGCCTCCATCGTCCGGTCGGTCCGCCGTGTCCGGATGGGTCGCAGTGCGTCTTCGACGGCGAGACGTTCGTCTGCGGCAACGGCAAGCCGTGCCCCGTGAGCGGGCTCCCGTGTGACGACGGCAACGCCTGCACCGGCAAGGACAAGTGCGCCGATGGCCTCTGCGAGAGCGGCGAGAACACCTGCCTCGAGGTCTGCGACAATGGCCTCGACGACGACAAAGACGGCTTCGTCGACTGCGCCGACGCGAGCTGCGACTACGAAGAGGAGAAGTGCCCGACCAACTGCCATATCGGGCCAACCATCGTGTGCGATCAGGGTGGCATCCAGCTCTCGACCGCCAAGGACGTCGGCCAGGCGAGCCCCGGGAACCGCTCGACGGAGTGGCCGTGCCTGCCGACCATCAAGCACACCGGGCCCGAGGTCGCGCTGACAATCGACATCCGGTGTCCGGGTCCCGCGGTCGTGTCGGTGACGCCGGTGGGCCCCTGGACCGCGGACGCGGGCGCGACGCCGGCGTTCTCGGCGATTCTGCTCAAGGGCGCGCCGTCGGCGTGTCTGCCTGCGCTGTGCGTCGAGGCGACGACGCTCGTCGTTGGCAAGGGCACGGCCACTCTGGGCGTCATGGTCGCCGATACGCGCGACTGGACGCTCGTCGTCGATGGGATCGACGGCTCGAAGGGTGACTTCACCGTCGCGGCCACGTGCGGCTGTCCGGAGTTCTGATGAACGCGAAGCTGTGCCTGCTGGCGATTGGTGCCGTGGCCTGTGCCTCGACGGGCTGTGTCAAGGACGACACCACGACGACCACGACCGTCCCCGCCGCGGACGTCGACTTCTCGAAGGCCGAGCTCGTGCCCAAGGGCGACGCGGGCCCCAAGGCGACCGACGGGAGCCCCACGGGAGACTCGGCGCTGCCGCCGGGCGCCCAGCCGTGCCCGCTCGGGAGCGGCGCGCCGTTTCCGGCAGGGAAGGACCGTTGGAGCGCAGAGCTCATGCTACGCGCCGAGTTCGACGCGTTCATGTGGTACCTGGGCCCCATCCACGCCACGGTGCTACCGGACGGCGACGTGTTGATCTTCGGCCTTCGGCGCAAGTCGCCGGGACCGTCGACGGAGGACTCGAACGCGGCCTACAAGCTCGTTCTGGGAGACGAGCCCACGACCGACGGCGAGGTCGTGCTCAAGCAGGCGTTTTGGAAGTCCAAGCGCGGCACCGATGGCCCCTTCTGTTCGGGTCACGCCTACCTCCCCGATGGCAAGCTGCTCGTCGCCGGCGGTGAGGGCCCCGGCCAGGTGTGCGACGACCCGAAGCGCGGTCCGGGCTGCGTGATCGGCGCGGTGGGCCTCACCTACGCCGAGCTCTATGACCCGAAGACCGGCGAGTGGACGCTCATCGAGCCCGACATGCTCGGCGGCGCGCGGTGGTACCCGTCGGTGACCCGCCTTGCGGATGGCACGGCCCTCATCAGCTCCGGCCTCTACTGGGCCGACGGCAAAGCCAACCACAGCTTCGAGCTGTACGCCCCGGGTCTGGCGCGCGGCACGGGCGCGCCATGGATCGAGCTGGCCAAGGACGACGAGGCGCCGCGCGGGGTCGCGCTCATCGCCAACTACACGCACACCTACGCGCTGCCCACGCCGCTCACGCTTGGCGGCGCGGTCCGGGACGTGCTCGTCATGGGCGAGCTGGGCGAGATGTGGGCGATGACCACCTCGCCGAGCTTCACCGGGGCGCCCAAGGAGCGCTTTGCGCAGCTGCGCAATCGACCGGAGCCGGGCGGCATCGAGAACGCGACCGAAGGGGCGACGAGCTCCATGCTGCAGCTGCGGCAGGACGGCAAGGGGCGCTTTCCGGCCGGCAGCATCGTTGTGGTCGGCGGGTCGGAGTCTCGCGACATCCAGCAGCGCGCCGAGGTCTACATCCCCACCTGGGATCGCTACTGCCCGCTGACGCGCACCGTCGAGCCTACGGCCTGCGCGTCGCAGCCGGGCTGGACGCATGACGGCACCGTTTGGTGCGACACCGATCCGCGGCTCGGCATCAGCCGCTACCAGGCGGCGTCCGTGCTGCTGCCCGACGGTACGGTGTTGCTCGTCAATGGGCACACGCACCGCGATGTCATCCCCAGTGACCCGCTGGATGGCGACTTGCGCAAGCCCCAGCTCCTAGATCCCGAGACCGGTTCGGTCTGGACCGGCACCGCGTGGCCCGATCCCAACATCCGCGGCTATCACAACTTCGCCGTGCTGCTGTTGGATGGTCGGGTGCTGCTGGGCGGCGGACGGAGCTATGAGACCGACCAGGCCAAGACGCATCTCACCGATGAGCGGCCGAGCATTCGCTACTACCATCCGCCGTACCTCGGTCCGGTGGACAATGGTGCCAAGCGGCCCGTCATCGGTGCCGTGCCATCCGACGTCAAGCTGGGCTCGAGCCTGTCGGTCGACTACACCGACGGCCCGATCGAGGCCGTGAGCCTCATCGCGTTGCCGAGCCAGACGCACTCGTTCGACCAGAACCAGCGGCAGGCGCGGCTCGTCCACTCGGGGGGCACGGGCGCTTCGGGTACGGTCTCGTTCACGGTCCCGGACCCGGCCACGCTGCCTCCGGGGCCACACATGCTGTTCCTGATGAAGAAGATCGACGGTTGGCTCGTGCCCAGCATCGCCAAGGTCATCAACCTCAAGTAGCGGCGCGGACTAACGAACGCGCAGCCAATCCTCCAGCGACTTGACCTGGAGATACGCGTTCGTGCGGCGTACGGCGCCCAGCTGGGCCCTGAACTCGTCGTCGGAGGCGTCCGCGTCGCCGTAGCTGTGTCCTGGGTAGAGCAGCGTGTCGTCGGGCAGCGTGGCCAGCCGTTGGGTGAGCGTGCGGTACATCTCCTCGGTGCTGCCGCCGGGCAGATCGACGCGGCCGCAGCCCTGGAGAAATAGCGTGTCGCCCGCGACGAGGCGATTGTCGACCAGGAAGCACTGGCTCCCCGGCGTGTGCCCGGGCGTGTGGAGCAGCTTGATGCTTACGCCGCCGACGTCCACGGTGTCACCGCCGGACTTGGCGCGAAAATCCGACCGCGAGAGCTTGGTCACGACCTCGAGTCCCTTGGCCTCATGCTCGTTGCAGTAGACCGGCACCGGGCGCTGCGTCATGAGCTCGGGTAGGCCCTCGGCGCCAAAGCCGAAGATGCTCCCGCCGCAGTGATCGGGGTGGTAGTGCGTGACCAGCGCGCCGACGAGCGTCATGCCATCGGCGTCCAGCAGGTCCAGCAGGCCCCGCACGTCCCAGGCTGGGTCGACGAGCACGCACTCGCGCGTGGCCGTGCTCCCGATCGCGTACGCGAAGTTCTCCATGGGTCCGACGGGGATCTGGCGAAAGTACAGCGAGCTCATAGGGGCGGCGCTCCGGTGAGGCCACGGGACTCGGGCCCGAGACCGGCCTTGGTGCGCGACTTGAGCAGCTCCTGGAGCTGCCCGTCGGTCAGCGCGCTCATCTGGGTCGCGCCCAGCTGCCGAGCGACGAGCTGCATGCGTGCGAGGTGCTCGACGAGCTCCATGCGCAGGTAGGCCTGCTCCAGATCCTTGCCGACGGTGAGCACACCGTGGTTGGCGAGGATGACGGCGTCATACCATGCCAGTGCGCTACCGAGCGCGTCGAGAGCGGGCTCCGAGCCTGGCATCGCGAAGGGCAGGGTGGGCACCTTGGGCCCGAGGCTCACGACGGCCTCGGCGATGGCGGTGGTCTCGACGGGTATGCCGGCAATCGAAAAGCCCGTCGCCGTCGGCGGGTGCGCGTGAAGCACCGCCACCGCGTCGGGGCGCGCCTTGTACGCCGCAAGGTGGAGCTTGAGCTCGCCGAACGTGTTCCAGCGACCTTGCAGCTTCTTGCCCGTGAGGTCGCAGACGAGCAGGTCGTCCTCGCGCACCGCGGCCTTCGAGAACGCGGTCGGCGTGCAGAGCAGCTTGCCAGCGCCGAGGCGGCACGACACGTTGCCGTCGTGATTGGCGACCCAGCCGCGGTCCCACAGCTTCTGGCACCAGGCGACGAGCTCGCGCTTCAACGAGGGCAGCAGCACCGGGTCGGCGGGGCGGCTCACGCGGCGTCTGCGGCGTCGACCACTCCGACGATGAGCCGCTGGATGGGCAGCTCCTTGACGCCGAGGATCTGGCGGATGCCGTTGCCTTCGCAGAGGATGATGACGCGATCGCCAATGCCCGCCTGCGCGTTGTCGACGGCCAGGAACGTGTCGCCGTCGTCCTGGCTCCGCTCGTCGAGCGGCTGGACCAGCATGAGCTTGTGGCCCACGTACGTCGGGTGCTTGGCGGTGCTGACGACCGTGCCGATGACGCGCGCGTAGATCACGCCGGCTCCTCGTGCGCCACCTGATCGACGATGCCGACGATGGCCAGGTCCACTGGAACGAACGATGGCTCGAACGCGAGCGCCGCCTCGCGCGACTGCACCGTGTGCACCAGCTCGCCCGGCCCTGACTGCACTGCGTCTGCGGCGATCTGCGGGCGGCCGACGGGCCTCAGCGCGTGATCCAAGAGCTGCACGACCATGAGCCGACGGCCCTCGAGGCCCTCGGATTTTTGTGTGGCGACGACCGTTCCGATGACGCGAGCGAGGTTCATGCGGCCGCGAGTGTCGCCACCGCTTCCGGCGGTGTCAATGGCCTACTTGCCTGCCGCCGACCACGTGCCGCTGCCCGTGAGCGGCGCGGCGTTGCCGCCCATGCCGATGACCTTCATGTCGTAGGACTTGATGGTCCACGGTCCCTTGAAGGACTTGTCGGCCTGGAGCGTCGAGTCGGCCGTGCCGTCGAACCAGTATTCGAGCACGCCGCCCCACAGCAGCACATGGCCGTTCTTGAGCGTGATGCTGATCTTCTTCTGCTTCGGGTCGTAGCTACCCGACATGTCGAGCTCGAAGGGGTTGTCGCTGGCCTGCCCGGTCATCTTGCCGCTCACGATGAGCTTCGTGTTGAAGCACTTGATGCTGAACTCCAGGTCGCCGTGCGTCTTGGCGTCGAGCGGGATGAGGCCGATGATCTGGAACGTGACCTTGCCCTCGAACTCGCCCTTCCAGTTCTCCGGCAGGTCGAGGCCCTCACAGCCAAGCGTCGGGTCGGCCCCGCACTGGCCGGCGGTGCACACCTGCTTGTCGGGGCACGTGCCACACTGGCCGCCACACCCGTCCGGGCCGCAGGCCTTGCCGGCGCACTTGGCCTTGCAGCCGAGATCGGCGGCGGGGCCCGTGTCGGCCGGGCCCGTGTCGCTCGGCGTCGTGCCCGGGTCCGTCGGCGCACCCGGATCCTCCGCACCGCCCGGGTCCGTCGGCGCACCCGAGTCGATGGTGCCGCCGGTCTCGGGGAACGCCAGCGAGGGCGTGTCCCCGGTCTTGCCGTCCGGCACGGTGAAGGCGAAGCCAGGGCCCGCGTCGCTGCCCGCCGGAGTGACCTCGTCGCCGCCGCAGCCCAGCACACCAAGCACCACCGCGGCCCAGAGCGGCCTCGTCATCGTCCAGCTGAATCGCATTGCAGCACCTTCCCCGGGGCCAGAGGGTACGCGCGCCGGGCGCGACGCGCAACGCAATTTGCCACGCTGTCACGCGCGCGAACGACAAGCGGTGACCGGTGCGTTAGACTCGGGCCCCAACACGCGAGCTGCGCGCTGACGAGGGCGCGTGCTCCCTTTCCTCTCGTGAGGTGCGTCTTGCGTCGACTCTCGCTCCTGGTCTTGCTCTCCGCGCTCTCAGCCGCGTCGACGGCGCTCGCGGGCACGCCCCGCCTTGCGCCCAGCGTCGCGCGTCACGTGCCCAAGGGCGCGCTCATCGTGGGTGCCATCGATGACCCCGGTGAGCTGCTCACGCGGCTCGGCGTCCCAGCGGTCATCAAGGCCTCCGGCAAGCTCCTCGCGGACACCCGGCCAAAGGCCGTCAAGCTCCTCGGTGCCGACCCGTTCGACCTGGCGGCGTGGAGCAAGCTCGGCATCGACAAGAACGCCCCGGCGGGCTTTGCACTGGTCGACGAGAAGAAGGAGCAGGCCGTCATCGTGTTCGGCCTCAGCGACGTCAGACGCTTCGAGGCGGCCTTCGAGCGCCTGAGCGCGGGCTCCAAGCGCACCGTCGAGCGCCGCGAGGTCGGGGACGCCGTTCTGCTCATCCCGAGCCGCGAGGACGACTTCTGCATCGTGGTCCAGGGCAAGACCGCCGTCATCGCCATTCAGGATCGCGGCGGTCGTAACGGCATGCTGGCGTTCGCCGAGCGCATCGCGCGACTGCCTGAGGCGGAGTCCGTCTCGAGCAACGCCGAGGTGAGCGACGCCATCGCGGGGCTCGGCTCGGGTCTCTCCGGAGCCTTCGTCATCGACGTCGCCCATGGGGTGCGGCGCCTCGCGGGTTTGTCGTCGGAGGAGCCGGTCGAGCCGCCCGGGTGGTCGGAGAAGGAGCTCGCGCGAGCCAGGGAGCGCAACGCGCCGGCTGACGAGATCGCGCGGCTCGAGCAACAAGCGCGACGTGAGGCCGAGTGGCGCCAGCAGCGTCAGGACCGCCGGCAAGGCGCCCGCGCGTGGTTCGACAAGTGGCTTGCGCCCACCCCGTGGCTCGCCTTCGGACTCGCGCTCGGGCCGCGCTCGCTACAGCTTGTTGGGCACGCTCCGGCGCCCGCCACCTCCCCGCTGGGGCGGCTGTTGGCCTCGCTCGGGCCCACGGGGCGCCTCCTCAACGCGCTGGACGCCATGCCGTCGGTCTACGTCGAGGCGGGCTTCGACCCGGCGACGACCTGGGAGCTCATCGACGACTTCGGCAACGCCACCTTTGGCAAGAAGCGCTGGCAGCGTCAGCTCGATCAGGCCGGTGGGCCCGTCGGGCTCGACTTCAAGCGCGTCGTGACCGAGTGGCTCGGCGGCAAGGCGGGTCTCGCGCTGAGTTGGGCGCCTCCCTCGGATGACTCCGGAGGAGAACGCGTGACGGGCGCCGGCTACGCCACGTTTCGAGACATGGCGGGTGTGCGCGAGCTGTTCGATCGGCTGATTCAAGGCGGACCGCTCGGGTTCATGATCGAGCGGGACAGCGCGACGGGCGGCTATATCCTGTTTCCCGGCACCCCGATGGAGCTGCGTGCCGCGTTTGGCGCCGACAGCCTGACCATGGGCAACCAGCCGGCCTTGCAGGGGAGCCTCGCCAGCGGCGGCGTCGGCGCGATGCTCAAGCGCGTCGATCACCCGGAGCTGCTGGCCCTGCTGCGTGCCGCGGAGCCGGTCGCTCTCGGGCTGATCGACTTCGTCGCCGTTGGCGCGACGCTCTTTCTCAGAAACCGCACGTGGGCCGCTGAGAAAGCCAGCCCCAGTCGCCCTCCTCCCACACCGCAGGAGCAGGCGATTCGCGACCAGCTAGCCGCCATCGACGACCAAGAGGCCAAGCTCGAGCGCGAGCAGGACAAGCGCGCCACCAAGACGATGACCACCATCGCGCAGGCGCTTGGTCCGCTCGCGGGCGCGCTCCGCCGTGACCCGAAGGGCTACACGGGCGCGATCGGGCTGTTCGTTGGGGCCAAGCGCCTCGATGTGGCCGTCAAGCTCGTCGGAGACGCGTGGATCGCCGCGACGAGCGCCCAGGAGCGCGACCGCAAGGAGCGCGAGAAGCTCTGGAAGAAGCGCTCGGACCTCGAGCAGCGCCTGCAGCAGGAGCGCGCTCCCGCCACCGCGCCGTAGGCGTAGGCCTTGCCCTTGCCGGGGCCGCGGTCGAGTGCTAGAGCCAGCGCATCACCCTGTCTGGAGGATGCAATGAAGCTCTACTACAACCCGGTCTCTTCCTATTCGCAGAAGACGCTCATGGCCTTCTACGAGAAGGGCGTCTCGTTCGAGCCCAACGTCGTCGATCTGATGAACCCGGAGGCCAACGCGGCCTACCGCAAGATCGCGCCGCTCGGCAAGGTGCCGCTGCTCGTCCTCGACGATGGCTGGATGATCCCGGAGTCGTCCATCATCATCGAGTACCTCGACACGCACTTCGATGGACCGAGGCTCATCCCGGCCGATCCGGATCGGGCGCGCCAGACGCGCTTCTTCGACCGCCTGTCGGATCTGTACCTCAACGACACGATGACCACGCTGCTCTTTGAGCCCTCGCGCAAGCCGGAGGACAAGAACCCGCGCGGCGTGCGTAAGGCCAAGGAGACCTTGGACACCATGTACGCGCTCATGGACAAGAGCTACGCCACCAAGACCTTCGCAATGGGCGACGAGTTCACGATGGCCGACTGCGCCGCAGCGCCCTGTCTGTTCTACCTCAAGCGCGCCTATCCCTACGCCCAGTACCCCAACGTGAGCGCCTACGCCGACCGGCTGCTCTCTCGGCCCAGCTACCAGAAGGTGATGGCGGAGGCCAAGCCGGTACTGGAGCGGATGTTCGGCGCTAGCTGAGCCATTTTTGACTACATCGGCCAGGTGACATTTGGCCGCTCCTGAGCCTGACACTTGGCCGCCCCTGACTCTGACACTTGGCCGCTATCAAAACTTGCAATTAGCCGAAGATCTGTCCTACGATCCGCCGCTGTGTCGGACGCTCCGCTGCATCCCAGGTTCGCCATGCCTCTGCTCGAAGAGGCCCTTGCTGACTCTCCAATCGTTCTGATCCATGGGCCACGCCAGTGCGGCAAGACGACGCTTGCCCGCGCGCTTGGCGAGGCGCGCGGCTACACCTATTTCAGCTTCGACGACGTCGTTACGCTCGCCGCCGCGGAGGTGGACCCCGTGGGCTTCGTCGCCGAGCTCCCCGCGCGGACGATCCTCGACGAGGTCCAACGCGCTCCGGGCTTGTTTACGTCGCTCAAGCTGGCCGTGGATCGTCATCGGTCTCCCGGGCGCTTTCTCCTGACGGGGTCCGCGAATGTCATGCTGGTCCCCACGCTCGCCGATTCGCTCGCGGGAAGAATGGAGATCCTGCGGCTCTCTCCGCTGGCGCAGTGCGAGCTCTCCGGTCGCGTGCCCCGGTTTCTGGAGTGCCTGTTCGCGGTGTCGTTTCCGAGCCGCCGCACCGAGCGCCTCGGGTTGGCGCTGGCCGAGCGCGTCGCTGCCGGGGGCTATCCTGCGGCCCTCGCCCGTGCCACCGCCCGCCGCCGCATGCTGTGGTATCGCAACTACATCGATGCGCTGGTGCAGCGCGATGTCCGTCAGTTCTCCCGAATCGCCTCACTCGACGTCCTTCCGCGTCTTTTGGCCCTGGCTGCGGGTCAGACGGCTAGGCTTCTCAATGTCAGTGACCTCGCGGGTCCGTTTCATTTGAGCCGGGCGACGATTCGCGACTATGTCACCTTGTTGGAGCGCGTCTTCCTGCTGGACGAGCTGCCGCCGTGGCACACGAACCGACTCAGCCGATTGATCAAGACGCCGAAGCTCCACGTTGGAGATACCGGTGTCGCGTGTGCGCTGCTCGGGCTGGACGGTGAAGCACTGAACCGCGACCGCGTCGTCCTCGGGTCGCTCGTCGAGACCTTTGTCTACCAAGAGCTTCGCCGCCACGCGAGCTGGACCGACGAAGAGGTCACGTTTTGTCATTTTCGGGACAAGGATGGCGTCGAGGTCGACATCGTCTTGGAGCGGGGAACCCAGAGCGTGGCGGGTGTCGAGGTCAAGTCCGGGTCAACGGTCACGGCGTCGGATTTTCGTGGCCTCCGCAAGCTGCGCGAGGCGAGCGCAGAGCGCTTCACGGCGGGCGTCGTGTTGTACGACGGCGAGACCACCGCGAGCTTCGGGGAGGGCCTGTATGCCGTTCCGATTCGCAGCTTGTGGGAGCCCGAGCTCCTACTGCCGCTGTCGTGACTCCCGCTCGGCCTTGCGCTTCGGGTTCTCGTAGATGGACAGGATGGGCACGCCATCCTGGGTGAACTGCGCCGCGGGGGCGTCGGTGCCGTAGGCCTCCCAGATCCCCACCTCGTAGTCGTCGTGGTCCTTCTGATGATGAAAGACCGCGTAGTCCGTGCGCGCGAGGTCCGCGGGCAGGGAGCCGACGTCGAACAGGTCCGCCGCGTGGCGAATGTCCCACCGTAGCAGGCCCTCCTTGCGATAGAGGTCCCAGCAGCCCCACGGGCTCTTGTGGAAGTAGACGCTGCCGTCCGCTGGGACGCGGGCGTTGAGCCAGGCCAGCCCGAGGCCCGTCGCGTAGCCCCAGAACTGGCGCTGCATTCCGGCGTTCGCGGCGCCCGGCAGGCCGCCGATCAGCTCGTTCCAGTAGGCCTCGCCGTTCGGGTGTGCGAGCAGCGTGGCGCGGGCACTCGGTGCGAGCGTGACGAAGAGCAGCGTGGCCGTGACCGCAACGCGCGCCAGAGCCCGCTCGGCGATCGGCCGGGCCAGACCGATGAGCGCGACGAGCCCCTTGCCGAAGGCGTCTCCGGCCAACAGGCACAGGAACGGCATCGCGGGGAGCCAGTGCTTGATGCCGCCGAAGATGGGCGTGCTGGGGATGGCGATGAGCGCGATGGGGTACAGGCCATGCCAGCCGAGCAAGGCCCCGACCGTGAACGGATCGCGTGGGCCGGGCGCGCCGCCGGTCAGGCGCCACGAGCGCAGCCAGGGCCACAGCCGCAGCGCGGCGCCGAGCCCGATGAGGCCCAGCGTCACGAGTGGTACGGTGAGCAGCGTCAGCACGAACGGGTAGCTCGACGGAAACGGCGGATAGGCCAGCACGTCGCCGAAGTAGACCTGCATGTAGTGCTCGTGCTTGAGATGAAATGACAGGTACCAGGTGAAGTTCTCCCAGCCGTCATACCAGAGGCGTGGCCAGAGCAGCACGAGCATGGGCAGGCCGATGGCGGGCATGGTCAGGAACGCGAGCGGCATGGGCGGCAGCGCGATGCGGCGATCGAGGGCGGTGAGGCCCATCAGCACCGCGCAGAGGCCCAGGGCCAAGCCCTTACCGCCGAGCGCCCGCCAGCAGACGAGCAGCACGAGCGCGCCACTGAGGCCAACGACCCACGCGCGCCACCCGGGAAGCGGCCGCGCGTTCGGGCCGAGCACGATTCGGGTGCCCGACAGCCACCAGGCGACCAGCACGACGGGGAGAAACAGCGCGTTGTGCTTGGTCAGGACCGCAAGGCCCCACAGCACGCCGGTCGCCACGGCCCAGCCACGGGAACGCAGCGAGCGCCAGAACGCGGCGACGACCGCGAACATCAGAGCCGTCACGGGCACGTCGAACGCCGCGAAGTGCATGTGCAGGAAGCCACGCGGCATGAAGAACAGGGCGAGCGCGGCAAAGAGCGCTGAGGCGCGGCCCTGCAGCGTACGGCCGAAGACGCCGACGCCAAACAGGTAGACCGTCGCGATGAGCAGCGCGCCGAGCGCCATGGTCGGCAGGCGGAAGGCGGTCGTCTCGGCGAGCGGTCGCGCGACGGCGCTCACGGCCTGACAGCCGGCGCCGACGACGGGGACCCCGGACTCGTCGGGCTTGGGCCGGCAGAGCTCGCTAAACGTCGTAGGCGATAGCGCAGGCCCTTCGCCCACGTCCGCGGTGATGCGGACCTTGGCGCGCAACCCCGAGGTCTCCACGACGACGCCGCGGGCCAGGACCCGAGGCGCGATCGCGCTCTCGATGACCCCGCCCGAGCCGATGGGCGGCGGACGCAGCAGCAGAACCTCGGCGTCCTTGGCGAAGCCTTCCGTGTCATGGACGCCGTCGACCCAGGCGTGCAGGGCCTCGTCGTCGCCCTTGCGTGGTGCCTCGACGTGCGACACGGCGCGCAGCTTGGTCCCGAACGCCCGCCAGGAGGCGCCGAACAGGACCTTGGCCAGCGGCGGATGCTCCGCGTTGGCCTGCCAGGCGCGCGTCACCGCCTCTCGCCCGAACGGCTTGTCCTTGGGTTCAGCGTGCGAGACGGCCCAAAACCAGTCCTGATAGTCCGCCGCGTGGCGGAAGTAGAAGCCTTCATCGCGTGGGAAGCCCACGTCCGTCGTGGCCAACAGAACCGCGAGCGTGCCCGAGAACAGCACGGCCGCGACGCCAAGGTCGGGCAGCGACGCGGCGGCGCGAGCGCGGAGGGAGGTCATGCGTGGCGGTGTCGGGGCAGGGATGGCTACTCGAGCTGCGCGCGGGACTCGGCCTCGGCGTCACCCGACTCGTGGGTCGTGCGGATGTCGAAGTACATCCACAGCATCAACGCCTGGCCGAAGGCGCCAAAGAGCGCGGTGACGGCGGCGCCGACGAGCACGCTCAGGTAGAAGCCGACGAACGGGATGAAGCCGAGCACCTGGCCGACGATGACGTTGAGGACCACGTTGACGGCGCCGATCGTGATGCCGACCAGCAGGATGCGCTTGCCGTCCTTTTCGAAGAGGTCGAGGCTGCGCGCATTCAACGCCAGGTTGCGCCGACCCTCGGCCCAGTACGCCGGGAACATGAACGCGCTCAGCGCGACGCCGGGCACGATGATGCAGATGAAGCCGACGAGGGACACGAGTCCCGCCAGCAGGAATGAGACGAGCAAGGGTACGAGATCCCCGAGGACCTTCTTGACCGCCTGATCGAGCGGGATGTCCACGCCGACCTTGGCGCCGAGCAGATGCAGCGACGTGACCGAGTGAGCCAGGATCCCGAGGAGCGAGACGAGCGGGATGACGAGGCTGAAGATGCCCGCCAGGCTCGAGATCCAGAACATGAGCAAGGTCAGCACGGCCGTCGTGAGCGCCACGGCGCCGATCGGCATCGCCGCCGTGATGAGGTTCGGCTCGAGCAGGCCCCAAGCGCCCGACAGCGCCGCCTGGATCTCCGTCCAGCCCACCGCGGCGCCGGCCTTCCAGTTCTTGCTCAGGGCCAGCGCGGCTTGAATCGCCTGCGGGATGAGCTTCCCTGCCGCGCTGAAGGGGACGTCCTCGGCCGGAGGCGCCTCCGACTTCGGGCCGGTCGCGGCGGCGCGCTTCGGCGTCTCCTTGGCGGGCTTGCCCTTGCCCTTGCCGGGCTTCGGCGCCGGTTCATCCCAGGACTGGTCCTCGTTGACCGCCACCATGCCGTCGTCGCCGGCGGCCTCTGGTGGATCATCCTCGACGGGCCAGGCCGCCGCCTTGCCTGCGGGCTTGGCCTTGGCGGCCCAGTCGTCCTTGGGAGCCGGCTCGCCCCAGTCGTCATCGGCGACGGGCGCGCCCCACTCGTCCGCGGCGGGCTCGGGCGCGCGCTGCGACGGCTGCGGCGCCGCGGACCGCGCCGGTGCGGGCTCCGTC
>SXGT01214527.1_pt1 | contig 37135 bp, 29 predicted proteins | sample 3176221 | NCBI WGS metagenome assembly SXGT01 (sample SAMN11356862, study PRJNA531348) | freshwater metagenome | isolation source: freshwater sample F1-120 | place: China: Fuxian Lake, Yuxi | collected 2017-12-25 | reverse complement strand
CGACTGCTTGACCGTGTTGACGCTTACCAGATGGCACTGGCCGTGACACAGAACAATCATCCTCCCAACAACCTCTCAACAACAACAACCCCCACCACGACGGGCTCCGATGAGATGTGACCAAGAGACAGCCTTGCGCAGGAGGGCAGTGCCCTTCGGGAGCCAGTGGCTCACGGGGGACAGGGGGTGGAGTGTGCGGCTTGATCCCGTCGGGGAGAGGGTCAGGGCTCCAAGGTGAGCCAGGAGATCGTCACGAGCGAGGCGTTGTAGGACCAGTGGCTCAACAGCGAGGGGGTCAGGGAGTCGGTCTTGAGGCGCATGATCGTCCAGATCAGGCCCATGGTGGCCACGACGGGGATGCCGATCGGGTCCTTGACGAGCTGGGGGACGTGGACGGCCCCGAACCATAGCGCCACGACCGCCACGGCCAGCCAGGGGCCGAGCCGCCCCGGCAGGTGGCGCAGCCCCAGATCCTTGAGGACGGGGAAGATGAAGCCCCGGTAGTAAAGCTCCTCGACCACGGGCAGCGTGACGGCCACGAAGGACACCGCCAGCAGCCCCTCCGGGGTCGAGGCCAGCTCCGACAGCAGCGACTCCCCGGTCGAGTAGCGCGCCGTCAGCAGCGTCGCCGCCGCCGCACCGCCGATCCCGACCCCCAACGACAGGAGCGCCACCCGCGCCCCCGGCCATGTGATCCTGAACCCGTCGAAGAACCCTCGCCCGTGCCTGAGGCAGACGAAGGCCCAGGCCACCGAGGTCGTGAAGATCCCGTCGGCCACCCCCCCGAGGACGATCATCGTCGGCGAGATCGAGGCGCCGAAGATCGCCAGCAGCAGCCCCTGCGTCACGATCACCGTCAACCAGATCAGCGGCACCCCCAGCGCCAGATCCAGCAGGCCCGCGCGGCGCGGCGAGGGCGGCGCGGTGAGGGCGGGCAGGGCGACCTCGATGGGCTCGGGCGCAGCCTCGATCGATTCAGGCGCGAGGTCGGGTTGATCGGACATGCGGGCTCCTTCATTACTGAGGGGACAGGTCGCATCAAGGATCGAGGCGCCCATCCCTGCGGACATGATGGGACAACCGACGCGACAAGCTCAAGAGGCCGCCATGAAAACCCCCTCCCTGCCCCCCGGCCGCTCCAGCCAGCGCCGCCCTGGGCTGCCCCACCTCGACCCGCGCCTCGATCTGCGCCTCGATCCGCGTCTCGATCCGCGCTCCGATCCGCGCCTCGATCTGCGCCTCGACCCGCGCCTTGATCGGCGTCCCGGCTCGCGCCTTGATCTGCGCCTTGATCCGCGCCTCGGCTCGCGCCTCGGCTCGCGCCTCGATCCGCGTCTCGGCTCGCTGTCCCCTGGCCTGGGCCGCCGGATCGAGCGCGTCGCGCGCTGGTGGGCGGCGGTGGCGCTGATCGCGGCCCTCGGCACGGGGTGCGACGATCCCGAGGGCGCGCCGGGCGGCGGAGATCCCGCCGACGTCGGCGCGTCGGACGCGGAGATCGACAGCGGCGATCCCTCCGACGCCCCCGATCCCGAGGACGAGTCGCCCGACGGTGACTCCCCCGACGGCGACCTGATCGACGCCGCGCCAGCGTGCGCTCCGCTGGATTGCGAGGATTTCTTGAATGATTGCGATGGGTTGAATTGCCCCGCCTTGTCGGACTACGAGCAGGTCGTGCCTTCGGCGGCGCTGCCGGAGGGGGTGGAGACGCAGAACGCCAACAACAACCTCGACGCCATCGAGCACGGCGGGCGGGTCTTCCTGGCCTTTCGGACGGCGCCCTACCACTTCGCGGACAAGCGGGCGGAGCTCTTCGTGGTCAGCACGCCGGATCACGTCAATTACCGCTTCGAGGGCCGCTTCTCGATGCAGACGGATCTGCGCGAGATGCGCCTCTTCAACCTGGGGGAGAAGCTCTTCATGGTCTTCGCGGTGCTGGGCGACAACCCCATCGACTTCGAGCCGCAGGGGATGATGGTCACCGAGTACGAGGGGCCGGGTCAGTGGACGACGCCGGAGTATTTCTACGGCGAGGGCTTCATCCCGTGGCGGACGAAGACGATCGGGGGGCGGGTGTACTTGATCGCCTATGAGGGCGGGGAGAACATCTACGACATCGACGGCGAGCCGATCCGGGTCCACTGGCTCACGACCGAGGACGGCCGCCAGTGGGTGCCGGTGGTGCCGGATCAGCCCGTGGTGCTGGAGGGCGGCAGCTCGGAGACGGACTTCGTGTTGATGGACGACGGCGCGCTGGTGGCGGTCAGCCGCAACGAGGCCGGCGACGACGAGCTCGGCTGGGGCTCGAAGGTCTGCCGGGCCGAGCCTGAATCGCTGGGGGACTGGAGGTGCGTGGCGGATCGGCGCAAGTACGACTCGCCGCTGCTCTTTCGCCACGGCGACGGGGTCTGGCTGCTGGCCCGCCGCAACGTCACCGACACCGGCCATTACGATCTCGGCGAGGGCGACACGCCCCAGGCGCGGACACGGCGCAACCTGCTGGCCTACTCCAACGCGCCCAAGCGCTGCGCGCTCTGGCGCGTCGATCCGACCACTCTGGAGGTGGCCTTCGTCCTGGATCTGCCCTCGCGCGGCGACACCTGCTTCCCGGCCATCGTCCCGCAGGACAACGGCGACATCCTGGTCTACAACTACACCTCGCCCATCGAGGCGGCCGAGATGAGCTGGCTGCGCGGCCAGGGCGGCCCGACCCTCATCTATCGCCTGCGCCTGACGCTGCCCTGACCCCCGATCCTCCAGGGCCAGCGAGCGGCCCCTTTGGCACCCTTGATCTGAAGCACTGCCCGCTCGACGGCGATCTTCATCTGCCTCGTCCCCCGACACTGTCACCACAACCACCGCCGTTGAGCCCCAACCAGACGCAACCCTCTGAATCGGTGGGCAAAGGGTGGTACGGAGTTTGCGAAGACGACCACTGAAGATCGCGAGGAGGAGGATACGGCATGAGAGTCTGGCTGGTGGCTGTGGTATTGGCTCTGACGGCTTGCGAGGTGCAGTACGCGCTCGATAAGCGAAGTGAGTTCGATGCCGCGCAGGATGGCGATGCAGAGCGCCGCGATGCCCATGATCTCGATGCCGAAGCCACCATCCCGATCGACGTGGGGCGCGCCGAGGTCGGCGAGCCGAGTGATTGTGGTGAGCCTTCAGATGCCGTTGGGGATTGCGACCCATACGACATCGGAACGGAGTTCGATGGCGAGTTGGACTCGGGCGACAGCCTGGAAGACGTGCTCCTGACGCAGGACGCTCTCGACGAGGAGACCTCAGGAAGCGACATGGGCTTCGACGTGGGGGGCGACGCTGACGCAGCGCGGGAGCAAGAAGTTGCCGACGTGGCCCTGTTGGATATCGAGGACGCTGCGCCCGAGGGTGTCGAGGACGCGGACGCCGAGGACACTTCATCCATCGACGCCGAGAGTGCAGAGGACAGCAGCGACATTCGGACGGACGCGAACGACGACGCCCTGGAGTTCCCCGATGAACCCGACATCGACTTCTGTGAACCCATCCCAGCGTTGGGCTTCCCACCAGACGAGCCCGAGGAAGCACTCACCTGCCAGGCCCTGTGTGCGCACGTCGTGGCCTGCCACACCGACTGGTGTCACTCCATGATTGGCCCCGGCACGGTGGAAAACACCTGTCTGCGCGCGTGTGCCGAGGGTCGCCTGCCGCGATGGTTGGGGCGGGAGGATTGCGATCAGGTGCATGAGGTGAGCTGTAGCGTTTTGCGTCTTCCAAGAGCGTGCGGATGCAATTACTGCAACGAGGCCTGCCACCGGGCGCTCGCCCAATGTGCGCCGGAGGCGTGCGATGCCTGTGGGATTGGCAACGGCTCTCTGGACCAATGTCTGCGTGCTTGCGAGAGGGAGACCTTCTTTGGGCATGGGCTCCACAGAATTGACTGCCCTCTTGTCCATCCGCTCCTGTGCCGCGACGTGCCCGCCGTGAATCAGAACTGCCCCTGTCCAGACCCTGCGTCTTGCGAAATGGCGTGCGCTCATGTGGCCAACCAGCTCTCCATCTTCAGCTGGAGCGCGATCACAACGAGCTTCATCCAGCAAATCTGCCTTGAGCCGTGTCACAACGGAGAGTTTCAACCGGCCGATGTGCTCGCCATGGACTATGATGACATCGGCTTGTTCACCTGCAGACTTCGAGGAGCGCTTCGACAACAGTGGTCCCCTTGTCCCTGCGACTACGGGTGGGTGCCTTCATGCCCACCTGGGACAGCCTGCCACATCAGGTCGGGCTGGTGCGAGGAGTGAGTTGGCCCACACGTTCACAGCGGCGATGTGACCAGAGGTTCTCAGGGAATGGGTCTGATCTTCAGCTTGCCGCGTGCCTCAACGAGGTTGGCGAGCCGCAGGAGATGTGGGTGACTCCTCGAAGACAACCTGCTTTATTGCGGTGCCGAGTCTCAGAACGCTCTCGACCTTTGAGCCCGGTCAACGCCCAAGCAGCTCTGTGATCCATGACCGTCCTCATCCTCGACAACTACGACTCCTTCACCCACAACCTCGCCCACCTCATCGGGGCGCTCGGCGCCGAGGTCGTCGTCTTGCGCAACGACGCCATCGACCTGCCCGGCGTCGTGAGCATGGCCCCCTCGCACGTCGTCATCTCGCCGGGGCCGGGGCACCCGGGCGATCCGGCCGACTTCGGCGTGTGCGGGCCGGTCATCGGCGCGCTGGGGCCGCACACCCCGCTTCTGGGCGTCTGCCTGGGCCACCAGGGGATCGTCCACCACCTCGGCGGGCGCGTCGTCCGGGCGCCGGCCCCTGTCCACGGCAAGACCTCCGCGCTTCGACACACCGGCGACGGGCTCTTCGAAGGCCTCCCCGAGCGGATCGAGGTGATGCGCTACCACTCGCTGGTGGTCGAGCCCGACAGCCTGCCCGAGGCGCTGCGCGCCACCGCCTGGACCGACGACGGGCTGATCATGGCCCTCGCCCACGCCCACTGGCCCATGGTCGGCGTCCAGTTCCACCCCGAGAGCATCGGCACCCCCTGCGGCGCCGCGCTGGTGGCGAACTTCCTGCGCCTCGGCCCGCGCTGATCCCCACAGACAGGGCGCGACGAGCCGGGGACGGCCAGGAGGCTACGCGGGGGCCGAGGGGGGGGGACTCTCTGAGGGCGCCGACATGTCCAAGTGCGCAAGATCGCTCAAGGTTTGAGCGTGACGACCTTCATCGGCGCGTCGGCCCCGGTGATCGTGATCGTCTGGGTGTGGTGTCCCTCCAGGCTGATCGTGATCTTGCGGCGAGGCCGCTTCGGGTCGAGGTGGAGGGTCATGGGGGTCTGGCCGAGGAGCTCGTCGCCGTCCTTGATCGTCGCCGCGGTCGGCTCGGAGATCAGCCCGACGGAGATGCGGTCGTCGTCGCGCCGCTCGGGGCGCTTGATCACCGGGCCGGGCCGCGCCTCGATCTCCCCGGCGGGCCGCTGGGAGGCCGGAGATCCGGAGGGCGCGCGATCCCAGGTCAGCGCCAGCCCGACACCCCCGATGACCACGAGCAGCGCCAGCGCCGCGAGCGCGGGCATGAGCCACGAGCGCGCCCTGAGCCCCGCTGACGCAGGAGCCGCAGATGGCGAGGCGGCCTTGAGGTCGCGGCGGCCGCCGCCCTCGGGCGCCAACCTGTTGAGATCGCGGCGGTTGCCGTCCTCGCGCGCTGGCCTGTTGAGATCGCGGCGGTCGCCGCCCTCGGGCGCTGGCCTGTCGGCGCGTCGCGGGGCGGAGGTCGCAGGGGCGGAGATCGCAGGGGCGGAGGTCGGATCGAGGGCGATGGAGTTGGGCGCGGTGACGGTGCCCGAGGCGAAGTCGAAGGGGTCGTTGCTGAACCAGTCGGGGCGTGTATCGACCACGGAGGGCCTGGGCTCGGCCGACTCGAAGGGATCAACCGTGGCCGGCGCCTCCCTGGTCGGCCCGGTCCTGGCCGGATCGGTCCTGGCCGACTCGGCCCTGGCCGGCTCGAACGCGGTCGATTCGAAGCCGAAGAGCATGTCGTCGCTCGAGATCGACGCGCCTTCGACGCCGGGCCTGGGACCCGGCGAGGGCGCGGAGCGGGCCTGGGGGCTTGAGAGGCGGACGGGGGCGCCGCCGATGGAGATGCGCGCGACGTCGATGGCCCGCAGCGCGAGGAGGAAGTCGCCCGCGTCGCTGTAGCGGCGGGAGTGATCGTATTCCAGGGCGCCGGACAGGACGCGCCCGAGCTCGCCCTGGAGCAAGAGGCCGTCGATGTGCAGCTCGCCGCTGCTGTGCGCCATCAGGCAGGCCAGCGAGTTGTCGCTTTGGACGACGGGGGCGCCGGTGAGCATCTCAACGAGGATCAAGCCCATCTGGTAGACGTCCAGCGCCGGGCTGACGATCTGCTTCGAGATGTACTCCGGCGCCAGATACTGGGGCGTCCCGAGCACCTCGCCGGCGGCCGTCAAGCCCGCGCCCTGGCTCTGGAGCCGGGCGGTGCCGAAGTCCAGGATGCGGACGTCCTCGCGCTCGGTGCCGGGGTGGGTGAGGAAGATGTTGGCCGGCTTGAGATCCTTGTGGATGATGCCCTGATCGTGGCCGACCGCCAGCGCCTCCAGGCATCGCTCGACGAGCCCGAGCGCCCGCCTGGGCTGCATCGGGCCGAGGTCCAGCTCGACGTCGAGGTCGTGGCCGTTGAGCAGCTCCATGACGATGTAGGGCAACTGGAGGGCGTCGATCACGCCCATGTCGAAGATCTTGACCACGTTGGGGTGGTCGATCATCGCCGCGGCGCGGGCCTCGGTGGAGAAGCGCCGCAGGATCGTCGCCAGCGCCTCCTCGTCCCTGGCCGCGGTGTAGACGTTGAGCACCTTGACGGCCACGGGGCGGCCTATGAGGTTGTCGTAGGCCTCGTAGACGGCCGCGAAGCCGCCCTGGCCGATCAGGCGGCCGACCTCATAGCGCTTGTTGAGGATCGTTCCTTCGGCGACGAGGCTCGGGAAGCTGGGTGGGTGATCGGACAGCGCCTGGGCCTCCTGTGCTGAGCGAGCGCGGAGGGCCTGGAGGACCCTGGCGCGCGGCCTCGTGGCCTGAGCGGGCTCGGCGGATCGCCGCGCGGGCCTTCAGATCCGCGCGGCCTTGTTCAATGTGGCGTCTCGGCGAGGCGCTGGCAAGGCGCCGTCGAGGTCCGCGTCGAGGTCGGCGGCGACCTGGGACAGGGGCGCGCTCAGGGAGACGTCGTAGGCGACGTAGAAGGGCTCGAACATGGGGTAGACCTCCTTGAAGGTCGATCGGTCGTCGTCGGAGATCAGGCGCCGGTCGTGGAGCACGTCGATGAACTGGTCGAAGAAGCCGCGCAGGCGCCGGACCTCGTTCAGGCCGAGGTGTCCGGCGGCGCCGGCCAGCGCCGGGGCGAGCAGGCCGCAGTAGTGGTCGCTCTCGGGCAGGAAGCCGAAGGTTTCGAAGGCCGCCATCTGGCCCATCATGTAGCGCAAGAAGCCGCGCTCCAGGCAGCGGCCGGACAGCCCCTCGACGGGCGCCGCGGTCCTGAGGTCGGTCAGGCGGCTGAAGTAGATCTCGAAGGTGGCCGCGACGAGGGAGGCGGGGTCGTCGAGGTCGGCCCCGGCGGCTCTGAGCGCCTGGACGTGGTCGCCGACGGTGGGGACGTCGAAGGGCAGCGCGGCCCGGATCGGGGCCACCCGGTCGAGCCAGCCGCGGGCCGTCGAGCCCATCGAGCGCGCCATGGAGGCGAAGTTGTGCCGCGTCCAGCGGTAGTCCGAGACGAAGAACTGCTCGTACTTGCTGGTGAAGGCGTCCAGCGCCGCGCGGTCGGCGCCGAGGGCCTCGTAGCCGCCGACGTCGCCAAGCAGGCAGTAGCGGGTGTTGGCCCACAGGAGCGCGCGGAGCTGCTCGGGGTCGTCGACGTCGAGCCCGAGGGAGACGAAGAGGGGGTGGATGCGGCGCTGGGTGAAGTCGTAATCCAGCCCGCCGCGCTTGAGCACGTCGATGAAGACCATGTCGGCCAGGACGAGCGTGAAGGCCTCGCTCATCATCCGGTGGACGACGTAGGCGTTCCGGTGGGCGGCGTCGACATGGCCGTCGAAGAGGAGATCGGGGAAGGCGAAGTGCATCAGGTCGTGGAACATGAAGGTGGCCTCGTGGACGCCGTCGCGCTTGGGCGTCAGCGGCACCCCGGCGTTGAGGCCCGGCATCCAGTAGATCTTCTCGCGGCGGCTCTTGGCGGCGCGGAAGAAGAGGCCCTGGGCCAGCGTCTGCTCCAGCACCGACCCGAGCCAGTGGGAGGCGGGCAGGCGCTGGCCGTAGATCGGGTGGGCGCGGACGAAGGCCACCGGATCCACGGCGAAGTCGACGCTGCGCTGGCTCTCGACGGGGGTCCAGTTGAGCTGGACGGGGTCCTGATACCAAAGGCGCTCGCGCACGAAGTCCGAGATGACCAGATCGCGGGCCGAGAGCTTGAGGCCGAGCCGGCGCATCTCGTGGTAGGAGCGCAGCGTGGCCCGCGGCACGAAGACGTCGTCCCAGTTGAAGACGTCCTCGGCGCCGCCCAGCGCCGCGCGCCGCTCCAGGTCGATGTGCCCCTCGATCTCGCGGACGTAGACGCTGCGCGTGCGGGCGCCGCCGCCATCGAGCGCGTCCACCTCCAGCGTCGTCCGGTTGACCGCGCTCTGAAGGTGGAGGTGCTCAAGCAGGCGCTCGCCGCCGGGATCGAAGAGGTCGCTGCGCTCGCGCAGGACCGCCACCACGCCCGGCTCGGCCAGCCACCCGGCCACCCGGTCGGCCTCGCGCGGCGACATGACCACCTCCAGGCCGTACTGGGACAGCCGGCGGGCGTACTCCTGGCACTTCCTCGTGTTCGTCGTCATCAAGTGGACGCGCCGCCCCATCACACCCCTCCCTGGTCAGACGCCATCCGGAAGCTTCGCCTTCCGAGACATCTCCTCAGTCGCCCTCGTACTTGGCCGCATTGCCCATCGCGTAATAGGCCGCCGGGGCCTTGATCACGAGCGGGTAGCGGGCGTGAAGCTCGGCGCACACCATCTCGCAGACCTCGCGCACCTCGAACTCGACCCCGTGCTGGCTCAGCCGCCCGATGAAGGTCTTGTGAAAGTCCTTGATCGACATCGTCCACGTCAGCGCCACGGCCTTGGCCCCCGGAAGAAGTCGATTCCGCCACTCCCTGTCGTCCAGATCCGCATCGGAACCATCATCTTCCAAACCGTCGAACAGGGCGTCCTTGATCTGCTGGCGCTGAATCGCGCGCGCCGCAGGCGGCCCCTGAACCCGGAAGAGGGGCCGATCCATCGCCCGCGTCCGGCTCGACGTCAGCCTCGCCACCTTGCCCTCGTGGTGCGCCACGAGCTCCTGGCAGGTCTCCACCGAGATCCCGGCGATGAGGAAGGTGACCCCCTGGGCGCTGTGGACGGAGAGGTGCCCGAGCTCCTCGACCATCTTCCGGTTGAAGGCCTCGGACGAGGGCCGGGCGGCCGGGCCAGGAGACCCCGGCTCGACCTCCGCCCGGTCGCGGAAGGAGAGGTAGGTGATCCGGCTGTTGAGCTCGGCGAGCTGCTCGTAATCGGGCCTCGCCGTGTCGATCAGCATGTCGTCAAAGAGCGCGCGGGCCTCCGGCGTCAGCGCCGTGGCGGCGATCAGGCGCACCCCCGGCCGCTCCACGAAGAGCCCCTCGGAGACCTCGCCTCCAGCGGCCACGACCAGCCTCGCCATGCGCTCAAGGTGCCTCGACATGCCCCCCCTCCCCCGAACCTGTGCTCCATCCACCCATCCTGATGCGACCGAAGCAGGAAGACAAGCGCCAGCGGCCGCAAAGGGGTAGTATGGCGCGCCGAGGACCAAGGAGGAGCCATGGACGTTGTAGAGATCAAGCTGGACGGGCCGTCGATGAACGCCCTGGGGTCGGAGGCGATGCAGCGCCTCCTGGACGAGATCAAGGAGGCCGGCGGCAGGCCGCTGCTGCTGACCTCGGCGGGGCCGGCCTTCTCGGCGGGCCTGGATCTCAAGGAGGTCGCCTCGCTCGATCACCTGGGCATGGAGCGCTTCTTGAAGCTGCTCGAGCGCATGGTCCGCGCGCTCTTCTCCTACCCCGGGCCGACCTGCGCGGTGATCGACGGCCACGCCATCGCGGGGGGCTGCATCCTGGCGCTGTGCTGCGACGTGCGGGTGGCCTCGGACAAGCCCAAGGCCCGGATCGGGCTCAACGAGGTGGCCCTCGGGCTTCACTTCCCGCCCAACCTGCTGCGGATGGTGCTCTACCGCCTCCCGGTCCACCACCGCGAGGAGGTCGTCCTGACTGGCGGGCTCTTCTCGCCGCCCGAGGCGCTGCGCCTGGGGCTGATCGACGCCGTCTCGGACGAGGCCGAGGCGCTCGGCCGGCGCAAGCTTGAGCGGCTCGCCGCGCTGCCGCCGCTGGCCTACGCCGACGCCAAGCTCAAGCTCCGGGCCGAGGCCATGACCTCCGACCCCGAGGAGGATCGGCGCTTCTTGTCCGAGAGCCTGAGCACCTGGACCTCTCCCGAGCTCAAGGCCCGCCTGCTGGCCATCATCGGCAAGTAGACCCACCTGACCTCGCCAGCGCCAACGCCGACGACGTCATCGGCAAGCAGACCCTCCTGACCTCGCCAGCGCCAGCGCCGCCGAGGCCGCCGAGGCGCGGGACGCGCGCCAGGATCGACGCATCAAGGCCTGGATCCCTTCGACCGGAGACGCCGCCCATGACAGACCCCACGACCCCTGAGGACGCCCTGCCCATCGCGCTGCCCGAGGGCGCCGCCATGGCCGACTATCAGCGCTACATCTTCGAGCTGGAGGCGCTGCACGGCTGGCTCGACAACGACGCGGCCCGAAACTGCTTCTTGATGGGCGAGGAGGTCGGGGAGCTGTTTGGCGCCGTGCGGGATCATGAGCGGAGGGGTGAGCAGGCCCGCGAGGCCGTCGCCGAGGAGATCGTCGACATCCTGAACTACCTGCTGGCGATCGCCAATCGCCTCGACATCGACGTCGAGACAGCCTTTCGGCAAAAGAACGCCAGAAACCAGCGGCGCTCCTGGCAGGGGGAGCCTTGATCGTCGAGCTGGGGGCGGATGGCGCGTCGAGGGATGTCGTGCGGGGCGCCGTCGCGTCGCTCTGCGACGACTCCGGATCGCCGTGAGGGGCGGATGGCGCGTCGAGGGACGTCACACAGGGCGCCGTCGCGTTACCCTGCGACGACGCCAGATCGCCGTGAGCGACGGACGCGGGGACGCGTCGAGGCACCTTTACTTGTCGGACAGGCTCTCGGCCAGGGCGAGCCCGCGGGAGACCCAGCCGCGCAAGGCGTCGTCGTCGTCGATGGCCCGCTCGCCGACGTAGACCCAGCCCTTCATGGGCTTGCCGGTGAAGTCCATCGGGCGAACGCCCTCCTCCTGGAGCGCGCGGGCGCCGTCCTCGGCCGACAGGCGCGCGATCATCTCGCGGCCTATCACGCCGACCGCCATCTTGCCCTTGATCAAGAAAGAGAGCCCGCCGAACATCTTGCGCTCGCTCAGATCCGAGCGCTCGCCGATCGCCTCGCGGATGCGCTGCGCCAACCCCTCGTCGAAAGCCATCTCCGATCCCTCCTGCCCGGTTGTAAAAACCATACACCACGGCGCTGTTCATTTGTCAAGCAAAACAAGCGCGACCACCACACCGCGCTTCGCCGTCAATGCGCCCCTGGCCTCGCCAGGTTTGCTCAGGGAAGGTTCCAAGGCCCGCGACGCCACGGCATCCCACGCCACGATCGTGCCGACGGCGTATCGCCCCACGCTCCTCGCACCGCCCCCTCCGGGGGACGGGCTCGTCGGGTGGGGCTAGAATCTCAGGGTGGGCTGCGCCCTGTCGGTCGCAGGCCAGCGCACGACCCAGGTCGACACCAGGGGGCGTGAAAATCCCAATCCACAGGCCCACTTCGACGCGCTAACCCGGCCCTTCGATCCGCCCTGGCCCGCCTGCCGGCCTGCGCCCAACGGGCGCAGCCCGCCCGCGCATCCAAGCCCCACCCGACGAGCCCGTCCCCAACGGGGGCGGTGCGAGGAGCGTGGGGCGATCGGCGAGCGCGGCAGGACTTCAGGCTTCACTGAGCAAACCTGTGGCCTCGCCCGATCACCCCAGGTGACCCGGCGCAAGCTCCGATGTATCCTGGGCGCCAGAGCCGCAGCCGGGCGCGGGAGGGCGCCGCTTCCAGGGAATGCCTCGGCTTCGGATCGAGGGCGCGGGAGGTTCGGGCGGGAGGCCGAAGATGAGCGAGACACTCAACGAGCGCCTGGAGGCGCTGCGGGATCTGGCCGCGTCGCCGGTCTCCAAGGAGCGCACGAACGCGGCCTGGGAGGCGCTGGAGGGCTGGCCCGCCCAGCTGCGCGAGGTCGGCCTTCAATACGCGCGCGAGCACCTGCTGCTGGAGCCGCCGCCGATCGCCCAGGCTGTCCTGGCCGCGCGCGCCCACGGCCTGCGCCTCGATCCTGACACGATCATCGCCCCTGGTTTCGGGGTCGGCCCCATCCAGGCAGGCATCAAGGCCGCCTGGGTCGAGATCTTGCTCGGCGAGCCCGACGAGATCACGTCCTTCAACGATTCGCAGGACTACTGGGCGTACCTCAGCCGCGGGCTGACCCTGATGTTCAAGTCGAAGCTCCTGGTGACGGTCTTCGTCTACAGCGATCGCCTCGGAGGCTACGAGAAGGGCCTCCACCAGGCCTTCAAGGGCGCGACCCTGGAGGGAATCCACATCGACAGCCTTCAGAAAGACGTCACCGCCGCCTACGGTGAACCCGACAACGTTGGAGAAATGCCCATGGCCCCCATCCCAAGCCGCTGGGTCAATTACAAGGGCATCAGCTTCGACTTCATCGTCGAGTCCGGCGCCATGATCTACATGTCCGTTGGCACCTGATCATCGCGCCCCATGACCTTACAAACCCGACGGCCCACCCAAGCCAGAGGCCCAGCCGCGCGCCGCGCGGCGCTCATCGGGGCCGCGGCGCTGCTCACAATGGCGGCCCTGGCCCTCCCCATCGGGCGAAGCCTCGCCGAAGACCACGCCGCCTCGACCCTCCAGGCCGAAGCAGCCCGCCGCGGCGTCCATCTCTCCTGGAGGTCGCTCTCTCTCGGCTGGGATCTGAGCCTGCACCTCGACGCCGTTGAGCTCAAAAGCGACGCCGTCAGCCTGAAGCGCAACGCTGTCAGTCCAGATCGCGGCGCTGTCAGTCCAGATCGCGACGCTGTCAGTCCAGATCGCCGCGCTGTCGGCCCGGATCGCGACGCTGTCAGTCCAGATCGCGACGCTGTCAGTCCAGATCGCGGCGCTGCCGGTCCAGATCGCGGCGCTGTCGGTCCAGATCGCGACGCTGTCGGCATCACCATAGCCCACACCGAGGCTCGCTTCGACGCCGCCGCCTTGTGGGGAGGCCGCCGCCTGCCCTCCACCCTGCGCCTGGAGGGCGTGGACGCGAGCATCGACCTCACCGACGCCCTCGACGACCTCTCAAGCGGCATCGACAGCGGCGCTGGAGCGCCGGCGCGCGCCTCCCTGGGGGGCCGCGGAGATCACGACCCGGAAGACATCGACATCCTCATCGTCAAGGCCGACATCGAGATCCTGGGCCTCCCTCACGTCAAGACCCCCGCCGCGCTGACCGAGGCGAGCGCCAACATCCGACGCGAGGGCGGGCGCTGGCGGGCGTCCTTCGAAGGGACTTGCGCGCGAGGGTGTGGCGCAGCGCGCGCCGTCCAAGGTGGGATCGAAGAGCTTCCCGAAGGCTGGAAGGCGAACGCTCAAGTGGAGGGGGGCGTGGAGATCGTGGCGCCGGTCAAGGGCCGCGCCGTGCCAGTGTCGCTGCAGGGGGTGTCGATCAGCTCGGGAAGCGAAGGGTTCCGAGTCGAGATCCAGCGCGTCACCGCAACCCAAGAGTTCAACGGATGGCGCCTCGACGCGCAGATCGGCGCGATCAGGACGACGCTCGACGGCTTCGAACCTGGCCCGATTGAGCTCCATCAGCCTCACGTCGTCGCGACCCGCGCGAGCGCGCCCCCCCCGAAGGGAAGGGCTCACGACGCCGACGCGGTCAATGACGCCGACGCGGTCGATGACATCGACGCGGTCAACGACGCCAACGCGGTCGATGATGTCAACGCGGTCAATGACGTCGACGCGGTCGATGACGTCAACGCGGTCGATGACGCCGACGCGGTCGATGACGCCGGCGCGGTCAAGCGCACCGGCGCCCGCGCGAAGGAGAAGGCGTCGGTGCGAGCGCGCAAGGGGGGCGCTGGCGGGCGCGGGGTGTTGGCGGCGCTGCTGGACGTCGAGGGTTTCGGGGGGCGACGAGACGCGGTGATCGAGGCGCTCAAGGGGATCTCGTCGCGCGACGGGGTCCTGGAGATCGAGGGGGAGCGGATCGAGGGGATCGAGGCGCGCGCCGAAGGGGACCGGGCCGAGGTGGGGGGGCGCTGGAGAGGGGGCGGCGCGAGGGTGCGGTTGGAGCGCGGGGTGAATGGGGTCGATGTCGCGCTGGAGGGCTTTGATCTTGGGGCGCTCGCGCGGCGGGTGACGCCTGAGGCCGTCGATGCAAAGGGCGTCGTGTCGGGGGAGGTGCGGGTGCGGCTGGGGCCGGCCGAGCACCCCGGCGTCCGGTTGGAGATCGGAGGGGTGATCGACAGCGGCGCGCTGCTGATCCCGGCGGTGGCCGTCGCGCCGATCGCGGTCGAGGGCGCCTCGCTCGGCCTGGAGGTCAGCTACACGCCGCCTGGGCCGCGCGGCGCGCAGGATCGGCTCAAGGTCGAGCGCTTCGACCTGGGGCTGAAGTCCAGGCGCGGCGGGGTGGTCAAGGTGCAGGCCAGCGGGGAGATCGAGGGGATCTCCGGCCAGAGGCCGCCTGTCGTGCGCGCGGGGGTGTGGGTCGAGGAGGTCGAGTGCGACAGGGCGCTGGGCGCGCTCCCGGAGGCGCTGTTGCCGAACCTGATCAATTCCATCGAGGCCAGCGGGCGCTTCGCGCCGCGCCTGGACGTCTCGGTGGACATGAGGGATCCCGAGGGTTTGACGCTGAGGCTGGCGGGGCTGCCGGGGAGCTGTCGGATCGTGTCGTTGGGGCCGCACGACCCTGCGTGGCTCAACGACCCCTTCGAACGGGAGGTGCGCGAGGGGGTCAGCCGGGCCGGGATCAAGGTCGGGCCGGCCACGGAGGGCTACGTCGCGCTCGGGTCGATGCCGGCCTACGTGGGCGCGGCGGCCTATTTGAGCGAGGAGGCCAACTTCCGCACCAACAAGGGCTTCGATCTTGGGCTGATGCGGCGGGCGGTGCGAACGAACCTCAAGGAGGGTCGCTACGTCTATGGGGGCTCGTCGGTCTCGCAGCAGCTCGTCAAGAACCTCTTCCTGTCCCGCGACAAGACCTTGAGCCGGAAGCTGGAGGAGGCGCTGATCGTCTGGAAGATGGAGTCGATCGTCTCCAAGGACAGGATCCTGGAGCTGTACCTGAACTGCATCGAGTTCGGGCCAGACCTCTACGGGATCGGGCCGGCGAGCTGGCACTACTTCGGCAAGCCGGCCTCGAAGCTCAGCCCGCTGGAAGGGTCCTTCCTGGCCGCGATCAAGCCCGCGCCCTGGTTCGGGGAGCGCTTCCGCAAGAATGGGCAGACGCCGAGCCAGGGGTGGTGGCAGAGCCGCCTGGAGTACATCATGGGGCGGCTGCATGAGAAGGGCTTCATCCCCGCCGAGGCGCTCGACGAGGCCGACCCCTACGTCGTCCGCTTCCGGTGAGGGCCAAGGGCGAGGCCGCGAGGCGCGCCGCAGAGCCCAGCCTGGAGCGGGGGGCTACTTCTTCTCAAGCTGAGATCGCAGGTGCTTGAAGAGATCGGGCAGGGTGCTCTCCTGGGCCATGTCGCGCACGGCGTCGGGGATCGAGATGCGCGGCTTGACGTGGATCTGGTAGACCGCCAGCGTGCGGTTGGGGTCGCCCTTGAAGGGCTTGAGGGTCCAGCTGCCGTTGTTGAGGTCGAAGTCGCCGCTGACCAGCTTCCAGGTCCGGCTGTAGAGCTTGCCGGGCTCCTCGACGTGGATCGCCTCGGTGACGGCCTCCAGATCTCCCATCGGCCAGGGCAGCCCGAGGATGGTCCGGCAGACGACCGTGTTGCCCTTGCGGCTCTTCTCCTCGGCCAGCTTGATGTTGAGCATCGTCTTCTCGTAATCGTCGCAATGGCTGACCAGGGCCCAGACCTTGTCCATCGGCGCGTTGATCACCCCCATCACCTTGACCTTCGGGGCATCCTGCCCCTCGACCTTCGTGCTGTTCACGATCACCTCGCCGGCCCCAAGGCGATCGTCGAGGCCGCCGGCCTGGGCCGCGCTGGCCCCCAGCGCGATCATGGAAAAACAAAGCGCGATCAATGACTTCTTCATCAGACTGGGCCTCTCGGAGGTGGACCGGGGCGCTCACCTTGAGGTCGCGCAGCGGGCCGCTTGAACACGACCTGACCTCAAGAGTATTTCGAGCGTGGCACCGGGTGTCAACTACCCAAGCGCTGCCCCTGGTCGTCGGGGGTGCTCGTCGTGCGCCGTGGGCCTCGGGATCTTCAGGGAGGCGACCTGCGGCGCGGCGAGGCGGTGATCGCAGATCGAGGGCGCTCGGGGTATAGTCGGGGCGGGTTGAGTCCACTTGAGGTGAGCATGGGGGAGAAGGAGCCTGGACGCGACGACGAGCGCGGCGCGACGATGGCGCGGGGCTGGACGCGGCGCCTCGTCGGGGCGCTCGGGGGGATCTGGATCCTGGAGGCGCTGCTGCGGGCGGTCGTCGATCCCTGGCCCTTCGAGGGCGCGGCGGGCTTCGCCCTCGACGCGCTGGCGCGGGCGGGCCGCCTGGGCGCGCTGGGGCTGGCGCTGGGGCTGGCGCTCCAGACGGCGCGCTGGCTGCCGGATCGCCGCGCCGAGGCGCTGGAGCGGCGGCTCGCCCAGGCGCTGGAGGTGATCTGCAGGCCGCTGCACGCCCTCGGCGCGGCGGCGATCTTCGTGGCGGTCGGGGTGGGCGTGGCGACGACGAGGTCGGCGCAGATGCCCGTGATCGTGGGCTTCGTGACGGCGACCGGGGTGGTCGTCGCGCTCGGGGCCGCGCTCGGGGCGCTCGGGATCTGGCGAGGAAGGCCAGCCGGCCCCTCCCAGCTCGGCCGGGGGATCTGGTGGTCGGTGGCGCTGGCCGCCGCGACGCTGCTGCGCTACACGCTGGCCCAGCAACCGCTGGTGGCCGTCGCCGCGCTGATCGGGATCGTCGCCCTCGCGCCCCTGCCCCGGCGCCTCTCGGCCGCGCCGAGGGCCTGGGCGGCGCTGCTGGCGGGGGCGGCGCTGCTGGCGGCGGCCGGGGTCGCGGTGGAGGTCACCCAGCCGGGGGTTCGCCGCTATGTCTCCAACGCGACGCCCTTGAGCAAGGCGGGGCTCGACCTGGAGATCTGGCTGACGGACGCGGATCGAGACGGCGCCTCGTCGATCTTCGGCCAGGACTGCGCGCCGCTGGACCCTGAGATCCACCCCGGCGCGACGGACTGGCCCGACGACGGGATCGATCAGAACTGCTCGCGCGCCGACGGCTCCTTCGAGCGCGCCCTGGCCCGCCACGCCCCCGGCGGCCCTTATCATGCCCCCCCCCGGCCCGCCGACGAGGTCGCGCAGGCCCCGATGGGCGTCTTCATCGTCACGATCGACACGCTGCGGGCCGACGCGCTCAACCCCACCTGGACGCCGGAGTTGTGGGCGTGGTCGCGAGGCTGCGTGCGGATGACGCGCGCGTGGTCGAACACGGCCTTTACGGACATCTCACTCTTCTCGATGTTCACCGGCACGCTGCCGCGCCACAGCCTCAATGAGTTTGAAGAGGGCGGGCAGGGCCTGCTGGCGATCCCGGCCCAGGGCGATCATCCTGGGGCGCCGCCGACGGTCGCGGGCGTCCTGCGGGCCCAGGGCTACGCGACCCACGCGATCGTGCCGCTGCACCCCTGGCAGCCCTTCTTGCAGGAAGGCTTCGAGCGCCGGGAGAACCCGGGCCTGAACAACGCGCAGGGGCCAGACGCCGAGGCGGTCATGGCGATGGCGCGCAGCGCCTGGGAGCGGGGGCAGGCCGAGGGTCGGCCGGCGATGGTCTGGGCGCACCTGATGGACATGCACCTGCCCTACGGGGGCCACGGGGCCAACCGGGGGGGCTACGAGCGGGCCGCGCGGGCGCTGGACGGGCCGGTGGCCCGGACCCTGGCCGCGATGCCCCCTGACGCGCTCGTGATCCTGACCGCCGATCACGGCGAGGCCTTCAGGGAGCACGGCTATGAGGTGCATGGGTTTTCGGTCTTCGAGGAGGAGGTCCGGGTGCCGCTGGTGATCTGCGCGCCCTCTGGCCGCCCGCTCGGCGCGCCCAGGGAGGTCGACACGCCCGTATCGCTGATCGACCTCGGGCCGACGATCCTCGATCTGGCCGGCGTCCTGCCCCCCTATCCCCGGCAGGGTGAGAGCCTGGTGGGGCACCTGAGGGATGGCGCGCCCTTGAGGAGTCCGTGGGTCTTTCTGGATCTGCAGGTCAAGCGCCAGCGGATGCAGGGGCTCGTCCAGTGGCCCTGGAAGTGGGTGCGGGATCTGAACCTGGGCTGGGAGGCGCTCTACGATCTGGAGGCCGATCCGGGCGAGCGGGTCGACCTGCTCGCGGCCAGGCCGCAGGAGGCGGCGGGGATCCAGAAGATCTTCTTCGAGGTTCTTGACGACGATCTGGACAGCTACCGGACGTGGCGGCCCTTCCCCACGCCGGACAAGCGCGACGGGCCCTGAGGCCAGGGGTTCAGACGCCGACCTCGACGCGCTCGCCGACGCGCAGGGCCTCTCGGATGGCGTCCACGACGCGCTGCGAGGCCCAGGCGTCGCGCAGGTCGGAGAGGACGAGGTCGCGGCGATCGGTGTCGACGGCCTTGAAGAAGGTGGCCGTCTCCTTCTCGAAGATGGTGTCGCGGTCGTCGGCCGAGGCGGCTTCGGGGTCGAGGATGTGGCCGTCGAGCCATTGGAGATCCCAGCCCTCCAGGCGCAACCCGCGGTCCTTGGTGAAGACCTCGAAGTTGATCATGTGGGCGTCGGCCTGGCTGCTGTAGAGCAGCGAGCCGAGCTGCCCGCCTTCGAATTGGAGGCCGATGGAGGCGCTCTCGATCAAGCCGGGGTTGGCGACGGCGACGTGGGCCAGCGCCTGGACGTGGGTGATGTCGCCGACGAGGTAGCGGGCCAGATCGACGAAGTGGGTGGCCTGCTCGTTGATGGGGCCGCCGGACTCTTCGGGGCGGAACCACCAGGGGACCTCGTAGCGGCTGCTGATCCAGTGGGCCGCGCAGCCGAGCACGGGCTGGCCGACGAGGCTCTCCTTGATGGCCTGGATCGAGGCGCGGTAGCGGTTCATGTAGCCGACGGCGTTGACGACGGGCCTGGTCGCCAGCGCGCTCATGACGGGCTTGAGCTGTCGGGCCGACAGGGCGATGGGCTTCTCGACCATGAAGGGCACGCCGTGCTCGATGGCCAGCAGCTCGGCGGGGCCGCGCTCGGAAGGAGGGGTGCAGACAAAGGCGACGTCCAGGCGAGACCAGTCCAGCGCCTCGACGTTCTGGACGCAAGCGGCGCCGCTGGGGCCAGCGAGCGCCTCGGCGGCCTGGAGAGAGACATCGCAGACCGCGACCAGCGTGGCGCCGAGCCGAGCTGAGGCCTCGGCCCGCGCGCGCCCCATGCGCCCAGCCCCGATGATCGCAATTCGCCGAATGGACACGGCACCTCCTTGCTCAAGTTCTGAGCCCTCAAGAATCCTGGCCCCAACATAGGCCCGGCGGCCAGAAGTTGCCAGCGTTGACGCCACAGGTTGTCGCGCTCCCTCGCGGAGAGTACAAGGGCTCTGAGACCAAGGATCGAACAAGCGAGGGAGAGATGACGATGAGACACGCCGCGGCGATCGCCCTGATGGCCCTTGCCTTGCTGACGACGGGGGCCTGCGTCCCCCGGGATGCGGCCACGGTCGACGCGGCCAGGACGACGATGGAGGTGGTCAAGGCCGCGCAGGTCGAGGGGGTGGCCTTCATCGATCCGACGAGGGCCTTGAACGAGGCGGCGGGGTTGATCCCGGCCGACGCGGTCCTGATCGTCATCGTGGACGTGAAGCTGGCGCTGGACCAGGCGCTGTCGCAGGGCTTCGGCATGGCGCCGGAGGGCTGGAACAAGGGGCCAATGTTCAATGATCTCAAGAACTTGTCCATCAAGCGCTTCGGCGTCGATCTCTTGCAGACCGAGTGGCTGGTCTTCGCGCTGACGGACAAGGAGGAGCCGATGGTGATCCTCAAGGGGCGCTTCGACGCCCCGGAGCGCTTCGAGGCCATCGGCGCCACGGGCCTCAAGGGCGTCAAGGTGGACCTCGACGCCTTCCTGATCGAGACGGGCGACCCGAGCTTCCTGGCGCTGGTCAAGGGCGAGGAGGGGGCGGCGACCGTGGCGCAGGTGATCGGGGGGCAGCGGGGCGGGCTCAGGGCCAGGCTGGCGGGCAGCCCGATGGCGCGGGTGCTGGCTGAGGTGGGCGCCGGCGCGCTGACGATCGCCGCGGAGCCGGGCGACGGGCCCTTGAGCGAGGAGCTGCGGCGCGACTTCGGGCTCCCGGTGATCCCGAAGGCCGGCGCGGTGGCCTTCTCCGATGACATCGTGATCGTGATCGAGGGCGACGCGCTCTCGCTGCGGGCCATCGAGGCCTTCGTCAACCAGAAGCTCGGCGAGGTCCAGAAGGAGATGAGCCAGGAGCTGATGGAGATCGATCAGCGAGACCCCTTCGAGGCCGGCATGACGTTGATCGCCTACCATTACCTGATGGGCGTGTCGAAGGCCGTCGCGCCGAGGATCGAGGGCGACAAGCTGCGGATCGAGTACCGGACGATCGTCGACGCCGACCGGGCCACGGCGCTGGTCGGGGGGCTCTTCTTCCTGGGCTTCGGCTCGCCCTTCCTCTTCTTCATGCTGTAGAGGGCTGACGGGTTGGACGCCCGTCGGTCCCTCCAACGCACCAGGGCTCCAGGGGTCAGCCGACGCCGAGCAGCTCGACCTCGAAGATCAGGGTGGCGTTGGGCGGGATGAGGCCGCCGGCGGCGCCGCCGGCGCCGTAGCCGAGGTGAGGCGGGATGGTCAGGCGCCTGCGGCCGCCGATCTTCATGCCGGCGACGCCCTGGTCCCAGCCCTTGATGACGCGGCCGCCGCCGAGGGGGAAGCTGAAGGGCTGGCCGCGATCGACGGACGAGTCGAACTTCTTGCCGCTGGTCAGCCAGCCCGTGTAGTGGACCTTGACGTTCTTGCCCGCGACGGCCTCAGCGCCCGCGCCGACGACCAGATCCTCAACCTTGAGCGCCTCTGTGCTCATGCGATGCCTCCTGTGGGGTTCTGTTGCGCCAGCCCGGCCGGCGCCGCCCAAGGGGATACCAGCACGGGGCGGCGACCACAAGGGCGCGGGTCGGCTTGCGAGGCGAGGCGACCGGGAGCATGATGGCGCCGCGATCAGCGAGGGAGGCCAGGAGAGGCATGTTTCACGACTTCTTGATTCTGGGCGGCGCCGGGCTTGTCGGCCTTCAGGTCTGCCGCCACATCGTCGACCAGCTCGATCCGAAGCGGATGGTGGTCGCCTCGCTGCTTGAGCCCGAGGCGGTGGAGGCCTGTCAGGCGCTTGAGCAGGAGTACGGCGACAGGATCGCCTTCGTGCCGGCCTGGGGCAACCTCTTCGTGCCCGGCGCGCTGGCCTACACCCAACGCAACGAGATCCTGGCCTCGGCCGAGCTGCGAGGCAAGCTCATCGAGGCCCTCTACGACGACTTCGACGAGGCTTATCGAGAAAACCACCTGGTGCGCCTCATCCGCCGCCACCGCCCCGAGGTGATCGTCGACTGCGTCAACACGGCCACCGGCGTCTCCTACCAGGACGTCTTTGACGGAGCCGCGCGGGTGCGCGAGTGGATCCAGGACGGCAGCTACGACAAGAAGGGGATCGCGGACCTGGAGGCCTTTTTGCTGTCGCAGTCTACGCCCCAGCTCATCCGCCACGTGCGCTTCCTGCACCGGGCCACGACCGAGTTCCAGACGGCAGTCTACCTCAAGGTGGGCACGACGGGGACCGGCGGGATGGGGCTCAACATCCCCTACACGCACAGCGAGGACAAGCCATCGAGCAAGCTGCTGGCCAAGACCGAGTCGGCCTTCGCCCACACCGGGCTGCTCTTCTTGCTGGCGCGCACGCCCGACGCGCCCATCGTCAAGGAGATCAAGCCGGCGGCCATGATCGGCTACCGGGCCGTCCGGGTGCGCGTGGCGACCGACAAGCACGGCAACAGCGACCTCTACGCCCCACGGCAGGTCGCGCTCGACGGGGCGCCGCTGGAGCTGCGCCAGGCCGCCGAGGGCTACGAGAAGGTCGGTGAGCTCTCGGTGCCGCTGGTGGACACCGGCGAGAACGGCGTCTTCACCCGAGGGGAGTTCGCGGCCATCACCGCCCTGGGGCAGATGGAGTACATCACCCCCGAGGAGATCGCGCGGGTCGTGGTGCTGGAGATCCGGGGCGCCAACACCGGCCAGGACTGCATCAGCGCCATGGACGCCAGCGTCCTGAACCCCTCCTACAAGGCCGGGCTGCTGCGGGGCGCCGCCCTCAACGACCTCATCGAGGTCGAGGAGGAGACCGGCGTCGACAGCGTCGCGCTCGGCCGCCTCGGCCCCCCCGAGCTCAGCAAGCTGCTCTTCGAGGCCCACCTCTTCCGCCACGCCTTCGGGTCCATGACCGCCACCGTCCAGAGCCCGCTGGACGACGCGGCGATCTGCGAGCGGCTCGTGGCCGTCCTTGAGAGGTCCGGCGTCGCCCGCACCGCGCCCTCGATCGGCATCCCGGTGTTGATGCCCGACGGCGTCACGATCCTGCGCGGCCCTCGGATCAACGTCCCTGAGCTGATCGGCCGCTCCACCCAGACCCCCATGAGCGATCCGGCCCAGGTCGACCGCTGGATCACCAAGGGCTGGATCGACCTGCGGCCCTCCAACATCGCCCTGTGGCGCGCCCGCTTCTCGAAGATGATCCAGGGCCGCGCGGTCCTGCGCGACGCCGGATCGGCCGCCGCCAACATCCGCACCTACACCGGCAACACCTTCGAGATCGGCGAGGTCGTCGCCTGGATCTTCAACAACGAGATGGGCGGCTACCGCGTCAAGGCCTGATTGCGCGCCAACCCACTGAAAACACTCATATAACACCCAATCTGACGCGGGCGAGGTTGCCCCGGGTCGTGCGCCGCGTCATGATGGCTTCGTCGAACATCAGGCAAGGGCAGCGATCTTCAACGGGGGAGCCTCACCATGAACTTGAACGCGAGCCGGCGCGCGATCGGGGCGCTCACGGTCGCCCTCGGGATCTTCGGGGCCCTTGAGGCCGGGGCGCAGTCGTGGCCGGCGCTGGATCAGGCGCTGGAGGGGGGCGAGGGCCAGGCCAGCCAGGACGCCGCGCTGCTGGTGGGGATCGAGGATTACGCATTCGCGCCGGACGTCCCGGGCGCGATCGCCAACATCAGCGCGTGGTACATGCACCTGCGCAAGGCGCGCGGCCTGCCGCTGGATCACATCAAGCTGCTGCGCGACGGCCAGGCGACCCGGGAGGAGATCCTGGCCGGGCTCTCGGGGGCCATCGAGAAGCTCGGCCCGGAGGGGACCCTCTGGGTGATCTTCGTCGGCCACGGCGCCCCGACCAGCGAGGGCGACGGCGTCCTGGTCGGCGCCGACGCCCAGATCAGCCCTCGCAGCGCCGAGGCGCGGGGGGTGCGGCGCGGGGAGCTCCTGGCGGCCATCGGCGCCGGCCCCCAGGCCAGGGCCGTCGTGCTGCTCGACGCCTGCTTCAGCGGCCTGGACAGGGAGGGGCGGGCGCTGGCCGAGGGCATCCAGCCGCTGGTCCCGGTCAGCCCGATGCTGGCTCCGGGCCGCGCCTTGATCCTGACGGCGGCCCGCAACGACCAGTTCGCCGGCGACCTGCCCGGTGCCGGCCGCCCCGCCTTCAGCTACCTGATGCTCGGCGCGCTGCGCGGCTGGGCCGACGCAGACGCCGACGGCGCCGTGACGGCCGCCGAGGCCCACGACTACACCCGGCGGGTCATGGAGGTGCTCGTCACCGACCGCGATCAGGAGCCCCAGGCCTTCGGCGACGCCCGCGGCGTGATCCTCAGCCGCGGCGCCCGCGAGGCCGGCCCTGACCTCGACGCCATGCGGCTGGCCGCCGCCGCGACGCGCCCTCGCCGCGACGAGGGCGAGGCTCAGGTCGCGCCCCGGGCCGAACCCCAGGGCTTCAACACCCTCGTCCGGATCGAGGCCAAACAAGACGGCGAGGTCTTTCAGGCCCTCGTGCTCTCCGGCGACGGCAAGCAGCTGCCCTGCCCCGCCGACGTGACCTACGACAACCCCTGCGTCATCCGGGGCGTCGCCCCCGGCACCGCCCGCATCCGCGTCAAGGGCGACGTCAACGAGACGCGGGAGATCCCCGTGCCCATCGGCGCCACCTCCGTCGAGATCGACGCGCTGCCGACCTGGACGATCGTCACCGGCGGCGTCCTGATGGGCGTGGGGATGCTGAGCTCCATGGGCCTCTTCATCGCCGGGGCCTCCTGCGACGAAGCCGTCGACAGCTCCTGCCAGAGCGTCTTCCTGGCCACGGCCGGCGCGTCCTTCTTCGTCGTGGGCGGCTCCGGCGTCGCGCTGCTGGCCTACGGGCTGGCCGTGGGCCGGGAGACGGACTTCGAAGACATCACCGTCCACTCCATCTCCGGCGCCGGCGCCGCCCTGGATGGGGGCGAGCCCGGCCGCCCGTGGGCGCTCGGGCTCGCCCCCATCCAGGGCGGCGCGCTGCTCCAGCTCGGCCTGTCCTGGCCCTGATCGCCGCCGCCTCCAGCCGCGCTGAGATCCACGCGCCGGCTTCGCCGCAGCGCACGGTGAGATCCACGCGCTGGCCTCGACGGGGCCTGTCGCCGCAGTCGACGCGTCGATCTCGCCATGGCATCATGACGATCCATGACGCTCGAAGGCCCCAGGACCCGTCCATGAGGTGCTGAATGTCCCACCCCCCACCCCCAAGCCTCCCCCTCGGGCAGCTCCTCGCCGGCCGCTACACGATCACGGGTTTTCTGGGCGCAGGCGGCTTCGCGGCCATCTACGAGGGCAAGGATCGCGTGCTGGAGCGGGAGGTGGCCATCAAGCTCCTCAACCTCCAGGAGCTGGCCCGCACGCCCCAGGAGCGGGCGGACTTCACGGCGCGCTTTGAGCGCGAGGCCAAGATGGCCGCCCGGATCAACCACCCCAACGTGGTGTCCATCCACGACTTCGGCGACCTCGACGGCCAACCCTTCATCGTCATGGAGCGCCTGCGCGGCCACGACATGGACGCCGAGCTCAAGCGCCACGGCCCGATGTCGCCCGAGCGCCTCTGGCCCCTGCTGTGCCGCAGCCTCGACGCGCTGGATCGGGGCCATGTGATGGGAATCATTCATAAAGATCTCAAGCCCTCCAACCTCTTCCTCACCCACCCCGGCACCGAGCAGGAGGACGTGCGGGTGCTGGACTTCGGCATCGCCCGGATGATCGGCGACGACGCCGCGCTGACAGGCACCGGCCAGGTCTTCGGCACCGCCCGCTACCTCGCCCCCGAGTACATCCGCGACAAGGACAGCGTCTCCCCGGCGGTGGACGTCTACCAGATGGGCCTGATCCTGACCGAGATGCTCTCGGGCTCCCCCGCCGTCCCGGCCCTCCACGGGCTGGCCTGCGTCTTCAAGCACTCCACCGGCGATCTGCTGATCCCCTCGGCCCTGCTCGACAGCCCTCTCGGGCCGATCCTGGCGCGCGCCCTGGCCCTCGACCCCAAGGATCGCCACCCCACCGCCCTGGCCCTGCGCAAGGCCCTCGAAGCGATCGACCCCGCCTCCATCCCTCGCCTCGCGCCCGACGCTCCGCTGAGCCAGCTCAACCAGCTCTCGGCCAGCCCGCGCGGCCTCGCCTCCCCCTCGAAGGCGCCCGACCCCGACGCGCAAGATCCGCGCTCCGCCGCCGATCCCGACCTCGGCGACGCCCGCACCTCCTCGGAGCTGTGGCTCAACGCCATGGAAGGGCCAGGAGGCGAGGCCGATGCGCGCGCGGCGGCCCTCGACCCGCGCGGCGAGGGGCAGGGCGCCGAGGTCGACGCGCAGGCGCGCCCTCCGAGCGCGGCGATCCCGGAGGGCTTCGTCTGGATCGCGCCGGGCCGCTTCCTGATGGGATCGCCCGAGGAGGAGATGGGCCGGGGCGAGGACGAGGCGCGCCACGAGGTGACCTTGACGCGCCCTTTCTTGATCCAGTCGACGCCCGTGACCCAGGCCCAGTGGAGGGCCGTGATGGGCGACGACCCCTCGCACTTCAAGGGCGACGCGCTCCCGGTGGAGAACGTGAGCTGGTTTGACGCCGTGGCCTGGTGCAATGCGCGCTCGCGCCAGGAGGGCCTGACGGAGCATTACTGGCTGGAGAACCCGCGCGGGGAGCACGGCCGCACCTTCACCTGCGACGCGGTCTTGACGCTGGGGGACTGCGACGGCTACAGGCTGCCGACGGAGGCCGAGTGGGAGTACGCCGCCCGCGCTGGCGCCGCCGGGATCGCCAGGGGTCCGCTGGAGACGGTCGCCTGGATCGGCGCCAACAGCCAGGAGACCACCCACCCGGTCGCGGCGCTGCGCCCGAACGCGTGGGGCCTCTTCGACGCGCTCGGCAATGTCTGGGAGTGGGTCTCGGACTGGTACGCCCCCCACCTCTCGCTGGCGCGCGTGGACCCGACCGGACCGGCGGCCGGCTCCTTCAAGATCGCCCGCGGCGGCAGCTTCAGGAGCGTGGTCTGGGCCACGCGGCTGGCCAACCGGACCCGCCACGCCCCCACCCACCGCAACATCGACACGGGCCTGCGCGCCGTCCGATCCTTCACCCCGGCGGTCGACGGCATGCCCTGAGCGGTCCTTCCGGGGACCGACGGTCGTGGGGCAAGACGATCCCGACGGGTGGGCTTCGGCCTTCAGCCGTCGAAGTGGTCGCCGAGGGCGCGGGTGAGGAGGTCGGCGTCGGCGTGGGCCGGCAGCGTGACGCGCAGGCCCGGCGCGGCGCTCATGGCGCGGGAGATGGCGAGCTCGGCGCCCTCGTTTCTGGCCCACGCGCGCCGCGCGATCCCGTTGGTCACGTCCCAGGCCAGCATCGCGTCCAGGCGCCGATCCGCCGCCTCCGATCCGTCCAGCACCAGCCCGAAGCCCCCGTTGATCACCTCGCCCCAGCCCACGCCGCCGCCGTTGTGCAGGCTGACCCAGGTGGCGCCCCGGAAGCCGTCGCCGATGACGTTCTGGACGGCCATGTCGGCGCAGAAGCGCGAGCCGTCGCGGATGTTGGCCGTCTCGCGCCAGGGCGAGTCGGTGACGGAGACGTCGTGGTGGTCGCGGCCCAGGATGACGGGGGCCGAGAGGCGGCCGTCGCGGATGGCCGCGTTGAAGGCCCCGGCGATCTGGCGCCGGCCCTGCTCGTCGGCGTAGAGGATCCGCGCCTGGGAGCCGACCACGAGGCGGTTGTCCTCGGCCTGACGGATCCAGCGCAGGTTGTCGAGGATCTGCTGGCGGATCTCGGCCGGCGCCTCGGCCGCCAGCCCTTCGAGCACCTCGGCCGCCAGCGCGTCCGTCACCCGCAGGTCGGCCGGATCGGCGCTGGCGCACACCCAGCGGAAGGGGCCAAAGCCGTAATCGAAGCACATCGGCCCCATGATGTCCTCGACGTAGGACGGGTAGCGGAAGGACTCGCCCGGGCCGGCCAGATCTGCCCCGGCCCGGCTGGCCTCCAGCAAGAAGGCATTGCCGTAATCCCAGAAGACCATGCCGCGCTCGGCCAGCGCGTCGATCGCGGCGACCTGCCGCCTGAGCGAGGCCTCGACCTGCGCCTTGAAGGCCGCCGGATCGGAGGCCATCAGCGCGTTGGAGGCCTCCAGCGACAGCCCCGCCGGGTAGTAGCCCCCCTCGAAGGGCAGGTGCAGGCTGGTCTGGTCCGATCCCAGATCGACGCGTGCCCCGCGCGCGGCCAGAAACTCCCACAGATCCACGACATTGCCGATGAAGCCGATGGAGACGGCCTCGCGCTCGGCCACGGCGCGCTCGACCCGGACCAGCAGCCGCTCCAGGTCGCCCTCGACCTCGTCCACCCAGCCCTGCGCGTGGCGCTTGGCCACCGCCGCCGGGTTGATCTCGGCCACGACCGCCACCGCGCCGGCGATCACCGCCGCCTTGGCCTGCGCCCCCGACATCCCCCCCAGCCCCGAGGTCACGAAGAGCCGCCCGGCCAGCCCCTCCGGCCCCAGCTCCCCGAAGCGCTTGCGCCCCGCCCCGAGCAGCGTGATCGTCGTGCCGTGGACGATCCCCTGGGGGCCGATGTACATGTAGCTGCCCGCCGTCATCTGGCCGTAGCTCGTCACGCCCAGCGCCGACATCCGCAAGTAGTCGTCTCTGCTGGAGTAATTCGGGATCACCAGCCCGTTGGTCACCACCGCGCGCGGCGCCTCCGGGTGCGAGGGGAAGAGCCCCAGCGGGTGCCCGGAGTAGATCACGAGCGTCTGCGCCTCGGTCATCTCGCTCAGGTAGCGCATCACCAGCCGATACTGCGCCCAGTTCTGGAAGACGGTCCCATTGCCGCCGTAGGTGATCAGCTCATAGGGGTGCTGGGCGACGGCAGGGTCGAGGTTGTTCTGGATCATGTGCATGATCGCGGCGGCCTGGGTGCAGCGCGCCGGGTAGTCCCGGATCGGCCGCGCGAAGATCGGTGCCGAGGGCCTGAAGCGGTGCATGTAGATCCGCCCGAGCGCCTTGAGCTCCTGCGCGAACTCGCCGGCCAGCGCCCCGTGCATCGAGGCCGGGAAGTAGCGCAGCGCGTTGGCCAGCGCCAGGCGCCGCTCCTGGGCCGTGAGCGTCAAGGGCCTGACCGGCGCCCGCGAGATCGACGGGTCGACCGGCGGCGGCTCGGGCAAGCGGCTCGGGATGCCCTCCTGGATCTCCTCTCGAAAGCTCATATGCTCCTCCTGGCCCCTTCGCCTGGATCTCGCCGCGCGAGCGCCTCAAGGGCCTCCTGCACCTCGGCAAAGATCCTGTCGGCGCTCACCCCGGCGGCCCGCAAGCGGCTCGCGGCCGGCTCGACGGCGCACCACGACACCCCGCCCCGGCGCGCCCCGAAGGCCACCAGGCACCGGCAGAGCGCCTCGCCGACCTCATCCAGCGTCCGCAGGTCCACCAACACGGCCTCCCCGGCCGGGATCGCCGCCATCGCCCTGTCCAGCGCCGCCGCGTCGCGGCTCGTCACCCGCCCGAAGAGCCTCACCCGCCGAGGGGTCCCGCCCAGGTCCACCCAGGGCAGCGGGTCGAAGAGGTAGCCGTGGAGCTGCTCCAGGCGCTCTGCCACGATCGGGTCCTCGGTCGCCCACGCCGCCGCGCGCCACAGCGCCTGCAAGAACAAGCGCAACACACCCCCCTCGGGCTCCTCCCCCGCCCTGACCGAGCCCGATCCCACCTCCTGGCCCTCGAAGCCTACCCACCACGACACCCTCATCCCGTCGCGCCCATTGCCCTCCGAGGGCTCATCGTAGAGCGAGGCCCGCCAGGCCGCGCGCAGCTCCGCCAGCCTCTCCCCGTCGAGCGCCCCGCGCCCTCGGTAGATGGGCGGCGGCGGCCCGGGCTCGATGCCCTCCTTCAGCCCGCGCTCGATGTCCCAGACGTGCGTCCAAAGCGACCCCAGAGACACCCCAAAGTGCGCCGACGCCCCCTGGCCGGCCTCGTCGCTCTGGAAGGTGACGCTCAGCTCGTTATGGAAGGCCGGCTCAAAGAGCACCCGACAGCTCCACGCCGCCTCCCCGTCGTCGTGGTCGCCGAGCATGTAGGCCGCCACGCGGCGCTCGATCTCTTCAAAGTCAACGGACAAGGTCTTCCCCGTGGAGGGCGCGCCCCGGCCTGATCACCGAGGCGGCGAGAGCGCCTCGGCGGCGGCGCCGACGGTTGCGGCGACGGCCTTGCGCGCGAAGTCGTGGCTCAGGCCCTCGATCTGATCGGGGCCCTTGCGGCAGTGGTAGGCATCATAGCGGAACTCGGCGGTGTCCGTGATCATCATCGCCGGAAATCCGCGCTCCCAGAAGGCCGTGTGATCCGAGCGCCGCAGGTCGCTCAAGGCCGGGTGGACCCGCTGCTCGGCCGTCAGCGACAGCGGCACGATGGCCAGCGAGACCGCCGCCCCGTGCCTCGCCAGCGCCTCGGCGTGGATCTTGGCGTCGTCCCCGGCGACGACGGCCAGGAAATCGCCGCGCCAGCCTCGCGCGTCCATCCCCGCGCTCACCTCGGGGAAGAGTTGATCGAAGCCCGGCGGCAGGCGCTGGGAGCGCTCGGCGGTGGCCTCGTAGCCGATCATCTCCAGCACGAAGGCCGCCGCGATCTTCTCCCCGGCCTGCGCCGACCGCGCCGCGTGCGCCCGCGAGCCCTTGAGCCCAAGCTCCTCCTCGTCCCAGCACACCACCACCAGCGTCCGGGCGTGCGGCGCCGAGGCCAGCACCCGCGCGGCCTCCAGCACCCCCGCGACCCCCGTCCCGTTGTCGTCCGCGCCGGGGCACCCCGCGACGCTGTCGTAGTGGGCGCCGATCAACACCCGCTCCTCGGGCAGCCGCACCCCCGCCCTCACCCCGAGCACGTTGACCCCGGAGCCGTAATCGTGCCGCTCGACCGTATAGCCCAGCGCCTCGAAGCGCGCCGCGCACAGCGCCTGCACCGCCTCCCATTGCGGCGTCGACGGCGACCTGGCCCCCACGATCGCCCTCAAGTCCACCTCGTACCTCGCCTTGTCCACGCACCCGGCGAGCTGCGGCGGGCTCACCCCGCTGCACCCCGCGTCCACGACCCGCGCAGGCTCCGGGAGCCCCGGCGCAGCCCCCGCCGCGCCCTGCCCCCCTGCCTCGTCGGCCGACGGCGCCCTCAAGGCGCCCACCGCCGCCCCCACCTGCTGGCCCGCGTCGACGGCCGCGACCGCGCCGCCCGGCGCCCCCTGACCAGGGTCCGCGCCCGGAGCACCAACCATCGGATCGACAGCCGCCGGATCAACAGCCGCCGGATCGGCGACCACAGGCTCCACAGCCGCGTCCGCCGCCCCGGCCCCCTGAGCGACGGCGCCGCCCGCATCAGCGAGCGCCGAGGGCGAAGGCGGCGTCAGCTCCGGCGCCGGCGGGCCGTCGAGCGCGGGGTCCCGGCTCCCCGCCACTCCCCCCTGCCCGATCTCGATCGCGGCCGGAGGGGTCGCGACCGCGCTCGACCCCTCCGGGGCGCCAGCGTCCGACACCACGGGATCGTCACAGGCCGTTGACCCGACCGCCCACACCATCAACGCGACACACCACGAAAAACGCCCCATGCTCCCCTCCCGCGCTACGCCTCATCAGCCCGACCTTACCACAGCCCCACGAGGACACAGAAGGCCGCAAGACCTCTCCACGCGCGAGGAGGCGAGGGCCGATCCCAGGCGCCTCGACCCCTCCCCGTAACGATCCGCGCGGCTCGAACGCTTGCAACTCGCGCGCGCCGCGAAGTATCCATGGTCCCCTCATCGCCTTGAAGCCCACCTCGTCGAGAATGACGGAACACTTACATCACATGGGAGATATTCAAATGCCCCAACCCATGACATGGACCATATGGCCGCGCGCGGGCCTGGCGCTCCTGGCGCTCTCGCTGGGCGGCTGCCCCGGCGGCGGCCTGGGCGCGCTCGCAGGCCCGGGCTCGGCGGCGGACGCGCTGGGGGTCAGCGGCGGGCCGGGCGCGGACTGCACGCCGGGGCAGATCCCGCCCGAGAGCACCCCGCTGGTGGTGGACTGGGAGGACGCCGCCCGCGCCGACCTGGAGAGCGCCATGCAGCGCGGGATCGCCGTGGTGCGCTACGACTGCGAGGGGATCAAGGTGCTCAAGGGCTGCCACATCGAGGGCGGCTACCGCTACCTGGGCGTCTCGAAGAAGACCCGCGTGGTCCAGATGGACGACAAGGCCACCATCGCGGCCAACTTCTCGCCCGGCTTCCGCTTCGTCGGGGAGGTCGAGGCGGAGCTGAACGCGGGCCGGAGCCTCAACCTCGCCACGATCATGGTCGGCCAGAAGAGCACCGACGTCAGCGCCGCCTCGCGCGCCCTCCTGCAGGGCCGCTGCGACGGGGCGACGCACTTCGTCTTCGACGCCACTCTGGGCGCCTTCGCCATGGAGACCGGCTCGAAGGGCGAGGTCAAGGCCGCCGCCGAGATCCTCAACCGCGGCGCCAGCGCCGGCGTCAGCGCGGACAAGAAGGTCGAGGCGCGCGACGGCGACCCCGCCGCCTGCGACGTGGTCGCCGGGCCTCACGAGGCCCCCGTGGGAGGCTGTCAGGCGGTGCTGCGGCTGACGCTCTTCGCCCTGAGCGCCGAGGGGGAGGCCGCGCCGACGAAGCCGAGCGCGACCCTGGCGATGTTCTCGGCCAGAGAGAGCGCCCGCGACGGGCGCACCTGCCCCGCGGGCTTCGTCTTCACGGAGGGGGCCTGCGTGCGGCCCGCCGCCGCCCAGACCTTCCTGTGCGAGGTCGGCGACAAGGCCCAGTGCAAGGCCCAGTGCGACAAGGCCCACGTCGGCAGCTGCGGCCGCTACGCCGAGCTGCTGCTGGCCGGGTGGGACACCGCGCGGGCCGCCGGCGGCGCTGCCACACAAGCGGCCTTCGAGGAGATGTTCATGGCCAGGGAGGCCGTGGACGCGGCCTGCGTGGGCGGGGATGAGCCCGCGGCGTGCACCCTGTCATCCATGGCGGAGATGCTGGCCAACCAGGCCCAGAAGGGCGCCGGCGACATCAAGAAGGCCAGGGATCGCATGGTCCGCGGCTGTCAGGGCGGCAACCTGTCCGCCTGCGCGATGCTTGTGTGGGCCAAGACAGGCCAGTATCAGGACATGGGGCTCTCGCCCAGCGACGTGCCCACCGAGGCCACCCTCAAGGCCGGCTGCGCCAAGGGCCACGCCGGCGTCTGCGCCCTGGTCGTCGACATCCTGGGCATGCTCCCCGGCGCCGCGGGCGCCGACGAGCTCTTCAACGCCGCGCTCATGGCCTGCCAGGGCGGCCAGGGCCTCTCCTGCGCCCACCTGGCCGCCTTCAGCGCCGGCGACGCCGAGTGCGCCCTGATCGAGGGCCGCATGGACGCCCTCGCCCGAGCGAAGTTCGCCAACAACCCCATGATCCTCGCCGGCCGCAAGGCCCTCTGCAGCAGGTTCCCCAAGCCCTCCGCCGCCCCCGACGCCATCCTCGCCGCGCTCGATCGCGGCTGCGGCCTCGGCGAGCCCGCCGTCTGCACGCTCGCCAACGAGCGGCGCGGCCAGAAACCCTGAGCGACCCGCAAGCCCTTGCCCGCGCCGCCCTCCAGATCATCCCCCTGGAGCGGCCCTGTCGCCTCCCCCAGGATCACGCCCGGAGCGGCCCTGTCGCCTCCCTCAAAAGCGGAAGACCGCCCCGAGCGCCACCTCGATCTCCGTCACCAGCACGGCCTCCGACACCAGCGCCACGTCCAGCTCCGCCATCAACCCCGAGTCGCCCCACAACCAGAAATACGAGCCCACCGACCCGATGCCCCCGAAGTGCAAACCCCCCTCCTCCCCCTCGACCTCGCCCAGGGGAATGACCACCAAGGGCCCGGCCCCGATGTAGCCCTGAACCACCTCCGAGAGGTGAATGGGCGCCTTCAAGATCAGATCCACCGGGACGACCGCGTGCTCCCCGAAGAGCAAGGCCGCGCTCAACTCCACCTCCAGCACATGCGGCACCAGGGCTCGCTCAAAGGCCACGCTCGGGCCAGCCAGAAACACCCTCTCCTCCTCCACCAGCGCCATCACCCCGATCCCTCTGACCGCCACGAGGTTGTGGGGCTCCGCCTCCCCCTGGACGCCGTGCTCCTCACCGAGGCCCTTCGGCTCCGACGCCCACGAAGGCAAAGCGGACAACGACGCGCACAGACACAGCGCCATCGAGACCAGACCTCTGCAGGACATGACGAACCCCCCGATATTGTTTGAAAAATCACAGGCTATATCCGGAGCCTACGCCGACCAGCAGGCGCCGTCAACGACGCGCGAAGCCCGCCCCGGAAAACGCAGACATCCTGAGCGCCGCGAGCGACATCCGAGGGACCCCCGCCTCCCCCGGCCCCCCCAACGCACAACCCGCCCGGTGCAGATGTGATCCATTCAGGGGTGGACAGGCGCGATCCGCCTCACCACCCTTACCACCCGGCATCGGCGCCCCCAGCGCGCGACCTCACGACACCCTCACGACACGGAACCCCGATGCGCGACTTCGCCACCTTGACCCCTCGCGGCCAGACGCGCCGCCTGCGCGCGCTCGCCCGCGACGCGCTGCGCCAGTTCGGCGTCGATCCGCCTGACCCGCGCCAGCCCGCGCGCCTCTCACTCCTGGGCAACTGGGAGAACGCCACCTTCAAGGTCGAGCCGCTGACAGGCCCCTTCGCCGGCCAGAGGCTCCTGCTCCGCCTCCACCGCCCCGGCCACCAGCGCCGCGACACCATCGCCTCTGAGCTCCTCTGGCTCGACGCCCTCCGACGCGACGCGGGCCTCCAGGTCCAGCGCCCCATCGCCACCCCCGACGGCCGCGCCATCATCGAGGCCGACGCCCCCGGCCTCCCCGCCCCTCGCCTCTGCACCCTCATGCATTGGATCGACGGCCGCTTCGCCCGAAAGGCCCGCCCCCACCACCTCCACCAGGTCGGCGCCCTGACCGCCATCCTCCACAACCACGCCCAGGCCTGGACCCCGCCTCCCGCCTTCGTCCGCGACCGCTGGGACCCCCCCCGCCTCTTCGACCCCGTCCTCTGGAACCTCCTGCCTCTCGAACACCGCCCTCTCTTTCAATCCCTCGCCGAGCGCGCCACCGAGGCCATGGAGCAGCTCGCCCAGGACCCGCAGACCTTCGGCCTCATCCACGCCGATCTTCACATGGGCAACGTCCTCTTCCACGAGGGCCTGATCATCCCCATCGACTTCGATGATTGCGGCTTCGCGCCCCACCTCTACGACCTCGCCACCTCCCTGACCGCCTACCGCCTCAACCCGCACCTGCCCGCCCTCAGAGAGGCCCTCCTGGCCGGCTACGCCCGCCACCGAGCCCTCCCCGACCTCCAACACCTCGACCTCCTCGGCGCCGCCCGGCGCCTCTCCCTCCTCATCTGGTCCTCCTCCCGCGCCCTCGACAACCCCGCCTTCCTCCCCATCCTCCCCAAGATCACCGCCGCCGCGATCTCCGCCGCTCAGGACATCATCGGCCGACCATCGCCCTGACCTGGGGGCAAGGCCCCAGACCCCACCAGGGCCGGTCGCCCCTGGACCCCCGCGCTGGCCCGTGTTGCGCCGGCCAGCGCGGGTCAAGGGGCGCGCCGATCCTGGCGAGGGGCTGGGCAGAGATCGACGGCAAGGTGTTGTAATTTCAAGACTTCTGGGGCGACGAGAGGGCGGCCTGGAGGGAGCATGAGGGCAGGGCCGGGAGGCCGCGGCGGTAGAGGTCGAGGAGGGAGCGGGAGCGGGCGGCGAGTTGTCGGCGGACCTCGCGGCGCTGGCCCTTGACGCGGGGGATGTGCATGTCGTCGTAGGCGGTGGTCTGGTGGCGCATCCAGGCGATGACGGCGGCTTCGGCGCGCTGCTCGATGGGGATGCGCTCGGTGCGGGCGACGGTGCCGCTGCCGACGGGGGTGGCGTGGTTGGTCACGGCGAGGGTGAGCTTGGCGGCCAGGGCGACGTGTCGGGGGTGGAAGGCGAGGAAGTCGAGGACGGCGCGCTCGAAGTCCTCGACGTAGACGTTCTGCTTCTTGACGCGGCGTTGGGCGTCGGCCTGTCGGCGGCGCTCCCAGGCGGGGTCGGCGCGCTCGACGTCGAGGTCGCCGCGGTGGGCTTCGATGGTGGCGGTGGGCGCCCAGATCCCGCGCGAGAAGGTGCGCCTGCCGTGCTTCTCCTGGACGGTCCAGGTGGGGCCGGCGGCCTTGACGCGGCGGGTGAGGCCGGCGTCGCCGGGGGGGAGCAGGCTCCAGTCGTCGGGGGGGATCAGCAGGGCGCCCTCGCACAGGACGGTCCGATCTCTGGGGCCGGGGGAGACGACGCGGGTCTTGTCGGGCAAGGGGGCCTCCGGGGTGTCAACGGGCGAGGTGGTCGTCGATGGCGCGCTGGAGCTGCCTGGGGCTGGTCTGGGAGAGCCAGACGTTGGCGGGCTGGAGGCAGACGACGGGGGCTTGCTTGCAGAGGCCGTTGCAGTGGGTGCGGGCGATGAGGGTGTTCTTGCGAAGCCCGTGATCGCGGAGGCGCTCGCGGGCGCAGTCGCGCAACTTCCTGGCGCCGGCCTTCTTGCAGTCCTTCCCGTGGCAGATCATCACGATCCGCTGGATGTCTTCGATCCTCATGCCGCCAACCCGCCGTGCGTCGACGAAGCGCCAACCGAGAGGCATTTGTAGCGCAAGCTTCGAGTGCAGTCATCCCCCACACTCCACCCCCTGTCCCCCTCCTCGTTCCACGAGGAGGGGGGACGCTCGTATTACGGGCACGGTGGATCGCACTCCACCCCCTGTCCCCCTCCTCGTTCCACGAGGAGGGGGGACGCTCGTATTACGGGCACGGTGGATCGTACTCCACCCCCTGTCCCCCTCCTCGTTCCACGAGGAGGGGGGACGCTCGTATTACGGGCACGGTGGATCGGGGGGAGGCTCGTTGGGAAGGCACGATGATTTGGGGGGGTGGGCCGCAGGAGCCCTTGCCGGGATCGCTGGCCGCCTGGGGCGGGTGGTGATGTCGTTGGGGCGGGACTCGATCCACCCGTGTCCGTAATTCAAGGGTCCCCCCTCCTTCCGGAGCTGTCTCTTAGTCACATCTCATCGGAGCCCGTCGTGGCGGGGGTCGATGGGAGACTCAGTTGATGGGTCTGGGGTCAGTGCATTGGCCTTGCTCAAAAACTCGATCCCGTGTTGGCCGCCATCCTTCATCGACCCGTGG
>SXGT01199481.1_pt1 | contig 37158 bp, 38 predicted proteins | sample 3176221 | NCBI WGS metagenome assembly SXGT01 (sample SAMN11356862, study PRJNA531348) | freshwater metagenome | isolation source: freshwater sample F1-120 | place: China: Fuxian Lake, Yuxi | collected 2017-12-25 | reverse complement strand
GGCCATTTTTGAGGGTGAAAAAAAGATCTCATCCAGACTTCACAATAAACAAAAATTCAGCTGTGCTAAATATGTACTAAATATGTTTTAAAGAAGGTAAAAGTATAGATTAAAATGTATTTGGAATGCGTTTAAATCTGATAAAATCTTTAAATAAAAGGACATTCATCATGTTAAATAATGAAAAAGTACGAGAAATATCTAATAAAATCAGAGAGATAGTAAAAGATTCACCCCTGCCTGACATTGAAAAGAACATTGATGCACTATTAAAGAGCATGTTCACTAAAATGGAGCTTGTCACTCGGGAAGAATTTGATGTGCAAACAGAAGTATTAAAACGTACTCGTCAGAAATTAGAAGAGATAGAAAAGAAACTATCAGAGATTGAAGCGCGTAAAAAGTAATCACCAAGCATTCTTGCTAAACTTTAGGCCTCATAACATGCCTACACAACTCTTAAAAAATCAAGTCACAGGATTTCATGACCGATCAAGAAAAAATATTAAGAAAGCTTTTAGCTGAACGTATCTTATTGTTGGATGGCGCCATGGGTACCATGATTCAACAGCATAAACTCAATGAAGAAGATTATCGTGGAGGTTCTGACGGTCGTTTTGCAAAATTTTCAGCGCCACAAGGTAAAAGAGAATTATTTCTTAAGGGCAATAATGAGTTATTAAGTCTTACCCAGCCCAAGATTATTCAAAGTATTCACGAAGCTTATTTAGAATCAGGTTCTGATATTGTTGAAACTAACACTTTTGGGGCTACTGAGATTGCACAAGAAGATTATGCAATGTCAGATTTAGCTTATGAAATGAATGTGGCTTCTGCTAAATTAGCGCGTCAAGCGGTTGAAAAATTTTCAACCAAAGATAAACCAAGGTTTGTCGCAGGTGCAATTGGACCTACCCCTAAAACTGCATCGATTTCACCTGATGTGAATGATCCTGCAGCACGCAATATTACATTTAAGCAATTAAAAAATAGTTATTTCAATCAGGTCAAAGCATTGGTTGAAGGTGGTGTTGATATTCTTTTGGTTGAAACAATTTTTGATACGTTAAATTGTAAAGCAGCTCTTTTTGCGATTGATTCGTATTTTGAAGAAAATAAAATACGTATACCAATTATGTTGTCAGGCACTGTCACAGATGCTTCGGGTCGAATTTTATCAGGTCAAACAGTGGCAGCATTTTGGCACTCAGTGCGACATGCCAAACCGTTGACGGTTGGGCTTAATTGCGCATTAGGTGCAGCACTTATGCGACCCTATGCTGAGGAATTGTCCAATATTGCAGACACCTACATTTGTATATATCCCAATGCAGGCTTACCAAACCCGATGTCAGACACAGGCTTTGATGAAGAACCGAAAGACACTTCATCCTTAATCAAAGAGTTTGCAACAAGTGGTTTTGTGAATATTGCAGGGGGTTGTTGTGGGACAACACCTGAGCATATCCGCGCGATTGCAGATGAAATAAAAAATATTAAGCCTCGAGAGATACCAACTGTTGAGACGGTGACAAGACTCTCTGGGCTTGAATCTTTTCTAATTAAAGATGATTCATTATTTGTAAATATAGGCGAACGCACCAATGTCACAGGATCAAGGGCTTTTGCGAATTTAATCATTAATGAAAAATATGATGAAGCCATATCTGTAGCGCGTCACCAAGTAGAAAATGGTGCACAGATTATTGATCTCAATATGGATGAGGGAATGCTTGACTCCCCAAAAGCCATGAAGCATTTTTTAAACCTCATTGCATCTGAACCTGATATTGCCCGAATCCCAATCATGATTGATTCTTCGAAATGGGAAGTCATTGAAGCAGGGCTTCAATGCGTTCAAGGTAAAGCAGTTGTTAATTCGATTTCACTCAAAGAGGGTGAAGCTGAATTTATTCGACAAGCAAAATTATGTCAACGTTATGGTGCAGCCACGATTGTGATGGCTTTTGATGAAAAAGGACAAGCTGATACATTTCAACGAAAAACAGAAATCTGTAAGCGCGCATATGATTTATTAATTTCAGAAATTAATTTTCCTCCTGAAGACATTATTTTTGACCCTAATATCTTTGCTATCGCAACAGGTATTGAGGAACACAATAATTATGCAGTTGATTTTATAAATGCTGCGAGATGGATTAAAGATAATCTTCCTCATGCAAAAATTTCAGGGGGCGTATCAAATGTGAGCTTTAGTTTTAGAGGCAATGATTTAGCTCGTGAAGCGATTCATACAGTCTTTTTATATCACGCGATCAAAGCTGGATTATCGATGGGGATTGTCAATGCAGGCATGATGGGTGTCTATGATGATCTTGATTCAGAACTAAAGGAGCGTGTAGAAGATGTCGTGCTTAATCGAAGATCTGATGCCACAGAACGAATGATCGAAATAGCAGGGACTTTAAAGGGAAGCAAAAAAGAAGTCCAAACACTTAATTGGCGCGGTTCAGAAGTCGAACCTATGACAGTGAATAAAAGACTTGAGTATGCATTAGTGCATGGCATTACAGATTTTATTTTAGAGGATACTGAAGAAGCACGCTTAAATGTTATGCAAAAAAGTGGGCGACCTATCCATGTGATTGAAGGGCCTTTGATGGATGGCATGAACGTTGTGGGTGATTTATTTGCGCAAGGCAAAATGTTTCTGCCACAAGTAGTCAAGTCAGCTCGAGTTATGAAGCAAGCTGTAGCTCATTTGGTACCTTTTATTGAGGAAGAGAAAGAATTAGATGAAAAAAGAACCGGCATTGTTTCAAAACCTAAAGGCAAAATGCTGATTGCAACAGTCAAAGGTGATGTACATGATATTGGTAAAAATATTGTATCCGTGGTTTTGCAATGTAATAACTTTGAGGTCATTAATATGGGTGTGATGGTGCCATGCACTGAAATTTTAGAGATGGCTAAAAAAGAAAATGTAGATATTATTGGCTTGTCAGGACTTATCACACCTTCATTAGAAGAGATGACGCATGTCGCAAAAGAAATGCAGCGTGATCCCCATTTTAGAGGGTTAAAAACTCCCCTTCTTATCGGTGGTGCAACAACATCACGTGCTCATACAGCTGTTAAAATTGCCCCTCATTATGATGGACCTGTGATATATGTGCCTGATGCATCACGATCTGTGGCTATTATGCAATCTCTGCTAACACCTGAACAAAAAGATCAATACCTCAGTGAGATTGAAAAAGATTATGCGCACGCTCGCGATCAACATGCCAATAAAAAAGGGGTCAAATTATTAACGATTGAAGAAGCTAGACTCAATAAATTAACACTTGATTTTGCTAAAACTTTTACACCAAAGTCTCCAAAATTTATTGGAAAGCGTTTATTTAAAAATATCGATTTAAATTTAATCGCACCATATATTGATTGGAGCCCATTTTTCCAGACGTGGGATTTGGTAGGATTTTATCCTGCAATATTGAATGATCCCATCGTAGGAAAAAGTGCTTCTCAAGTCTTTGATGAAGCTCAAACCATGCTCACAAAACTTATTAACAACCGTGCACTTATTGCCAATGGTGCCGTGGCTTTTTATCCAGCAAATAGCGTGGGTGATGATATAGAAATTTACGAAGATGAATCGAGAACTAAAACCTTATTCACCTACTATGGCTTAAGACAACAGTCCGAGAAACCCAAGATCGATAATGTACAAAAACCTAATCAGTGTTTGTCTGATTTTATTGCCCCTAAATCATCAAACATCAAAGATTATATAGGTATCTTTGCAGTCACCAGTGGATTAGGCATGGAAAAATATGAAGATATCTTTAAGAATAAAAATGACGACTACAGCAGTATTATGTTTAAAGCTCTAGCTGATCGTTTAGCAGAAGCATTTACAGAATATATGCATGAACGTGTCAGAAAAGATTTGTGGGGTTATGTATCGGATGAAAACTTGGATAAAGAAGCGCTGATTAAAGAGGGCTATCAGGGCATTCGACCCGCACCTGGATATCCTGCTTGTCCTGACCATACTGTTAAAAAAGATATTTTTATACATTTAAAATTAGATGAAATTGATATGCATCTTACAGATTCATTTGCTATGTCCCCTGCTTCCTCAGTTTCAGGTTTCTATTTTGCTCATCCAGAAGCACATTATTTTAGCGTAGATAAAATTGGCGAGGATCAATTAAAAGATATGGCTCGTCGTAGAGATGTATCAATCGAATTTTTAAAAAAATGGTTAGCAACTAATTTGTAAGATAATAAAAATGCACATTCATATCTTAGGGATTTGTGGAACATTTATGGGTGGAGTGGCCTCTCTTGCAAAAGCCTCAGGATATAAAGTTACAGGTTGCGATACCAATGTATACCCACCAATGAGTTCTCAGTTAGAAAGTTTTGGTATTGAACTCATTGAAGGGTTCGATAAAAAACAAGTTGAATTAAAACCTGATCTTTATGTGATTGGTAATGTGGTGTCGCGGGGTAACCCATTGATGGAAGAAATTATGAATCAGGGCTTGCCTTATATCTCAGGACCGCAATGGCTTTATGAGGTGATATTAAAAGATAAATGGGTACTAGCAGTTGCAGGTACCCATGGTAAAACGACGACAGCATCGATGCTAGCTTGGATCTTAGAATTTAATGGCTTTGCACCAGGATTTCTTATTGGTGGGGTGCCACTTAATTTTGATAGATCAGCTCGTTTACCACAAAAAATTAAATCAAACAGTGAGGCTTCACCTTTTTTTGTAATTGAAGCGGATGAATATGACACCTCCTTTTTTGATAAGCGATCTAAGTTTGTGCATTACCATCCGAGGACTGCAATATTAAATAATCTTGAGTATGATCATGCAGACATATTTCCGGATCTTTATGCGATTGAAACTCAATTTCATCATATGGTACGAATGGTGCCTGGTATAGGACGTATTATTATTAATGATGAGGAAGAGAGTTTAAGAAGAGTGATTGATAGAGGATGCTGGGCAGAAAAATTTTATATTGGTACTCAACAAGGTTTATCTATTGGTAAAGTAAATCAAGATCAGTCATTTCAAGTTTTAAATCTAGGTAAATTGGTGGGGACTTTATCTTGGAATCTTTTGGGGCACCATAATCGTATGAATGCATTAGCTGCGATTGCAGCCTCTCATCATGTAGGCGTGACATTCGAAAATGCTATAGAAGCTTTACAAATATTTAAAAATGTAAAACGAAGAATGGAATACATTGGCGAAAAAAATGGTATTACGATTTACGATGATTTCGCCCATCATCCAGCAGCAATTTCCACTACGATTGCAGGGTTACGAGCCAAGGTGGGTAAGGCAAGAATTATTGCAGTTTTGGAGCCGAGATCCAATACAATGAAATTAGGTACAATGAAAGATGCACTTCCTCAAAGCCTAAAAGATGCAGATCAAGTTTTTTGCTATGGTGAAAAGTTAAGTTGGAATGCAGAGGAAGCCTTAGCGCCCATTAAAAGTAAATCAATAGTGGGAAATGACATGAAAAATTTTGTGGAAGCTATTTTAAAAGAAGTAAAATCAGGCGACTACATTCTCGTGATGAGCAATGGAAGTTTTAATGGTATCCACAAAACTTTATTAAAAGGGCTAACATAAAATTATGCCTAGAGATGAGAGTTTATATAAGAATAATATTCTTAAGCTTTCTATACTTTTGTCTTTTGTATTGCATTTTCTTGCTATTCAAATTATTCAGTTCAAACCTTCAAAGCCATTTCAGAATAGTTTTTCGCAAATTCAGGTAATTTTAACAAATTCAAAAGATAATTATCAAGAGGATGCTGAAGTTCTGGCGCAAAGTAATTCTAATAAAGGTGGTGATGCGGAACAAGATATGCATAAAAAAACACCACTACCTATGATTACTGACAATAAAAATACATTTCAATTAAATAATCGTGCTGATCAGTCTAATGTTGGAAAAGCTTCAAGTCCTTCAAAAGAAAAAATTATAAAAAAAGATATACAGATTTCTAATGAATTAAGAGCAGTTCAACAGCCTCAAGAATCAAAAGTAATTAATAAATCTATTAGTAAAGAGGATATTCTAGCCAGTGTGAGTGAGATTAGTGCTTCAGACGCTGAGCTTGCAAATCAAACTAATAATTTTGAAAAAAAGTCGAGGAGAAAATATATTGGGGCTCGCACCAAAGAATATAAATATGCACTTTATGCAGAAGCATGGCGACAAAAAGTAGAAACTTTAGGTAATATGAATTATCCTGAAGAAGCCCGTGAAAAAAAATTTTCAGGCCAACTGAGGATGACGGTTTCTTTAAAGCCTGATGGAAGAATTGAAAGTATTGAAATCAATCAAAGTTCAGGATTTAAAGTTTTAGATGACGCAGCGAAAAGGATTGTAGAATTAGGTGCGCCCTATGCTACTTTTCCTGAGGATATCAGAAAAGAAGTAGATATATTAAGCATTACAAGAACCTGGACTTTTACAAAAGAAGATACCATGTCATCTCAATAAATGAATTATTACAAACATCATATTTTCTTTTGTTTAAATCAGCGCGATGGTGGTGAAGCCTGTTGCTCTGATAAGGGTGCTGAAGCTATGTTTATGTATATGAAATCAAAAATTAAATCCCTCAGCTTAAATGGTGAATCTCAGGTAAGAATTAATCGTGCAGGTTGTTTTGATCGATGCGATGAGGGACCTTTGCTTGTGATTTATCCCGAAGCTACTTGGTATAATTTTATAGATGAGCAAGATATTGATGAAATTATTGAAAGTCATATACAGCAGGGAAAAATCGTCACACGACTACTGGCTTAGAGACTGATTTAAAAATTTAATCAGTACTTTTTTTTCTTCTAATGATATAGATTTATGCAATCCCTCTCTTAGCTTTTCTCCCCAGTGTGAATTTGGAAAATGAGGATCCTCCTTAAAGCGAGGAATCACATGCCAGTGAATGTGCGGGGTTTTATTTCCTAAACTTGCTAAATTAACTTTTTCAGGATTAAAAACTTTTCTTAAAACTGCCTCCACTTTAAATACACAATGCATGATCTTAAATTGAAGAATTTCGTCTAAGTCGCTCATTTCCTTTATATGATTGACGAGCTCAACACGACAATAGCCCTTGTAGTCGGGATGATCTAAAAGTACCACCCGCATTGTGTTGTCACCCCAGACAATTTCCCCTTCACTCTGATTACAAATCGCACATGACATCATTTAAGAGACATGAAGCATGCGGTCGAGGGTTAATTTAGCTAACTTCGCTTCATGAGCAGGTACTTTGATTATGTTGATAGGCTTCTCATTGACAATGTTCTCTAAGCACCATGCAAGATGTTGCGGATCAATTCTTGCCATCGTTGAGCATTCACAAATAACATGTGACATAAATCGCACAAGCTTATCATCAGATTTCATTTGATTTGCAAGTCGATTGACTAAATTAAGTTCAGTGCCTACAAGCCATTTCGTTCCTTTAGGTGCTTCAGTAATTGTTTTTAAAATATATTCTGTGGAGCCTACATAATCTGAATGAGCGCATACTTCAAAAGGGCACTCGGGGTGGGAGATTACTTTACCATCAGGATGATCTTTTCTAAAGCATTCAATATTTTGGAGACGAAACATTTGGTGCACTGCACAATGTCCTTTCCATAAAAAGATTTTAGCTTTTTTTATTTCTGCTTCGGTCAGTCCGCCAAGAGGTAGGTCTGGATCCCATACAGGCATTTCATCTAAAGGAATGCCCATTTTGTGACCACTCCAACGTCCTAAATTTTGATCAGGAAAAAATAAAACTTTTTCACGTTGTTTAAATGACCATTCAATAATTTTTATTGCATTAGTTGAGGTACATACAATACCGCCATGCTCACCGCAAAAAGCTTTAAGATCTGCTGCAGAATTAATATAAGTAACAGGGGTGACAATTTCATCAAATAATAATATTTTTGAAAGTTCTCGATAACTTCTCTCTACTTTACTTAAATTCGCCATATCCGCCATTGAGCAACCTGCTGCTAGGTCTGGGAGAACAGTGACTTGATCAGGCCTCGATAAAATATCCGCTACCTCAGCCATGAAGTGCACACCTAAAAATACAATATATTTAGCGTCAAGTGATTCAACTGCTCGAGAGAGTTTAAGGGAGTCCCCTGTATAGTCTGCATGTCGATATACAGACTCGTGTTGATAGTGATGGCCTAAGATGACTAAATTTTTACCTAGTTTATTTTTGGCTGCAATAATTCTTTGTTGACAATCTTCATCGCTGATAGATTCAAATGCATTAAATTTAATTTGGGTAACTTGCATAGTAAGACTATTTTACAGTTTTAACTGATAAATTTCGGCTAGTTTTTTAATAGCCTCTTTATTAGTCCAAGAGAATACTTTATCCATAGCGTCTTTCCAATCTACCCATAGATATCGAATATGTTCGTCTGCTGATAATTGAATAGGTGTTGAGGAGGGCACTTTAAGTGCAAAGATATGTTCAGTGTTGTGAGTAATATCGGGGGCATATCTGTATCGCCAATGATCATAGATTTCATAGTCATGGAAAAGTTGCCAATCTTCAAGTGTGAACTGTTGTGTATTTATTCCCGTTTCTTCAAATACTTCTCTAGTGGCAGCCTCTCTTGGCGTTTCATTATCTTCTAAGCTGCCTGTAATAGACTGCCAGAAATCTTTTCTATCGGCTCGTTCCATTAGTAGAACTTTAAAACCTTCAGTATAAATTAATACGAGAGATGAAATAGGTCTTTTGAAAGCCATATATTAAATTTTAGGCAATCTGAAAATAATATTTTCTTCAATGCCTGGAAGCTCAGTAATGGTCAATCTTGTAAGCGTTTCAATCTTATTAATAATAGATGAAACACTTATCTCAGGTGCAGACGCTCCTGCAGAAATACCGATATTTTTTTTATTCATAAGCCAAGATGGCTGAAGCGCATCCTCATTGTCAATCATATAAGCTTCAATACCCTCTTTTAATGCTAGTTCTGTAAGTCGGGTTGAATTAGAACTATTCTTAGAGCCCACAATAATAATAAGATCACAAAGACTACTCATTTCTTTTACTGCATCTTGTCTATTTTGTGTGGCATAACAAATGTCATCACTTTTAGGTTCTTGAATATTTGGGTACTTCATTTTCAATGTTGTAATGATTGCTTTGGTATCATCAACAGAAAGGGTAGTTTGCGTGACATAAGCCATTTTATTAGGATCAACAACTTGCAAATATTTTATATCCTCAATTGTTTCGATGAGATACATTTTGCGATCGGTATGATGTTTTTCAATTTGACCCATGGTGCCTTCTACCTCTGGATGGCCTTTATGCCCGATCATAATAATGTCCATACCTTGATTTAGCATTTTATTTACTTCGACGTGAACTTTTGTGACGAGTGGGCAGGTGGCATCAATAGGAATGAGTTCACGTGATTTAGCTTCCTCACGTATAGCTTTTGAGATACCATGCGCACTAAAAATCACATGAGCACCTTTAGGAATAGCTTCAAGGTCATCAACGAAAATAGCCCCCTTTGTTTTTAAATCATGGATCACATACTTGTTATGCACTACTTCATGTCGCACATAAATAGGCTTTCCATATTGTATAAGCGCTTGTTCAACAATTTGAATAGCGCGGTCGACTCCTGCACAAAAGCCACGAGGATTAGCTAAAAGAATTTTGATTTTATCTGCCATAGGTAAATATTTTAGAGGTGTTATTTTTGATTAAAGCGGGAATTTCTTTTCGAGCTTAAATAAATCAGCAGATTTTTCACGTGCTCTAATTTCGTAAATTTTATCCTGATCCACCATCACTTCAGCAGCGCGTCCGCGAGAATTGTAATTTGAACTCATGCTCATACCATAAGCTCCAGTTGACATAATACAAATCAGATCATTTTCTCTTAATTTTAATAATCGATTTTTTGCAATAAAGTCACTGCTTTCACATACCGGACCTACTACGTCATATGATTGCAGTGTTGCATCATGTTCACGCACGACTTTAATTTCATGATAAGCATCATATAAACTAGGTCGGATAAGGTCATTCATGGCAGCATCAATAATGGCAAAGTGCTTTAGATCATTTTGCTTTAAATATTCTACTTTAGATAAAAGTACACCTGCATTACCTACAAGTGCTCGACCTGGTTCAAAAATAATTTTGACGTTAAGATCTTTAATTTTATTTAAGATTTCTTTAATGTAGATTTCAAAATTAGGGGGTGATTCATCTTGGTAACAAATGCCAATACCACCACCAATATCAATATGACTTAAATGAATATCATTTTTTTTAAGTTGACCTACCAGAGATAAAACACGATCCAGCGCATCCATAAAAGGTTTAAGTTCTGTGATTTGGGAGCCAATATGACAATCAATACCTTTAATTTCAATATAAGCCATACTTTTTGCTTCAAGATAAAGTAACAATGCTTGATTAAAGTCAACACCAAATTTGTTATCCTTTAATCCTGTAGCAATATAAGGATGGGTCTTAGCATCAACATCAGGATTTACTCGAATAGAGATGGGCGCTTTGATGTTTATTTCTTTTGCAGCTTTTTGAATGCGAAGAAGTTCGCTTTTCGACTCTATATTGAAGCATAATATATTTACTTTTAAAGCCGCTTTAATTTCAGATTCTGTTTTACCTACACCTGAAAATACAATTTTTTGTGGATCACCACCTGCATAAATGACACGTTCAAGTTCTCCTCCTGACACAATATCAAAGCCAGCACCTAAGCTCGCAAAGAGATTCAGAATCGCAATATTAGAATTAGCTTTTACTGCAAAACAAATAAGGTGATTTGTTTTGAGAAGTCCTTTTTTAAAAGATGTAAAAGTGTTAACAAGTGTATTTTTTGAATAAATGAAAGTCGGTGTACTGAATTGATTTGCAATCGCTTCGAGGGAAACGCCATCTGCGAAAAGAACACCTTGATCAATATGAATGAATGACATTTGCGCCATTATTTACTTTTTCTCAGGTGCCGTCTCTTGTGGATATTTTTGCTCAGGGATATATAAAGGACCTTTGGTACCACATCCTACTGAAATAAGAAGTAAGCAGGCACTTATATAAATACATAGATATTTTTTCATGATGTCTATACCTTTTTTGACTATGTTTATTTTAACATTATCTTGCTGTCTTATAAGGAATTGTGATCTTTAAGTAAGCGGTATGTCAGCCACCCATTGATGAAACCAAATATAAGTGCTGCCAAACTATATATTGGAATCAAATAATAGATACTGGCGTGAGGAATGAGCCATATTCGGACAAGGAGAAGCTGGCCTCCAATATGTGCGAAAGATGAAATAATCGAAAAACTTATGGGACTAAAAAATTTAGACGGCAATTTGATTGCAAAGTATAAAGTCAGAAGACTAAATACTGATCCAGTCAAACTCAACATAAATGTAGGACTAAAAAATTGTCCTAATATGAGACTTGAAGCAAAGACCCTTAAGATACTAACCCACATTGCAGTTTTAAAATTAAAGTGGTAAATAGCATAAAGTGTAATGATATTCGCAATGCCTGGTTTTACACCGGGCATTGGCGATGGTAATACAGATTCAATTAAGCTCAACCCTATGGCAATTGCGCTTAATTGTGCAATTTGATGATCAAGAAAAGTCGTTTTAATTTTAATAATTGAGCGAGTCATAAGCTTTCGTTTTACCTAATATTTCAATACTCAATTCATTAGGAATACAAATCAGCATTTGTCCAGTAAAATGGATCCATCCTTGTTGGATACAGTATTGATTTCTGCACGGAGCAGATTTTAAGCGGGTTCGTCCACTTTTAATTTCAATAATACTTTCACCTTCATTACCTATGAGGCTTATTTTTCTATCCTGAAATAGACTAAAGTTTCCATAAATCTTTCCTTGAAAATTTACTTGTACAACACTTCCCGTTTCAAAGTGCCAAAAATTTTTAAATGTAAAAAAAATAAAGATAAGACTTATTAAAATAATAAGACTATCGCCAAAAAAAAATTTAGTACGTGATTTCAATAGCTTTCTTCTTGTTTGTATAAGGCTCTAAAAATTGAATTTTATCTGCCATCGTTTGCGTCATTGATATCCCTCGATCTTCAATAATGAGGTAATGACGAATATTTAGTTTACGTGCCAAAGCAACTCGATCTTCTTTTTTGCTAATAAAAAGTGGTTTGGTTAATGCATCGGATAGAGTACCTGCATTTTGAGACGGTTCTATTAGCGCTGTGACCGAAAAAACTCCTTGGACTGGAAATCCTGTAAAAGGATTAATAAGATGACAATAGCGAATACCGTCATGGATAAAATAGCGTTGATAATCGCCTGATGAACCAATCGCCCAACCATCATGTAAGTCAAGTTTAGCAATGGCTTGTGTACCCCTTGGATCTTGAATACCCACACGCCAAGGTTTATTGCCATGTTGCCCGATTGCTATAATATTACCACCAATATTTATGAGTGCATTTTTAATTTGATGTTCATGAAGAATTTTGTTTGCTTGATCGAGCGCATACCCTTTCGCGAACCCTCCAAGATCAATTTTAACGTGTGGGTTTGAGCTGCTGATAGTAGATGCTGAAATATGTAATTGATCTAAAGATGGTTTTCTTTTAACGAGTGTTTTAATTTTAGATTTGTCTGGATTTATTGGGTTAAATTCATCTTGATGAAATCCCCAATAATCAATGAGCTCCCCTATTGCAGGATTAAATAGATGATCAGATTGATTTTCTATGGTTCTTGCATCCTTTATGATTTTGATAAGTTCAGTTGAGGCATTGAGATGAAGTTTATGCTTTGAAATCGATTCGTTTAAATTTGTGAGATCACTTTTCTTCCAAGCATGAAAGGTGTTGTGAAGCCTTGTAAATTCTCTAATCACAGCTTGTGAAGCTTCTTCTGCTTTTTTTTCTTCTTCACCGTAGATAGAAATATCCACAATGGTCCCAAAAACATAATGTTTGGATTGATATAAAGCTTGCTTAGAACAAGACTGAAGAAAGCAAAATGCTAGAACAATTAAAAAAAAATTAACGAATCGCATTAATAATGAGTTCTGCGGGGTTTTGTTTTGTTTGTTCAAAAAGTTCAACAATGCCGGTGGGGCTTGTAACATTAATCTCTGTGAGATAGTTACCAATCACATCAATCCCGACAAAATGAAGCCCTTCAGTTAATAATTTTTTACCCACGAGGCTAGCTACTTCCAAATCTCTTTCAGATAGAGATTGAGCAACTCCTTGACCACCTGATGCAAGGTTACCCCGTGTTTCACCTTCCATAGGAATACGGGCCAAGGCATAAGGAAAAGGCTTCCCTTCAATAATAATAATACGTTTATCACCTAATTTAATTTCTGGAATATATTGCTGCGCCATAATCATTTGATGGCCGTGGCTGGTCATGATTTCTAAAATCACATTAAGATTTTTTTCAAATTCACTCACGCGGAAAATATTCTTGCCCCCCATGCCGTCCAGAGGCTTTAGGATAATATCGCCATGTTTTTTTAAAAATTTTTTTATAATCTCAGGATTTGCTGTGACTAATGTTTTAGGAATGAGCGTGTCAAATTGTAGTATTGATATTTTTTCGTTCCAGCTTCGAATGGATGAGGGTTTATTGAATACCTTGACATTCGATTTTTCAGCAATATCTAATAAATAAGTCGTATGAAGATAGGCCTGATCAACGGGGGGGTCTTTTCTCATGAATAGTGCTTTAAAAAAAGAAATAGAGTAGGTTTCATAAGCCTTTGCATGATCAGGGAAAATAGCTAAGTCAAAACGATATGCCCTACAAAATAATTGAAGATCCTCCATATATAAATCATGCTGTAAACAAAAAAAGACCTCATGATTTTGTTTCGTAGCCTCTTTCATTAAAGCTAAAGTTGAATCCTTTTCTAAGTGAAGCGATTGAGGAGGGTCGATGATAAAAAGAATAGGCATGATGATTAATTTATTGAGTCGTATATTTCGAGTTCAAGTGAAGCTGCAAGGAGTGCCAATCTTGCAATCACACCATAAGCATAGAACCGATTAGGTGTTGAAAGGGGTGATTCATCTTCTTCTGGCGTTGAGCATGAAGTTTCAAAGGCTAAGGGGACAAAATGCATACCAGGTGCGTTAAGATTTTCATCTTTGCCACGTGTTGTATGCACACGATAAAAACCACCAATTACAAAATGATCTATCATATAAACGACCGGTTCGGCGACTGCATCATTGATACATTCTTCAGAATAGATACCCTCTTGAATAATGACTTCTGATACCTCAAGGCCTTCTTTAATAACTGCCATTTTATTTCGCGATTTTCGATTTAATTTTTTTAATTCATCACCATCCTTGACCGTCATGATCCCCATACCATAGGTACCAGCATCTGCTTTGACAATCACAAAAGGCTCATGTTTGATATTATATTCTTTGTATTTCAATTGAATCTTATGTAAGACTTGATCTACTTTTGAACTAAGTTCATCCTCGCCTAGCCTTGCAAGAAAATCAATATGACTTACATGATCAAAATAAGGATTAATGAGCCAAGGATCTACTTTAATAAATTCAGTGAATAATTTTACAACTTTATCGTAAGCTTTGAAGTGTTGCGATTTTCTGCGCGTTACCCAGCCTGCGTTTAGAGGGGGAATTACATTTTGCTCAAGATTTTTTAATATCTCTGGAGTACCTGCTGACAAATCATTATTTAATAATATGGCGCATGCATCAAAATTACCAAGTAACTGATTTTCAAGTACCACTCTATTTTTAACACGTTTTAGAGGTTCAATAAGCAAAGATTTATTATTTTCAACTAAAATTTTTGTAGGTTCTAGTATGGTTTGATCAAGGCTGCCTATGCGCACATCCAAGCCTGATTTTTTTAATATATTCTGTAACTCAAATAGATTTTTTAAATAGTAAATATTCCGTGTATGATTTTCAGGAATAATTACAAGTCGATGTGCCTCAGGACAAACTTTTTCAATTGCCACCATGGCTGCTTGAATGGAAAGAGATAAAAAATCTGGATTTAAATTATTAAATCCTCCCGGGAAAAGATTTGTATCTACTGGTGCTAATTTAAAACCAGCATTTCGTAAATCAACAGATGCATAAAAAGGTGCAGTATGTTCTAACCATTGGGTACGAAACCAATGTTCAATATTTGCCATCTCTAGAATAAGATGTTTTTCTAAAGAAAGAAGAGGCCCCGTCAGTGCTGTTTTTAAATGCGGAATCATTTAGTTATTAGCCTCATGCGCTTGAATATCTGCATGGTAACTACTTCTAACCATGGGCGCGCTTGCAACAGATGAAAAGGACATGTCTAAGGCCTCTTCCTTTAAAACATTAAATTCTTTTGGATCTAAATAGCGATCGACAGGAAGGTGATGTGAGCTCGGTTGCAGGTACTGTCCAAGTGTTAACATTTCAACCTTATGCATTCTTAGGTCTTTCAGAACTTCTAAGATTTCATTATTCGTTTCACCTAGCCCTAACATAAGCCCTGATTTGGTTGGTATATTAGGGAACTTTATTTTAAAATTTAATAGTAAATTAAGTGAATGTTGATAGTCTGAGCCCGGACGTACTTTTTTATAGAGTCTTGGAATCGTCTCAAGATTATGATTAAAAATATCAGGTGGCATCAAACTTAAAATATCAAGTGCTTTATTAAGACGACCTCTAAAGTCGGGTACTAAAATTTCAATTTTTGTTTTAGGTGAAACATGACGAATTTCTTTTATACAATCAATAAAATGTTGGGCACCACCATCTCGCAAATCGTCGCGATCCACACTTGTAATCACTACATATTTTAAATTGAGCTCTTGAATCGTTTGAGCTAATTTTTTGGGTTCAGCAGCATCGGGTGGCAAGGGCCTCCCATGGGCTACATCACAAAACGGGCAACGTCTCGTACAAAGATCACCAAGAATCATAAATGTCGCTGTTCCTTGACTAAAGCATTCCCCGATATTCGGACAACTGGCTTCTTCGCATACGCTATGAAGATTATTTTTTCTTAAAATAGATTTAATTTCATTGAATCGATGACTTTGAGGTAATTGCATTTTAATCCAAGCCGGTTTGGTCTTGATAGGCGTCTCAATAATTTTGATAGGAATTTTAGACGTCTTCTCAAAATCTGTTTCTTTGATACCTATCGGTTTTGAAATAAAGGGCTTCATGATTTTAAATGGAGTAGTTGATCTTTAATATCGTTCGCAATTTCTAAACCTATATTTTTAATTGATGTATCAGTTGAGTATGTTTTTAATTGCGTCATTTGTAAATTATTAAACCCACAAGGATGAATCGCTTTAAAGGGAGATAAATCCATATCGATATTCATACTTAAGCCATGATATGTAGCATGGTTTTTGATACGTAGTCCTAAAGAAGCAACTTTTTTATTTCCAATATAGACCCCAGGAGCTTCTATTTTAGCATTGGCAAGAATATCGCGACGGGATAAAAAACGAATAATACTTTTTTCGATTAAAGTCACGAAAGATCTAATATTAAGATGGTAACGTTTAAGATCAATAAGTGGATAAATGATAAGTTGACCCCGGCCGTGATATGTGATTTTTCCCCCACGATCTACATGAAGTAATGGGATATCATTCCTTGAAGGCCCTTTAAAATCTTTTCGATTTAAACCCAGTGTATAAATAGCTTCGTGCTCTGTAATCCATATTTCATCTTGTGTGAAATTATCTCTTTTAAAGGTAAAAGTTTTCATTGCATTCCATGTGGGTTCATAAGGGGTGAGCCCAAGATATTTCACATTGATAGACATATGATTAAAGGACGACTTTAATCATTGGATGTAAGGAAAGTGATAGATAGATATCATCTAATTCTGCCTTACTTGTGACATAGACAAAGCATGTTAGGCTAATATAACGGCCTTCACTGCTTCCTTTCATTTCAATCGTACTCGGATCAAATTTTTTATTTTTTTGTTTAATGACCTCAATCACTGTGGATGTAAATTCGTCATGGACTTCCCCCATAACTTTAATGGGGAAATGACATGGAAATTCAATCAGACTCTCTGGAAATATATTCTGATTTGCCACTTAATTGACTTCTTTATTCAGTAAATAAATACTAATTTTTATTTTTGATTTAATAAGATCTGCAATGGTATTTGCCTCATCTTTTGAATTGAAAGGACCAATCATTACATGAAATAAATCTTCTGAAAATTGTTTTTTAAATGATGGTATATTTTCTAACTTCATCTCTGCAATTTGTTTTAATAAAAAATCTGCATTTTGTTCATTTTTAAAAGCCCCAGCTTGAATATAAATAGATTCGTTAGGTATTACAACTTCTGCTATTTTTAGTTGAGGTAGCACTTCTTTTTCTTTAATTTTTTCGATTGCAGCTTCAGATGTTTTTTTGAGTGCATTGAATTGTCGAGGATCAATAAGCTCGACTTCCACCGGCCCACTGCCCTTGTCAGACAGTCTTAATTTGTAGGCTGCGGCAAATGATAAATCGATGATACGATCTTTTTTAAAGGGACCTCGATCATTTACTCTGATAATGACACTTCTATTATTTTCAGTATTGGTGACTCGAACATAACAGGGGATAGGAAGAATGGTATGAGCTCCTGTCATGCCATACATGTCATAGTATTCACCAATTGAAGTTTTTTTTCCGTGGTAACGTTTGCCGTACCAAGAAGCGACACCTTTTTCTTTGTAAGGATAGAAAGAAGCCATAGGTTCATATTTATTATCAAGGGCCATGTAGGGTTGATTTGCACGCTTATGAAAAGGTTCTACTTTAGGCAGTGCATCAGGGATGGCATCGATATTTTCTGGAGGGTTATCGCCTGGACCGTCATCAAGATAATAGCCCCCACTTTTTTTTGAAGGTAAGGATGTGACTTCATTTTTAGAAGAGGGAACACTTGCACAACCTGTCAATATCGAAAGCAACATTAAAATAAGCAAATAAATTCTCAACATTAAGACGATCCTATAAGCTCTTTATGTGAATGCATACTCATTAATATACCAAAGCTCATTAACATAACCGTCATAGAGGTACCTCCATAACTAAATAGTGGGAGTGGGACGCCGACGATGGGAGTGATGCCACTGACCATGGCGATGTTAATAAAAATATAAGTAAAGAAAGTTAGACTAATATTTGTAGCGAGCAGTCTTGAAAATGTATCCTTGGCTTGAGAGGCAATCATAAGGCATCGACCAATAATGAGCGCAAAAAGACCTAAGAGAAGAAGATTGCCTAATAAACCAAATTCTTCGCTAAAAACTGCAAAAATAAAATCGGTGGTTCGTTCAGGCAAGAAATCAAGTTGACCTTGTGTGCCATTCAGCCAGCCTTTACCAATGAGACCCCCTGACCCCATTGCAATTGAAGATTGAATACTATGATATCCAGTTCCTAACGGATCTTGATTAGGGTCGATTAAAATGAGCACTCTATTTTTTTGGTAGTCATATAAATTTGCCCAAATGAGAGGGGCAAGTGAAAAAAGACCGAGAGCTACTCCCACAATAAATTTCCAATTTAAGCCAGCTAAAAAAAGAATATAAAAACCTGACGCAGTAATCAATAATCCTGTTCCTAAATCAGGCTGATTGACTATAAGAATGACAGGTAAAATAAAAAAAAGAGACGCGATGACATAATCAATCGCGTATCGTTTAAATTCTTGTTTTGCTAGATACCAGGCCATCGTGATAGGTACTGCAATACGCATAATTTCAGAGGGCTGAATTTTAAACATGCCTAAATTTAACCAACGTTGAGCCCCATGACTAGTATGGCCAATGAACGTCACAGCTAAGAGTAATAAAAAGCCGACTATATAAATTGGAAGCGCCAATTTTGCATAATATTTGGGGTGAATGTTTGCTGTGACCCAGAGTAATATTAATCCGAGACCAATATAAAGTAATTGATTAAGGACTAAAAATATATTTTGCCCAGAGGCGCTATAGAGCGTAAAAAGACCGACAACTAGGGTCAAACTGATAAAGATAAGTAAAGTGTTATCAATATTTTTCAGTAAGCGCGTGATTAAACGTTCTAACATAGGGATCTTATTCTAATCGTGATACTCAGACTCAGGAGGATTTACTTTAGTATCTTCTTTTATTGGAGATACGGTTTTAAGTAAATAATAGTCCAATAACTTTCTTGCAATAGGACCTGCAGTCGATCCACCATGGCCTCCATTTTCAACAATCAGAGCGATTGCAATGGTGGGATCCTCGGCAGGTGCATAGGCAATAAAAAGTGCGTGGTCGCGATATTTTTCATTGATAAGACTAGGATTGTATTTTTGATTAGCTTTCAATCCTATCACTTGAGCCGTACCTGTTTTAGCTGCAATTTTGTATGGCGCTCCGGCACCGAACGCTGCAGCTGTGCCGCCAGGCTGAGTGACATTGATCATCCCTTCTTTTACGAGCGCTAAATTTTCAGGTTTGAAACGGAGCCCTTGAATAGTTTTATTTTGAAATACTTCCAATTGACCTGTCTGGTTATTTTTAATGGATTGAATAAGTTTTGGCTGAATTACGCGTCCCCCATTGGCAAGGGTAGCTGTGGCTTGGGCTAATTGCATTGGCGTGACGAGGGTATAACCCTGACCAATACTTGTAATCACAGTTTCACCCAAATACCAGGGTTGTTTAAATTTTTTTTGTTTCCACTCAGGTGAAGGAATTAATCCACTGCTTTCGCCAAACATATCTATACCAGTCACTTCACCAAAACCAAATCGAGATAAAAATTGAGATAACTTCTGAATACCTAATTCAATGCCCAGCCCATAAAAAAATGTGTCACATGAAACCGTAATCGCCATCACCATATTGACAACGCCATGTCCAAAAGGCTTCCAGTCTCTATAAGTGTGCCCTGAATTAGGAAGTGAAAAAAATCCAGGATCTATAATAGTAAAAGGGGGGTTACGAATACCATGTTCAAGGGCCGCTAACGCGACAAATGGCTTTATGGTCGATCCTGGTGGATATAAACCATTAATTGCTCGATTAAGCATAGGTTTATCCAATGATTCATTAAGTATTTTCCATTCATCCTCATCAATGCCAGCCACAAAATGATTAGGATCAAAATTAGGACGACTCACAAAAGCAAGCACTTCACCATTTTTTGGGTTGATAGCTACAAGCGCCCCTCGATATTTGTTGAAAGCATTTTCGGCAATTTCTTGTAATTTTGAATCGATGGATAACGTGATGGTATCCCCCTCAATCGCTGGGGTGCTAGCTAAAGTGCGGACTGCATGACCATTCACATCAATTTCAACCCTTTGAAATCCTGTCTTTCCGTGAAGTCTCGCCTCGTAATATTTTTCAATACCTAGTTTGCCTATCGATTCAGTGCCCTTATAGTTTTGTTGCCAACCTTGTTTTTTAATGGTTTCTTTATCTTCTGGATTGATACGATTAATATGTCCAATAAGATGGGATGCAAAAGTACCTTGAGGGTATTGTCTAAATAATCTCGATTTTATTTCCACTCCCTCAAATTCTAATTTATGGCTAACAAATCGGGCAACTTCAATTTCAGTCGGTTGGGTTTTGATGGGAATACTATCTAACGAAGAACTTTCTTTAAAAATTTTTCTAAATTTTTTTAGATCGCCAACACTCAATCCAACAATAGGTTTTAGATTTTCAATCGTTTGATTTAGGTTTGTCACCTTTGCAGGCGTGACTTCTAAGCTATACGTAAAATAATTATTCGCCATGATGATACCATTGCGATCGAGTATCAGTCCTCGATTAGGAACATTTGGAATCACAGCGATGCGATTGTTTTCAGATAAGCCTTTATAAAAGGAGTACTTAAAAATTTGTAGGTAAATAAAACGTCCGATGAGCATTAAAAATGCAATGACTATAAAGACCGAAAGAAGTTTTATTCTGCGCTTAAAGTAGAAGCGTGATGTATAGATACTCTGGCTATTTTTTTTAAAAGACATCTGAAAAGATCATGCTAAAATTTCTAGTGATCAAATTTAAAAGGTCTAAATGCGTTCCATAAATAACATATCAGACCAGCTGATAGGCTTTGAAGGAAGTAACTCAGTCCTGGGTAACTAAGCTCATGCATTAAATTAGTGAATAACATAATGATTTGAGCGCCTAAAAAGATGAAGAAAATATAAAATGAAAGCTGAAAATTATTGGTAAGCATAATTTTAGTTTTATAAAATTGTGCCATAAAATAACAAGAGGCATAGGTTAATGCATTTTGTCCTAATAGATCCCCCAGAAATATATCGGTCAAAAGACCTACACTCCAGAAAATACTGATAGAGAGAACATTTGAACTTGTAAAGAGCCAAAATAACAGTGTGAGTAAAATAAAATCTGGTAAAAAATCAAAATTTAAAATACACAAAGAAATAAGATTGACTATAGCTGCAACGATTAACGAAGCTATGAGTAATTTATTATTTTTAATCATTTTTTAAAGGAGCAACCACAAGAAGATGACTAAAATTACGAATCGCTGCTATAGGCTTGCAAGTAATTTTTGCAAATGGTGATTTTGGGTTGTGGATAATTGCCAATACTTCTGCGACGGCAATACCCTCAGGATAGACGTTATCAATACCTGATGTTTTCAAAATATCACCTTTAACCACATCGACACTATGCGGTAAAAATGAGAGTGTAATGGTCTCACTTTGACCATCCCCACTGGTAATTAATCGTAAGCCACTTCTTTGTATTTGAACGGGGACTGACATTTTTTTATCAATAATGAGCGTCACTTCACTTGTTTCAGGAAAGACACTACTGATTTGTCCAACAAGACCTAAGGCATCGATGACAGGTTGACCGGGCTGAAAGTCTCTATTTTGGCCCCCATCAATAATTATTTTTTGCCTGAAAGGATCAAGACGGGAATAAATAATATTCACCGCTTGGGTTTTAAATTTATATGCTATTTTTACCTCAAGTAAATTTTTTAATTGATCATTTTTTTGACTAATAAAATCTAAGCGTTTTAGATCAGCCTTTAATTGATCTAAATCAAGCCTTAGCTTTTCATTTTCTTGAATTAAACGAGATTGATTCGAAAAGTATTGTGTTGTGAAATCATACATAGTAAAGGGAAAATTTAAAACGGCATGGACGGGTTTGGCCCATAAATTTGTGAATTGCCTGATATCACTTAAATAGTGAAAGCGAAAATCAATCCCCATTAATATGATGGAAATAAATGTGAACAAGAATAGTTTAAATAAAAGTGAAGGGCCTTTATTGAAAAGCTTAACTGAATGATGGTGAGATCTAGTCATTAAGCTTTAAGTATTAATGAAGATACAAAAAATAATAAATTATTCGTTAGCAAATACTGATGAATATTGATCGAGTGATTCAAGGGCTTTACCACAGCCTCGTGCAACGCAAGTGAGGGGGTCATCTGCTGTTACAACAGGGATGCCCGTTTCTTCCATGAGTAAGCGGTCAAGGCTTCTTAAAAGCGCCCCACCTCCCGTTAATACCATACCGTTGTCGGCAATATCAGAGCCTAATTCCGGTGGTGTTTGTTCAAGCGCTGATTTCACTGCACTCACAATTTGATGTAGCGGTTCTTGAAGGGCTTCTAGAATTTCATTGCTATTAAGTTTGATTCGACGAGGTAATCCTTCAGCAAGATTTCGACCTGTTACTTCAAGCTCTAAAATTTCTGACATCGGGAATGCAGTGCCAATTTTTTTCTTAATCAATTCAGCCGTCGGATCAGAAATCAATGATCCGTAATTGCGTCGTAAGTAATCAATAATAGCCTGATCCATTTTGTCACCACCTATACGTTCAGACTTTGCGTAAACAATGCCACCGAGAGAAATCACACCAACTTCGGTCGTACCCCCTCCTATATCAATCACCATAGAACCTGAGGGTTCGCCGATAGGAAGGCCTGCGCCAATAGCAGCTGCCATGGGCTCTTCAATCAGAAACACTTGTTTAGCACCAGCTCTCTCTGCTGATTCACGAATAGCTCTTCGTTCCACTTGTGTTGCTCCAAAAGGCACACAAATAATAATACGTGGGCTTGGCACAAACCATTTTGTGTCATGTACTTTTGCAATAAAAAATTTAATCATGTCTTCAGTGATGTTGAAGTCAGCAATCACGCCATCTTTCATGGGGCGAATTGCTTGAATATTTTGGGGAGATCTGCCCAACATCGTTTTGGCTTCAATTCCCACGGCAAGGAGCTTTTTTCTTGAATAAGGTCCATTCGGGCCATCTTCATGACGAATTGCAACTACTGATGGCTCATTCAAGACTATACCTTTGCCTCGCATATAAATTAAAGTGTTGGCAGTGCCCAAATCGATTGCAATATCGTCGGCCATAAATCGATCAAAATTAAATAATTTTCTAAGCATGATGGCCATTCGATTTCTTTAAAAAAAGCGGCACTGCAAATCCCAAGAAAGGTCAATGAATCAGAGTATAATACATGATATTGATCAATAGATTAACAGCTTTTCTCTAGAAAAACAGGAATTCCATTTTTATGTCGATTACACATGACGAAATTAAAAAAATTGCTCATTTAGCGCGCATTAAAATTACAGAAGAGGAGGCAGATGCAACGCTTAAAAAATTATCTGGCATATTAAATCTGATAGAAGACATGAAAAAGGTGGATACCACCAACATTGCTCCCATGTCTCATGCACAAGCAGTGACACAAAGACTTAGAGAAGATGTCGTGACAGAGAAAAATCAAAGAGAAAAATTACAAAAAATTGCACCAGAAGTGAGTAAGGGTTTATATATTGTGCCCCAGGTGATTGAATAATTATGGAAGATTGGGGTATTAAAGAAATCTCAAATTTATTGAGAGAAAATAAAATATCAAGCCTAGAGATTACCACCCACTATCTGCAACAGATCAAACAAAAGAATCCTGAGATTAATGCTTTTATTACGGTGGATGAAACTCGCACCTTAGCTCAGGCTAAGCTTGCAGACGAAAGGATACAAAAGGGCGAAGGCGATATATTTACCGGTATCCCTATTGCGCAAAAAGATATTTTTTGTGCAGAGGATTGGCTGACGTCTTGTGGTTCTAAAATGCTTCATAATTTTGTGGCGCCATACGATGCAACCGTAGTTAAGCAATTTAACGATGTAGGTGCAGTCAACTTAGGTAAAACCAATATGGATGAATTCGCTATGGGTTCATCGAACGAGACATCTTATTTTGGTGCTGTTAAAAATCCATGGGATCTCACTCGCGTGCCAGGCGGAAGTTCAGGTGGCAGTGCAGCAGCGATTGCAGCTCGTATGTGTCCCGGAGCGACTGCAACTGATACGGGAGGATCGATTAGACAACCTGCTTCTTTATGTGGACTCACAGGTTTAAAACCAACTTATGGTTTGGTTTCTCGCTATGGCATGATCGCCTTTGCATCAAGTTTAGACCAGGCAGGACCCATGGCAAAATCATCCGAAGATTGCGCCATGATGATGAATGTGATGGCAGGCTATGATGTAAAAGATTCCACATCAATTGATCATAAAAAAGAAGACTACACAAAAAATATAGATCAGCCTATCGATGGATTAAAAATCGGATTGCCTAAAGAATTTTTTGCGGAAGGTTTAGATCATAATGTCGCAAAAGTCATTGAGTCTGCTATTGATCAATACAAAAAATTAGGTGCCACGATTGTGGATGTGAGTTTACCCAATACTAATTTATCCATCCCTGTTTATTATGTTTTAGCTCCCGCTGAAGCCTCAAGCAATTTATCAAGATATGATGGAGTCCGTTTCGGCTATCGCACAAATCAATATGATCATCTTATGGATATGTATTGTAAAACGCGACAAGAGGGATTTGGTGATGAGGTCAAGAGACGTATTTTAATTGGAACCTACGTGTTGAGCGCTGGATATTACGATGCCTATTATTTAAAAGCACAACAAATACGTCATCTCATTTCAGAAGATTTTAAAAAAGCTTTTCAAGTATGTGATGTGATCATGGGACCTACAGCACCATCAACCGCTTTTAAAGCAAACGAAAAAATTGATGATCCAGTCACCATGTATTTGCAAGATATCTTTACTATTTCAACTAATCTTGCTGGTTTGCCAGGTATGAGTATTCCAGCAGGGTTCGTTAATGAACTTCCTGTGGGCTTACAAATCATTGGCAATTATTTTAATGAAGGGCTTATATTGAATGTGGCGCATCAATTTCAAAAAATGACTGATTGGCATAAAGCAGTCCCACAAGGATTACTCTCATGAGTTGGGAGGTTGCGATTGGTATTGAAACACATGTTCAACTGCAAACTAAAACAAAAATTTTTTCAGGTGCATCTACCGTATTTGGTGCTGAGCCGAACACGCAAGCATGTCTGCTGTCGGTTGCCCTTCCAGGGACACTGCCAGTTCTAAATGATGAAGTTGTGCAATGTGCGATTAAATTTGGATTAGCAACCAATGCAGAGATAGCATCGCGCTCTATCTTTGCTCGTAAAAATTATTTTTATCCTGATTTACCTAAAGGCTATCAAATTAGCCAGTATGAAATACCGATCGTGGGTAAAGGATCCCTTGAAATTGAAGTGGGGGACATTAAAAAGAGAGTGCGTATTACACGTGCTCACTTAGAGGAAGATGCTGGTAAGTCATTGCATGGTGTTGTTAAAAATGGCACAGGGATAGATTTAAATCGCGCAGGTACACCACTTTTAGAAATTGTGTCTGAACCTGATATGTCCTCAGCAGCAGAGGCAGTAGCTTATGCAAAAAAATTACATGAGCTTGTGAGATGGATTGGTATTTGTGACGGCAATATGCAAGAGGGCAGCTTTCGTTGTGACATCAATGTCTCTGTGAAGCCGAAAGGTTCAGATAAACTAGGGACACGTCGTGAAATTAAAAATTTAAATTCATTTAAATTTATTGAACAAGCGATTCATTATGAAACACAGTGGCAAATTGAGATGTTAGAGGAAGGTAAAATTATTCAACAAGCGACTGTGCTCTTTAATCCTGAAACTGCGGAAACAAGAGCGATGCGTTCCAAAGAGGAAGCTAATGACTATCGCTATTTCCCAGACCCTGATCTTTTGCCATTAGAAATTCCTGATGAAAAAATAAGTGAAATAAAAGCAGCTATGATCGAGCTTCCTCATTTTATGAAGGCCAGATTAGAGCGTGATTATCAATTGTCACCTTATGATGCCTCTGGGATTACTAGCGATAAAGCTGTGGCTGATTATTTTTTTGCAACCCTAAAAGAAGGTGCGGAGCCCAAGCAAATTGCAAACTGGATCTTAGGTCAATTATTTTCTAAATTGAATGAACATAATTTATCAATTGAGAATTCACCTATAAAGCCTCAGGCTTTGAGTTTACTTTTAAAACGTATTCAAGATACTACGATTTCAAATAATAGCGCTAAACAACTTTTTGAAAAGTTATGGATGAGTCCAAGTCTTGAGATTGATGCATTAATTGATATAGAGGGATTAAAGCAAGTTTCAGATAGTGGCCTTATTGAAAAGATGATTGATGAAGTCTTAAAAAATAACCAAGCGATGGTTGATGAATATCGATCAGGCAAAGAGAAAGCGTTTAATGCCCTTGTAGGTCAAATCATGAAAGCGTCTAAAGGTAAGGCTAACCCAGGTCAAGTAAACGACTTACTTAAGAAAAAATTAAGTTAAGTCTTAGTACCATATTCTTTATGATAAGCGCGCATGGCGTCCATATAAGATGCATACGTTTCGTTCAATTCAATATAGCCCATAACTTCTTTTAGAGAGGTGAGATGGCAGACAGGCAAATGATGTGTTGCTGTAATTTCTTCGACAGCTGAGAGCGACCCACTCCCTTTTTCTTCTCGATCAATTAAAATCGCAACACCTGAGGGCTTAGCACCTTCTTTTAAAATAATATGTACTGATTCATTCACAGAAGTGCCAGCGGATATTACATCATCGACAATCAATACTTGGCCCCTCAATGGTGTTCCAATAATCACACCTCCTTCGCCGTGATCTTTTTTTTCTTTGCGATTGAATGCAAAAGGCACATTGCGCCCTCCGCTCGCAAATGCAATCACAATCGATGTTACCAAAGGAATACCTTTATATGCAGGGCCATAAAGCATATCGAAGGGAATGTTTGAGGCTTCAATGGATTTAGCATAAAACTGACCGAGCCTCATTAAGCTCTCGCCGTCATTAAAAAGACCGGTGTTAAAAAAGTAAGGGCTTAAACGACCGGCTTTTGTTTTAAATTGACCAAACTGTAAAACCTGTTTTTTTAGGGCAAATTCGATAAACTCTTGACTTGAATGATCCATAGATAAATCGGTAGAGATGAATTATGAGAATTATAACGCTAAACATGAATGGAATTCGATCTGCATCGAATAAAGGAGTTTTTAAGTGGCTTGATTCACAAGAAGCAGATTTTATTTGTTTGCAAGAAGTGAAAGCACATGAAAGTGATTTAAGCCATGAGATGAGACACTATGGCGACTATATGAGCTATTTTAGTTTTGCAGAAAAAAAAGGTTATAGCGGAGTTGGTATTTACGCCAAAAAAAAACCTAAAAAAATTATTCGTGAAATAGGATTACCACTTTTTGATAGTGAAGGTCGTTATCTTGAGCTTATGTATGACAATCTAAATGTTGTCTCAATCTACTTACCCTCAGGTTCGAGTGGAGAAGAACGTCAAATATTTAAATTCGAAGTCTTAGATTATTTATTACCCTATTTAAAAAAACGTATGGCAGAAAATCTCCCCATGATTTTTTGTGGCGACATAAATATTGCACACAAAGAAATTGATTTAAAAAATTATAAGGGCAATAAAAAAAATTCAGGCTTCTTGCCTGAAGAGCGTCAATGGATGACTGATTTATTTGAAGGTTTAGGATGGGTTGATACTTATCGTAAACTTTTTCCTGACACGACAGATACATCTTACACTTGGTGGAGTAACAGGGGTCAAGCTTATGCTAAAAATGTAGGGTGGCGTCTTGATTATCAAATTGCACATCCTTTATTAGAAGATCAGATTTCAGAGGCTTTCATCTATAAGGACAAAAAATTTAGTGATCACGCACCGCTTATTATTGACTATAGATTTTAATTTTTAATAGGTGCGATTTTGTAAAGGAGAGCCATGCCAGGAATCGCCAAAAGAAAACATAGAATAAAAAAATGTTCCCAGCCAAAAATATTTTGTAGATAACCTGTCGATGCATTAACAAGTGTTCGGGGGATTGCCGCTAAACTTGTAAAGAGTGCAAACTGTGTGGCGGTGTAAAGAGGATGTGTAGTTTTTGCAATAAAAGCTACAAAAGCAGTTGTCCCTAAACCTACGCCAAAAGCCTCAAATGCTACTACAATTGCCAGCCACTCCGGGCTATAACCTATATGAGCTAACCATGTAAAACCTAAAATACTGATCATTTGAAGAAAACCAAAAATCCATAAAGCTCGGTTAATGCCTAGCTTCATCATCCAAATTCCACCCAAGAGGCCACCAATGATACTTGGCCAAAGACCTGCATTTTTTGCAATTAAACCAATTTCAGTTTTACTAAAACCTAAATCTAAATAAAACGGCGTGGCTAGAGCGGTAGCCATGCTGTCACCTAACTTATAAAAGAAAATAAACAGTAAAATCATCAAGGCACTTTTTAGACCATGTCGATGGATAAATTCTTGGAAAGGCAATAAGAATGCCGTGGTTAAATTTTGTTTTTTTACTTTGAATACTTTTGGTTCTTTAATGAGGCACGTTAAAATAAGTCCCGGAAGCATAAATAGACTTGTCACTAGGAATACTGTTTGCCAATCAAAATGATCTGCCAAGATGAGTGATAGAGAGCCTGGAATCAAACTTGCAATCTTATAGGCATTGACATGAATCGCGTTTCCAAGCCCCAATTCTTGGTCAAGTAAAAGCTCACGACGATAAGCGTCAATCACCACATCTTGACTAGCACTAAAAAATGCAATCAATGATGTGATTACCACAATCATAGTGAGATCGGTTTCAGGGTTATAAAAACCTAATAAGGGAATACTTATTAAAAGCAATACCTGAAAAAAGAATAGCCATCCGCGACGTCGACCCATCATCCAGCTAAATCTATCAAAAAAAGGTGCCCAAAGAAATTTCCATGTGTAGGGAAGCTGAATGAGCGCAAATAGTCCAATTGCCTTTAAATCTAATTGATGAGATCTTAACCATGCCGGCAATAAACTGATCAGAATATAAAGAGGAAGCCCTGAACTAAATCCAATAAAAATACATATCACCATTTTTTTGGAAAAAATATCTTGCCAGAATAGACTACGAAGTTGCATCAAGCATTATTTTGAAACGAGACGATACATCGCTAAGGCACCTAAGAGATTAGGCATCATGTGAATCGGTTTACCTTGGGTCAGAATAAGGCATTCTTTCACATCAATTTTATTTTTAATACAAAACTCGTCAAAGTCTTTGATCGTGCATAAATGAATATTTGGTGTGTTATACCATTCGTAGGGTAAGTTTTTTGAGATAGGCATTTGACCCTTCATCACTTGTATACGATGTCGCCAATAACCAAAATTTGGGAATGTTACTATCGCCTCTTTGCCCACACGTAACATTTCTTGCACAATTATTTCTGTGTTCTTCATGGCTTGGAGGGTTTGAGATAGGACAACTACGTCAAATGATTGTGATTCAAATCCAGAAAGCCCTACTTCCAAATCCATTTGAATCACATTCAAACCTTGCTTTAAGGTATTAAGCCAATGGGCATCATTTTTTTCAATGCCATAAGCTTTGACTTCTAGTGAACTTTCTAGAAATTTTAAGAGTGATCCATCCTCGCAGCCTAAGTCGAGCACTTTGGAACCAAATGGGATCCAATTGGCAATCGCAGCAAAGTCTTGTCTAAATTGCGCGCTCAAAATTGATTCGCAATCTTTTTAAAATAAGTAGTGAGAATGCTATGATAGTGCGGATCAGACATAAGGAAAGCGTCATGGCCATATTGCGCTGTGACTTCTGCATAGCTCACTGTCAGTTCATTATCTAGAAGGGCCTTCATAATTTCTTTTGAACGTTGGGGTGAGAATCGCCAATCACTTGTGAATGAAATCACCAAGAATTCTGCCTCAACTTTTTTAAATGCTCTAGATAAATTACCCTGATAATTTTTAGCAGGATCAAAATAATCTAAAGCTCGTGTCATTCTTAGATAAGTATTCGCATCAAACTCTTCCGCAAACTTATCACCTTGATGATGTAAATAAGATTCCACCTCAAAATTTACATCAAATGAATATGCAATATTTTTATTTTTGAGTTTACGACCGAACTTCAAACCCATGGCATCATCCGATAGATAAGTAATATGACCTAACATTCTGCCAATACGCAGCCCACGTTTAGGTTTCTTTTTAAAACGGTCATAGTCCCCATTATAAAAATCAGGATCTGTAATGATCGCTTGTCTTGCGACTTCGTTAAATGCGATGTTTTGCGGCGTGAGATTAGGTGCCGCTGCAATAACAATCGCGTGTCGAATACGTTTTGGATACGAAAGAGTCCATTGAATCGCTTGCATGCCCCCAAGACTTCCACCAATGACAGCCGCTAAACTTTTAATACTTAATTGATCCATGAGTGCGGCTTGAGCATTCACCCAGTCTTCAACAGTCACAATTGGAAAATTGGAACCCCATAGTTTTTTTGTTTTAGGGTTGATACTTTTAGATCCACTACTGCCATGGCAGCCACCTAGATTATTAACACCAATGACAAAGAAGCGGTTGGTATCAAGAGGCTTTCCAGGGCCAATGAGGTTATCCCACCAACCAGGATATTTATCGTCTTTTTTATAACGCCCTGCAACATGATGGTTCCCTGAAAGTGCGTGACATACAAGTACTGCATTATTTTTTTTGCTATTTAATTTACCATAGGTTTCATAAACGAGTTCATAGCTCGATAATTTCTCACCACTTGCTAATTTGAGTGGTTTTGTAAATTGGGCTAGCTTTGCTTTGACAAGACCGACTGAATTTTTATTACTCATACTGGCGATTATACTATTGAATTTTGTCCGAAAGTGACACGGGGGACGCCATGAATATCTTTGGCATTTTCAATGTATTGATAGCCATTTTTTTTAAATAAATCTTTTACTATTTCTGCTTGATTGTAACCATGCTCTATAAAAAGCCAACCTTGATGCTTCATATAATTATTAGCATTTCCAATAATATGATGTATTACTTCTTGGCCAGTAGGGCCTGAGACTAAGGCATCTATGGGTTCATGCTCTAGATCACCAACTAAGTGCGGATCACTTTCTTTTAAATAGGGAGGGTTGCTTACGATGGCATCAAATTTTGTTTGACTTAGTGAACTAAACCAATCACTTTTTTGAATCATGATATTAGAGGATTGATGAAATAATTGATTGTCAGTTGTATTTTTTAAAGCATTATCTGATTGATCAACCAGAGTGACTTTTGAAAGCGGTCTTTCAAGAGCTAGTGTAATGCCTATAATACCTGTCCCGCATCCTAGATCAAGGAGGTCACAACTATCATACATGTTTATTTTTGAGAGGACTTTTTCAATCAGGATTTCAGTATCGGCTCTTGGAATAAGCACATCGTAATGAACCTTAAATGTCCTGCCATAAAAGGACCATTCACCGAAAAGATAAGCAAGTGGCATTCCCCCTATTCTTTTATCTAAAATGTATTCAATCTTTTTTTGATCTTTGATATCAATCAGTCGACCACTCTCTTGAATGATTTCTTTTTGTGTGATTTTTAAAACGTGTTCTAGTATAAATCGGGCTTCAAGTTTTGCTTCATCAAGCGAATAACTCATGTGTTGATAGAGCTTATCTTGTATATTTTTTAAAGTATTACGAAGTATCGACACATTTTAATCCTCTGCAAAGCTTGCAAGAAGATCAGCTTGGTGCTCATTAGATAGTGTATTAATTAGTTCTTCCATATCACCATCCGTAATCGCTTCTATTTTATAGAGTGTTAAATTGATCCTGTGATCAGTAATTCGACCTTGCGGGTAATTATAGGTACGAATCCGCTCACTTCGATCACCGCTTCCGATAAGGGAGCGTCGATCTGATGCTAATTTGGATTGTTGCTCACGAATTTGTGTATCACGAATCCGTGCTGCTAAGATACTCATTGCTTGCGCTTTATTACGATGTTGCGATCTATCATCTTGGCATTCTACGACAATGCCTGTCGGGAGGTGAGTAATGCGGACAGCAGAATCGGTTTTATTAATATGCTGACCGCCCGCACCTGAAGCGCGATAAGTATCCAGTCTAATTTCGGCAGGATTTATAATGACCTCACTAATCTCATCTGCTTCTGGCAATATTGCAACTGTGCAAGCAGAAGTATGAAGACGACCCTGTGTTTCTGTATCAGGTACACGCTGCACACGATGTCCCCCTGATTCAAATTTAAGCTTTGAATAAGCACCCTGCCCAATAATTTTCATAATGATTTCTTTGTAGCCGCCTACTTCAGACTCACTTGATGAGACTATTTCCATTTTCCAGCCCTGGCGTTCTGTATATCTTGAGTACATTCTAAATAAATCGCCTGCAAATAAAGCGGATTCATCCCCGCCGGTTCCTGCACGAATTTCTAAGAAAATATTTTTTTCATCATTTGGATCTTTAGGCAGTAATAATTTTTGTAAATTATCTTCTATGGCGATAAGTTTTAATTTACATTCTTCAACTTCTTCTTGAGCAAACTCTTTCATTTCAGGCTCAGAGAGCATGCTTTGCGCCTCGTTTAAGTTATTTTCATTTTTTTTGTAGGCGAGATATTCATTCACAATTGGTGTGATGTCAGAATGTTCTTTAGTGATCTTGCGATATTGATCCATGTCATTCGTGATCGTTTCAGAACTTAATAAGGTATTGAGTTCTTGGATACGATCACTTAATGCCGATAATTTTTTTTGCATGGAGGGTTTCATGTCATTTAATCTTTATTGGGGTAAATTTTTTTTAATGTTTTAGTTAATAATTCGTGTGCCTCGCCCCGAGCTTCATTCAGCGCTTGGCTTGGATGATGAACAAGTTTATTGGCTAAAGCCTTACTTAATAACTCTAAAACTTCTTCCGGCTTCATACCTTGATTAAGAAGTTTTTGTGCTTTTTTGAGTTCAGCAATACGACAACTTTCAGCATGGTCGCGAAGTGCCTTAATTGTTGGAACGATGGTACGTGTTTTAAACCATAGTGCGAAATCTTTCGCATGGAGATCAATCATTTTTTGAGCTTCAACCGCTGCTGATTGACGGTTTGTTAAGCCCTCCTCAATAAGGTGTGATAAGTCGTCCACGGTATAAAGATAGACATCATTGAGCGACCCTATTTCAGGTTCAATATCGCGAGGGACTGCAAGATCAACCATAAACATAGGGCGATACCGTCTCTTTTTGAGGGCGCGTTCCACCATACCCAATCCTACGATTGGGAGTTGGCTTGCTGTAGACGTCAAAATAATATCGAACTCATGAAGACGATCATAAAGTTCTGAAATAAGACAAGCATCCGCCTTTATTTTTTTAGCAAAAGCTAAACCTCTATCAAGGGAACGATTGGCGACCATCATAGATTTAGGATGTTTATTTATAATATGTTCAGCACAAAGCTCAATCATCTCCCCCGCACCAATTAATAGTACTTTTGAAGTTTTTAAATCACCGAAAATGCGCTCAGCTTGCTTGATCGCCGCCGCCGCCATTGATATCGAGCTCATACCAATATCTGTTTTAGTTCTGACTTCCTTAGCAACAGCGAATGTTTTTTGAAAGAGCTTATTCAAAAGAAAGCCCAAGGTACCTGAATTTTCTGCAGTTTTTATGGCTTGCTTCATTTGCCCGAAAATCTGTGGCTCACCCAGTACCATGCTATCCAAGCCTGAAGCGACCCGAAAGGCATGTTGAATGGCTTCCTCGTTTTCATGAATGTAGAGATGGGGTTCAATCGTTTTTAATTTAATGTTGTGATATTTGCAGAGCCAATCAATGATGACGTTAGGGTCTCGCGCTTTAGCATAGATTTCGCTGCGATTGCAGGTCGATAGAATAGCAGCCTCACTCACTTTATGCCCTATGAGTCCAAGCAAGGCTTCTCTTAAATGATCAGGATCAAAGGCGACTTTTTCGCGAATCGCAATGGGGGCAGTGGTGTGATTAATCCCTACGGTATAAAGCTGCATGTTGAATATTCTTAATCCGACGCTTTAGCTTCACGTCATTTAAGAGTTAAAATAGCTATTTTACAATATCTCATTCAACTTTAATTTGGGATCACTAGAAATATGGATAAAACATTTAGGATTGCCCCCAGTATTCTCTCGGCGAATTTTGCAAAGCTTGGCCAAGAAATTGTAGATGTCATTCGATCGGGAACCGATATCGTTCATTTCGATGTGATGGATAATCATTACGTCCCTAATTTAACAATTGGCCCTTTAGTTTGCGAAGCGATTCGTCCATTAACTGATGCCATTATTGATGTGCACTTGATGGTGAAACCTGTCGATCGCATTATTCCTGATTTTGCAAAAGCAGGAGCCAATATGATTACTTTCCACCCAGAAGGTTCAGAGCATATTGATCGCAGTCTTTCTTTGGTGCGTGACTCAGGTTGCAAATCAGGCTTGGTGTTTAACCCAGCTACCCCGCTTCATTATCTTGATCATGTGATGGATAAAATTGATATGGTACTTTTAATGTCAGTGAATCCAGGGTTTGGTGGTCAAAAATTCATTCCCGAAACATTGAATAAACTTAAAATCGTACGTCAAAAAATTGATGCTTATTATGAAAAAACAGGTCGTCAAATTTGGTTAGAAGTGGATGGCGGTGTCAATGCTAATAACATCGCAGAGATTGCAAAAGCCGGTGCCGATACTTTTGTGGCAGGTTCTGCTATTTTTGGTTCAGGCAAAGACGCAGATCCTAACCGATATGATACTGTAGTGAAATCATTACGCGCATCTCTTGCAACTATCTAATTTAAAAAATATGGAGAGCAATTATCTCTCCATTTTTTTATCATGACTACATTAATTACATCAGAAAAATTTAATAGTTATAAGAATGAGGGTTTCAACTTCATTCCCTTGGCGAAGTCTTTTGACGTGATTGACGAAACACCTTTATCGATTTACCAGAAATTAGCGAATCTTCCCTTTTCTTATCTTTTGGAATCTGATGAAGGTGGCGAGCGTTTTGCTCGCTATTCGATTATTGGGCTTCCTTCGAAGAAAAGAATTGTAATTCGTGATGATCTCGTTGAAGTCATTGAGTATAACGAAGTCATTAAAAAAGAAATTACTTTAAATCCACTCGATTTTATTCAAAATTATTTAAGCCAATTTAGAGTACCCACTGACTTAGAATTGCCTCGATTTGCAGGTGGATTAGCTGGTTACTTTGGATATGAAACTATCCAATATATTGAAGCCCGTTTAAAATCTAAAAAAACAAAAGATATTTTAGGTGTGCCTGATATTTTATTGATGCTATCTGATGAATTAATAGTAGTTGACAATGTAGCGAGTAAAATTTTTTTGGTGAGCTACGTAAATCCATCGATTCAAGATGCATACAAGTTAGGTATTGAAAGATTAGATCAGCTTTATGATCAACTCCATCAGCCAATGGAAACTCATGAAGCTCAAGTACTAAATCAAACAGAAGCAAAGTCAGAATTTGGTGAAGATGCTTTCAAAAATGCAGTTGAAAAAGCAAGGTCTTATATTTTTGAGGGCGATATTATGCAAGTTGTCTTGTCACAAAGAATGTCACAAAAATTTGAAGCTCAACCTCTTGACTTGTACGCATCCCTTCGACTACTAAATCCTTCTCCCTATATGTTTTATTACCATATGGATGATCATCATGTCGTGGGGGCATCTCCTGAGATTTTAGTGAGACTAGAAAAAGAGATAGTCACGGTAAGACCCATTGCAGGTACACGTCCTCGTGGTAAAACTAAAGAGGAAGACATCAAGCTAGAAGAAGAATTATTGGCGGATCCAAAAGAATGCGCAGAACATGTTCAATTGATGGACTTGGGCCGAAATGATATCGGACGTGTCTCACAATCAGGGTCTGTGAGAGTGACAGACCATATGACGATCGAACGCTATTCGCATGTGATGCATATCGTATCTAATGTCGAAGGCATATTAAAACCGAATATGCGTGCGATGGATGTATTGAAGGCTACTTTTCCAGCAGGCACTGTCAGTGGCGCACCAAAAGTACGTGCAATGGAAATCATTCATGAATTAGAACCGAGTAAGCGTGGTATTTATGCAGGCGCTGTAGGCTATTTAGGTTTTGATGGCGATATGGATATGGCGATCGCGATTAGAACAGGGGTCATTAAAAATAAAATACTTTATGTACAAGCTGGTGCAGGTATTGTGGCAGACTCTATCCCTCATAATGAATGGGTTGAAACACAAAATAAAGCAAAAGCGGTATTGCGTGCTGCAGAAATCGTGCAATCAGGAAAATAAATTATGTTACTCATGATTGATAATTACGATTCATTTACTTATAACCTCGTTCAGTATTTGTCTGAACTTAAACAAGAGGTTGAAGTTCATCGAAATGACGAGATTACAATTCATGAGATTAAGAAAAAGAATCCTCATTATATTGTTATATCGCCTGGCCCATGCACACCGAATGAGGCAGGGGTCTCTCTAGAGGTGGTGAATAGATTCAAAGGCGAGATTCCTATACTTGGTGTTTGTCTTGGTCATCAAACGATTGGTCAAGCCTTTGGTGGAAAAATTGTTCATGCTAAAACATTGATGCATGGGAAAACTTCACAAATTCACCACACCAACCAAGGTGTTTTTAAAGATTTAAAAAATCCATTTATAGCCACACGCTATCATTCACTGGTGATTGAGCGTGCAACATTACCTCATTGCTTAGATGTGACGTCATGG